>Ga0326727_10014601_pt1 | contig 17068 bp, 7 predicted proteins | sample MB2enrmetagenome_FD_207643 | JGI IMG/M metagenome (GOLD analysis project Ga0326727, IMG submission 207643) | Lab enriched peat soil microbial communities from McLean, Ithaca, NY, United States - MB29MY | ecosystem: Environmental > Terrestrial > Soil > Wetlands > Peat | place: USA: New York...
GGCCACCTGAACTACCGGGCCACCTTTTGTGAGTGATTGATTTCAGTTTGCTGATTGCGACTCTCCGCGCTTGCCGCAGTAGGTCGTTTACGGATGGCGGCCGGTTGAGCGACCAGTTCATTTTCACCTTTGGCGGTTGATGCGCCCTTCTCTTTCGGCTTGGATTCGTAGTCCTGCTGCGCCGGCTTTCGCTCGTGGAAAGCCTGCGCGCTATTTGCTGTTGAGCGGTGCTGTATTTGCCCGCACCGGAGGATGGGTTATTTTGTTGATCAGGGCAGTGTCTGCGGCCTCGGTGATGCTCCTTGCCTTCTCAAGCTCTGCTCGTGCTTTCTGCTGGTCGCCCATCGCCTTGTAGAGCCGCCCCAGACGCCAGTGCACATCAACATCATTGGGAGTGATCTTTTCCGCAGTTTGTAATTCGCGCAAAGCGTCTTCACTGCGACCAGCATCGGCTTCAATCGATCCCAGATCGAGATGGGCCAATCCGATCGTGGGGTCGACCTGGATGGCTTTTTCGAGCAGCGGAAGAGCTGCTTCGGAGCGGCTCAAATGCATGTCAACATCGGCTAAGTAGGTCAGTGCCTGGGCGTGGTTCGGATTATTGTCCAGTTCAGCCTGAAATTCCGGCGCCGCCTCGGCGTAGTTGCGGTTGATCCATAGCAGGTAGCCAAGGCCGAAATGGACATCCGGTTCCTTCGGGTTCGCGGCGGCTGCAGCCCGGAACATCTTGATCGCGCCATCGTTTTCCTTCATCTCATCGAGAGCTTCGCCGGCAAGCATGTCCGCTTCGGCGGATTCGGCGTTCAAGGCGAGAATCCGGTGGTATACGTCCATCACGTAGTTGAACTGCTCCGACCAGAGGTAGCTGTGCGCCAGGGCCAGCAGCAGCGACAGGTTATTCGGGTCGCGCTCCGAGGCGCTCTTCAAATACGGCGCCGCCTTGGAATACTCGGCCAGTCCGTAGTGCGCCATGCCGACCAAGATCGTCAGGCGCAGATTGTCAGGCGAGGATACGGACGTCTGTTTCAGCAGAGGCTCGAACTCTTGAATCGCGCCCTTCAGGTCGTCGCCCTTGAAAAGCGCAAGTCCCAGATTCAGATGCAGAGCTGGAATGCTGGGTCCGATCGCCAGAGCCTTGCGATAGTCGGCCGCGGCTTCTTTGTAGTGCGCTTGCCGCGCTTCGAGGAGTCCGAGATGCGCGTACGACTCCGGATCGGAGGGATGCGCCTTCAGGTTCGCGCGCCAAGCCTCCCCAGCCTCCGCATCCTTGCCCTGCCGCTCCAGCAGCAGCGCCTTCTCACGCAGCCCATCCTGCGGGACAGCTGTTTGCCCGTACATCGCCGCCGCCAACACAACGATCGTTCCCAGCTGAATGGCCCGTCTCACCCGCTCGCATCCCCTCCACTTTCCATTGTCTCTCTCCGGGCCGCCTGGCAGTGCGCATCAAAGAAAAAGGCGCGGCAGGCAAAGCCTGCCGCGCCCCGGTTGGGAGGTTGAAGTTAGAAGGTGATCTTCCCCGCCAGTTGCAGGTTGCGGGGATCATTAGTGCCATTCAGGGCGCCGGACGTCGTGTTCACGCTGTTGAATTCGCTGTGGTTCAGCGTGTTAAACGACTCGAACTTCATCTGGAAATTGACGCTCTCGTAGATCTGGAAGGTTTTGTAGAGTGACGTGGTGAGGTTGAAGCGGCCGGGCAATACCAGTGTGTCCTTGCCCCAGTTGCCGAAGCCCAGATTAGTTCCGCCCGCCCAGACAGGCTTGACATTGTTATCGATCCGGCTTACGTCGAACCACTCAGACACCTTTCTGGGGTATTGCAGCTTGCCGCCGGGGGTTATATTCGGATGGTTGGTGTAGCCGCCGCCCAAGCCGACTGGATCGTAGGTATTGTTGATGTTGATCTGCTGAGGAACGCCGGTCACCTTGGTAAGGGTTCCCGCAATCTGCCATCCGCCGGCGAGGGACTTGACCAGTCCCTGGCTCTTGTTGAAGATGGGCAGGTTGTAGACGTAGTTGGCGTTGAGCATATGACGGCGATCGTAGGATCCCGAGCCCTTGTCGTACTTGATATACCAGGGGTTGTCGACGTTGTTGCGATCCTGAGACTGGATGTCGATTTGATGCGAGTAGGTGTAATCGAGCTCGCCGCTCAGGCCCCAGCGGTTCTGGACGCGAACAGCGGACTGGAAGCTGTTGTAGGTGCCTGTAGCGACGTTCTCATCCTGGGAGATGCCCGCGTAGCCCGGGTAGGAACGGTAGGCGTTCATGCTGCCGAGGTTGTTGAAAGCTGTCGCGGCATCCGAACCGTATTTGCCGTTTCCGTCACCCTGTACTTGGCGGGCGTCAACGCAGGTCGCCGAAGGAGTTGTGCAGGGGCCGGGCGTCGCGCCGGCGCCAATATTCACCAGGCCAATGTTGGTTGGCAAGCTATTAAGTGCGTTGTTGACAATGTTCTGATGCCACTGGATGTTGCCAACGTACTGGCCAACCCAGATGACCGAGGGTGTGATTTCGCGCTGCACGCCGAAGCTGAACATGGCCACGGCGGGAGCTCTGTAAGTCTGGGCAAGGCTATCGCCGCTGCCCGCAAAGATCAGAGACGTCGGCGCGATCACATTGCCGGTGCTCCAGTTCTTCCCAGGCTGGCTGAAGTAGGGGTTGCTAATGTTAAGCGAAGGATCGAAGGGAGCGCTGGTGGCCACGCCGAAGATGTCGTTGCCCTGCATGCGCTCGAAGAAGGTTCCAAAGCCGCCGCGGAGAACGGTCTTGCCATTTCCGAAGAGATCTTCAGAGAACCCGACGCGAGGTTGAAGTGTCCGGTAGTCGTTAGTGACAACGCCCTTCGGGTAGCCCTCTACGCCGGCAAGGTTGGTGCCGTTGATGTAGGCGGGTATCCCGTTGAAGGTATACAGAGTCGGGCTGGCTGAGTTGATGGTGCCGTCTGCGTTCCAGATCGGAGCAGAGCCCGCGCCTGTCTGGTAAGTGTTCTGATTGAAGTTGCCAAGGAGGTTCTGGCGCTCCCAGGCGTGCGGCAGGGCGTCATAGCGGAGGCCCAACTGCACGCTCAAGCGAGAGGTAATGTGCCAGTTGTCCATGGCATAGACCGAAGGAGTCTGGTTCACGTAGTGGCGAATCGGCGCGGACTGGTTCTGGCTGTAGCTGCTGGGCAAGCCCAAAAGCACATCCATGAGGGTGTCGCCCGACAACTGGCCCCAGCTGTAGTTGCCCTGCGCATCGCCGTAGAGCATCTGGTTCTTGGTGTAGCGGTTGTAGCTGAGGCCGAACTTGAACTGATGCTTGCCCGTGGTGTAGGAGACGTCCATCTTGGGAGAATAGTCCTGGGCCGCATTGTGGTAGGGTTCGGTGGCTGTGTCTTCGCTTTCTCCCAATGTGCTGCCGAAGCCCATGCCGGGCCAGACCTTCCGGCCGACGGTATAAGCCGTCACAACCGGAGCAACGGTCCATGAAGACGGCAGGAAGGTGTTCGCGCTTGGCGTGATGTCGGCTCCGTTGCCGTCGTAGTTCATGCTGACTTCCAGCAGCAGGTTGGGCTTGATGGCACCGGTCAACTTGGCGGTAGCGCTGTGGGCCGGCGAGGAGAGAATACTGGTGAGGGTGTTGTAATTGCATCCGCACCATCCAAGTTCAGGCTGGCCGTAGTTCTGATTCTGATGGTCGCCGATGTAGTGAACCAGGAGTGCCCACTTATCGTTGAAGTTGTAATCGCCGCGGACGACGGTGTCGGTCACCTTCTGCGGGAGCGGTACGCTGGCCACGTTATAGTCCGTGCTTCCAACGTTCGCCGGTGGAAGAATGCCCGAAGTGAGGTAAATAACCCCGTTGGGATCGAACAGCGATTTAGGAATCAGGTTATTCGGGAAAGGCTGCCCAGGCACATACGCCGATCCCAGCGGCACAATCTTATTGAGGTAGTAGTCCGAGGTGAGCGGGACGTTTGGAACTACCAGGCCGGTAATCTTCTGGGTAGCAGCGTACGTTGGGAGCACATACTGGAGACCGGTTACCCCGCCGATGGTCGTCATGTTGGCGGAACTGGGAATATCCTTCGGGTCGATCGTGCGGTTGTTGCTGGTGGCCACGGCGGACGTCTTGCGCCACTCCTGGTTGAAGAAGAAGAAGCCCTTGTTCTTGTTGGTGTTGTAGACGTTCGGAATGTAAATCGGGCCGCCGACATTGAAGCCGTAGATGTTGTAATGCGTTGCCGGCCGGGGATTGTTGGCGCCGTTGTACTTGTTGAAGAAGTTGTTGGCGTTGTAAACGGTGGAGCGATTTTCTTCCCATGCCCCGCCGTGGAAGACCCTCGTGCCGCTCTTCAGCGACATGCTGATGGTAGCGCCGGAGGAGATGCCGTAGTCGGGAGGATAGTTCGAGGTCATCATCTGAAACTCAGCGATGGCGTCCTGTGAAGGCTGAATCTGCGTGCCGCCGCCGCCGCCGCGGTCAGCCGACTCGCCGCCGTCGATCAGCCAGAGATTGTGGGCCTCGCGCAGGCCGTTGAATTCGATGCTGAAGTTGGCACCAAACGCTCCGAGGGAGTTGTTGTCCGGCAGCTCAGAGCTGACGCCCATACCAAGGGCAGCCAGACTCACTAGGTTGCGGTTCTCGGTGGCGAGGGAGGTGATATCTTCCGCGGTGATCAGGGTGCCGACCACGTTCGAGTCTGTCTGAACGGTCAGAGCGTCGGCTTCCACCGTGACCGTCGTCGACTCGGCGCCGATGGACAGCCTGACGTCAGCGCGGAACGTTCCCGAGACGTTGACCACGATGCCGTTTTGCGTATACGCCTTGAAGCCCTTGGCCGTGACCTTCAGGTTGTAATTGCCGGGGTTTAACCCAGCAAAGTCGTACAAGCCGGCGGACCCGCTGGTGGTCTCGCGCGTATACGCGGTGGCCGGGTCGGTGAGCAAGATGCTCGCCCCCGGAACCGCCGCTCCGGTTGTGTCAGTAACGATGCCCGTCAACTCTGAGTTGGCTTGCGCGAATGCCCGGATGCCTCCGAATGTGAGGAGCAACGCGAGCACGATGAGCCAGGTATTCCTCATTCTCATTTCATGCCTCTCAATAGAACTGGTGCTTTGCTGTTGGTTTTCCATGCAGGCCGAAACGGCCCGCCTGCTAGCGTCAACACCCTAGGGTAGGGAAAGACGATTGTCAAGAAGTTTTTTCGTTGAATTAAACGTTTGAGCAGAAAGCGCGTGCAGATTCTCCGCCGCGCGGATGGGAAGGTATTCTCATCCCTTTGGTGGAGATGGGTTTACGTCCTTTGGCCCACCAACGCACTGGGCAGGCGGCGAATGTGATCTAGATCACATTCGCGTAAATCGCTTCACTGAATGATTAAGTAAATCGCTTGACCGGGTGGGTAGAATACCCATCCCCCGTAGAGTAGTGCCCCGGGCTCTGGTAGCTCCCTCTGGCCGGTCCCACGGCCGTCTCTGTTGTGCTTCGAGAGAGCCGGAAATGGCAGGTGGAGGAGCTGCTGTATGCTCTCTGTGCGGCCAGCTACCAATTGTGGCGATTGCCGGTACGTCGTCGGGAAAGGCCAGCGTCCGGGCGCGGAGACATCCCGGCGGCAAGCTCGGGACCTCCCGCCATGTCTACCGGGATCACCATTGAGGCTCTCGTGGTCTTTCGGGCGGCTCTTTGACCGATTCTGGCAGCCGCAGGCATTGGGTGCATTTTCAGCCTCTGTGACGATGAAGGGCGCGTGGTGGGTCCACGGTCAAGGCGATTGATTCCGGTCTCGCATTTGCATCCGTTACGCGGTATTGGATGGCTGGAGGAGACAAATCTCGTCGGCGGAATTCGTGAGCAACCTGCGCGATTCTCGCGCTGGTTCTGATCCCAATTCCCAAGTCGAGCGCTCAGGAGATCTCTTCGCCAGCAACCGGGCCCTCGACACAGCAGCAGCCGGAAGGAACCGAACGGCCCATGAGTGGAATGGCCAATGCCGGTCCTCAGGCGTCCCATACGATAGCGAGCACCGGCCGATCACCGCGGGAGGATTCGTCAAGAGCGGGCCGATCCTATTTCAGGACGTGGCGGCGGCGGCGCGGAGCCGGAGCGCGAGCCCTTTCCGTTGGCTAAAGGCAGGCTAGAATTGGCGCGAGTCAAATCGAGATACACGTTCTAATGTAGCCGCGCCGTCGTCGTTCCGGTTGCAGGCCGGCGCCTTCGTTCGCGAGCAGTGGGGTGTGTGTGCCAAACCGATATCTCTAGCTCAGAATGCCTCGGATCGATACCTCCCTGCGGCCGTCTGTGGGAAGCGGCACCAGGTTGCCCTCTACCGGCACGCCATCGACGGTGAGTGCCACGTGGTTTCCGCCGCCTTTCCGCTCAATGGTAATCCGGTAGACGACTCCGCGAAAGATGCGCGTTGCGGTGAAGCCAGGCCAAGCGCCGGGAATCACAGGAGCGATCTCAAGTCCATCGAAAGTAGTGCGCACGCCGAGGATCCGCTGCACGATGGCATAGTAGTTCCATGCTGCGGTGCCCGTGAGCCAGGAATTCTTCGCCTCGCCGAATGTGGGTGCGTCTTTGCCGGCGATCATTTGCGCGTAGACATAAGGCTCGCATCGATGTACCTCGCTGATCTCTTCGCGCACCGAAGGATTGATCCGCCTATAGTAATCGAAGGCTTGGTCGCCGTGACCGAGGCGTGTCTCCGCGATCATGACCCACGGATTGACGTGACAGAAGACGCCCGCGTTTTCCTTGTATCCGGGCGGATAGGAGGAGATCTCTCCGAGGTGCAGGTAGTAACGGGAGTAAGCCGGCTGCAGGACGACGATGCCGTGGGGGGTGGCCAGGTATTTGCCAACCGCAGCCAGGGCGCTCTCCGCCTTGCCGTCCTCGAGACCGATGCCGGCCAGCACACAAAAGCTGTTGGATTCGATGAAAATCCGGCCTTCCGTGCATTCTTTGGAGCCGATCTTGGCCCCTGCATCGTCGTACGCACGCAAGAACCACTCACCGTCCCACCCGTGCTGGCAAGTGGCCTGCTCCATTTTGAGAACCTCGGCGAGATACAACGAGGCATCCTTGGCGAGTCCGCGGCGGCCGGCAATCTCGGCCAACTCGCGTCCCGCATACACGAATAAGCCCGCAATGAAGACTGACTCGGCCACCTTGCCGTCTTTGTTGGTGGTGGTTTGGAAGGACTGGCCAGGCGTGTCGGAGAAACAGTTCAGGTTGAGGCAGTCGTTCCAATCGGCGCGGCCGATCAGCGGCAGACCATGCGGCCCAAGACGTTCCAGCGCGTAGAGAAAGCTGCGCCGCAGGTGGTCGTAGAGCGGCTCCTCGGAGCCTGGCTTGTTGTCGTAACGCACGGGCTCATCAAGGATGCTCCAGTCGCCTGTTTCTTTCAGAAAAGCCGAAACGGCCACGATAAGCCAGTGTGGATCATCGTTGAAACCACTACCGATGTCGTTGTTTCCACGCTTGGTCAGGGGCTGGTACTGGTGATAGGCGCCGCCGCTCGGCAACTGCGTGGCCGCCAGGTCAAGAATACGCTGGCGTGCACGGCGTGGCGCCATGTGCACAAAACCAAGCAGGTCCTGGTTGGAGTCGCGGAAGCCGAGACCGCGTCCGATACCCGACTCATAAAACGAAGCCGACCGCGACAGATTGAATGTCGCCATGCACTGGTAGGCGTTCCAGATATTCACCATGCGGTTGGTGTGGGGGTCGGGCGTCTCGACCTGGAAAATCGCCAACAGCTTGTCCCAGTGCTCGCGCAGACGCTCGAATGCCGCATCAGCCACCTGTCCATTGAGATACTTTGCGATCACCGGCTTGACCAGCTTCTTGTTGATAGTCTGCGCATCGGGGGGGTCGAATTTTTGGTCCACCGGGTTCTCATGGTAACCCAGGACGAAGATCATCTGCCGGGTTTCCCCGGGGGCCAACTCGAGACTCACCTGATGGGCGCCCATCGGCGACCAACCGTGAGCGATCGAGTTGGTAAGTTGGCCAGCCGCCACGGCAGCCGGGTCGTTCCAGCCGCGGTAGGAGCCAAGAAATGCGTCGCGGCTGGTGTCGAAGCCGGAGGTCGATTCCGAACAGGCGAAATAGGCAAAATGGTCGCGGCGTTCGCGGTACTCGGTTTTGTGATAGATGACGCCGTCTTCAACCTCGACCTGGCCGGTATTGAAGTTGCGCTGAAAGTTTGTGGCGTCGTCGTGGGCATCCCACAGGCAGAATTCGATGCTGCCAAAAACAGAAATTCGCGCCTCTTGCGGGCGCAGGTTGGCCACCGTCAGCTGCCAGATTTCCAGGTTTTCATCGAGCGGGACAAAGTAGCGGGTACGCGCCTCGATGCCTTCATAGGCGGAGCCGATGATGGTGTAGCCAAGCCCGTGACGGCAGGAATAGTCGCGGAGATCGTGGCGCGTTGGTTGCCAGGACGGTGACCAGAACCGGCCCGATTCGTTGTCGCGGATGTAGACGTAGCGGCCGCCGCAATCCATGGGCACATTGTTGTACCGGTAGCGGGTAAGCCGCCGCAGCCGGGCATCGCGATAGAACGAATAACCGCCGGCGGTATTGGATATGATGCCAAAGTAATTCTGGCAACCCAGATAGTTGATCCACGGCAAAGGCGTATCGGGCCGCCTGATCACATACTCGCGATTTTGATCGTCGAAATACCCGAACTTCATGATGGATTCCCTTATAAAACCAAACCAGGATTGCGGGGGCTGTTCGATAATCATACTACTTAAACGTTTTTGTGCAATATTTTGTCGTACTTTTAAAAATCCGGTTGCATGGGTATACTGGGTGCGCCTCAGCGGAAAGGAAATGTTGGGAACCTGGCTTGGGCGAGGCTCGAGCGCCCGCTCGAGCCCGCCGAGGCATGAAGGACTAAAACGTTTTTCTTGAAATCCCAGGCGCTGGTGCAGGGCGAAATGCGGGCACGGCACGTTTCCGGTTCTCGAAGCCGCCGTATCCTCCTGCTGCTGCACGGCTAACGGAAACGAAATCTCATAGGGGGCTCTGGGGAAATATGCATCTGCACTTCCTTGATATCGCCATTATTGTGGCTTACCTGTTTGCCATATTGCTCATCGGCTACTGGGTTTCCCACTATGCCTCCCGCGATATGGCGGCCTATTTCCTGGGCGGCAACAAGTTGCCGTGGTATGTGCTGGGCCTGTCGAATGCATCGGGCATGTTCGACATCAGCGGCTCCATGCTGCTGGTGTACTGGATGTTTGTGTACGGCCTGAAAAGTGTGTGGATTCCATGGCTTTGGCCAACTTTCAACCAGGTCTTTCTGATGGTCTATCTCTCGGCCTGGCTGCGGCGTTCGAATGTGATGACCGGCGCGGAGTGGATCAAAACGCGATTCGGAACCGGGCGCGGCGCACAGTTGTCGCACCTGATCGTAGTGATCTACGCCTTTGTCAGCATCATAGGCTTCTTCAGCTACGGATTCAAAGGCATCGGCAAATTTGCGGCGACTTTTCTGCCCTGGCATTTGACGCCCAATCAATATGCGCTGATCCTCATCTGCATAACGGCAATCTACGTGATCAAGGGCGGAATGATCAGCGTGGTCATCACCGAGGTGGTGCAGTTCTGCGTGCTGACGATCGCCTCGCTTGCCGTGGGCATCATTGCCATGATGAAAGTGGCTCCGGGGATGCTGCACAGTGTGACACCCGAAGGCTGGGACAACGTGTTCTTTGGCTGGCATCTCAACCTCGACTGGTCGACGCTGATTCCGGCGGCGAGCGCCAAGATCAACCAGGACGGATATGGGCTGTTCGGATTCTTCGTGATGATGCTGTTCTTCAAGGGCGTGTTGATCTCGGCAGCCGGACCCGCGCCCAACTACGACATGCAACGTGTGCTCTCGGCCAAAAGCCCTCGCGAAGCCTCGCTGATGAGCGCCTGGGTCAATGTTGTGCTCACGATTCCGCGTTATTTTCTTACCGCCGGGCTGACGGTGTTAGCGGCGGTGTTTTTCAGCGATCACATCCGCGCAATGGGAACCGGGATGGACTTTGAACTGATACTTCCCTACGCGCTGGGGCGCTTCGTCCCCGTGGGACTGCTGGGATTCCTGATTTCCGGGTTGCTGGCCGCCTTCATGGCGAACTTCGCGGCCACGGTGAACGCCGCGCCGCCGTATTTCGTCAACGACATCTACAAACGGTACATCCGCCCCAACGCAGCGCCGAAGACCTATGTTCGCCTCAGCTACATCAGCTCCTTTGCCGTGGTGGTCATCGGCGTCCTGATCGGCTGGAATGTGAACTCGGTCAACGGCGTGGTGCTGTGGATCGTGAGCGGCCTGTGGGCCGGCTACATGGCATCCAATGTCCTCAAGTGGTACTGGTGGCGTTTTAACGGCTACGGATACTTCTGGGGCATGGTGGCCGGCATCGCCTCGTCGATCTTCCTCGTGATCGACTCCAACACCACCAAACTGATTCAAAACAGCCCCTTCATCCACCACCTGCTCTCCGCATATTCCATCAACGAAGAGGTGACAATCGTTTTCCCGCTGGTGCTCATCCTCTCGCTGACCGGTTGTTTGGCCGGCACACTGCTCACCAAACCGGAAGATGACGAAGTACTCAAGGACTTCTACCGGCGGGTGCGGCCATGGGGCCTATGGGGACCCGTACTGAAGAAGGTACTTGCCGAAGACCCCGGCTTTCAGCGCAACCGGGACTTCCTGCGCGATGTCCTGAACATTGCTGTCGGCATTGTTTGGCAGGTTGCGCTGGTCATCCTTCCTTTATATGTCGTGATTTGGGAGTTTCAGCGCGCCGCAATCAGCCTCGCGGTGATTCTGGTGACTTCGGTGATCCTCAAGTTTACTTGGTACGATCATTTACATGAGCGGGAGGTGCAGGTTGCGCAACCTGTGCACTCCGTTGAAGCCTGAGGCGTGTGAAGACAGGAAAAATGGCGAAGCGGAAAGAATCAAAAAGCGAGCCGGCACCGGGACAACCCGTCAGCTTGAGGATCTTGGGCGAATACCTTGACTTGTCGCCAGCCACCATCTCTCTGGTGCTCAATGATGCTCCTGGCGTGCGTGCCATTCCCCAAAGCACCCGGGAACGCGTACGAGCAGCGGCGGCCAAATTCGACTACCGGCCCAGCTTTTTTGCGCGCTCGCTGCGCAAGCGGAAAACGTATTCGATCGGTGTTCTGGTGCCGGAACTGAACGACGCCTATACCATCCAGATTCTGGCGGGCGTGGAAGAATTCCTCATCGATGAGGGCTACTTTTACCTGACCGCAAGCCACCGCCGCAAGCCCGACCTGATCGAAGAATATCCGCGCCTGCTCATGGAGCGATCCGTTGAAGGCTTTATTTTGATCGACACCGTGCTGAAGCACAGCCTGAAGCTGCCTGCCGTGGCCGTGGCGGGACATCGCGAGATCGAGGGTATCACCAACGTCCTGCTCGATCAGCGGCGCGCCGCAGAACTTACGTTGCGTCACCTCTACCAGCTCGGCCATCGCAACATCGCCTTCATGCGCGGCGGCAGCCATAGCTCGGACGCTGACGACCGTTGGAATTGTCTGCAGGCAGTAGCGGCAGAAATGAACATCGCCGTGCGGCCCGAATTGACCCTGCAACTCAAGTCGCGTGTTTCTACGCCAGAGTTGGGATATGAGCCTGTCTGTGATTTGTTGAACCGCAAGATCAGTTTCACCGCTCTGGTCTGCTACAACGACATCGCGGCCATTGGAGCGATCCGGGGCATTCGAGAAACCGGACTGCGTGTTCCCGAAGACATTTCTGTGGTAGGCTTCGACGACATTCAGAGCGCAGCTTTCCACAACCCCAGCATTACCACCATACGCCAGCCACTTTATCAGATGGGCGCAACGGCTGCGCGCCTCCTACTGCAAAGGATTCGCAGGCAAATAGATATTCCCCGCCACTATACGGTTTTGCCGGAACTGGTGATCCGTGAGTCCACATGTCCGCTGAGCGAAAAGCCGGATCGTATCAAGTGAACCTGAGCGGCCATTTCAACCCGGTCAGGCACGCTTGTGAAAGGGCTGGGCGTTGATGATTCCGGAGTCTTCACGAATCGTCAGGATCTGATCGGCCTTCACATTGGTCAACCGCGTCGCCGTGCTGCTCGGCCAGTGGATTTCAATCACATTCGCCTTCGTTGAGGCGCCCAAACCGAACGTGAGCACCAGTTCGCTGGAGGACAGATAGCTCGATCCGCTGCGCAGCATCTGTTTCTGCGAGGTGGAGTCAGATTGCACCCAAACCACCGAGCCGATGCCGTCGCGATTCGACCTGGTTCCGACCAGCTTGATGCGCAGAGCATGATTTGTGGCGCCTTCATTCAGGAAAAGCTGCGCCGGGCCGTGGTTCGTGGTGATCACGAGGTCAAGCGCTCCGTCGTTGTTGATGTCGCCGTATGCGGCGCCGCGGGCAACGTGAGGCGAGTCAAATGCGGCGCCCATCTGTGCGGCTTCGTCCACGAAATTCTTGCCTTCGATGTTGCGGTAGAGATGCGGCAGTTCAGCGTAGTGGACCTGGTGCTGGATGACCTCGATCGTGGGGTCAAGGTGACCGTCAGCGACATAGATATCGGGCCAGCCGTCAAGGTCGTAGTCGAAAAAGAAGCAGCCGAATCCGAGCGTGAGCAGGCTGGTGCGGCCGATCGACGAGGTGGGCGCAACGTCCACGAAGAGGCCATTCTGCTGGTTCTGGTAAAGGGCGATCATCTGGTTGGAGAAGTTGGTGATGAGCAGGCTGGGAAAGCCGGAATGGTTGTAGTCCGCAGCGTCGATGCCCATGCCGGCGCGGGCCACGCCGTCCTCGCTATAGGCGACGCCCTCGGGAATGCCTTTCTCAGTAAACGTGCCGTTACGGTTATTGATATAGAGCTTGTTGGGTTCGGTGTCGTTGCTCACGGCAATGTCGGGCCAGCCGTCCTGATTGGAGTCGAGAATGGCAATCCCCAGGCTCTTTGAGGTCGGGTCGTAGAGGCCCGCCTTTTGGGTCACATCGGTAAACGTTCCGTCGCCGTTGTTGTGCCACAGACGAAGCGCAACGCCATGGTACGACTCAGGCGTGCAGAACGATTTGTGAACACCGTCCATGGTGCAGTACAAGTCGGTCTCAGGCGTCCACTCGACGTAGTTGGCGACCAGCAGATCGAGCCGGCCGTCACGGTCGACATCGACCCATGCGGCGCCGGTGCTGAGTTCATGCGGCCCCCAGAGTCCGGCTTTCTTTGTCACGTCTGTAAACGTGCCGTTGCCATTGTTGTGGAAAAGGTGGTTTTGGCCATAGGCGGTCACGAACAGGTCGTCGTAGCCGTCATTGTCATAGTCGCCGACGGCCACGCCGAGACCGTACATCGGTATGTCGAGCCCGGCTTGTCTGGTGACGTCGGTGAAGGTTCCGTCGTGGTTGTTGCGGTAGAGGGCCGGGGTGGTAACACCGCCGGGATGACCGGGCCAGTGGGTGCCGTTAACGAAAAAGATGTCCTGCCAACCGTCGTTGTTGTAATCAATGAAGGCGACGCCGGGGCCAAGCGTCTCGGGCAGATATTTCTTGCCAAATGAGCCGTTGTTGTGGACAAAGTGGATGCCCGCGGCTTGGGTAATGTCGGCAAAACGAATGTGCTGGGGTGGATTTGCCGGCGGCTCGGATGGGGCAAGCGCGGCGGCCAGAACAGCAAATCCTGCTGCGGCAAACGCAGCGGCAGCCAGCAAAGTGCGCGACGCTCTCAATGCGCACCTCCGCCAAGCCGAGCCACCTGTGCCTGGTTCCGCGCCAACGGCGCCCGGTTCGCGTCCGCGCCATAGTTGACGTTGGCTTCGGTCAGCGGCACTGAGTCGTGCTCGTGGACCGGCTGCCGTTCCAGATTGTCGAAGGGATGTTTGGCGCGGTATGGACCGGTGAGGGTCTGCGACGCCTCATCCGCCTTGAAACGCATGTATCTCTCCTGGTAGGCCGCGGCTTGTTTGCCGTCGCCCAGGCCGGTCGAGCAGAGCATCAGGTTGTAGTTTGCCTCCAGGTCTTCCGGATCGATGGCGATAGTCTTCAGAAACTCGTCGCGCGCCTGGGCATACTGACGCTCCAGGAAGAGCACGCGACCCAGGTCGTTGCGCACCACCCGGTCGTAGGGGTACTGCGCGATGACAAGCTGCAACTGGGCTATGGATTCGGGGTACTTGCCCTGTTGGCGCAGCACGCGGGAGTAAAAGTAGTGGGCGCGCGCCAAATGCGGCGACAGTTCGAGAGCCTTATCCAGCACCTGTGCAGCTCCGGCAAGGTTGCCCTCCTGTAGGCGAACGCGGCCGATATTCACCCAGCCGTCAGGATTGCCGGGATCGGCTTCGGTCGCATGGACAAAAGCCACCTCTGCCGCCTTGAGGTCTCCCTGCAGAAGGAAGCCGATGCCGTAATCGTTCCAGCGATGCCAGTCGGTCTTTCCGGTCGCTGCGTTGGGCGCGGGCAGTGGCGAACCGGGCCGCAGCACGGTGAGCTCCGCAGTGGATTGAGCCATGACGACAATGGGCAAGTTGGGCACGGCCTTGATTTTGCCGGAGACGAAGCTGGTGCTGGCGGTGAATACCATGCGGCGGTCATCGTAGGCAGCCGTCACGTCGTTCGGGCCCGTGCTCTGGAACGCGCCGGCAAAGGAAAACTGCGTGTTCACCCATGCGAACTTGCGGTAGTTGAGCCGCGCCGTCAGATGGATGCGGCCGCGCGCGTCCCTGGGGATGCGCAGACGGAAGTGGACCGTATCCGCAGCGCCGGGCGGAATGAGATGCGCGTAAACCGTGGCACGGGCCGCCCATGCGTTGCGCTTGTCAATGGCATTGCCATGCTCGTCGATGGAGAGCGAGCGGTAGAACTCCGCGCCCGGATCGACGGGGCCTTTGCCATGGTCCTGCACCATGCCGCTCCAGAACAGCACTTTGCCGCTGTCGTCGGTGGCTTTCAGTTCTAGCCAGCAGTCGTAGGCATCCACGGTGCCTCCGGGGAAGAAATGGCCGACGGCGAGGGTGCGAACGACCACATCGATTCGGGCGGTCTCGCCGGGAACGACGGCTCCCTCAACGCGATCGAGCGGCGCGGTCACTGGGGCGACGTTCGTCTCGCCGGTCATGCCGGTCGTCTCGTGCTCGGCTTCTTCGCCGACGGCGAAGGTGGTTTCCGCCTGCATGGGCGACGCACCCGAGGCCTGTACGATGCGGTTCGCACCGGTTTCCGGCGAAATCGCGAAAATGTCCACGCTGACCTTGTGATCCTGGAGGAAGCGCTCGGTATCGTCGAGCTGTGTCTGGTCGGCGTTGACGAAGGGCAGAGCGGTGTTGGCGCCGATGAAGCGATGCGAATGAATCAAACCGTCGATGTTGCCCGCATCGTTGGAGCGGACCTGCCCCATGTGGCAGTCAATGCAGTTTTGCGGATGGGGCGGATAGTAAAACGAGCGGGCACCGAATCCAGAAACGCCGCTGGCCTGCCAGTTGTCGTAATCGTTGAAGCCGCGCACCCAACGGTAGTGATTCACCGGCACGTCGAGGTGAACCTTGTGGCAGGCGGAGCAGAAATCCGCCGGATTGTTCTTCATGAAGGGCTTGAGGAAGGTGCGGCGGTGCGGCTCCGGATCTTCTTCGATGAGGAAGTCGATGAGCCTGCGGAGGACGGGATTTTTGGTGTCGACCAGCTTGAAGAGGGCAGGGTATTCGATGGTGTAGTCGCCGTTGCCCATGGTACTGCGCACATTGCGGATGGAGTGGCACACCATGCAGCCGATGCCAGCCTGCGCTGCACGCGTGTTGATGCGGTCCTTGATGGGCGTATTGAAGTTGCCGGGAAAAAAGAGTGCCGCGTCGTGGCAGCCCGCGCACCATTTTGAAGCCTGCACGCCGTTGACATCTTGCATGTAGACGATCGCCTGGCGATACCACTGGTTGTTGAAAGACGAGAAGTGGTGGGCAGAGCTTTCCCACTCGCGGTAGATCTCGGCGTGACACTGTTTGCAGGCTGCTGAATCGACGAAGTAATCCTCGGGGACGGTTTTCCCCGTGGAGGTCTCCGCGGAACTGGGGAAGAATTCGCTCTTCGGCCCGCTGCCTTCCTGGTCCATCGACGCCGGCGCGATGGTGGGATTATGGATGGTGTTCGCGCGCTGCCACGGTACGGTGCGCAGCCACCACGCTGCGGCGGCCACCCCGGCGCAGAGAGCCAAGCAGCAACCGAGGCGGGCCGCTTCACGCAGTGTGCCTCCACTCAGGCGGCGGAGCCATGGCGTGTGGCCGGTCATTGCAAACAAAAGCAGCGCGCAAGCGGCGATGGAAACCACTTCGTGGGTGTACAACAAGGGCCACATATTGCGGCGGGCGCCTGTAAGGAGGATGGCTGCGCCGAAGACTCCGCCGAGCAGCAGCACTGCCCACCCAAGCTTTTCCCTCAGGCTGCGACCGCGCATCAGGCGGGTTGCCCACGGCACCGCGAAGACAAGGAAGACCGTCCCGGCCGCTATGTGCAGCAGGACGATGCACTCGTAGAAGACGGTGGCCGACGGAAACGCAAACAAATACAGTGCGCTCCCTGCAAGGCCAAGAGTCCCCGCAATCAGGAACCGTCTTATGGACACGTCTTCGGGCCTCCGGGGAAGTTGGTGAGGTTGCGCGAATCAACGCGTTCCGTTTGATCCGGCATCAGAATCGTACCGCCACGGCAACACGCCTGGCATCCACCTTTCGATGGAGGTTGCTTTGCTGGATCGGCGCGGAAGTCCGAACGGAGGCTGCCAAAAAGCGATCATTCCGGAATGGCTGGCAGCAGGCCGCCGGATGGGAAGAGATGAGAGCAAAAACGCTGCAACTTATAAATTGGCTGTTATCGAATCCGCGGCTCCCCGGTGGGCAAGAAGGCCATTCCGGAGATCGGAGCCCCGGAGGCCAACACATCTCTGACCCCTTGCGGACTCGGTCCGCCGCGCGCCTCGGCATTCTCAAGCAGACGCAGCGCCGCGGCTGGCGCTGTTCCTGCCGGGAGCCGGAAAATCCAGGGAATGTTCGCTGAAGTAAGTGA
>Ga0326727_10014604_pt1 | contig 17063 bp, 14 predicted proteins | sample MB2enrmetagenome_FD_207643 | JGI IMG/M metagenome (GOLD analysis project Ga0326727, IMG submission 207643) | Lab enriched peat soil microbial communities from McLean, Ithaca, NY, United States - MB29MY | ecosystem: Environmental > Terrestrial > Soil > Wetlands > Peat | place: USA: New York...
TTCCCACCACATCTGCGTAACGTCAGGATCCGTGTAGCCGCCTTGCCAAACGCCGCACAAGTCGCAGTTAAAAAAGGTAACAGTGGCGAAGTAATCCTTTAACGTAGCAAAATCGCCACTTCGTCCTCCCTCGGTGGCTACGTTCTGCCAGCCAGCCTGCTTCCACATACTAAAATCCGAATCGAAGTGCGCTATGGGCGTTGACTCGTTAGCACCTCCGTTCCAGATGATATACTCGACATCCAAAATAGGGTACATGCCCAACTGCTTGATTTTCTGCAACTCTTGATCGTACGGGACGGGTGCAGCGGCGACGAGCACGACCGTGGTGAAGCCCTGTGCTTTAAAATACTCGATTGTGCCATCCCAGATTTGATTGGGCGCCAGCGACACGCTGTAGTCGAGCTGTGGCTTAGGCGCCGCATCTGAGGGGGCTAGGGCCGTAGCCGCAACCGTCGGCGGTGTCGTCGAAACGGCGGTAGTAGGAACCGTCGTTGCTGCCTTTGAAACGGCAGTAGCAGGAACCGTCGTTGCTGCCCCCGAAACGGCAGGCACGAAAATGGCCGAGCATCCGACGAGCAACACTAATGCAAGAACGACTGCCTTTCTGATCATTGTTTGTACTCACGACTCTCGAGCGGGCAACTTTAAAATAGGCCAAAACACGTTTACGCTCCTCCTACTTGCGAGCTAAGGATCCCCGTTCGGTCGCTAGTAAACATTTGTGGCTTGTTGTACCCTTACGTGTGGGCTATTTATAGTTACTCTCCGGACAGTCAGCACGACGATCGCTGAGCTACAAGCGTCGCGTTCTCATATTTTGACGCGGCGGAACGCACGGAGATGCTCGGCTAACGTCTCTCGTCTGCGTGCAAGCGCCTGGCGTGCTGCGCAACACGTCGGAGCGCTAAACAAGTCCTTTTGACGACGCTGAATGCTTACGCACTACGTTGTGTGATTATAAAAGTCGTTGCGCCTGCTTGAGACAAATTTACTGGGCCGATTTGCAGGTTGACCGTGGCGATCGCGACGTGCACCGAACTTGTTCCTTTAACGAAAGTGAGAATCACATCTGATCCTTGGTGAACGGGGGTTGAACCTTGGTACCCTCGGTTTGCCATTTCAGTCTTATAAAAATCAGCAACTTGAGTAGCGGAGCCAGTTGTCTGGTAGGTCGTCACATTGCCCTCGCTGGTATTGACTGATGCCGTCTTCAGTGAGGGCTGATACACAGGCACGGCGCTTGAACTGTTCCCACTAGAGGGGGTTGTTGACACGCACCCCGATATGCAGGTGGTCAGGATAATCAGGGCCAGCACCGGCAAAAGAACGTACTTGGTTTTCATTGTTTTCATTGCTACCTCACCCAGCTTCGCCCTTATCGCTTTTACCAGTATCGGTGCTGGTTTCCGATCTGCAGTCCGCGAGCTGCGTATCCAGTTGCCGTGAGATAGAAGCTTCGCACACGGAGTTGATAGCGTCAAGACAGCATCGGTATCACTTGCTGACCGCTTCAGTTGACTTCTCCCCTTTCAACTCCTTTCCGATGCTCCAAGCTTTTGCGAATCTCTTGCCAAGCTCCCAATAACTCTGGTCCGTCATGGTGAAGAGAAGCGGCCGCACTTTGCCATAGTCTACTACGCCGTCGGTCAGCACCGCATCCTCAGCGTACGTAGTGACGATTTCGCCTATGAACACGTCGTGTTTGGGAAAATCAACCACCTTTATGAGCCTGCACTCCGTGCTAATGGGACATTCAGCAATCATAGGGGCCGTCTTGAGGTTGCCATAGAAAACGTGAAATAACTGCGCTTTGTCGACGTGCTTCCCTGACACCAAGCCACAGTAGTCAGTTTCCTTCACCATATCAGCAGCAGTAAGTTGATGCTGAACGTCCCGTCCTCTTTGATTCCGGCGTTAGTGTAATGGGCTTTTGCCATCCCGAGGGAGACACTTCCCAGGTCCATAATGCCGACGTGCTCGATAGTGACGAAGTTAGGCCCCCCCCTCTACCGTTGCCCCGACGAGAGTCGTGGGCATGGGGTAAAGACAATTTTGCGCTCCGAGCTCAATTTTCATCTTGTGCCTCCTTCCAAGTGCGGTTCAGATCTCGCGTGCAGACATATGAAACTTTTCGATTAAGATTCCACTCATCTGGCGGACGTGTTGGATAGTTTAGCGACTCGGCGCCCTTACCAACGTGCGGAGTTCGCACTACTACATTTTTGTCAATACGACAATCGTGGTTCACGAGACGATCGGGCATTAGCAGGCACGAGCGGTCTCCTAAAAAAATAGCTAGCTGCGCTAGACAAGATGAAGGCTGGTTATGATGATATCAATTGCTTTTATCCCTATGAACGGGAGTATCAAGCCACCTACGCCGTAAATCGCAATGTTTCTCAAGAGGATTGTTGACGCGTCACTCGGCTTGTATTTCACGCCCCTCATGGCAAGCGGAATAAGCGCCGGAATGATAAGGGCGTTGAATATTACAGCAGACAGTATCGCGCTCTGCGGCGATGAAAGCTGCATAATGTTGAGCCTGTTAGCTTGAGGAATAGCAACGGCGAAGACGGCAGGGATAATAGCAAAGTACTTCGCGACATCGTTCACGATACTGAACGTCGTGATAGCGCCCCGCGTCATCAGGAGTTGTTTTCCGATCGATACGACAGGAATCAGTTTTGATGGGTCGCTGTCGAGGTCGACCATATTTGCCGCCTCCTTGGCCGCCTGCGTCCCGCTGTTCATAGCCAGTCCCACGTCGGCTTGTGCCAATGCGGGGGCGTCGTTGGTGCCGTCGCCAGTCATCGCGACGAGCTTGCCCTCTTTCTGCTCTCTGCCGACGATGTCTATCTTATCCTCGGGCTTGCTCTCGGGAACGTAGTCGTCGACGCCAGCCTCAGCCGCGATCGTTGCCGCGGTGAGCCGGTTATCTCCAGTGACCATAACGGTCTTGATTCCCATGCTCTTCAACTCGTGCAGCCTATCGCTCATCCCTGGCTTGACCGTATCTTTGAGGTGAATGACGCCGATGGGCTCGCGATCGACTGATATGATGAGTGGAGTCGCCCCTTTCCGCGAAATCCCATCAACGATTTCCTTGAACCCTTTGGGAATGTAGCTCACGTAGGCTGACATCACGTCGAACGCCCCTTTACGAATCTCTGAGCCATCTGTCAAATCGACGCCACTCATCTTCGTATCTGCTGAGAAATCGATCACGTCCTTCACCTCAGGTTCGGCCAAATCAGGGGCAAGCTTTCGGGCAAGCCTCACGATGGATCGACCTTCGGGAGTCTCGTCGCGCACTGAGGAGAGAAAAGCGGCCTTTGTGACGTCTGCGTCGGTCTTATCGCCAAAGGGGATAAATTCTTCCGCGAGTCTGTTTCCAATCGTGATCGTTCCCGTTTTGTCGAGGATGAGGGTGTTGATATCGCCTGAAGCCTCAACTGCCTTTCCCGATTTGGCGATGACGTTGAACTGCGTGACCCGGTCCATGCCAGCGATCCCGATTGCCGATAACAGCCCGCCGATGGTCGTGGGGATAAGGCAAACGAGGAGGGCAATCAACGTCGTCGCATCGACAAATACGCCGTCGTAGCTTGCGAGCGCGTTGAGGGTTACGATGACGAGAAGGAATATCCAGGTGAGGCCGGCAAGCACCATAGTAAGCGCTATTTCGTTCGGCGTTTTTTGTCGCGAAGCGCCCTCGACCAGGGCAATCATTTTGTCGAGAAACGATTCTCCCGGATTTGCCGTGATGCGAATAGTGAGCTCGTCGCTCAAAAGCGTTGTACCTCCAGTAACTGAGCTGAAATCGCCCCCACTCTCGCGTATGACCGGTGCTGACTCGCCTGTTATGGCTGATTCGTCCACCGCCCCCCTGCCTTTTATGACTTCTCCGTCATTGGGGATCATGTCGCCAGCCGTGACCATAACGACGTCGCCTTTTACAAGAGAGTTCCCGTCGACTTCGACGATCTCTTCGCCAACGACCTTCCGTGCAGTGATCTCCTTTTTGGTCTTCTTAAGGCTCTCTGCCTGAGCTTTGCCACGCCCTTCAGCGATTGCTTCAGAGAACGTTGCGAAGAGCACAGTTATCAGCAGAATTGCCGAAATCTTGCCGATGAACGAAGGATCTCCTCTTCCTGATATCGTGGCAGAGATGGCCAGTATAAACGTATAGACGAAGCCGACTTCGACGACGAACATCACAGGGTTCGAAATGAGCAGCCGTGGGTCGAGCTTGCGTATCGATGCGCGGAGCGCTTCTATGAGCAACGTTCTGCTCCACCACTTCTGGTCAACCACGATATTGCCTCCTCATATCAGCCTCGCCTAGTGTAATAATGCCTCTCCGAGTGGTCCGAGCACGAGCACCGGGAAAAACGTCAGCGCGCCCAGGATCACAATGACTCCGATCAATATAAGACCGAAAATCCACTTGTCGGTGCGAAATGTCCCAACGTCATACGGCGTGATCTTCTTTTGCATGAACGAGTTAGAAACGAGCAACATGAGCGGGAAGATAATGTACCGGCCGAGCAGCATCGTGAGCCCTAGCGTGTAGTTTAAAAAAGGTGTGTCTGCGTTTAAACCGGCAAACGCGGATCCGTTGTTTGCTGCGGCCGAAGAATACGCATAGAGCATCTCGGTGAAGCCGTGAAACCCGGGGTTGCCCATCGCGCTTGCCGCGAAGACGACGCCTGCAGCGGCACCGCCGAGTATCAAGATAGGATGGACGAGAAATGCGAGCAAGGTGAGCTTTACTTCTTTCGACTCGATCTTTCGGCCGAGGTACTGCGGGGCCCGCCCCACCATGAGGCCTGCGATGAACACGGCGAGTATCACGTAGATAAGTATGTTCAACAGCCCAGACCCTTCGCCTCCAAACGGGGAGTTAAGCATGAGCAGACTCAGCGGCATTAATCCACCGAGTGCGGTATAGCTGTCTAACATGCTGTTTACTGATCCGGTTCCGGTAGAGGCCGTCGTTACGGTAAACATCATCGACCCGCTGACTCCGAAGCGAACCTCCTTCCCCTCTAGGTTCCCGCTCGACTGGTTTACAGCGAGGCTCGAAAGCGCTTGGTTTGACGACTCCGCAGCGAGGCCAATGCTGAGCAGCACGATGAATATGGCAAGGATCGCTCCGATGAGCACCCACGCCTCTCGAGTATTCCCTACAAGCACGCCAAACGCGTAAATCAATGAAATAGGCAGTAGGAGCATTGAAATTATTTCCACAACGTTCGTCACGGGGCTCGGATTCTCGTACGGGAAGGCCGAATTCTGTGCAAAAAAGCCCCCTCCGTTCGTCCCGAGATGCTTGATTGATTCAAGCGATGCGACGGGTCCCCGATAGAGGGTGGCGCTAGCCCCCTCCACCGTTTTGTAAGCTAGGGGCCCACCGAGCGTTTGTGGGACGCCCTGCGCCACCAAAATAAGCGACACAATCAAAGCGAGCGGTATTAGCACGCGCGTTATGGAACGCACAAAATCAGAGTAGAAGTTGCCCATCCCGACTATTTGCCGAAATCCAGGTCGTTTGTCCCTGCTCGCAAATCCTCTGATGAATGCGGCACCGGCAGCCAGTCCTGTGGCCGCTGACGTGAACATGAGAAACGTGATACAGACCATCTGGCTGAGGTAGGACAATTGTGTCTCGCCGGCATAGCTCTGCCAATCCGTGTTGGTGATGAAGCTTGTCGCAGTGTTAAACGCTTGATCAATCGCCATGTTTGGCGCGCCGGTCGGATTGAGGGGAAGCGATGCCTGGTGTGTCAGAATGGCGAGTACAACGACGGCCATCAGGCCGTTGAGCAGTAAAAGGTTGAGGATGTAGCGCTTCACGCTCATGTTTTCAGTCGGATTAACCCCAAGTATCCAAAACAAAGCGCGTTCGAACGGCCCAAAGAGCGTGTCGAATCGACTACGTTCTTTAAAGTAAACCGAGACGAGGTAGCGTCCGACGGGGCGAGTGAGAACGAGCACTACTATAATTATTATTAGAGCTTGAATAATCCCCGCGAAGTCCACTTGAACCACTAAAACCTTTCTGGATACAGAATCACGTACGTGAGATAGAAGAGCAACAATATGGCGATGGCCACGAACACGAGGTAAGAGGCATCCATCGAACGCTATGATAGGTATTGTTCTATAAAATACCGTCGGGTTGCGTTTTGCGCCTAGCATCGCAAGGCAAAAGAGCGTGGACTTGGCGCAAAGCGTTAAAAACTTCTGAGTGCCGGAGAAGCCAGAATAAAGAAGAGCTGGCCTCAGCTCATCCTCGCAGTCCTAAAATCGTTCAGGGCGAAACAGCACGTACGTGAGATAGCCAACCAGAATAATTCCGAGAGCAACAAAAGCAATGTAAATTAGGGTAGTACTCGAGACATCCGTAAATATCTGTGACGCAATCAAATACATAAACTAACCCATTAATCTTATGACGTAGATATTTAGCTTTTGAAAGCACGGAGGGCATTAACCCACAATATGCAGGTAATTCACCAACAGATCGATGAGTTTGATGGCGATGAACGGGGTGATTAATCCTCCCAGACCGTAAACCGCGACGTTTCGTATCAGCGTTGAAGTAGCATCTTTTGGCTTATATTTTACTCCTCTCATAGCGAGCGGAATCAATGCGAGAATGACGAACGTGTTAAAGATAACGGCCGACAATATCGCACTATGTGGTGACTGCAGGTTTATGAAGTCGAGCTTGCTAATTGCCGGAAGCGTTGCAGCAAATATGGCCGGCAGTATCGTAAAATATTTGGCGAAATCGGTTACAACGCTGAAAGTCGTGATTGACCCTCGCGTCATAAGGAGCTGTTTTCCGATCCCGACGACGTCGATCAATTTAGTTGGATCGCTATCGAGATCAATCATGTTCGCCGCCTCCTTAGCCGCCTGCGTCCCGCTATTCATCGCAAGCCCCACGTCGGCCTGAGCAAGGGCGGGGGCGTCGTTCGTACCGTCTCCGGTCATCGCGACAATTTTCCCCTGCTTTTGTTGGGCTTCCACGATCCTTATCTTATCCTCTGGCTTGCTCTCGGCAATGTACTCGTCGACGCCCGCTTCAGCCGCGATCGTCGCTGCAGTGAGCCGGTTATCACCGGTGACCATGATGGTCTTAATGCCCATTTGCCTTAGCTCTTGTAACCGCTCGCGCATGCCCGGCTTAACCGTGTCTTTGAGATGAATGACTCCTATCGGCTCTCTGTCCACGGACACGACGAGTGGCGTCGCGCCTCGCTGTGCGATTCCGTCGATAACTTCCCTAAACCCTTGCGGGACGTAGCTGACATAGTCGCTCATGACATCGAAGGCACCCTTGCGCACCTCCCTGCCGTCCGCTAGATCAACTCCACTCATCTTTGTCGATGCCGAGAACTCGACGACGTTTTTGACGTCAGGGGGGGTCAAGTCGGGAATCAGCTTTTGCGCGAGGGCAACGATGGACCTGCCCTCTGGGGTCTCGTCGCTGATCGATGAGAGAAACGATGCGCGCGTGACTTCAGCCTCAGTTTTATCGCCTAAAGGGATAAATTCCTCTGCTAATCGGTTCCCAATGGTTATGGTGCCTGTTTTGTCGAGTATGATGGTGTTCACGTCACCTGCAGCTTCAACGGCCCTCCCGGAAGTGGCAATGACGTTGAACTGCGTTACCCTGTCCATCCCCGCGATGCCAATTGCTGGCAATAGTCCACCAATGGTCGTCGGGGCAAGACACGCGAGCAGCCCGTATAACACCGTAATGTCACTTGTGACGCCCAAGAAGCTGCCTAGGGTATTGAAGGTGATGACGATGACCACGAGTATCCACGTAAAACCTGCCAGGACGGTAGTCAGGGCGAGCTCGTTGGGCGTCTTTTGTCTTGTCGCCCCCTCGACCATTGCGATCATCCTGTCCAAGAACGACTCGCCCGGATTTGCTGTAATCTCTATTAACAGCTCATCGCTCAGAAGCGTCGTACCGCCGGTCACCGAGGTAAAATCCCCACCGCTCTCTCGTATCACAGGCGCTGATTCGCCGGTTATCGCCGACTCATCGACGGAGCCACTGCCTTTGATCACGTCTCCGTCATTGGGGATCGTGTCGCCTGCCCGAACAATGACCCTGTCACCTTTCACGAGTTCAGATGAATCAACCTCAGTTATCGTGCCGTCATCGGCTATTTTTTGGGCACGCACCTCTTTCCTCATCTTTCTGAGGCTTTCTGCTTGTGCTCTGCCCCTCCCTTCTGCAATCGCTTCTGCGAACGTTGAAAACCATACGGTGAGCAGTAAAAGTATTGATATTTCCGTGTTGAACAGAGCAACGTTCGATCTAAAAATCCAGGCGCCGACAGCGAGAATGAGCGCGAAGAAGAAGCTGACTTCGACGACGAACATAACGGGGTTGCCGATCACATGTCGGGGGTCTAGTCTCTTGATCGAGTCAGCAAACGCCTCAATCAGAATTTTTCTGCTGTAAACTCCGTCGCTCATTATGCCTCCCTAAATGTGGGCAAGCGCCTCTCCTAGGGACCCAAAGATGAGGAGCGGGAAGAACGTCAGAAGACTAAGGATGACGACGACCCCGATGAAGACGGCCCCGAAAATCCACGTGTCGGTTCGCATCATGCCAAGATCGTGGGGCACTATTTTCTTGCGCATGAAGACCTCAGACACAAACAACATGAGGATGAACGTGCCATAGCGCCCCACGGCAAACACGATGGCCATTGAATAATTCAGAAAGGGCGATACCGAAATTCCCGCAAATGCCGAACCGTTGTTGGCAGCCGCCGAGAGGTACGCGTACGCAAGCTCGGCAAAGCCCTGAAATCCTGGGTTTAAGGTCTGACCCGCCGCAAAAAGGACGCCTAGCGTCGTGCCCGTAAATACGAGGAAAGGGTGAATCAAGAAGGAAAACACCGTCAGTTTCGTCTCATAGCCTTCGATTTTCCGCCCCAGATAATGTGGCGTTCTCCCCACCATCAGGCCAACGATGAATACCGACAGTATGACGAAGATTAAGATGTTGATCATCCCGCACCCAACGCCGCCAAATACGCAATTCATAATCATAAGCGCCTGTAGAGAGACTCCCCCCCAAGCGCCCCAGCTGTCATGCATGCTGTTCACTGCTCCGACCGCACCAGCGGTCGTCCACGCGCCGAACTGGGCGCTGCTGACATCCCCGAACCGTACCTCTTTCCCCTCCATATTTCCTGCCGATTGGTTCACAGCGAGGCCGGAGAGCGCGGGGTTTGACGATTCAGATATCGTGTTAATGACAAGCGCTGCGCTGAGTATGACTAAACATGCGCAGATCAAGACCCACCCCTCTTTCTTATTTCCCACCATCGTGCCGAACGCGACGATAAATCCTGACGCTATCAAGAGCATGGCGAGGATTTCCACCGCATTGGTTACCGGAGTTGGGTTCTCGTAGGGGTTGGCCGAGTTTTGTCCGTAGTACCCACCTCCGTTTGAGCCGGTCATTTTTACCGACTCGAGTGAGGCGACAGGCCCTAGGTACAGCGTCGCGGTTTGATTCTCAATCGTGGTGTAGTGAACGGGCCCGTTTAGCGTCTGTGGAACGCCTTGGGCGACAAGAAAAAGTGAAAAGATGAGGCAAAGGGGTATGAGTATCCGGACTACAGATCGCACAAAGTCGAAGTAGAAGTTGCCCGTGTTTTCGATCTTCTTGAACCCGGCCCGCGGCTCTTTGCTCGCAAACCCCCTGATCATCGCTGCTCCGGCGGACATTCCCGTCGCCGCCGCGGCGAACATGAGAAAAGTGAGCATCAGCTGGCTGAGGTACGATGCCTGCGTCTCGCCTGCATAAAACTGCCACTGAGTGTTTGTAATGAAGCTCGTGGCGGTATTTACTGCCAGATCAAGACTCATGCCGGGCGCTTGATTAGGGTTTAGCGGGAGGGATCCTTGATAGAGGAGAATAAAAAAAACGGGTATCCACATGCACGCGTTGACCAAGAGGAGATTGCCGACGTAGCGTTTGGCACTCATCCCCTCATTCGGATTAACGCCGAGTACTCGAAACAGAAGGCGCTCGATAGGTCCAAAAAACGCATCGAGTCTGCTTCGCTCTTTGTAATAAGTCTGGACTATGTATCGGCCCACAGGGCGCATCAAGAGTATCCAGACCACAATGATGACTACAACCGCGATGATTGATGGCAGATCCACTTTATACCACCATTCTTTGCACCTATCCTTTCAGAGTTGACATCTGCAGGTCAGGGATGCCCGTGAGCACCATAACCGTGGCATGCGGTGGCCGCAGTTGTTGTGGCAGCGTGTACCACAACGAGTAGACGCTAACCCGCCTGAACAGCGTTTATTTTATATAAACCTAACGCACCTGTCGGCTTTGTAGAATAACTAGCGTCTGTAGAAAAAATCACCTGAAAAACCTACTTAATCTACAAAGCCGCACCTATCCTTTCGGAGTTGACAACTGCATGGCAGGGATGCCCGTGAGCACTATAACTGTGGCACGCGGTGGCCGCAGTTGTTGTGGCAGCGTGTATCATGGGACGAAAGCTAACCCATCTAAATGCCCTCGTTCCGGATGAAACTTACAGGTGAAAAACGGGGTTATCTGCGGGTTTTTTCGGGCACTCGTGCTATTCTGGTCGGCAACAAGTCAGGAAAAACTGGGCGAGAGCTGCAAGGGCCATTTTATTTCGTGCGAAGTGTATATATAGGATGTGCCTTGAAAAGGGTGGAGCAAAAACGAAGGGGCTGCTAAGAAATGTATAAACGCATATTGTTACCCGTATCAAACCCGCGAAATGCTGAATACACGCTTAAGGCAGCCTTACAGTTGCTCGACCCTGATGGCACAATCGTATTATTAAGTGTGGTCGGAACGCGCGAGGATTATCCCGATCGTACTAGGAGCTATCGGAAAAAGACTAATCTCGTGGTGCGGCTGATGAAATCAGTATCGCCGGACAGAGCCGAGGTCGTGCCCGAAATTATGCTATCATCATCGATTCGTGACACCATCCTCAGTCAAATATCAACGCATAATATCGACCTTACTATTCTCGGGTACAGCCTTCAATCGACCCTGCATAAGATTCGGTACGGGGATATTATTTACCCACTTATGAAAGACGCTCAGTCGGACGTGATCCTCGCTAATCTCAAATACGAAAGCATGTTCAACCGGATTTTAGTTCCGTCAGCGGGGTACAAGCACTCGCTACACGCGGTGGACGTAGCGAGGGCTCTTGCCGAGAAGGCGCAAGGACACATTACTCTTCTTCATGTTACCGAGCGTAGCGGGAGCGACGTACAGGCTGACTTGCAGCGGCTCGCTTCGACGTACGAGAACGTCGACATCGTTGTTCAGTCGGGTCCAGTCGCAGACCAGATAATAGAAACAGCAAAAGACTATGATATAATAATCATGGGAGCTTCAGAGCGACCTCGCGGGGCGAGTGTTATTTTCGGAACTGTTGTCGACAGGGTCATCGAACACGTCGGCAAGAACATTTTCGTTGTGCGGGCTTGAAATCTAAGTCACTTATGTAGCCGTTGCGTTCGCAGCAGCTTTAAGCGCCACTGCATTTAAGGCTGTTGCATTCTTCTCCGCCGCGTGCAGAGCGGTTGTATTCATTAGCCCGTCCAATGCAATGTTGAGCTGCAGAACGTTCACTCGAGGTTCTCCAAAGATGCCGGCAGTCGGGTTCTCTGTGTACTGGTTGACAAGCGCAGCAAGTCTACTTTGAGGGATACCTGTGACGTTCGATATGCGTGGAATCTGGAGGAGGGCACTCAGCACTGATATATCGGGATCTGTTCCCGACCCTGATTGTGTTACCAAGTCGATCGGTACCAAGCTCATGGATGGGTTGAGTGCTTTCTGGTATGCAACCTCTTGACTCACGTTCGCGATGAGAGCGGGATTGTTCGGTCCCCAGTTTGATACGCCAGGCGGTCGTGACATAAAATGCATCGGATCGCTAAACGTCTGCCCGACGAGGCTCGATCCGACGACTGAGCCGTTTTGTATCAGTAGGCTTCCTTCGGCGGCCGGCTTATCGGCAACCTGTGCGATCCCCACCAGTAAAAGGGGAAAAACCAGGCCGCATAATACTAAAAAGATTACGGTCGTCTTAACCGCGGAAAATAGGTCTCTCTTTAGCATTGATTCCGACGATTGCGTTGTAATTGCTTAAATAGTTTGCGAGCGGCGCCCCCCATCACCAATGCGCGATGGCTCCGCACTGTGACCGAAGATGCAGTTGTCACACTTGATGGCGGATACCAAGTGCGCACCTCAATATACGATAATGCACGACTCCTGCACCCTGATTTGTAGTTCGTACTATTTACGTGAAAAACGTACAAAGGGATATCTGAGTAACACAGGTAGTTTAAGAGTAGTTTACGCACAGTTTAAGCACACTTTCAAAGCCCGGCTATGAGAATTGACTTTGGGGTCTTTGCGAAACGCTTAATTTCACGTTGAGAGGCTGATTGGGATGCCCAAGGAATCGCTGCGCATCTCTATAACAAGGAAGCAGGAAGTAAATGCAAAAAGGCACTGCTGCTGCATCTCACATCCCTAACAGCTCCGGCAACATCGGGGCGTACCTTATTGACCGGCTGCAATCACACGGCATATCGCATGTCTTCGGCGTGCCGGGAGACTATGTCTTGGGCTTTTTCAAACAGCTGAGCGACAGCGAGATCGATCTCATTACGACGTGTGATGAACTCAACGCTGGCTACGCGGCCGATGCGTACGCGCGTATACGGGGAATAGGCGCCGTGTGTGTTACCTACTCTGTCGGCGGCCTAAAGGTCGTCAATGCCACGGCGCAGGCATATGCGGAAAAATCTCCGCTGGTCGTCATCGCCGGAGCGCCGGGAATCAAAGAAAGGGTAGGAAACCCCCTCCTGCACCATAAAGTGCGGACCTTCAACACGCAAAAGAAGATCTTTGAGGAAGTGACTGTTGCGTCCACGGTTTTAGATGATCCGAACACTGCGTGCCAAGAGATTGATCGCGTGTTATCTGAAGCAGTCCGCGTTAAGCGACCGGTCTACATTGAGCTCCCGCGCGATATGACGTTCGCCCACGTGGAGCCGCCAAATCAGGATTCGGTAACGCGAGTAGACGATACGAGCGATCCTAACGCTTTGCAGGCCGCTCTTGACGACGCGGTGACGATGATCAACGAGTCTCAGCAACCCGTCGTAATTGCCGATGTCGAGCTGCACCGGTTCGGACTGCAGGACAAGCTTCTCGCCTTAATCGATAAAGTGCAGATACCTGTCGCTGCGACAATTCTCGGTAAATCCGTTGTCGACGAGTATCATCCCCTGTACATGGGTATCTATGAGGGGGCGATGGGCTTCGCGTCCGTCCGCACCTATGTCGAATCAAGTGATTGTCTGATCCTCCTCGGTGCCTTCATGACCGACGTTAATCTTGGGCAGTATACTGCGCATATCGAGCAGGAAAAGACGATTTACGTCACGAGCGAGCAATGTTCGATTCGGCATCGCACCTACGCGCGCGTCGGTCTAAACGACTTCCTCGAAGGCTTGCTTGGCGCCCCCATCACGCCGCGGACACCTCGCGACTTTCCGCACCCGCGGCCTATTGTACCGTTCGTGACGAAAAAAGGACAGAAGATTACCGTCAGGAGGCTGTTTGAACGGCTTAACTGGGCGCTCGAGGACAATACCGTGGTCATCGCCGACGTTGGCGATGCGCTCTTCGGCGGGCTTGACCTCATTACGCACCGCAGAACTGAATTCCTAGCGCCAGGGTATTATCTGTCGCTCGGGTTTGCGGTGCCGGCGAGCATCGGAGCACAACTCGCGAATCCCAATCTTCGTCCGTTAGTGCTGGTCGGCGACGGGGCTTTCCAGATGACCGGCATCGAGGTTTCGACCATCGGGCGACTCGGCCTCAATCCAATCATCGTCGTGCTCAATAATTATGGGTACGCGACCGAACGACCAATCCAAGACGGGCCGTTCAACGACCTGCAGGTGTGGCAGTACAGTCGGTTCCCGGAGATCGTTGGCGGGGGCACTGGGGCGGTTGTAACGACAGAGGATGAATTTGACCAAGCGCTCGACACAGCACAGGCATACACCGAGGGGTTTACGATTATTGAAGTCCAGCTTGATCCGCACGATAGCTCGCCCGCGCTGCAGCGGCTGGCCGAGGGTCTTGCGAAGAAGATTCGTTGACAAGCAGCTTTAGCCAGCAGACACGGCCCAGCCGTTGCTGGTTGCGTGACAGCTGTATTTTCTTTGAGGAATCAAAATGCAGCCGTTGCGTCGCGCCGTGCCAAAACGGTATCGGCAGGTGCCTACCCATTACGTCGGTTTTTGTTCTTTCTTCGTCGCATCGTGAGTACGGAGGCGACCGAAACAACGAGAATCGCTGCAAGAACCGCGAACACGACTCCTGCGTTAGCAAATCCGACGTTTGTGGCGTCTGTTGCTCCCACAGCAGTGGCCCCCTCGCTGCTCGATGAAGCAGCCGTGCCATTACCTGTCGTCGTCACCGAACGATCGAGCGTTGTGAACTGCACGCGTCCCGTGCCCTGCAAGTAATCGATGTAATTGGCGAGCAGCGTCACTTTCGAGGTATTGACTGCATAATTGGGCCCCTCGAAATCGGCGGGGTGATACAGCACGACGAAGGTGTTGATGCTATAAGGATCGTTAAGCCATTGGTTAGTTGCGTTCTCGAGCGCCTGAAGGGTATTGTTACCGAGCTCAATCGAGATCGTATCTAATCGCATGCCATCCAGATTTCCCGCGTTCTGGTTGAAATCTGCAAAGGCGGTGCTATATTCCGTGAACCCCAGCGCTTTGCACGCCTTTACCGTGTTGTTGTCGCTCTTGTCAAACGGAGGGAGGAACGAAGTGGGCGTGACCCCGAATGCCTGGGTGATGTCGTCGCGCCCCTGCTTGATCGCGTCGTATTGCGTAGCATACGGCCTCCCATAAAATTCACTGGGGCCCACCGGTGACGGCCCGAGATCCAGGTGCGTATAGCCGTGCTGTGCAAATTGAAAAAGGTGGTTTGAAGTTAGTGATCGCATGTACTCGAGAAACGTGTGATTTACTTCAATCAGCTGATTGCCCGAAGGTGTAGTGTACGGATGGGGGATGATGCCCATCACCACCGGCACGTTCATGTTGATGTTCAGCTGGTTGACAGCCTGAAGCTCGGCGAAGTCGGCGTTAGGCGCGACATCATCCTCTCTGAATATCACATACTTGTTCGTTTGCGCAGAACCTCCACTGCTTGCGCCCGTCGTCGCTCCACTGCCTGCGCCCGTACAGAGCATCGAAAATAGAAGTATTAAAACGAGCGAGCAGACGAGGATGATTTTCGGTCTGACTCGTGCATTGCGTCTGATTTCGTTTGACTCGTCTTGCGGCACTGGACACACTCGGAGAGGTTGTTAACAGCCAAGAGACTTAGCGCGCTCTCACCTAGTAAGGGTTTGCGTTGAAGATCGACGGTGACGGATATGGTTGCTCTTCCCAAAAAAGGCAAGTGCATGAGTTATTGAGACTAGTGATTTAAATAGTGCTCGGCGCGTGTGTTGTCGAGGTACCAATCCGAAACGCGCGAAGAGCAACAGCACCGTTGGAACATCACTGCATGACGCAAAAATGGAACAGATGGGCGAGACCGTTAGATTCGCGAAAAAAATCTTGGGCGCTCACAGTATTGCGCCGATTAAGGCGCCGACAAGTCCTCCAACCAATATTCCGGCTAGCGGCGCGAGAAGAGCTCCGAAGACTACGCCAACCACGAGTCCAAGAACCGCTCCGATGACGGCTCCCGCCAGCGCCCCAACCCCTCCAAGGATTTGCTGGCCAATGAACGCGCCTAGTGCTCCACCGACGATGACGCCAAGCAGCAAGCCGATAGCCGCAGTCAATATACCCCCCAGCGGAATGCCTATGACGACACCGAGCAGAACCCCGACGAATGAACCAACCAGCCCGCCAATCAAGCCTTCGATTACTGCACCACGGTGCCTGCCAGCCCAGGCGCCGACTAATGCGCCGACGACAACGCCGATCGTGATCCCAGACCATATGTTGGCAAGGACGCTTACGACTACGCCGAGTGCCCCACCTGCAAAGCCACCGACAACGCCGGGGTTTACGAGGCCTGCTCCATCATTCCGCGCAGCTGCCAAGAGCGTAACGAAGCTTCTGTTAGAGGCCACACTAATTAAGTAGCGGGCCTCTGTTTAAAGTTTATGGCGTCAAGCCATGTCGCTGAAAAAAGGGGTGATAAATGGTGGTGTACCAAGCGAATGTCGTAGCGGCAACCTGCGCTTGGGCTCGCAGATGGAAGCGCCTGTTCGTGCTATTTCGTATTGAGGACGCGGTTTTTTGTGTAAGTGTTGGAGTTGTACCACGCTTTGACTAAAAGCTCAGTGAGCACACCATGAAAAAAGAAATTGTGCCGACATGCACGCTTTTTTTCAGATTGCGCTCGTGTGAGCAATATTAGTCTTTGTGGCGCAATGTTCATAAAGAAAGGTCTACCTTGTTATGCAGGGCTTATGCGGGCGATTTGAGAGTACTCAAACAGAAGGAATGAAGTCGCACACTCTAGCATGCCGACATTCTTGTTAAGGCCGATGGGAAGTATATTCGAGATTATCACCAGTGTGCTGGTCGTGGCGCGAGGCGCCGTTCGCGGCGCGAATATAGAAGAAATTCTCCCCAGCCTCTTCTCGCACAGCGATGACGCTAGCGGGCAGAAGGAAAGGCATGTTTTGCGGTTTTTCAATCACACGGGCACGATCCCCGCACAAAAAATCAGGTGAGACCTATGCGGTTCATTCGAATCACCGGCGCAAAGTCTTTCATGGAGCTCACGCACGCCAACGTGGCAGATTGGCAACTGTACGGCACGACGTTTTTTGAGTGGAAAGAGGAGACAGGAAAGGACTACGATAGCTGGGTGAGCGAGCGAGTCACCCCGACGTTAGACTTGTTTGACTATCTCGCTTGGTACGAGG
>Ga0326727_10014605_pt1 | contig 17062 bp, 12 predicted proteins | sample MB2enrmetagenome_FD_207643 | JGI IMG/M metagenome (GOLD analysis project Ga0326727, IMG submission 207643) | Lab enriched peat soil microbial communities from McLean, Ithaca, NY, United States - MB29MY | ecosystem: Environmental > Terrestrial > Soil > Wetlands > Peat | place: USA: New York...
TCAAACAACCCCGCTTGATCCATCGCCCGTCCTCCAACATCCCCGGCCGACCCGGCCGTACACGAGATTAAACCCCAAACGGACGAAAAGGTTTTCTTGCTTTTCCGAAAGATTCACAACCTCTGAGAGAACGGCTTGGCCTTCGGCCCAAATATCGCAGGGCGTGCGGGCCTGGCGCGAGAAATCCAGGGATTGCGGTTGACACGAAGAATCGTGAAAGCTGCAAGCTAGCGATGAGCGAACGGCGAGGGGGTGGGCCGCTCTTGTTCATCTTCTTGCCAAGGCACTACCGAAGTATAAGAGGCCCGGCCGGGCTTGGGCGTGGCCTATCCTTCCTGCCTTTCCTGAATTACCTCGAACCTGACCGCGCGGGTAAGATGCATGTCTATTGACGTTAATCCATGCTATGCTTCCGATGTTGGGCTTTTCCCGGCTTGCAGCGTTGAGTGTCCGGTCATGTCGCAACGACATGCTGCGCTACGGTTCAGCCACCCACTTCCGTATGGCGCGATTATCCATGATGGGGGGGTGCAATTCGTCGTTTTCAGCCGCAGCGCCACCGCCATGCGGGTCCTGCTTTACGACCAAACGAGCGACCCGGAGCCGTCCGAGATCATCGACTTCGACGCGGACCTGAACCGCTGGGGGGATGTCTGGAGCATCTTCGTGCCGGGGATAGGCACGGGGCAGCTCTATCATTTCCAGGCCGACGGGCCCCATGAGCCGCAGCGGGGCTACCGCTTCGACCCCCAGGCGCGACTGATCGACCCTTACGCCAAGGCCCTGGCCGGCGACTTCCTGCCGGCCGAAGGGGGCATCCTGCGGCCGCCCAAGTGCGTCGTGGCCCAGGACGAGTTCGACTGGCAGGGGGACCGCCACCTGCGGCGGAGCCTGGCCGAGACGATCATCTACGAGATCCACGTCCGCGGTTTCACCCAGTCGCCCTCCAGCGCGGTCCAGCACCCCGGCACATACCTGGGGATCATCGAGAAGATCCCCTACCTCAAGTCGCTGGGCGTGACCGCGGTCGAGCTGATGCCGGTGCACGAGTTTCCCATCCTGGATTGTCTCGGCCAGCGGCCGCCGCAGCCCGATTACTGGGGCTACGATCCGCTGTGCTTCTTCGCGCCGCACCGCGGCTACGCCGTCGGCACGGAGCCGGGCAGCCAGGTCCGCGAATTCAAGGAGATGGTGCGGGCCCTGCACTCCGCCGACATCGAGGTCATCCTGGACGTGGTCTTCAACCACACGGCCGAGGGCAACCAGGAGGGGCCCACGCTGAGCTTTAAGGGCCTGGAGAACCGCGTCTATTACATGCTGGAGAACGGCGGCCAGTATTACCGCAACTACACCGGCTGCGGCAACACCTTGAACGGCAACCACCCCATCGTCCGCGAGATGATCTTCCACTGCCTGCGGCACTGGGTACACAACTACCACGTGGACGGTTTCCGCTTCGACCTGGCGTCGATCCTCAGCCGCGACCGGGAAGGGAACCTGGTGCCCAACCCGCCGGTCGTCGAGACGATCACCGAGGACCCGCAGTTGGCCGACACGAAGATCATCGCCGAGGCCTGGGACGCGGCGGGGGCCTACCAGGTGGGCACGTTCGGCAGCCTGCGCTGGGCGGAATGGAACGGCCGCTACCGCGACGACCTGCGCCGCTTCTGGCGCGGCGACGCCAACCTGATCGGCCCGCTGGCCACGCGGCTGGCCGGCTCCAGCGACCTCTACCAGAACAGCGGCCGCAGCCCCTACCACAGCATCAACTTCATCACCTCCCACGACGGCTTCACCCTGAACGACCTGGTGACCTACAACGCCAAGCACAACGACGCCAACGGCGAGCAGAACCGCGACGGCGACAACAACAACTTCAGCAACAACTACGGCATCGAAGGCCCCAGCACCCGGCGCTCCGTGGAAACCGTCCGCCTGCGGCAGATCAAGAACCTCATGGCCTCGCTGCTGTTGAGCCAGGGCGTGCCGATGATTCTCATGGGCGACGAATGCCGCCGCACCCAACAGGGCAACAACAACCCCTATTGCCAGGACAATCCCATCTCCTGGTTCGACTGGCGGCTGGTGCGCAAGCACGAGTCGCTGCTGCGGTTCGTGCGGGCGCTGGTGGCCTTCCGCCGGGCCGAGCCGACGGTGCGGCGGACCGATTTCCTGACCGGCCTGCCGGTGCGGCCCGGCGGTCTGCCCGACGTGAGCTGGTACGGCCCGGCCGGAACGCCGATCGACTGGACGCAACCCGGCCAGAGCCTGACGTGCATCTTGGGGGCCGCCCCGCGGCAGGACGTGGCCGATCCGCCCAACCACCATTTGCTGGTGCTGCTGCACGCGGGCGAGGCGCCGTTGCGGCTGGTGATTCCCAAGGTCGTCCGCGCGTTGGACTGGTGGCTGCTGCTGGACACGGCGGCCCGCCCTCCGCACGACATCTACGCGGGACTGGACGGCCCCTCGCCGCCGGCGGACTGGACGGTGGCGATGGAGGGCCGCTCGTTGGTCTGCTACGTCGCCCGCGACGAGGGCTAGTGGTCTGCCAAGCTCAACTTGACAGGCTCTCCGGTTAGGGTGCCACTGGCTCCGCCAGTGCCTTTCTGCAAGGGCACATACGAGCACTGGCAAAGCCAGTGGCACACAACTTGTCACCTTGTATTTGGCGGACCACTCGCCGGCCCAAGAAAAAGCGAAGGCCCGCAAGATAGGTCAGAGGCTGTCTGCCGCTTCGTCCGCCCCCCTGGGGTAGCAACCGGCGGCACGAACTTTCTCTCGCGCCCTGACCAGCGGGCCTTCTACTGAATCCTTATCCGCCGGCCGCGCCGGGTCAAGCAGGCATCGAAAATATGGGTCGCATGTTATTGCACCATAACTGGTTGCGATTTTCCTTGCCGCAATGCGGACTTGCGGGAAAGCCAAGGCCCCGTGCCGCCGACCCGCTGCGGTCGCGCCATATTGGACCGCCGGGGGGTGTCGAAAACCGGCAACATATGTTATTATCAGGGGAGTTTGGAAGAAAAGCGCGCGCACGCTGACTCGGGCCCCAGAGGCGACACGCCCATGCCGGAAGCCAGAATCAATGCCGCCGGACTCCGCGTCGTCAAGCTGTTAGTCGGCAACGAACCGCAGACCATCGACAGTTTGATTCGGGCGGCCGGCGTCACGCGCACGGCGGTGGCAGAGCAGCTCCACGCCTTGATGGCGGCCGGCCTCGTGGAACGCACGATCGAGAGGCTCAAGGGGCGCGGCCGGCCGCGCCATCGCTTTGCGGCCACGCGCGCCGCCCTCGCCTCGCTGTCGGCCAACAACCAGTCGCTGGTGGTCCCGGCCGTCTGGCAGGCCATCGACGAGCTGGGCGGCGGCGAGCTGCTCAAGAAGGTGCTGAAGCGCGTGGGCCGCTTGTTGGCCGACCACTACTCTCCGCGCATCACGGCCACGGACCCCAAGGAACGCCTGCAACAACTCGTCAAGCTGCTCGAGACGGAAGGCGCGCTGCTGGAGCTGGGCCGCAACAACGGGCGGCTGATGATCCGCAGGCGAAGTTGCCCGTTCATCGACATGAGCGACGACAAGCGGACCGTCTGCGCGATCGACCTGGACCTGATGTCGGCCGTAGCGGGCCGCCCGGTCCGCCGCGTCGCCTCCCGCCAGGACGGCAGCCCCTCCTGCATCTTCGAGGTCGCGCCGGAGCGGTAGCCGCCGCGGGGGCCCCCGCGGCGGCAGACACCGGCCGCCCGGCCCGGTTTCCGGAGGAAGAATCGGGCCCGGGAGGCCGCAGATTTCCCGCGCATCCTGCCACGACCGGACTTGACCGGCGGCGGGGGATAGCCGATAATAGGACTATCATCTACTCCCCGCAAGATCAGCCGAAAGGCCTCGTGCGGGGTTCTGTTTTTCTTGCTTCGCCAGCCGCGGCGCGACGGTAATATGCCCATTGGACCTTCCGTCAAACGAGCCATCGCGTTCTTCGACGGCCAGAACCTCTTCTATGCCGTCAAACAGGCCTTCGGCTACCGGTGGCCCAACTACGATCCTCTGGCCCTCGCCCGCGCGGTCTGCGGTTCTCGTGGGTGGAACCTTGGGGAGACGTATTTCTACACGGGGCTCCCGAACCCCAAAGACGATCCGTTCTGGAACCACTTCTGGAGCGCGAAGTTGGCGGTCATGGGAACTCGCGGCATCCGCACCTACTGGCGACACCTTAAATACCGCAACCAGACGGTCAGCCTCCCCGGCAGTGGCTCTGCCGTGGTGCTGGTGGGGCAGGAGAAAGGCATCGACATCCGCATCGCGCTGGACGTGGTCCGCATGGCCCGCGAGAAGACTTTCGACGTGGCCGTCATCTTCAGCCAGGACCAGGACCTGTCCGAAGTGGCCGACGAAGTGAAGAGCATCTCGCGCCAGCAGGACCGGTGGATCAAAGTCGCCTGCGCCTTCCCCGTCAGCCCGACCGCCGCCAACACCCGCGGAATCAACAACACCGACTGGGTGCACATCGACCGGGCGTGCTATGATGCCTGCCTGGACCCGAACGACTACCGGCCAGGACCCAAGCCGTGACAGCGCGTACCGCGTTTGTCGTAGTTGCCCGCCGGGCCGCCCGGCCGTTCTCGACATGGAGAATCGGGCCAGGGACGCTGGCGGTACGGCACGGGATATGTCCGGGGCACATGGGAAATTTGCAGAACAGGCAGGGTGCATAGACCTGGACCCGACGCTTCTCGGCTTGTGGCTAGCTCCCGTCGTATTTGCTACAATCAAGCGGAGATCGTTGCCCATGGGCGTGGCGAAATGGAATCCCCATGAACGACAAGATGTGGCTCCCCCCAAATGCGCTCGACCGGCAAGCGCAGGGCTCGACGCCGGTCGGCGTGTTCGTGCCAGCGGACAGGGTCTTCCCCGGTATACAGCCGACGGCCGGCGAGCTTAAGAAGCTGTTGACCCGCCTAAGCCGGACGGACAGCCTGATCTGGTGTGCGAGGCTGAACCTCATTGTGTCGAACGCAACGCACCAGGACCATCTAGTCAAACAACGATTCGCAATAAACACCATCTTTTCCCCAGAAGAGATAGAGCGCATCGCGGCCTTTCTTGCTGGGCGAAAGGAACCCCAGCAGACTGCCGTGTTCTTCCGTGCGCAGTTGCTTGAGCTAATTCAATGGCTTGCTGTTCATTGCTGCGACCTGCCTGGTGACGGATCCACATTCGAGGATCCCGGCATTCGTCAGACATTCGGGAAGGCAGCACTGATTGCCGGGGAACTGTGGGGCAGTCGCAGCTACGCGAGTGTGACTCTCAGTGCTTCGATACAGGAAACCCGGAAGAGGTGCTTGGGGGCGATGCGAGTCGGGCTGGATGCAGCCTCGACGGGAATGGATCCGGTGCTTGCGATCGCGCGCGGAAGGCAGATGTTCCTTGGGCATCTCAGGCATTTCCGCCCGAGCGTCAGCCAGGAGTTCCACGAGGCGTCGGGATTGCCCCTGGAGACCTTCTATGCCCTCACGATGATTATAGCGATCTATTACCTCGTGCGCGCCCCCGACCAGGGTGGACCGCGCGAAGCGGCGTCGGGCCTCTTTGGCGAATCGCATTTCGCGGAAGTGAATCGGGAACTTGGTTGCGCGTTTCGGTCGTACGCTGACTTTGCCGCTCAGACCCCGGAGGATCTCGCTGGTGCGCTCCGGGAGTTGATTCGTGACGGCCAGCCGCTTGGGAGCTCGCGAGGGCTGGCACGTATTCGGGAGCGGCCCATCCTTCGCATGAAGGACGGGCGCTGTATCGTAATGGATCCAACCTTCTTCGGGGAGCATGCAGCCGTAGGGCCGCTGTTCGCGATAGTTCGGAAGAAGACGGCGAAGAAGGAACAAGACCAGTGTTTTGTGGACTTCGGCGAGGCGTTCGAGCGTTATTCCCAGTCGGTCCTTCAACGCATGTACCCGGCACCGGCTGCGCCGATGGTTGCTCGTGTCGCGTTTCCCGTCGCGGGCATATCGCGCGAAGGAACCGAGGTTGAAATCGCAGATGCGTGTTTGAACAACGTCACGGATGTCGTTCTCATCGAGATGAAAGCCCGGTGGCTGCCGGACGAGTGTGCCGAAGCCGACGGCCCGTCACGGTATGTGTCCGCGCTACGAGATCGGTACGCCCGTCCCGAAGGGCCACGTGTGCGTCCGAAGGGTGCCGGCCAACTGGCGAATAGCATTGCGCATTTGGCAAACGGCGAGTGGAAACCGAAGGTGCAGGACTTTACGAGTGCTCGAACGATCTATCCGGTACTGCTGTGCTACGACCCGGGTCTTCAGGCTCCTGGCCATACATGGTACCTCGCAGAAGAATTCCGGGTCGCTCTCGCTCCGGACGATGGGTACGCCGACGGTGACATGCGCAAAGGCAGGTTCCGCGTTTCCGGATTGATCGTGCTTTCGATAGACGACTTGGAGGCGTTGGAAGCATCCATCGAGAACTTCTGCCTCGCCGACCTGCTCCGCGACTACTCCCGGGCGTCACCGGACCGAATGTCCGATATTCGCACTTTCCTCGCGACGTCGGAGTACCGCAAGAGGCTGTTTGCCAGTCGGGGTTGGGCGGAGGCAGCGCTGGCGGCCATTCGCGACGCGGAGGATCTCATGAACATCCCACGGGAACGGCGTGAGTGAAACGAACGCGGACGATCAAAGGACGAACGATGCCCACGATGAAAGCCCTGGTGAAGAAAACGGCCAGTGAGGGCCTGTGGTTGGACGACGTGCCGCTGCCGGAGATCGGCATCAACGACGTGCTGATCGAGGTGCTGCGGACCGGCATCTGCGGCACGGACCTGCACATCTACAAGTGGGACGCCTGGGCGCAGAAGACCGTGCCCGTGCCGCTGGTGGTGGGCCACGAGTTCGTCGGCAGGATCGTCGAGGCCGGCTCGAACGTCGCCGACTTCCGCCCCGGCGACATCGTCAGCGGCGAGGGGCACGTGGTCTGCGGCCGCTGCCGCAACTGCCTGGCCGGCCGCCGCCACCTGTGCAAGGACACCAAGGGCATCGGCGTGAACCGGCCCGGGGCCTTCGCCGAGTACATCGCCCTGCCGATGACCAACGTCTGGCAGCACGACCCGGCCGTCCCCCGCGACGTGGCGGCGATCTTCGACCCGCTGGGCAACGCCGTACACACGGCCCTCTCGTTCCCCGTGTTGGGCGAGGACGTGCTGGTGACCGGGGCCGGGCCGATCGGCATCATGGCGGCGGCCGTGGCCAAGCACGCCGGGGCCCGCTACGTGGTCATCACCGACGTGAACCCCTACCGCCTCGAGCTGGCCCGCAAGCTCAAGCCCACCCTGGCCGCGGACGTCCGCCGGCAGACGCTGGCCGACGTGCAGCGGGAGCTGGGCATGAAGGAAGGCTTCGACGTGGGGCTGGAGATGTCGGGCAATCCGGCCGCCTTCCGCGACATGCTCGCCAACATGTGCCACGGCGGAAAGATCGCCATGCTCGGCATCCCCCCCGGCGACATGGCCATCGACTGGAACCTGGTGATCTTCAACATGCTCACCATCAAGGGCATCTACGGCCGCGAAATGTACGAGACCTGGTACAAAATGACGGTGATGATCCAGGGCGGGCTGGACGTCGATCCGGTCATCACGCACCGCTTCCACTACAGCGATTTCGATCGCGGCTTCCAGGTGATGCGCAGCGGGAACTCCGGCAAGGTCGTGCTGACGTGGAAAGATGAAAACTGAAATGCTCGGCCTGATGCAACAACACCTGTCGGAGCAGATCGGCGAAATCCGCCGCGCCGGCCTGTACAAGGGCGAGCGGGTGCTCACCACGCCGCAGGGCTCGCGCGTCGGCGTGCTGGAGCAGCCCGAGGTGCTGAACCTCTGCGCCAACAACTACCTGGGCCTGGCCAGCCATCCCGCCGTGATCGCCGCCGCCCACGAGGCCCTGGACCGCTGGGGCTACGGCCTGGCCAGCGTCCGCTTCATCTGCGGCACCCAGCAAATCCACAAGCAACTCGAGGCCCGCCTGAGCGAATTCCTCGGCACGGAGGACACGATCCTCTACTCGTCGTGCTTCGACGCCAACGGCGGGCTGTTCGAGACGCTGCTGGGGCCCGAGGACGCGGTGATCTCCGACGAGCTGAACCACGCCAGCATCATCGACGGCATCCGCCTGTGCAAGGCCCGGCGGTACCGCTACCAGAACAACGACATGCGCGACCTGGCCGAGCAGCTCCGCCAGGCGGCCGACGCCCGCTTCCGCCTCATCGCCAGCGACGGCGTGTTCTCGATGGACGGCGTCGTGGCGAACCTGGCGGGCATCTGCGAGCTGGCCGACGAGCACAAGGCGCTGGTGATGGTCGATGATTCGCACGCCGTGGGCGTTTTGGGCCGCCGCGGCCGCGGCACGCACGAGCACCACGACGTGATGGACCGCGTCGATATCCTCACCGGCACCCTGGGCAAGGCCTTGGGCGGGGCCAGCGGCGGCTACGCCAGCGGCCGGCGGGAGATCATCGAGATGCTCCGCCAGCGGAGCCGGCCCTACCTGTTCTCCAACACCGTGCCCCCGCCCATCATCGGCGCCGCCATGAAGACCCTCGATCTGCTGGCGGGCTCGACCGACCTGCGCGACAAGCTGGCGGCCAACACGCGCTATTTCCGTGAGGGCATGGCCGCGCGGGGGTTCCAAATCGCGCCCGGCGAGCACCCCATCTGCCCGATCCTGCTGGGCGACGCCGCGTTGGCCGCGCGCCTGGCCGAGGCCATGCTCCGCCGCGGCGTGTACGTGGTCGGCTTCTCCTATCCGGTTGTGCCGCAGGGCAAGGCCCGCATCCGCGCCCAGATCTCCGCCGCCCACAGCCGCGAGGACCTGGATTTCGCCATCGAGGCGTTCTCCGCGGCAAAGCAGGAATTGGGCATCTGAGCGGGGAGTGCGTGCATTGTGGCGAGCCCCGGGCGGTGGCGAGCCCCGGGCGTCAGCCCGGGGATGGCGTGAACTCTTCGCAAATGGCGTTTGACATGACGCAAATCCCCGGGCTGACGCCCGGGGCTCGCCTGACGCCCGGGGCTCGCCTGACGCCCGGGGCCCGCCTGGCGCGGCATGTGAAAAACCGCCCGGGCGATGTTGCGGCCGAGGGCTGCCCTTTGCCGCGCTGCCCGGTAGAATTCATTGCGTCTGGCCGCTCGGGAGAAGAACATCTTGCGGTCCCAGCCCCGCCCCGCAGGCCAGGCATCTCTTGAAAGGCAGTCACCATGAAAATAGCCATTACGACGCCCACGGGTCACGTGGGCAGTGCGCTGGCCGACTTCCTCTTGGAGTCCGCCGGCCAGCGGGTGAAGCTCTTGGGGCGGCGGCCCCACACCCTGGCCAAGTTCGTCCGCCGCGGGGCCGACACGGCCATCGGCTCGCAGGACGACGCCGAATTCCTCACCCGCGCAACCTCGGACGTGGACGCCCTCTTCTGGGTCACGCCGCCAGGCTACGGGTCCGATAACCTGCGGGCGTACCAGAACCGCCTCGGCGAGGCGGCGGCGACCGCCATCCAGGCCAACCACATCCGTTGGGTCGTGAACCTCTCGTCGATTGGGGCCGAATGGGACTCGGGGGTCGGCCCGATCAACGGCCTGCACGACGTCGAGGAACTGCTCGACGCGGCAACCACGAACATCACGCACCTCCGCCCCGGCTTCTTCTTCGAGAACCTGCTCTGGCAAGTGGATTCGATCCGCAACCAGGGCCGCATCTCCCTGCCCCTCTCCGGCAGTGCCCGCTACCCGATGATTGCCACCCGCGACATCGGCCAGGTCGCTGCCGAGCTGCTAACCAGCCCGAAATGGAAGGGGCATCACGTCCGCGAGTTGCACGGGCCGGCCGACCTGAGTTTCGACGACGTGGCCCGGATTCTCTCGGGGATCTTGGGCCGGAAGGTGACGTTCGTCCGTTGCGATCCGCAAGAGGCCCGGCAGGCCATTCTCTCGGGCGGCACGAGCGAGAACGCCGCCGACTTGATGCTGGAGATGTACGATGCGGTGGAGACCGGCCGGCTGCGGTCGCTGCAGCCCCGCTCGGAGCAGACAACCACGCCCACGACGCTGGCCGAATTCGCCCGCGAGGTCATCCTCCCGCTCCTGGCCGAGCCGGTGCCGCATTGACCCCGAAGTCTCCCCTCTCCCTCCGAGAGAGGCACCCACGACGACCACGCTGCGCGTGGTGCCCGACCCGGGGGCGGGGGCGCCACGGCCGGGCGTACTGCCCGACCGTCGCTGCAATAGCCCGCAGCAGAATCATCCGTCCGGCGGCCGCAGAGATTCGGCCAGGCTGACCAGATTCTGCGGCCGCACGCGAATGATGCCGTGCCGCGGGCTGTCGATGTCCGCGATGAGCATGAACGCGATCGAGACGACAAGCGGCAGAATCGGCAGCAATTTGGATCCCGCCGTCACGCTCCGCGAGCCATAGCCGACCAGCAAGTTGCTGCCGATGGCGACGGCCGCCATCAGGGCCCATGCCCCGAGGGGGATTTGGTTCCAGTAGCCCGCCTGGGTATACCCCTGCGAATTCAAGACGTCGTTCATGCCCGAAACGACCAGGGCCATAGGGGGCGTCGGTTGTGCCGCGGCCGGAGCAAGAATCGCCGCCCACAACTTGCTCTGCAACCGCGTCGTGCGGGCATTGATCTCGTCCAGCTCTTGGCCCTCGCGAGCCATATAGAACAGCACGCGCTCGTCGAGGTACTTTCGCAGCAGCGCACGCACCCGCGCCGCGTCGGCGGTCCCCAGCAAGTCGACCCGCAGGTATTCGGTGCCGATCGCGTTGGCTTCCGCTTCCTCGTAGTTCTTGCGTTGGTCGTAGCGGCTCGTGGCCATGGAAAAGCTGAATCCGATAATCAGCCCGAGCAGCGTCAGCGTCGCAGCCAGGATGAAGCCGAAGTCTTCATGCAACTCCGCATCCAGGGCGCGATGCCTTCTCCGAAACGACCATCCGATCCGCGCCGAGAGCCACAGCGCGATAAGGGAGATCGCGAACACAAGCAGCGGATAATGGGTTACGTTGCTCATTTCCTATTCCTCGCCAAAAAGCACGGGCCGCTTCGTGGGCGGTGGGCCGCGCGTTTCATTATACTGGCCTCGGCCCCGTTCCAAGTCCCCATTATTTGGCGGCGTCCGTGCCTCCCGCCAGCTCCTTGATCCGGATATCCTTGAAGCGCAGCTTCAACTCGTCGTGCTGGTGGATCTGCAGGCCGATCAGGCCGCGGGTGCCCACCTTGTGCTCGCGGTGCAACTGGTCGTCCAGCACCCCGGAACCGTCGTAATCCACCACCGTGGTGCCGTTCAAGACCGAGGTGATCTTCATCCCTTTGGCGGTGATCTCCAGGTCGTTCCAGCCGGGGCCTTCATCGGCGTAGAAGAATTTCTCGCCCTTGAAGGGCGGATTGCAAAGCCAGCGGTGTTCGCCGGGGCCTTCGTTCCAGAGTTTTGCGGTCGTGCCCCGCGGGTTGGGCGGGTCGATGTCGATCTGCGGGCCTTCCATCCAGCCCGTCTCGTCGATGTAGCGGCTGCGGATCTGCACGCCGCTGTTGCCCGGCACGTTGCGTTCGATCTGCAGGCGCATCCGCAGCACGAAGTTGCCGTACTCCTTCTCACTGGTCAGCCAGATATAGAAATGCTCCTTGTGGCCCATGGTGTCGGCCACGATCGCGCCCCGTTGGACCGTCCATGCCCGCAGGCCAAGTGCTTTGTCCTTAGGCAGGCAACTGATCGTCCAGCCGTTGAGCGTCTTGCCGTCGAACAGCGGCGTAAAACCCGGCTCGGCGGCCATGCAAGAGATTGGGGCCAGCAGGAAGACGGCCATCCAGAGAGCGCCGCGTCTTGCAATTCGCATGGGATTCCCTTCTTGGTCTCGGGGACGCGAAGACTGGCTGTGTGTTCGTTACCCTCGTTCCCACGCTCTGCGTGGGAACGCACTGTATGCGACGCTCCGCGTCGCCCGGTCCGACGCTGAGCGTCGGGAAAAAAGGGTTCCCGCGCACAGCGTGGGAGCCAAAGCCCGATCATCGCGCGTGTTCTCGTGCTATCGGGCGGCCAATTCCCGAGCGTGGCTCACGTCCCGCGAGGTGACCGGCCGCAATTGCGGGGCGAGCACCGTGGCGACGGCAACCGTCTGGCCAGTGAGCGTTACGAACTCCACTTGATGGGCTGCGCCCTCACGATGAATGTGAACCACGGTGCCCACGTCGCCCGCCTGTAATCCCTCGTCGGAGATGTCTTGGGTCAAGGCGATGCAATCGTGCTCGCGAATCACGGCTTCGCCTCCATCGAATAAGCGGTGGGAACCTGGCACGCCGACGCAGACGCGGCTCGCGTTCGCTGCCAACTGCCCAGATCCCCAATTCTAGCTGCGTCCCCGTTCCCCGTCCCCTAGCTGCGCCCCCGTTGCGACCCCTGTCCGGAGTCTCAATTCTAGGTGCGTCCACTGCGTCCCTGTTTGTCCTCTCTTTGCTGCGTCTGTTCGGTACTCTCGCCACACCCAACGAACCCACCAAATCACACCCAGCACCAGCCACGCAAGAATCCGTGTCATGGCACTCGCTGCTATTCCCGGTTAGTGGTGGCTCAGGTTTTGCGACGGGGGCCTGCAAAAGGGGGAGCAACGGGGACGGAGCCACTTTTCATTGCGCCCCTGCCTGCAATTGAAGCTGCGCTTTACACCTTGGTCGCCCCCGCCAATCGGCTACGGCTTCGGCCCGGCTGTCCCCGCCCCGGCTCTGTTCATCGGCGTCTGGCCTGCCGGCCTGCGTTGCCCCCGCCGCCCTTCGGCTGGGCCGCCCGCGGTGCGGGCGCGCCCCGCAAAAGTCCCTCGGTGCTGAGGTCCTCGTCGAGGTCCGGCCAGTGGATACCGTAGCCGCCGCCGGCGACGCGCCAGTTCTTGCGCTCCGCCGCGGTCGCGTTGAACAAGCGAGGGTACCAAGCCAACGGAGCCGTGATGGTTCGCCCGTCCCGCAGGGCCACGCTCAGGGTATCCTTAGTGAAGGTCACATCCACGACACGTTCGTCAGCCGCCAGCGCCAAAATGCCCATGCCAGGCCTCCAAGAATTCCGCTTGATAGCCTCCTCTTACGGCTTCGCCCCTGCTGGCATCTTCGCCGGGGCGGTGTCGAAGGACGCTACCAGGCGGGCCTTCTCATCGTCCAGCAAGATGGGCAGCGGCACGTAGGCGGTGAGGGCCACGATCCGCCGCTTCTGGTCGGCCACCTGCGGCGTGCTGCTGTCCACGGGCTGCGCTTGGAACTTCTGCTTCTCGCCCTCGGCGCGAGTGAGCGAGGTTTCCAGCTTCTCCAAGTGCCCGGTCTCCTGCTTCCAGCGGCGGTCCAGGTCGCGGCGCTGGCGGACGAGCGACTGCTGTTCGGATACGAGCGCGGCGGCACGGCGGTCCAGGCCGGCCAGCGTCGCCACGCGCTGGTCCCGCTGGAGCTGCCATGCGGCCACTTGCGCGAGGTCCCACTGCCGCAGGTTGGGGTCCTGCTCGTGGCCGGCCAGGACGAGGTATTGCGCGATCTGGAGGTCGATGGTGCCGAGGTCCTGCCGCGCGGCGGCCGCTTGCGACTGGACCCCGTTCCGCTGCTGCTCGACTTGCTGCTCCCTGGAGCGGATCTTCTTCAGATCGTAGTCGAGCTGTTTCTTCAGGTCTTCCAGCTTGTCCTTTTCCGCGTCGGCCTTGGAGGCCAAGTCATCGGCCTGCCGGTCGAGTTCCGTCAGCACGTGTTTGCGGACGTTCTCGCCCGACTCCTTGGCAGCGGCGGCGGTAAGCTCGGTCTCTTCGCCCATCGCGGCGAACTGGTGCAGCACGGCCTTGCGGCCGGCTTCAAAAGCCTTTTGGCGGGACTCGCCCAGCCAGGAGACCATGTGCTCGACGCAGGCGGCCAGCACTGTCTGGTCCACGTGCCCCTGGGCCGGCCCTTCCAGGAAACCGCACATCCGGCCGAGCTGCCCGGCCATTTCCACCGGCGACGAGGCGGCGTCCGCCGCAGGATTGGCCGCCTTTTCCGCCGCCTTCGCCGTCTTCTCGGCGGGCAGCCGCCGGACCAGCTCGGGCATCTGGATCAGGGCCTTGCCGTATTCCTTCAGCAGGATGGCCAGCCAGACGCGCAGCTCCCGGGCCGTCAAGTTCTGCGGATCGGCCGCAACCACCTGGTCCAGCAGGGCCAGCGCCTCGGGATACCGATATTGCCGGATCTGCACCAGGGCAAAGGCGTAGGGGATCCGCGGCTCGGAAGCGGCCAGCGGCGCCAGGCGGTCGTAGCGGCGCTCGGCCTCGACGCGGGCATCGACCGTCCGCGGCCAGCCGACCTCCAGCAGCCGTTGGACCCGGCGGGGAATCGTCTCGGGCGCGGGCGGCGTCGCCGCGAGGGCCAAAGCGCCCGCCCCGGCAAGCCCCAACACGACCGCTATCGCATGGCGGAAGCGGAACATACGTTCCCTCCACTATCACTGTACCAGAAACGCCGCCGGGGAACAACTCCTCCGATAGAGGTCTTAGGTGTTTGGCCTTCGGCATTGGTTTCCAAGACCCAAGACCAAAGACCCAAACCCCGCGCCGGTCCTTTCCTCGCGCAGGCTGCGGCGGTAAACTTACACACTTGCGTCCTTGGCTCGCCACAAAAGGAGTTTTGGAATGTTGTTCCTGGCCATGACCCTTTACACTACCACCATGCTAAGTGCCGCTGAGTCCGAATCGCCCCGCATCCCCGAGCTGCGGTTCGAGAAGTACACGCTGCCCAACGGGCTGGACGTGATCCTGCACGAGGACCACTCGACGCCGATCGTGGGGGTCAACGTGTGGTACCACGTCGGCTCGAAGGACGAACGGCCGGGGCGGACTGGCTTCGCACACCTCTTCGAGCACATGATGTTCCAGGGAGCGAAGCACTACGACAAGGTTTATTTCGGCCCGCTGCAGGCGGTGGGCGGCCGGCTGAACGGCTCGACCTCGATGGACCGCACGAACTACTGGGAGACCGTCCCCGCGAACTACCTTGCGCTGGCCTTGTGGATGGAATCGGACCGCATGGGCTTCCTGCTGCCGGCCATGACGCAGGCCAAGCTGGACAACCAGCGGGACGTGGTCAAGAACGAGCGGCGGCAGAGCTACGAGAACCGGCCCTACGGCCTGGTACACGAGGTCATCCTGGCCGCCATGTACCCGCCCGACGATCCGTATAGCTGGGCCACCATCGGCTCGATGAAGGACGTCACGGCGGCCTCGCGCGAGGACATCGCCGATTTCTTCCGGCGTTTCTACAATGCGGGCAACGCCAGCCTGTGCATCGCCGGCGACTTCGATCCGCGCGAGGCCAAGCAACTGGTGGCGAAGTATTTCGGGCCTTTGCCGGCCGGCCCGAAGGTCACCCACCCGCGGCCGTCCACGCCCGCGCTCAAGGAGGAAAAGCGGATCGCCATGACCGACCGCGTGGGCCTGGCCCGGCTGTACCTGGTCTGGCCCACGCCGCGGCAGTTCACCGCGGAGGATGCGGACTTGGAGGTGCTGTCCCACGTGCTGGCCGGCAGCAAGGTTTCGCGGCTTTACGAGGCGCTCGTGCGCCGCAAGCAGATTGCCCAGGACGTGCAGGCCTACCAGGACGGGCGGGAGCTGCGGGGCGAGTTTTCGATCGTGGTGACGGCCCGGCCCGGCCACGCGTTGGCCCAGATCGAGGGGGCCGTGGCCGACGAGCTGACCCGCATCCAAGCGGAGCCGCCCACCGCCGAGGAGGTGGCCCGCGCCGTCAATGGCTTCGAATCGCACTTAGTACGATCGCTGGAGCCGGTCAGCGAATTCGGCGGCCGGGCGGATCGGCTGAATATGTACAACGTCATGACGGGGGACCCGGGCTACATGCAGCAGGATTTCGCCCGCTACGGCCGCGTGACCCCCGCGGGGGTTCGGCAAGCGGCGGCGACGTGGCTGGGCAAGGGCCGCGTGGTGGTCGAGGTGGTGCCCGGCAAGGAACTCACCATCACGCCCGATCCCCGCCAGGCGGCCGACGAGGCGCGGGAAGAGCTGGCCAAGCGGCTGCAGCCGCCCCCCGCGGTGCCGGAGGCCGTGATCGACGACGCCGGCCGCGGGCCGCTGCCCCGCGGGGCGCAGGAGCCCTCGTTCCACCTGCCCGCGATCCAGCGGGCCCGCCTCTCCTGCGGCGCGGAAGTCCTGCTCGTGGAAAAGCACGATTTGCCGCTGGTCACGCTGCACCTGGTCTTTCCCGCCGGCTCGGCCCAAGACCCTGCCGCGCAGCCGGGACTTGCCGAGATGACCGCCGCCGTCTGGGACGAAGGCACCCGGAGGCGCTCCGCCGAGCAGATCGCCACGGAGCTTACGGACATCGGCGCCACGCTCTCGGTGGCCTGCGAGTGGGACACCACCAGTGCGCGGCTCTTCACGCTCAAGCGCCACTTGGCCAAGGCCCTGGACGTCTATGCCGACGTGCTCCGCGAGCCGGCCTTCCCTCGCTCGGAACTCCAGCGGCAGCGGGGCATCGCCGCCGGGCGGCTGGCCCAGATCCGCAATGAACCCCTGGTCCTCGGCCCCATGGCGGTCAACCAGCTCCTCTTTGGCGCGGAGCATCCCTACGGCCACCCGCAATGGGGCAGCCAATCCGTCCTCGAGCAGTTCACCCCCGAAAAGCTGCGGGAGTTCTACCGGGCCTCGATGCGGCCCGAGCAGGCCGGGCTGATCGCCGTGGGCGACATCACCATGCCCGAGCTGACCGCGGCCTTGGAAAAGGTGCTGGGGGGCTGGCGTTCGGCGGAGCGGGCGCAGGCCCTTACGACGATGCCCCCCATCCCGCCCGCCCAGCCGACCCGGCTGGTTTTGGTGGATAAGCCCGGGGCGGCCCAATCGGTCATCGACGTGGCCCTGGTGGGGGCCGAACGGAAATCGCCCGACTACTTCCCGCTCTTGGTGATGAACATGGCCTTCGGCGGGCAGTTCTCCAGCCGGCTGAACCTGAACCTCCGCGAGCAGAAGGGCTACACCTACGGGGCGCGGAGCATGTTCGAGTGGCGGGTCCGCGA
>Ga0326727_10014606_pt1 | contig 17061 bp, 18 predicted proteins | sample MB2enrmetagenome_FD_207643 | JGI IMG/M metagenome (GOLD analysis project Ga0326727, IMG submission 207643) | Lab enriched peat soil microbial communities from McLean, Ithaca, NY, United States - MB29MY | ecosystem: Environmental > Terrestrial > Soil > Wetlands > Peat | place: USA: New York...
CATAGAGGATTCGTAGGATGAGGAACTGCATCCAGCTCCGTTCGGGATATTGCCAACAGTTGCAGCTGCTTTGATTGCACATTGTGCCCCTAAACTCCAAACATATGCAACATTGTTATATACGGCAATGTTATGTAAACATTCTCAGACTTGTTAAGCGCATAGAGTTAGAGAGATGAAACGAGAACTGTCGAAGTCATTACAGTTAACAGATTAAGAAAACGATTCGAACTCCGTCCTTTTTCGACGTATCAAACGCGCGCAGCTCTCCAAGCTCTCCAGCTTAAGCCTTTATAAATCAACAGGGAAGGGGGAAGCGTATGGTTGAACCGCGGGACACTATTAAAATTGTGAATGTGGTTGCATCCACCAGCATTGGACAAGAAATAGACCTCAAGCAAGTAACGCATGGATTAGAAGGCGCAGATTATGATCCTAAACGGTTTCCAGGCGTCGTTTACCGCACCAAGGACCCAAAGACCGCTGCGTTACTCTTTCGGTCGGGAAAAATTGTCTGTACTGGCGCAAAGAGCATCAATGAGGCTCACGAAGGCATTGAAAACGTATTTCAAAGTCTACGAAATATCGGAATCGACGTGAAGGGAACGCCGGAGATCACGGTTCAAAACATCGTCGCGTCAGCAGATCTGCACTCAGCTTTGAATCTGAACGCAATTGCCAACGGTCTGGGGCTTGAGAACATTGAGTACGAACCCGAACAGTTTCCAGGCCTCGTCTACCGGGTATCGGATCCTAAAGTGGTGATTCTTCTCTTTGGTTCGGGCAAACTTGTTATCACCGGCGGGAAAAAACCCGAAGATATGGTCAGCGCGGTCGATCGAATCGTTACGGAGCTTAAAAGCTTAAGCTTTCTTCGCTGAATGATTCTCCCTGAATCAGAGCGCTCAAAGGCACCGATTGTATCTGCGCGAGCTTGGTAGTAGTGTTCAGATGTGCGCTCCTTGTCAACTGATGTTTTTAGCTCTATTTTGAGCCATCTTTTTAGTCAAAGCGGGTCGTGCAGTGTTCCTTTTGCTGGCCGTTTAAACTACCCACGGCATTTAGTTATAGCAGCAGCCCTTGAACAATATGCTTCAGTTGGGCCAGCATCTCTGCTAAGGCGTTTCCGCTAAAGATTTTATTCGGGTTCTGCAGGGATTTGCTCAGAAACTGATGGATGAGTTGCATAAGACGGTGCTTGGCGTTCTAATCGATAAAAAACTGGTAGAAATCGAGTTGCGGCGCAGGGCTGGCGAACCATAATGACTCTGCCACAGAAGGCCGGCATTTATCGCCAACGAATAGGGCCTGATGGTCAGCCACACACGCTCTCAAAACCTGCGCCAGTTATACAAGCAGTCAGCACGCAAGAGGATTCACTGCTGCTTCATCAAAAATATTGCCTCCTTCCTCAATACTTTTCGTACGTCAGAGATGCAAATCGCCCCACGACTTGGAAACTGCCCTATCTATTAAAGGATGGTGGAATAGATACAAGACGGCTTCCAAAGGCCATGCAAGCTATCTTGATCAGCTATCGCGGAGCACGCGTTTCTTCCGTTCCAGAGAAAGCCATTCCCGATGTGCTAAGACTACTTGCGGAAGCTGCAGCAGCTAAGCAGGATGCCCCATCAGCGTGAAACGGCAGAAGTGTATGAAATGCTCGCGTTAAAGCAAGTGGAGAGTTCATAGCGTGATAGAATGAGCGTTAGAGAGATCATTAGCGATTTTGTGTTTATAGCGCTTCTCTTCGCAGATGGGTTGTATCGGAAGTTGCGGGGGCTGCCGCCGCGGATCGACTAATTATAAAAAAGGATAGTTATCTAAGTTATCAAAAAAACGGGGGGATAAAAATCACGCGATGCCGACTCCGATTGCAAGAGATCGTTGACCGATATGTCAACCGCAAAATCCAAAAATATATCGACCATTAAACCCGTTCGAATGAACCCAAGTAGGAAAAAACGAGGTGAGCGTAAGATGATAGCGCCTAAATCCATAATGTTCGTCAAAAATTGTGGCAGTTATAAGACTGGCGACAGCTTGAAACTCGATAGCGCGGACGCGGCGACATTCGTTGCCGCAGGGTACGCTGTATATCGTGAAGATGATCATGAAGGTCAATAATGACTAGTGAATAAGGGCGTCTTTTAAGGAATTGGAGGGCGCTCAAAGCTTCTTTTTCCCCACTCTCCTTCTAAGTACTGAAAAGCCGGCAAACAGCAACTTTTAAGTTGTTCGTAAGTGCCATACCATTGCACTTTCGAACGAACGACCTTTGCTCGCTTTTTTGAGCCGCTCGTATGGGGGCAGTTCGTCGAATCAATGGCGCGTAAGGTAATGAGTATGGCATTTACAGAGATTACCATCCTAGACGTTGATTGTGCTCACGCCGAAGAGTCGTTGCGCTCAAAGAATGATGTGATAGTCCCCTATATTTTGTCTAACACACCACCCGAAGAATGGAAGGGTTACTTCGAAGAACAAGCCCCTCCAAGTGCCAACGCAAAGATTGTCGCCAATACAGTCCGCTATAAATGCCCCAAAGACAAAGTGGCGATACAACGGGACGGAGCATGCTGGACGATGGTGGCTAGCTTGGTCGAGGACGCAAACCGATACTATCTCGAGAGCGAATTGAGGCGAGAGCAAGATCGACTAAAAAAAGAACGTGAGGAAGAACAACAACCAAGGGAATTTGAGATAGAATGGGATCGCTATATGAGCCGAGACTGAATTCCGGGCACGGTATCAAAGAGCGTATGACGAGACGCCGTCATTGTGAGGTTGTTCCTGAATATAGGTAATTTCGTTAGGCACGTCTGACGCTTCTACTATTGTTTCTGCTAAAGCGAGTTCCATCTGGGGAAATAATCGTTTGCGACCTGCTTAGTTACAAACTGAATCATAACGATGAAGAGCATAGCCCTGACAGTGCACGTCATGGACCGCTGAATGCTACCCTAACCCTGCTGACTTAGCACTGCCAAACACGAGCTGCTGGACATTCACCGCAGCAAAATCGCTCCACCACTCAAAAGCACGCTACAGCTATCTAACGATTCGCGCCGGATTAAGTCGAAACGATGCTGCTGCAAAACTCCGCGTTAAGGCGCTGCGACGATTTGCCGCGACCATCGAGCATAGCTTTTTATCGCGTGCAACGAAATTGACTCCAAGAATTGCTGCCCCCGTGATAGTGATGCTCCGAGACTCGTGCAAGGAGGATGGCCGATGATCAGCAAGGAAGTAATGCTAATGGGCCACCGGGTGATCGTCGATCTGAACTGGCCAGTGGCGCGGTTCCCGGATAACCCCGTGCTTACAGCCAAAGACGTGAACCAGGTGTGGCAGGAACCGGGCCTCCAGGTAACGACCGTCCACAACGCCGGCATCGCGCAGCACGGTGGCGACACGGTCATGCTGTTCCGGTCTCATCTTCGTTGCGGCACGAGCGTGCTTGGGGTCGCCCGGAGCAGCAACGGCGTCGACGGCTGGCGTGTCGAGCCGCAACCAGCCATGGCGCCGGCTGCCGAGGGGGACGTCTTCGCCCCCGGCACCGATGCCAGGGCCATCATCGAGAACGAGTCGGGCGGCGTCGAGGACCCACGGATCATCCAGATCGGCGACACCTACTACATCACCTACAGTGCTTATCACGCGACGGTGAAGAACCGCGTGCGCGTCTCGCTGGCCACGACCCGAGATTTCCGTCACTTTACGCGCCATGGCCCTGTGCTGGACCGCGACATGCGGAACGTAGTAATTTTTCCCGAACCCATCGACGGCCGCTATGCGGGTCTGTTCCGACCCAATGACACCACGGCAGGCGAGGTCGGGGGCATCTACACACAGATCAAGCTCGGCTGGACGAGTTCGGTCGAGTCCAATCGGTGGGAGATCCAGCCTGAGCCCGTCATGAGGACCGGAGGGGGCCCGAGCGCTTTCTCGGACAAGATCGGTCCTGGCGCGCCGCCTTTCCGGACAGCCAAGGGCTGGCTCAGCGTGTTCCACGGAGTGCGCACCACCATGGACGGCAACCCCTACGTGCTCGGCGTGGCGCTACACGACCTGGCGGACCCGGCGCGGGTCAAGATGTCGAGCATCCCCATCCTGTTCCCGTCCAGGGCTGACTGCCGCGTCGAGAAGGCAGACTACATTCACGTGCCACAGGTCGTGTTCACCTGCGGGGCCGTGCACCGCGACGATGGCAGCATCCTCATCTACTACGGCGGCAATGATACGGTCATGAACGTGGGCGTGACCCACGAGGACGTGCTCATCGCGCTCTGCGAGAGCTACGGCCAAGACCCGCTGACCGGGCATCTCAAGTACGACATACGAGCCACCGAAGCTAAGGAGCTCGGAACCAGCGGCCACAAGGGCACCAGGAGGTAGACCGTTCGGTGCCTCCGGGGCAAGGTCGGTGTCAACACGATGATCCAGGTGGCGCTGGCTGAAAAAACAGTGCTGGGCGATCACAAAATAGAGAAATAAGCGCCAAATCCCCCGTATTGACACGGAGGAGGTTGCCGGTTCGAATCCGGCCGAGCACATCTTTTTTTACTGGAATTCACCTCACTTCATAAATGGAAGCTGATGTTCAACAAACGTACGTGTCGTGGTGACCCCCTGAATGAGCTTTATGTCATCAACCGCGCGGGTCAATTCAGAAAGGTCTTTCGCTTCGATGATGGCGACGTAATCAAACTCTCCAAAAACATGCACAGCTCTTGTTACGCCACTAATCTTCACTAGTTCTTGCCACACGCCGTATTCTGCGCCCCGATTAACGTTCATCATTGTGAAACCAATAACCATTGATCATTCCCCTTTCGTAATCATTGCACAACACCAACATATCTTTTTTTCAGCTTTTCACGCAACAAAGCCGGTAACTAAGTCGTTTGAAATAATTCTTTAAATCTATTTGAATTCTACGTCTATCCAACCTTGCATATATTCTTCAAAACAGGCTCCAACAATGGGTGTTTGCAGCGCTTCTAATCGAAGTCGCTCACGCTGCGCGTTAGTCGATGTAGTCAATTTCAGGGAGCGGTGTTTTCGCCTACATCAGGGAAAGAACAGTATCTTAAGAATGAAGGGGGGAACCAGTTAGGGTAATAAAGGACTTTAGACCATCTTGATGGAATGAGAACAAATCCCATGAACAAAATGATTCTCATCGAGTTTCCATTCAGAAAGACTGGGATCCCCGCAACCCTCCTTGTCCAAGAAGAGCCCGAAATGTGCCAAACGCTGTGTGATCTTTTAGGCCAACCCATGAAGATGATATGCCACCACACATTGTCCACAGGAGACTACTTCCATGGTTGTGGCCGGCCTCCGAAACATCCTGTTGCCATAGGTTCGCAGGCCGCTCCCCTCGGAAAGAAACGGCTTCTTCTGAGCCAACTGAAGCCAGGCTCCATCGTGTACAGCGGAGGACACGACATTGCGATTGCCTATGGACCCGATCTGACCGAGCCTTTAGTGGCGAGAGGGCCGGTGGTGGCTAGAGTCTCTAAAGATGTTTTAGGAGAGCTCTATGAGGCAGGGAGGGAGATGTGGAACGCCCAATTCATCACGCACCAACTGCAGACGATCACTCTAAAGAGAAAGGATGTGTAAGTTGTGGCTAAACACTGGCGAGAAGTGAAAAATGAAATCGAGGAGGAAATAGACCGAATATGGTGGCAGGAACCTGACGAGGTCAAGATGAGCAGACTCGGGATATTTCCAAGTGGGGCGGGGACAGACGGTCAGGTGTTGGGGAACCTTCTGTTCCTTGTCTCGGACACTCAGGCCCTGGGATGGTGGACGATCGAGCCTGCGATCCGATCCGCGATCGCAGATCCTTTCTTTACTCTTGAGCACTGCAAGAGAATGTGGAAGTACTTGACGGTGCATACGGCCAAGCTCCTGGGTGATATCGACCCCCCTAAATGCCCGGCTCCATGGTTAAATTTGCCCAAGCTTGTCGAGCTCTGTAATGACATTGTGGACTCCTTGGATACTGTTGAGACAAAGGAGGAGTTTGCCGATCTCATCTGGAGCTGGGAAAATTACGTGAACAGACTGAACAAGTGGTTCTCCCTCATATTCCCCTGGCACCTAGGGCTCAGTTTTCCCAGGAGAGGACAAGAAGAGATAAACGAGATGGTTCGTTTGTCTCGTATTTGGGAAAAACAGTGACCATTGCCCCTCTTTAGGGGGCATCGCCAGAATAGCGTGGGTGACGTGCGGCCCCATGCCTGCACACTAAACATACTTAGCTCAAGAACGCAAACCGAGTCGTCGTGAGCGCGTGTTTTGAAAGCGCCAAACGCATGATGCCCGGCTTTCGAGACGATGGTACCACATTACACGTCTCTCAAAAAGCGTGCAGGTCGGAAAAACTAACCTCTGCGTCTCAGCGAGGCGCGTGCCGTTGCTATTTTCTTTACTTATAATGATGTGCTTGAACAAAGGTTGAATTTGTGCTGAAGGCAATAATATCGCGGACTCGAGATCTGTCGTTTGCCTCCTCAGAAAAAGCTAACTGCGCACAAGTTGCCTGATGTGCGCATGAACAGACTTGAACGTCGCTGGCGCGCTCTTCTTCATCGCAGGAACTCTAATCCTCTTAGGAATTGTTACCGCGGAAGCCTCACATCCCGGCTATAGCGTCTCGCGTCTTCAACGAGACCTTGGCATTATACACTGGCTGTTATCGGGACTTACGTTCATCGCCGGGGGCTTCGCCGCAATCGCGGCCTTCAACCAACAAAAGGCACCCCTCCGCTATTTCTCAGTAATTCTGGGGATCATCGCGTTGGTTTTTGCCATAGGTCCATACATAACTCCCGCCGTCGCGTTCCTCGGCGTCGGAGGGGCAGAACGATGGGTGGCATACCCTATCGTTCTTTGGCTTGGCTTATAGGGTTTGGCGGGTATCTGATGGGGACGTCGGGGGACGTCGTCCAACACGATGTCGTCTCAATGAAAACCTTCTACTAGAGAAGAAGAGCGATTAAGCGTGCGTTTCGTTTGCCTTAAAAAAAGCGAAGGCACGGACCGGCGCTCTAAGAAGAGTAGATCGACAGTGAAAGCGAACAATACTGTTACCGTGCACCTACCGACACACTCTAAGTTTTGGATCGTCGAAACCTAAGTTCGTTTAGAACGAGGAGCGAGAAGTTTAATGCAAAATGATCAAAAATTACTCAAGACTTGTTAGCCGCAGCGACAACGCCGCGCGTGCTAACAGACTATGTCGAGGGAGACTACCAGCAACACCAAACGTTGGGCCAATACGACACGGGGGGCTTCCCGTATGCGAAAGACGATAACCCCCGAGCGGCACGTCATAGAACCAGAGTGCTGGCATTTGAAACCGAGGTGATAAAATAAGGGAGTCTTTTGTCCAGGGGCTGTTTCTGGGGCTATTTTTAGTCCTCGGCTTCTGGCTGCTTGTAGTCGCTGTGCTTATCATTGCCGCTATGTTTGCAGTGCTAGGGCCTGTTGGAGGAATCATAGTCGCTATCGTGCTTCTTGGCCTGTGCTCTTTAACGGTGTACAGGATTTTAATAAGATTCCGAGCAGCCTGGAAAGCTGCGAAGAAGGCGAACGAACTACCCCCTCCGTAGCTCCCCGTTCACATGCTTTTTTTAAGCCGGCTCATTTGTCGTGTCCGGATCAATAAGTGAAGGCCAAATTTGCCCTATGCCTTTTTGCGGAATGCCACAAAAGAGCGTGATGCAAAGGGGGTCGTGCACATTTGTTGGGTGAGCCTTTCAGAATAGCATAGTGTGTTCTTTTCGCTCGTTCCTTAGCTTGAAGCTCGTTGTTCCTTTTCCTCACTGTTTCTTGGACGTGGTTTTACGAATTTTCTCATGTGCCGCCGGTTTCCCTTGTTGTGCGGTTGGTTTCGGATCTATCGCAAGCGCCTTGTCAAAACACTGAAGCGCCTCTTGGTGGCGGTCTAACATGTCAAGCGCGGCTCCTTTGTAGTTCCACGCGTCAACATCCTGCGGGTTTATCGCGAGCGCCTTGTCAAAACACTGAAGCGCCTCTTGGTGGCGGTCTAACATGTCAAGCGCAGTTCCTTTGTCGTTCCACGCCTTAGCATACCGCGGGTCGAGCTCGAGCGCCTTGTCGAAGCACTGAAGTGCTTCTTCGTGCCGGTCTAACATCCCAAGCGTAGCTCCTTTCAGAGTCCACGCTATAGCATATTGCGGATCTATCGCAAGCGCCTTGTTGAAGCACTGAAGCGCCTCTTGGTACCGACCTGACTTTGCAAGTGCATCTCCTTTGTCACACCATTCCTTCGCTGTCAACCCTTTCTGCGTTGGGGCAGTGCTCGACTTGAACCTGTCAAATAATCCCATGTTGGTCGCCCAGTACATCCACGCGGGCATATTTATAATTCCTCTTTGAATTGGCAACACTGGTAGCTCACTTGCCGTCTCGGCGGATCCTTTAGCTGCTTCGCTGGGCATAAGAGAGCTTGCGCTTGTTTTCGGTCGTCTGAAGCCCGAAAAATAGGATAGATTAAGAATTTAGGGAGTTATCAGAACTACCTTAGCGTGCTCGTGGCGGCTTTAGTCATTTCTAAAATCGATCATTTGTAAACAGAAACGTCCTCACGTATATGCTCCATTATATGCTTTCGTCTAGCGCACTGGCAGCCTAATCACGAAGAGTCGACTTGAACGACATCGGTGCAGTATCTCTTTAGGAGAAGCAACAAACACGACCAGGGTGATTATGCCAGAGGAGTATTTTCAGGGAGGGTTGCTGAGCAACATCCACTAAAACAACGATTGAAACTTGAAGGAGACAAGGCGCACATTCTACGATTAGTAAAAGACTCTGGAATGCGGGCTCTTGAACTTGTGAGACAGGAGATACTTATATTTCGTCAACGAACGATTAAATGCCGACGATCAATACAAAAAGTTGTGGGCAATGAGCCCTGGTTTAAAAAAGGCAACACAATAAGACCTTGACAAAATCGAAGAAGTAATAGCTGACTGTTACAAGCACTGTTGATCATGAAAGGTGAATAAATGAAAGAGAGGTTATTAGAGGTTCTTGAATTGCTCGACCATGAGAAGGAAGACCTAGACCAACTTTGTACAGACGTTTCGTTCCCTGAAACGACGCTGGCACGTTCTGCTGCGATGACCAATAGACGGGTGCGAGAGATCGTAGAAGAAGTTCTTGAAGGTATTGAGAATGAGTGAATAAATGTAGCGATGCTGCAAAGCAATATCGTGGTTGTTTACGAGAAAACGAGCAGTTGCGCTTATTTTAGCCAGCACGCCTTCACCATTCTTCACCATTCACCGCCGACCGGCGAATAACGCTTAGACACGGCAGGCAACGCACAACCGTCAATCTGCCGCGCGGCGCGGACGGCGATAATACTCGCAATGCGGGATGCGCTCATCATCGCCACGAAGCTTATGCCGGCGAATTTGACGCACCTACGGCAGTCAATCATTGACGGCTAGTTTGATTCGCCCGTTGCATTCGTTACTATGTCCAGAGAAACTAATGACAGCCACGACTGCTTAGCGGGATTACGCCATAAAGCCTCAGTGTTTGGGTTCGGCTCCCTGCCAGTGAGCAAATATAAGCCGGCGACGTTGGTCTTTTCGGTCGCCTCGTGCTTTGTGCGCAAACAACGCACTCGCTCGCGTGTCTGGGCTAGCTAACGGTTATCGTCACGACCGCGCTCGTCGAAGCCTTGTACCACGTCTCGCCGGCGAAGGTCGCGTAGTAGAGACGTTTGCCGGCCGATGTCCATTTTTGTGTGAACGTGACCGTGCCGCTCGCGTTCGTCGTTTTCGTCACGGCGTTGTAGCGCACGCCGTTGAGCGTGTGCCAAATCTGTATCGGCTTTTCGCTCTGAGCGACCCATTTGCCGGTTGCGGGGTTCCACCACGAGAGCGTGGCGGTAAAGGTGACATATTGATTGATGCCGGGAGCAGAGTTTGATGCGACGAGGGTAACTCTGGTCTTGGCGTTGACGTTGACGGTGACGACGCTGCTTTTCAACGACTGATGAGAGCTGTCACCGGTGAAAGTGGCGTAGTAAGTGCGTTGTCCGGGGGAGCCAAAGCTCTGGGGGAGGGTGATCTGGCCGTTGGCGTTTGTGGTCTTGGTGGCGTCGTTGTAGCGGGCGCCGTTGAGGTAGTGGTAGATGGTGACTGACTCAGACGAGAGGGGTGTCGTGCTGCCCCTGAGGCTGGCGGTGAAGGTGACCCGCTGATTGACGGTGGCAGTGGTGGTGGATGGGGTAAGGGTGAGTGTGGTGGGAAGTCTAGATGACGTTTGTGCTGAAGATGACGTTTGTGCTGAAGATGACGTTTGTGCTGAAGATGACGTTTGTGCTGAAGATGACGTTTGTGCTGAAGATGACGTTTGTGCTGAACTAGTTGGTGGATACTCAACCTGTAGATTTGCGACTATCTGTGGGAATCCTAGGTGCTCATAGTCGCTGAGCACGTGGGAATCCTGGCTACACCACACGCAAAACTGCGTGAAGCCGACCCCATTTGCGTAGGACCAGTCGAGCATTGACTTATAACTGGGCGAGCCGCCGCTTAGGGAGTTGGCGAGAACCGGGTTGTCGCCCCCGCTGTTGGCCCACAGGCCTGCCATGATGCCGTTCTGGATGCTACGCGCAGCGGCCTGTGTTGCTCCCTGTTGGACAGAGGACCACTCCGGCGTATAGTAGCTCTCCCAGCTGTTGATGACGGTGAATGGGTTCTTGTACACGTCAAGCCAAAGGCCGCACTGGTCGCAATTGTAGTTTACGTATCCCTTGAAAAACTGCTTCATGTACGTAAGATCGCCCGGTCTGCCCCCTTCGGAGGCAACATATTGCCACCCGGCGTTCTTGAGTGATTGAAAGTAGGGACCGAAACTGGTTATGGGGGTGCTCTGAAGTCGTCCTCCGCTCCAAATGACCGCTTCAACATCAATAACCGGCTGCATGCCAAGCGCTTTGATCGTATTGAGCTCGGTCTGGTATGTTCCGCTATCTGGAGCTATAAGCTCCACGGTGGAGAACCCGTGTGCCTTAAAATAGGCAAGTGAGCCAGAGTCTATCATCGATGGCGGACCTGCGATAGCATACCCTATCGGATGCGTCGCGGCTCCTACCGTAGGGCTCGCGTTAGTTGCGCTTGACGCTGGACTCGCGGCATTTACCGTCGCCGCCGTGAGAGAGAGCAAAACCGTAGCCAGAACTAAAAGAGTCATGAATTTTCCAGCTCGCTGACCCCGACTGTGCGTGCGGATGCCCGTTTTTCTATGAGGGACTAACTTGTTCATGGATATCTCTTGCGAAAGAAGCTGCATCTGCAAATGAGGCGCTTATAAGGGATATGACTACAGAAAATGGGACGATTTTGTATGCGCGCATAACTTTCTCGCAAGAGCTTAGACACTCGGCACCTAACAACGTTCAGAACATAATATAAAGGCTTCGGTTGAAATGTGACCGTAGAAACGGTGCTACGGTGTCCAAATGGCAAAGTTCGGACGATTTGACGTCCGTTAGATCCTTCTATTTTCCACTGGCTTTGCTAAAGCCGTTTAACTGGCGCCTCCTCTTTCTTGGCGGGTTCTTCTTCCTTTAGAGTGCTGCGCAGCCAGTCTTTGAAACACTGCCATCACGAATCATAACGGTTATGCGTGCTCGGCGCATCTTGGCAATCGTCCGTGCTTGCCTTGCGCGCGATCACATTCGGGACGCAAGGGTGAATGTGTGTGACCCGGAGAAAGACCATGGATGAAACTTTCGGAATGCCGATGCAATCAGCGCTGTTGACAATCGACTACAAACCGTGCGGCGCCGACGTACCGGCCGATCTGCAAGATGATGCGCATAGTAGATTCGTCGATAAAAACCGCCTAAGCGAAGAAGACCTACTCATTGTTGTCATGAGTCTTTTGCGGCCGGTTACCTATGCACGCCAAGAAACCGTGTTTGGGGAAAACAAAGAGCGAAATTGGCGCGCCTGCTTCACCGTAGATGGGCTAACTGAAGGAGGGTTCGTCGAAGGTTTTCGTGTCCTTCAATTCCTGGGGACCGTTATTAACTACTTTAGCGACGCGACCGTTATGAACTTGACCGGCCCCGCTCCCGCAAAAGAGCACAGAGTAAAGGATTGGGCCCTTTTCCTCGGCGATAACAATATACTATTCACTCCTTTCGGCACTTTCGGGGTTGTTGACCATCGGCCCTATCATGACTCAATTTTTTGCACAATAGAGTTTTACACCAAACGAAGACCAAACGAACTGGCGCGTTTTATCCTTGACTGGTTAAAGGCAGGCGTTGAAGACGGGTGGGTGGCGTTTGATTGCCTGACGCCTGACGATGAAGCAAAAGCGCGGGAAAGGGTTGAGCAATTAGATCGGCAGCTCGCGAGTTTGGGTTATAGGAGCATGACTTTTGATACGGAGACGCGCAACTTATGGCTGGAACGAAAACGAGGCAACAAGCACGGGGCGAAATAAGCAGCACGACCCCCAAGCGAACACGTGCCGCCAGCAGCTGCAACAGTCATTTTGTTGATGGTGACATACGACATCAGCGTTGATGGCGTCGCACCGGGCAGCGCCCATCACCCCGAGACGATTTTGTATGCGTAGGTGATTACCTCAGGCATCGTCCTCAGACGCCGAAGAACGTGTCTTATCAATATGGTATCTCTTCCGCAAAAGCAACATGAAAAGGGTTATGACGCTAAAGGGGTATTTTGACGGTGGGGTTGCAGAGCAACATCCACAAAAACAAGGATTGAAACCGAGCGAGATTAAAAACATAAGGGTGGTTCGACAGCTGTGACGGAAGCAATAGATTGGTTTAAGGTTAGAATGTGGGAGCTAAAGAAGCTGCTTCGTGGTTCCGAATACAATACTGTGCACGATGAGTTTGGGGGCGAAGTTATCGCTGACCTCACTGAATGGCTTAAGATGAAAGGAGCAGCGAAGTTCCATAATAACCTCAATCCCGTGGTTGCTATCACAGAGAACGACGATGTGGTATTCCTCCAAGACTTCGAAGAAGCTCCTACAGACCGGAGCAAAGCGATTATTCACCTTGACGGGCTCTATAAATTTATAAAAGAAAAGGCGTCCGAAGATAGCTAAATCCACAGCTGTGACGTTGCAAAGCAGTATCCACTGAAACTTCTACTAAACTGCACTTAAATACAATAACCGCTGGAAAAATAAGTTGCAGAGCAATATCCACTTTTTCATATTCGTGCCCCTTGTGGAATGCAGATTGCCTGAAGGCCCCTATTTGACGTGAAATGCCGCTGACATCATCACGCTTTTGTAGCGGCTTAAAAAATCGAAGGAAATCGAAAAAAGAAAGATTTTTTGAGCTCTGAGAGGCAAAAGGGCATAGCTGCTGGGCGCTGCGGAATTGTCAAGAGGAACGCGCCGTGCTATCCCTCAACAACCTCTGCCGGCGTTACCGACTAATTAACGACCAGCCAGCAGCTTTATAGCCCATCATCGGGCGTAAGTGAACGCTCCCAAGTTTTCCGCTACGAAAGTTTATCCGTGAGCACTGTAAAACTGATATGAGGATATAACATGCGTTTTATGGTTAAATGTACAATACCCGGTGAAATTGCCAACCCACTGATAAAGAGTGGAACATTATTCAAACAACTAATGAAGTATGTAGACGACGTGAAGCCAGAGCAGGTGTACTTTACGCCCTCTGACGGACAGCGGACAATCTATTTCGTGCTGGATATGCCGAGCATTGACAAAATGGCCTTAGTTACGGAGCCGCCGTGGCTCGATTGGGAGGCTGATGTTTCTATGACGCCTGTGATGACGCTTGCCGACTTGGAAAAGTCGGGACAGGACATGGAGAAAATAGTTCGCGACAGGAGATAGCTCCGGATCAAAATAGAAATAATGAGTCAGGAGCTAAGCAAGGGGGCGACGTATATGATAAAAAAGTTCTTAGTTATCACCGTGCTCGTGATAGTGGCTTCGTTATCAATAGCAGGTTGCACATCATCAACTAACACCAACCAAACGGCAAGCAGTACACCGTCCGCATCAGCAACGCCTAAACCCACACCAACGCCAACGCCGCCGCCGGCACACTTGACGGTGCTATTCTTTTATGAGCCCGACTGTCCCTATTGCCAAGCACTGGAGAGCACTACGAGCTTTCACCAGCTTGAAAACACAAGCAAGGTCACCGTGACACCGATCGAGAGCTATACGAGCTCGCTGACTGATCAGTACAATGTGACGACAATCCCGACGCTGATCCTGCTGAACAACGGCCACGAAGTTAGTCGTTATGTCGATCCTACCGATGCTTCTGCCATCAATGCACAAATAGCCAGCCTGTTCCGCGCAAAATAGCGCAAAATAGACGGGCTTGACAAATAGCACGTTCTAACGGTATTTTAAGCCACACAATTAATCATAAAAACTAATCCTCTTGCGTGTTTCAAACGTAAGGGGTTCGTTTCACTTGCTTGAACGATGATCTGATCACTTGCAAGCTAGTTTCGTTACCTGCCTAGAGATTACTACGCGGTGACTGCTCTTTTTTCTGCGCCCAAATAATGAATCGTGTACGCCCCCTTTCCAGCTTCCAAGCTTTCCACGACGGATCGCTCACTTGCCCAAAAAAATAAAGCCAACCTCCCTCCTTGCCCGCAGTTGGCGATTTGCTCACCTCCCCCGATCTTTGTGAGTATTAGCTAGTTATCCCCATAAAGTTAGAAGGTTCCTCACATATGGGGCTTTGTTAGAAGATTACTTGACGGGATATTCGCACTGCTCGCCGCTCGCAGACAACAGGGCCGGTCATGCCCGCAAAGAAAAAAGCCCCAAAATCACGGCTCCCAACTCTTTAAGAACCTGTTTGGCAACCTCTCAAAATCACCAAGCTTTTGCTGTGTTCCTTTTTAATGAGTTTGTGGGAAACCAACTTTTGGCCTTTCGACCATTCCGATCATTGTTCGACTGATCTTCAATTCGATTCCGCAGTCAAGACAATGTGCCGATTTAGTTTGGTCCAAAAAAAGAGGAAAAAGGAAGTCTTTTTTGGTTTAACCTACGATCTGCGTTATTTCTGTGACGATGCCTTTTTCTACGTGTTCCGTCCACAGCATTTCAGGCACGTCAACAGCAAGAAACAGCCAAGTAAGCAAGATAGTTTCGACTGCTGCCACTGCCAGGTTTTGGATCAACTTGCCTATGCCTATGTGGATTGAAAAATCATTCGGCTCACCCGTTATGAGGATGCTAAACGCTCTGTCCGCAGTAATGATATCCCGCAAAATCCCGGCCTTCTGCGCCTGTATGACTATTCCCAAAGGCGCAGTGGACGACTGTGTTTTGTAGCCTTGAGTCGTAAGTTGCTGAACAATCTGCTGTGACAATTGATTTAGGTCCTTGTTTTTTCCTTGAAAATGCAGTACTTTTTCAGATACCATTTTAAAGTCCTCGACATCAGTTGATTAGCGACTAATTAATAGTTTTTCATAATCAGGCCCAGTTCCTTCCATTTTCACAGTAGGAGGGCGGTTTAATGGTAGAAACTCTTAGAAGGCCAGACGACTGCATCTTACTCCTCATTTTTCAACGTATAATAAATGGACAAGGCAGCGCGCAATTATTCCTCCTTCGTCTTTGAAGATACGCCCGCCTTAACGCGACCCGTTTTACTGGTCTTCGAAAGAGCGGATGTCCCTCATCTCGCTACAGCCTTCAGAAGCCACGCCATGTTTCTGCCGGCATTCTTTGCCCCTGCGAGGCCTTCATCGTCCTTGTCAACGTCACCGATGTCCCTCCCAACACCAAACGCCGGGCGACCCGGAACGATCATATCCGAGCCGAGCAGGAAGTGCAGCAGCGTATCGCCGGTATGGGTCGCGCCAGTCCGCCGCTGCGCGACGACAGCGGATCCCACTTTGCGCTTGAAGAGCCCGTCGTTTGCCATAGAAACGAAACCTGCCCGGTCGATCAACGCTTTCATCTCAGCCGTTACGTCGGTGAAATAGACCGGAGAACCTAGGATGATCCCGTCAGCTCCCTCCATCTTTCCGATGCAGTCGTTGACGATATCGTCGTCGAGCACGCACCGCCGGTCCTTGTTTTCAAAGCATTTCATGCACGCGGTGCACCCCCGAATCCTCCTACCGGCAAGCTGGACCAGTTCGGTCTCTATGCCTTCGTTTTCAAGTTCCTCGAGCATGCGTCGGATTAGGATGGCGGTGTTGCCGTCCTTTCGTGCGCTTCCATTGATAGCAATAACTTTTGTCATAGTACAACTCCTAATGTCGTGCGTCCTGAGAGAAAATCTGAAGCGTGTTGCCCGCATACGATTTTTCGGCAGGAGTAATCTTCATCATCAGTGTCGAATCTGCCACAAATGAATATATAATATATACAGTGAAAAACGCAATGAATTCCCTTTTGGTAATCAGGAAGCTGCGGAAAAATGGCAAGACATACCACTGCTCGGTCGAGGCGGCATCACGATCCCAAGCGGGCTTGGTATTCCTTGCGCTACTTGCAAGAGATACCGAACAAGAACGCCGATATGTGACCGAAGATAAAACTCAGCCCGGCTTATCGCCATCATCAAGAAGCCCGGAGCTTTAACGTGTTCTTGCCCTTGGGCTGTTTGCGACGAGCTCATGCAGTTTCTCTTGGCCTTCAATTTTCTTTCCTCAATCCTTGACTTCGTCCGGCTTGCAGGTCGACTCGCAGGTCTGCTAGTTGGCGCAGGACCGAATGCGAAGGCGCGATAGTTTTAACAGGCCAGCGGAATAACTCACTTTATAACGATGATGGATTGCCGACGGTGCGAGAAGTATGACGGCTGTAAGCTGCGCGGTGAGAAGGATTATGTACCTTATTGCAATCTGTACCGACGTCCGCGCCGCATCATGTATACGACATAATCAAAGCTGTCACACGGGTTACCGATGACTAGCATGGAACCGCATTTTTATCCAAGCCAGGCCGTTAAGTGTCTAAAGTATGACCGCGCTATTATGTGGTTTATTG
>Ga0326727_10014607_pt1 | contig 17060 bp, 12 predicted proteins | sample MB2enrmetagenome_FD_207643 | JGI IMG/M metagenome (GOLD analysis project Ga0326727, IMG submission 207643) | Lab enriched peat soil microbial communities from McLean, Ithaca, NY, United States - MB29MY | ecosystem: Environmental > Terrestrial > Soil > Wetlands > Peat | place: USA: New York...
TCGTTTGGTTTCTTGGTATGCTCACCCGTCACGTAGCCGGGGCGTAGCCCCGGACCCCACCAGGGGGCTTTGCCCCCTGGACCCCCACAAGGGGCTAAGCCCCTTGACCCCTTACTTAAGTCATGGGGTCAAGGGCAGCGCCCTGGCCTTGCTTCTTCGCTGCCAACGCCCGCTGATAGGCCATGCGATAAGCGGCAGCGCTGACCGGCCAGGTCCGTTCGCTTTCGATGAAGCGGTGGGCAGCCGCACGCATGGGCGGGTGCCGGTCGGTGGCCAGCATCGCCTCGGCCAGGCGGGCGGCGATGGCGGGCGGATCGTCCGGCGGGAACAGGAACCCGGTCTCGCCGTCGCGGATCAGTTCGCGGTGCCCGCCAATGTCGGAAGCCAGCACGATGCGGCCCTCCGCCATCGCCTCCAGCGGCTTCAGCGGCGTGACCAGTTCGGTCAGCCGCAGGCTGCGGCGCGGATAGACGAAGAAATCGACCAGATCGTAATAGCGGCGCACCTGTTCGTGCGGCACCCGGCCGGTGAAGCGCACCGCGTCGCCGACGCCGAGTTCGCCCGCCAGGCGTTGCAGCCGCTCGGCCTCCGGACCGCCGCCCACCAGCAGCAGCATGGCCTGCGGCACGGCGGCGCGGATCTGCGGCAGCGCCGCGAGCAACAGATCGAGCCCTTCGTAGTGGTAAAAGGAACCGATGAAACCGAGCACAATGCGACCGGCAAGACCGAGGCTTTCCGCCAGCGCCGGATCGCGCGCCTGCGGGGCGGAGAAATGCGCCGGATCGACCGCGTTCGGCACCACGGCGATGCGCTCGGCCGGCACGCCGCGCGCGGCGATCTCATGGCGCATCGCCTGGCACAGCGTCACCACCGCATCGGCACGGTGCAGCATGAAGGTTTCCAGCGCGCGGGTGACGCGATAGCGCGGGCCGCCCGGACGGGCATGGCTGAGATCGACCGCCGCGTCTTCCCACAAGGCCCGCACCTCATAGACCACCGGCAGCTTCGCCCGGCGCGCCGCCCACAGCGCCGGCAGGCCGTTCAGCACCGGCGAGTGGGCGTGCAGGATGTCGGGCCGGGTCGCGGCGATCAGTTCGTGCAGGCGCGCCGCCACCGCCCGCATCTCGGCCAGCTCGCGCAGGACCGGCCGGGCCGCGAGCGCGCCGGCGGGCCTGGGCGTGCGGTGGAAGGTCCAGCCATCCACCGTCTCGACCGCCGGCATGCCGGCATTGTGGCGCGGCGTGGTGAGCTGCACCGTATCCCAGCCGAAGCCGCGCTGGGCGCCCAGAATGCCGAGCGTGCGGAACACGTAGCCGCTTTGCAGCGGCAGCGAATGGTCGAGGATGTGCAGGATGCGCATGCGCGCCGGCGGCCCTACCACGCCCCGCGCGTGTCGATGACGAACTTGTCCTTCAGCAGGTCGCGATCGACCTGCAGGAAGCTCATGTGATCGACCAGCAGCAGCACCAGATTGGCGCGCTCCAGCGCCTGGTCGAAATCATGCAGCTCCAGGCCGAGCGCCGCCAGCTCGGGCGGCAGGGCGGAAATGTGCGGCTCGACCACCAGCAGCTCGCCCACCCGTTCCTCGGCCAGGCGGCGGACGATCTCCACCGCCGGACTCTCGCGCAGATCGTCCACGTCTTTCTTGTAGGACAGGCCCAGGCAGGCGATCACCGGCTGCTTCAGCGCCGCCGCCCGCTCGCGCACGCGGGTGCAGACATGGCCGGGCTTGGCGTCGTTGATCAGCCGGGCGGTGCGGATCAGCTTCGCCTCGTCCGGGTTGGTGGCGACGATGAACCAGGGATCGACGGCGATGCAGTGCCCGCCGACGCCGGGACCGGGCTGCAGAATGTTCACCCGCGGATGCAGGTTGGCGAGCCCGATCAGCTCCCACACATTCACGTGCAGCTTGTCGCAGATGAACGACAGCTCGTTGGCAAAGGCGATGTTCACGTCGCGATAGGCGTTCTCGGTCAGCTTGGCGAGTTCGGCGGTGCGCACGTTGGTGACGCGGCATTCGCCGCGCACGACGATGCGGTACAGGCTGAGCGCCCGCTGCGCGCATTTGCGCGTCATGCCGCCGATGACGCGGGCGTTGTTCACCACTTCTTCCAGGATGCGGCCGGGCAGCACGCGCTCGGGGCAGTGCGCCACCTGCACCTGCGCCATCTCGCCTTTCTGCTGCGGGAAGCTGAGGTCCGGCCGCAGCTCGGCGAGGATCGCCGCCATGCGTTCGGTGGTGCCGACCGGCGATGTCGATTCGAGGATGACCAGATTGCCGGCGGCGAGCAGCGGGGCGACCGCGCGCGCCGCATCCTCGACATAGGAGATGTCGGGTTGCGACCCCTCGCCGTGGCCGACCAGCGGCGTCGGCACGGCGATGATGAAAGCCTCGGCCGGTTCCATCGCGGTGGTGGCGCGCAGCTTGCCCGCCTCGACCACCCGGCGGACCAGCGCATCGAGATTCGGCTCGCCGAAATGCGGGCGGCCCTGGTTGATGCTGGTGACCGCGCGGGCATTGATGTCCACGCCCACCACCTCGATGCCGTTCTCGGCGAAGACGGCGGCGGTGGGCAGGCCGATATAGCCGAGCCCGACGACGGCGATGCGGGCAAAACTACTCACTGGCGAGAGCCTCCACGATGCAGGCGGCGGCGGAACCGTCGCCGTTGGGGGAGCGAATCTTAGGATGAACGGCCGATCACGTCCGGCGCGAGCGCCGGGGCGGGCGGGAACAGGCGGAGGGAAACCGCCCAGATCATGCGCCGCCACGCTTCCTTGCGCCGCTCGGCCAGTTCGGCGAACAGAAACACGGCGGCCAGGGTCAGAACGAACAGCAGAACCCGCGTGATGGTGGCCGCGGGTGGCCAGGGTATCGCCGCGACGATGATCTGCATCACCGGGTAATGCACCAGATAGAGCGAGAAAGTGGCGCCCGCCAGCCACCGGACCGGCCGGGCAACCGGGCCGAGCAGCCGCGCGATGACGTCGGACAGGTGGCAGACGCCGATCAGGTGAAGGGCGAACAGCCCGCCGACGATGTAGTCCTGCACCAGCTGCAGGCGTCCGAAAACGTCCGGCCCGAGACCGTACAGGCGGCCATAGCGGAAGGCCCAGGCCTCATGGGCAACCCATCCGGCCACCGACACGGTCAGGCAGACGGCACCGACCGGCACCGACTGCCGCCCGGCCCGCGTCAGGCGGTAACAGGCAACACCGGCCAGCCATAGCGGCAGCAAGGCCAGGATGCGGGGCCCGGCGATCGCCGCCACCACCAGCGTGGCCGGCAGCCGTGCCGCCCGCGGCATGAACACCGCGACGCCGAAGATCACATAGTACCAAACCTCGTAGCCCAGCGACCAGTACGGCAGATCGGTGCCGGGCGTGAGGTCCAGATACCAGAGCTGGTTGAGGAACAGCGCCGAGGCGAGGTAGCCCCAGACCTGGCCGTCCGCCTGGTAGTGGATCAGCGCGGCGGGAGAATACAGATCCGGACGGAGCGCACTGCCGGCGGTATCCAGCAGCAGCGTCAGCAGCAGTGCCGGCAGCGCGACCGACCAGATGCGCGCCGCCCGGTTCACCGCGTAGCTGCGTGGATCGCCCTCGCGGCTGTCGGTCACGTAGCCGATCACGAAACCCGACAGCACGAAGAACACGATGACGGCTTCGGCGCCATACGGCATCAGCTGCCAAAACAGGCCGCCGGTGAAATGCTGCGTCGCGTAATGCGACATGAACACGGCGAACGCCGCCATGAAGCGAACGGCATCGAGATACAGGGACGTGCCGGTCTTCATGCCGCGCCCCTCAGCCGCCGCGGTCCATGCCGCTGCACAAGGTTTCGACGATGCGGGCGGCGGCGTGGCCGTCGCCATAGGGGTTGTGGGCGAAGCTCATGGCGGCATAGGCCGCCGGGTCGTCCAGCAGCCGGCCGGCGCGCGCGACCAGCCGGCCGGTGTCGGTGCCGACCAGCTCCACCGTGCCGGCGGCCACCGCCTCCGGCCGTTCGGTGGTGTCGCGGGTGACCAGCACCGGCTTGCCGAGCGAGGGCGCCTCCTCCTGCACGCCGCCGGAATCGGTGACGATCAGGGTGGCGCGGCGCATCAGGTTGACGAAAGGCAGATAGTCGAGCGGCGGGATCAGATGGATGGCGGGATGGCCGCCGAGCACGGCATTCGCCGCCTGCTGCACGTTCGGATTGAGATGCACCGGATAGACGATTTCCACGTCGCCGCGCTGCGCCAGCAGCAGCAGCCCCTGCGCCACCCGCTCCAGCCCGCCGGCAAAATTCTCGCGCCGGTGGCCGGTGGTGAGGATCAGCCGCTTGGCCGGATCGAGGCGCGGCAGCGCGGCATCCAGCGCGGCGGTGCGGGCCGGGTCGGCATCCAGGATCGCCACCGCATCGAGCAGCGCGTCGATCACCGTATTGCCGGTGACCACGATGCGGCCGGCGGGGACGCCCTCGCGCAGCAGGTTGTCGCGGGCTTCCGGGGTGGGCGGGAAATGCAGGTCGGCGATGGCGGTGGTCAGCCGCCGGTTCATCTCCTCCGGCCAGGGCGAGTGGATGTTGCCGGTGCGCAGGCCGGCCTCGACATGGCCGACCGGGATTTTCTCGTAGAAGGCCGCAAGGGCGGCGGCCATGGTGGTGGTGGTGTCGCCCTGCACCAGGATGCGGTCGGGGCGTTCGGCGCGCAGCACCTCCCCGAGCCGTTCGAGCACGGCGGTGGTGATGTAGGTGAGCCCCTGGCCGGCGCGCATCAGGTCGAGGTCGTGGTCGGGCCGGATGGCGAACAGGTCGAGCACCTGGTCGAGCATCTGGCGGTGCTGGGCGGTGACGCAGACCCGCGAGTCGATGCCCGGGGCGGCGGCCAGCCGGCGCACCACCGGCGCCATCTTGATCGCCTCCGGCCGGGTGCCGAAAACGGTCAGGATGCGCATCGGTCAGCCGCTGCCGCGCCAAGCCGCATCGTTCCCTCGCATGAAACCGGCACCGGTCTGGATAGCATTGCAGAATCCTTACGAAACCCTTCAGGCGGAGGCGAGGCGCCGTTCCAGCAAGGCCACCAGATCGGGGTGCATGCGGAAATATTGCGGGCCGGGTTTTTCCTGTAGTTCCAGCGCCGCAGGAACAGCGCCGGTCTGCAGCACCGAGCGCAGCACCCTGGCCAGCAGCGCGAGCTGGGCCTGGTCCACGCGGGCCCGCAATTCTCCCACCGAACGGCAGCCGGAGATGTCCACGACCTGGCGCGCCAGCACTGGCCCGGTATCGATGCCGCGGTCGATCAGATGGACCGAGCATCCCACCGCTCCGCCTTCCAGCGCCGCCCATTCCGCGACATTCATGCCGCGATAGGCCGGGATCAAACCCATATGGGCGTTCAGCACGCCCAGCCGGAAGCAGTCGATCAGCGCCGGCCGCAGGATCGGACCGCCGGCATGGATGCCGAGATCGGGGGCAAGCCGGGCCACCGCCGCAATGGCATCCGCCCCGTCGAGCCGGGCGGTCTCGACCACGTCGATGCCGTGGGAAAGGCCAAAGGCCCGCACGTCGCCGGGCGGACGGGCTGCCTGCGGCCGCCGCCAGAATGGACCGGCGGCGCGGCTGCCGGCCCGGCGAAACTGGAGACGCAGGCGCTGCACCACCCATGACAGGCCATCATCGCGCAGCCGCACCCGGATCCGCCGCAGGGCCGGCGGTTCCGTCGTACGCTCGACCACGATCGTGACGCGGCCCAGATCCATGGTGCCGAATGCCGCAAGCATTGCCGCGACCTTGCGCGAGGAGCCCTCCGAGGCGATCAGCACGGTATGCAGCGCCGGCGCAACGGCCGGTGCCGGCAGTGGAGCCGGCTCGTCCGCCGTCGCGGCTCCTGCGCCGGCCGGGATGGCCTGGCTTTCCAGCCCGGCCGGAACGGCCTGCTTTTCCAGCCCGGCCAGAATGGCCCGCTTTTCCAGCACGGCGTCGATGAAGAACTTGGCCGCCCAGTTCGGCAGCGCATTGGCGATATAAGGACCGTCGACCGGGTCGGAACCCGGGATGCCGCCGACAATGCCGGGGTTGCGGCCTTGCATCGGCTGCGCCGCCTTGACGAGGTCGATCGCTTTCAACGCGACATTGACATACCGCAGGTTCGGGGTGCGGCGATGCAGCCGGAACCAGATCAGCGCCATCTGCGCGTTGCCGGTCAGGCAGGCCGCGGCATGGCGCCGCTTCCAGTTGCTGACCAGTCCGGGCAGGCGCCGCTCCCGCTCGGTCAGCCGGAGCATGCATTCGGCGGCCCGGTCGGCCGCCGCAATCCCGTCTTCCCGGCCCAGCAGTTCCGAGGTCATGAGCATGCCCCAGATCGTATAGGCGATGGTATGGGTGAATGCCTCATCCGCCGCGTGCTGCTGCTGGTCGAAGCCCATCAGATCGATCCAGCCGTTCGGCCTGACATGCCCCAGCACCCAGTCGAGATGGCGCCCGGCGGCGTCCAGCGCCGCCTGGTCGCCGGCATGCACGCCCCACTCGGCCAGCCAGCATGTCAGGTGCGCGCTGTAGGTGGTAACCTTGTTGTTATAAGTATGGCGGCGAAACGCGCCGTCCGGATCCTGCGCGCCGAGCAGCCATTCCGCCGCCCTTTCCGCTGCGGCACGGGTTGTCTCGTCTCCGCTCGCCCGGTGCCAAGCGGTCAGCCCGTGCAGGATCTGGGCGGTATTGAACGGGGAAGGCTGGGTGCGGTTCTCCGCGATCTCCAGCGCCGGGAACGCACCATCCGCAAGCTGCGTGCCCAGCAGGAAGGCGACGGCGCGCGCCGCCCGGGCCGCGAACCCGGCCCCGGGCAACGCGGCATCGAGCGCCAGCAGCGTCGGGATCAGATAGCCCGTGGTTTCCGGATAGGAGGAAGTCCAGCCCCGGTCGAGCCGGTAGCGTCCTGAAATGCCGCCGTCGCTCTGCGCATCCTGGGCGGCGCAGATCCATGCCGCCGCGGCGCTGAGATGTTCGGCATCCGACCAGCCTGCGCGCAGGTTGCGATGACGGTCGAATTGCTCACGCAGCAGCATTGCGCCATGGTCCGGCAGCCATGGGCGCTGCCGCGCAATGTCCTTCAAACTGTCAAACATGCGGGAACCGTTCAAAGCCAACGATGTTTCGTAGCGTGTTTTGCGGCGGGCCGACTATCGACGGCGTTGGGGCGTTGCCCCAAACCCCACCAGGGGGCTTTGCCCCCTGGACCCCCACAAGGGGCAAGGCCCCTTGACCCCTTTCTTTAAGTAATGGGGTCAAGGGAACCCCTGTCCCCTTGCGGGTCCAGGGCAGCGCCCTGGCCTTACTTGCCTTGCTTGATGAGTCACCATCTATGTATGTTAACGTTACTTAACGGCATAGGAGATCAAGCCGGCCGCTGGCGCATGCGCGACGCCGACCCCGGCAGCAGCGACAGGATGTCGGCGAGAACCGGCCGGCACAGCACCAGCGCGCCGGCAACATAGACGATGATTCCGGCGACGATCAGCAAGGGCAGTTGCAGCGCCGGCTGCACCAGCCCGGCGGTGAACACCCGTGTCGCGGCCACGGCCGGGAAGATAAGGGCGGCGCACAGCAGCGACGGTGCCAGTGCCGCCAACAGATGCCTCACCGGCTCGCCGGCCAGCCGCGAAACCCGCCGCACCAGCAGGACGAACTGGCACGGATAGGCCAGGGTGCCGCCGACGCAAAGCCCCAGCACGCCCCAATGGCTGCCCACCGCATAGAAAACGGTGAACAGTGCCAGTCCGATCAAAGAGTTGTGAAACTGGAATCGCGGCTCGCCCATGCCGGAGATGAAGGGGGGCAGGATGAGGCCGATGGGACGCGGCGCCAGGCCTATCGCCAGGATGGCAAGCGGCATCGCCGCATCGGTCCAGCGCGCCCCCAGCACCACCGACACGAACTCCGGTGCGACCGCGGCGAGGCCGAAGAACACCGGGAAGGACAGGAAGCCGAGCAGGCGCGACGCGCGGACCAGATATTGGTAGGCAAGGCGGCGGTCGTCCTGCAGGCGGGCGAAGGCCGACAAGGTGATCGGATTGATCACCTGCGCGAGCTTGGTCACCGGCAGGGCGGCGATGGTGCGCCCGACCGAATAAATGCCGAGGGCGCCCTCGCCGAGCAGGCGGCCGGCGATGAACACGTCCACCTGGCTGCCGAGGTACCAGACAATAAAATCGGCGGTGCGCCAGCCGCCGAAGCGTACCAGGCCCTGGATGCCGTCCAGCGAGAACAGCGGCCAGCGGCGGAACGGCGAGGCGACGAACACGCCGGCGGTGCGCAGCGTCAGCCCCACCAGCATGCCGGTCAGCAGCGCCCAGACGCCCCAGCCGGACCAGGCCAGCGCCATCACCGCCAGACCGCCCATGATGTTCGACGCGGCGTCGATCTGCGAGGAGCGCGCGAGCGACATCCGCCGGTCGAGGCTGGCCTGCGGAACCGTGCCAAGCGCCATCAGCAGGAACGAAACGCTGCCGACATGCAGCAGCGGCACCAGCTCGGGCTGGCGGTAGAATTCGGCCACCGGATAGGCCGCGGCGTACAGCGCCAGCAGCAGCGCCAGATTGACCAGCAGCACCAGGCCGAATGCCTTGCGCTGCATGGTTTCGTCGAGCTCGTGCGCCTGCACGAGCGCGGCGCAAACCCCGGTGCTGCTCATCGTCTGAAGGAAGCCGACCACCGCCATCACCAGCGCCATCAGCCCGTAATCGGTCGGCTGCAGCAGCCGCATGACGAACAGCGTCATGGCCCAGTTGAACAACTGCCCGATCAGCCGCGCCGTGGCGCCCCAGGCAACGCCGCTGACGACACGTTCCTTGAGGCCGGCGCTGTCGAGGCCGGCAGTATCCGTGAGTCCGGCGGTTTCAGTCATGCGCGGAACCGCTCCTGGCCCGACCCGAAAAGGAACCGGCCATGGACCGGGCTCCGCCGTGTCGACGCCGCCACGATCCTGGTTGGTTTTGCATCAGCATTTGCCAGCCGGGCCGGGAGAGTCCGGTATGGTGGATTGCCAGACTCGCCACAAGGATTTCCTGTGCGACGCTGCCAGGAGCATGCCGCCATGCTGACCGCTTTCTCCAGCCTCGACGCCCTGCCCGATGGCTGCGATGTCCTGTTCGCCGCCGGCGGGCGGCACAGCTTTTTCTGCACCGGTTCCTGGTGGCGGGTTTCGATCGAGCATGCCCTGCCGGCCGGCGCGGCCCCCTGTCTGGCCGTCTATGCCGAGCAGGGACGGCCGCTCGTGCTGTTCCCGCTGCAGACGCAGGACCACGGGCGCGGCCTGAAAAGCCTGACCAGCTTTTACACCTGCCTGTGGCAGCCGCTGATCCATCCGCAGGCCGATGCCGCGGTGCTGTGGCGGGCCGGACAGGCGTTCGGGCGGTTCTGCCGGGGCTGGCCGACCGTGTGCGTCGAAGCCCTGGACGCCGATCTGCCGGGCCTGCCCGCCTTGCTGGCCGGGCTGCGCGCGGCCGGCCTGCTGCTGCACCGTTTCGATCATTTCGGCAACTGGCACCAGAAGGTAGCAGGGTGGTCGTGGCCGGACTACCTCGTCTCCCGCCCGGGGCCGCTGCGCGAGACGATCCGCCGCAAGCTGCGCAAGAACGAGCGCGATGCGGCGCTCGGCTTTCAGCTGATCACCGCGCCCGCGGATACCGAGGCCGGCATCGCCGCTTACGAGGATGTCTACAGGCGCAGCTGGAAGGAGCCGGAACCGTTCCCGCGCTTCAACCCGGCGCTGATGCGGGCCGCCGCGGCGGCCGGTGCCTTGCGGCTGGGCGTGCTGCGCCATGCCGGCGCGCCGGTCGCGGCGCAGTACTGGATTGTCGCCAACGGCCATGCCGCGGTGCTGAAGCTGGCGCATGACGAGGCGCTGAAGGCGCTGTCGCCGGGCACGCTGCTGACCGCGCTGATGATCCGCCACCTGCTCGAACAGGACCGTGCAATCGAGCTGGATTTCGGTCGCGGCGACGACCCGTACAAGCAGCTGTGGGTCGGCGAGCGGCGGCAGCGAGTCGGCTATGTGCTGATGAATCCGCGCCGCGCCGGCGGGCTGCTGTATCTCGGCCGCCATTTGCTCGGCCGGATGCGCCGGGCGCTGCGCCCCAGCCGTGGCGGTTGAACGGGTCAGCATTTCTGCCGCCTGACATCCGCCGGCGGCGGGCGGCCGGAAATCAGATTTCCAGCACCAGAGACGCCAGTTCCCACATCCCCAGCCACAATCCGAGCGAGAGGAATCCGATCATCGGAACCGCCACAGGCCAAGGCAGCCGGTCCGGCCCGGACGATTCGAGCGGCCAAGCATCCATGTACACTGCCATCTCCTTGTCTGCCGGAATCCTGCTGCCAGAAAACACGTTCCGAGACCTTGCGCATGATGCGATGCGCATGACCGATTGCGACCGAATATCGGCCCGACCCTGCCCGAAGGAAGGGCGCGCGCAGTTCAGCCGGAGGTCACGAAATGAGGAGAGCACCGGCAGAGTTAAACTATCGTAAACCTTGCGTTGGATATGGTCGTAAAAATCGGCAATTGCCGGTCGTCCGCCCGAATGTTACACGCCGCAGACAGTTACCGCAGGCAAAACGCCCGGCGTGATCAGGGTGTCGACAGCGGGCAGAACGTTCGGAAGCGGGTGGAAAGGCCCGTCGCCAGGGAGGCACGACGTTGCCGGTGGCCCTGGACCGGTCCGGCCTGATAGACCGCAGCGGTTCAAACCAAACAGGGGCCTGCACAACAGGCTTTCGGAGATTCCCGGATGGACGTGCTGCTGCTTATGCTCGACACGTGTCTGATGCTGGTTCTGTTCCGCTGGGCGATCATCAACGACGCCGCCGGCACCCGCGGGACATCGAGCGGCTTTTTCGCCTACCGGAACGAGCAGGCGCCGCCGCCGGACCGGTCAGCACGGCAGGCCGCGCGTCGCGACCGGCGGCGGTGACCGGCATTGCGCGATATCGCTTTTCTGGGCCTGTTCCTTGTGGCCCTGGCCCTTACGTTCAACCGCATACCCCTGTGTATCCAGCTCTGGGCATGGGTATCGCTGCTGGCCCCGAACTCCGTGCTCTATGGGATCGGGGCGGGCATTCCCTACAACAAGGTCATTGCCGGCATGACCCTGCTGACCTTGCTGGCAAGCCGGGAGAAAAAAAGCTTTCACGGCGACCGGACATCGGTTCTGATCATTTGCTTTCTTTGTCTCGCGGTTCTTTCTCAGTTCAACTCGGATTCCTATCAAACGACCGGCTGGGATATTCTGGACAAGTTCTGGAAGATCGTTGTTCTGAACCTTCTCATCTCCTCCTTCATGGGATCCCGGGTGCGCCTGCATATGCTGGTGCTGACGGTGTGCTTCGCGGTCGGGTTCGTGGGGGCGGGCGACGGGCTTAAATTCCTGGTCTCGGGCGGCTCGTACCGCGAGCCGGGAAATCCGGCCTGGGGCGACAACAACCACGCCGCGCTGATATTTCTGATGACGATCCCGATGCTCGCCTATATCCGCGAGATGTCGGTCGTGCCGCTGGTGCGCCTTGGCACCCTGATCGGCATCATCCTGTTCGTCTGTGGTGTCATCTCCACCAGCTCGCGCGGCGGCTTCGTCGGCCTGATCATACTCGCCATCGCGGGAATCCTGGAAAGCCGGCACAAGATCAGGTATTCCCTCGCCGTCATCGCGCTCGGCGCCGCCCTCTCCCAGGCCGTTTCGGACAGCTGGACGACTCGCATGAACACGCTGGAGACGGCGGGCGAGGACAATTCGTTCATGGGCCGCGTGGTCGCCTGGAAAATGAGCACCCTGATCGCGCTGCACCACCCCCTGCTCGGCGGCGGTTTACATGCCGTGCAGTCGCCGAATATCTGGAATGCCTACCTGCCTGAGTTCGGCCGGTTGTCATTCATTCCGACCGACGAGCCCACCGAGAGGCCGCGCGCCGCGCACAGCATTTATTTCGAGGTGCTGGGCGATACCGGTTTTCTCGGTCTTGCCGTCTTTCTGGCCATCATTGCCAGCAGCCTGTGGACCGGGGTACAGGTCCGGCTTCTCGCGCGCGGCCATCCCGACCTCCAATGGGCCGCGCGCCTGGCCGGCAAGCTGCAACTGAGCCTGGTCATCTTTCTCGTCTGCGGCGCCGCGCTCAGCGCCAGCTATAACGACATGAATTTCATCCTGTTCGGCATGCTGTCGGCGGTTCTTCGTATCGTCCTGGTCGAGACCGGCCGGCAAGCCGCGCCTGGCGGTGCGTTGCGTCCGGCAGGTGGCGCAGAATTCGCCGCGGAAGCATTCGCAGCGGAGGCGCAGCCCCGGGCCCCATCCCTCGCGCCGTCCCGGACGCCCCCTCTCGCGCAGCGCGCCTTCGGCACCCCGCGCGCAACGCGCCTTCGGCGCGACGGGCTTTCCGCCCCGGACCCCCGCCAGGGGCAAGCCCCTGGACCTCCCTTTTAGGTCATGGGGTTATGGGGCAGAAACCCTGGCCTTGCCTGGAACCGTATCACCAACCCGCATGGATACGCAGGGTATACCAGCCAACGCCGATCCATTCATGCATGGCGTAATAACTGTGCAGCCACGCCCCGGCCTGCGGCAGCATAGCGTCGCCCCAGTTTTCCGGCGGCGCGGCCGCCTGGGTCGGTGCCGGCACGACAGCCACACCGAAATGACGGAACGCCATCACCGCACGAGGCATATGCCAGCCCTGCGTGACCAGGAACACCGACGCGATGCCGTCGCGCCGCAGCAGCGCCGCGCTGCGTTCCGCGTTCTCCCAGGTGTCGCGGGCCTCGCTCTCGATCCAGCGAACCGGCACGGCGTCGTCCTGCGCCAGGCTCTCCGCCATCAGCGCCGCGATCGGCGCTTCGTGCTCCCCCAGCACGCCACCGGTCACCAGCACCGGCAGCCCGCTGCTGCGGGCGAGCCGCGCGCCGGTGCGCAGGCGCTCGAGCGTCAGCGGCCCGAGCACGGTCCAGGGCGGCCCCGCGACATGGTTCAGGTCGCCGCCAAGGATGACGATGGCTGCAGGAGAAGCGGAGACCGCAGGGGAAACGGCGGCGGGCACGGCAGAGCGCTCCAGCCCGCCGAGCAGCGCGGCCGCCACCCCCGGCATGGCCAGCAGCAGCAGCCCGGCGAGGCCGAGCGCGACCAGCGCCCGCCCGGCGCGGCGCCAGCGCCAGGACAGCGCGAAGCCCAGGATCGCCAGCAGCAGCAGGTTGACCGGGGGCAAGCCCAGCAACAGAACAAGGGAACGCAGTGACATGTGTCTCCGCCGGGAAACGAGGGGCAGGCACGCATGCTCATAGGGCATTTTCCGTTCCGGCCCGCACCGCAAATGCCCCGCAGCGGAATTGCCCTGCCCCCGCCGGTGCTGTTTCCCGTCCCGATGTCTGTCGCCCCGATGACCGCATCGCCGCTGCGCATCACTCTCGCCCCGCCGCCCGGTATCGCTGCCCTGGAAACCCGCTGGCGGACGCTGGAAGCGGCTTCCGATGCCTCGTTCTTCCAAAGCTGGACCTGGGTCGGCTGCCTGCTGGAACGGCGCTTCCCCCGCCCGGTGCTGCTCGCCGCCGAACAGGACGGGCAGACGGTGGCGCTGGCGCTGCTCAACCGCGCCGGCCCGGCCTGGGAACCGGAGCGGCTGTTCCTGGGCGAAAACGGCGATCCGACGCTGGACGCCGTGTATGTCGAACATAACGGCCCGCTGCTCGCCCATGGCCGCACCGACCTGCTGCCGGCCTGCCTGAACGCGCTGCTGCACCGGCCGATCGCGCCGCGCCGCCGCCGCGCCGGACGCAGGCTGACGCTGTCCGGCGTGGATGCCGCCCTGCTGCAGGCCGCGCGCGCCGCCGGCGCGGTGCGGCTGTGCCGCAGCAGCCCGGCACCGTTCATCGATTTCGCCGGCCTTGCGGACGGGGAACCGGCATTTCTCGCCAGCCTCAGCGGCAATACCCGCTACCAGCTTCGCCGCTCGGACCGACGCTATGCGGCGGCCGGTCCGATCGCCGTGCGCCGGGCCGCGTCGGTCGAGGAAGCGCTGGGCTTTCTGGACGCGCTGGCGCCGCTGCACCAGGCAACCTGGACGGCACGCGGCCGGCCCGGCAGCTTTGCCAATGCGGATTTTGTCCGCTTCCACCGTGCCCTGATCGCCCGCGGCCTGCCGCGCGGCGAGGTGGATCTGCTGCGCATCGCCGCCGGCGCTCAGGTGATCGGCTATCTCTACAACTTCATTTTTCGCGGCCGGGTGTTGTCGTACCAGTCCGGCTTTGACTATGCGGCGGCGGACGCGCACCAGAAGCCCGGCCTGACCTGCCATGGTGCGGCGATCGCGCTGTACCGGGCGGAAGGAGCCGCTTCCTACGACTTCCTGGCCGGCGAGGATCGCTACAAAACCAGCCTGAGCAATGCCTCGGCGATGCTGCATTGGCTGGAGGCGGCGCCGCGCGCCTCGCTGCGCGGGCTGGCGTTCGCGGCGCAGGCACAATTGCGGGCGGCAGGATGATGCGCGCGCAGGGAATGGGACGGCCGCGTGCCACGGAGGTGAATGGCTTCGTCCTTGACCAACGCGGGAGGGATGTGAAAAGAACCGTGTCGTATGCAAGGAGGCTGGAGGTGGACGGTTTTTCTTTGCCTCATCCATGAGGACATCTTCCCGGCACCCTGTGGATCTGGCCGCTTTCTACCGAAATGCAGCAAGTCAAAGCCAGGCATTCCCATGTGAAACATCTGGAAGCCTGCTTGACGTTATACAGGGCACAGCGGATCAGGATGCCGGCGACGGAAAGACGATGAGACTTCTCCTGATCAGCTTCTGGTTCCCGCCCACCAACTCGATCGGGGCGGTCCGGGTTGGCAAGCTGGCGAAATATCTTCTTCGGGCCGGGCACGAGGTTCGCGTGCTCGCCGGGCCGGAAATCGGCAACCTCACCCTGCCGCTGGAAGTGCCGGTGCAGCTGGTGACCCGGCCGCCCCGCCATGCCGCTTCCTTTGGCGAGGCCCCCGCGCAGCCGTCGCGGGCGGGGCGGCTGCTGCGCCGGCTCATCCCGGCCGGCGCGTCGGGCCTGGAAGCCATGCTCAAGCGCCATTACTATGCCTTGCGGCAGATCCCCGACAAACGCATCGGCTGGCTCCGCCCCGCGCTGGCAGGCGGGCGCAGCCTGCTCGGAACCTGGCGGCCCGACCTGATCATTGCCAGCGGACCGCCTTATACCGGGCTGATCGTGGCGGCGCGGCTGAGCCGGGAGTCGGGCGTTCCCTGGATCGCCGAGCTGCGCGACCCCTGGGCGAACAACCCGTACAGCATCGATCCGGGCTGGCGGCGCCGGCTCGACGGCGTGCTGGAACGTCTGACGCTGGGCAGTGCCGCCGCCTTGGTGACCGTCTCTCCGCCGGTCACGGAGGAGCTGCGGCACCGCTATGCCAAGCCGATCGCGACCATTCTCAACGGCTATTCGGAAGAAGATATGGTGACGGCCCCGCCGCGGCCGTCCGGCGATGTGCTGTCGATCGTCTATACCGGCACGATCTATGCCGGCTTCCGCGACCCGTCCGCCCTGTTCGCCGCCATCGCGCGGCTGGACGAGCGGCGCCGGCACGTCAGGGTTACGTTCTACGGCCCATCGGAAGATGAAATCCGCCCCTTGGCCGAGCGGCACGGCGTGTGGAAGCAGGTATCGGTCCAGCCGGGCGTGCCGTACCGGCAATCGCTCGCGCATCAGGCGGCGGCCGACGTGCTGCTGTTGCTTCAGCGCAACCACGTCACCGACGAGGGCAACATCCCCGCCAAGTTCTTCGAGTATCTGGCCGCCCGGCGGCCGATCCTGCTGCTCGGCTGCGAAAGCGGCATCGTTGCCAACATGATCCGCGAGCGGCGGGCCGGCTTCGTCGCCAACGATCCGGCCGCCATCGCCGCCCAGCTCGGCCGCTGGCTCGATGACCGGCCGCAGGAAATCGCGGCCCTGTCGCCGGCGGTGTTGCAGGGCCTCAGCCGCAACGAGCAGTTCGCCGCCTACGAGGCGTTCCTGCAAGCCCGGCTGGGTGCTGTCGGGACGTAGCCACCGGAGCCACCCGGCGCGGAGCACAGTCCAGGGCAGCCCCCTGGCCTTCCTTCAAGGCGAGGTGCCGGCAAGGCGCCAGACCGGCGGGGTCGAAAACCGCAACCCAGAGTTGTGTTCTGGTTGGATAACCCGAACGGCAAGACTCTGAGCGCACGCAACACGAAATCGATGAAAAACCTGACCCTATGAACTGATGCGACCGCAAGGCCGCGGATCTGTTCGTGCTTTGTTCTGATCCCTCAGGGTTCGGCGAAGGAGGCAGTTGCATCCAGAAACAGTTGGCAGTGTCAACTTATTAAGAGTCTGGGTCACGGGATGAGACATCCGGGCGTGCCGTGCAGCGGCATGCCATCTTGCAGGAGCATCTCATGTCCGCCTCGTCTGCCACCCTGTCGATCGCGGCAACCAGCGCATCGACGGCCGACGGCACGTCCGGCTGCACGCCGTTCACCTTCACCGTCACCCGCAGCGGCAACACCACCATCGCCGCCAGCGCCGCCTGGACGGTCACCGGCACCGCCGCCGACTTCACCGGCGGCGTGCTGCCTTCCGGCAGCGTCAGCTTCGCCGCCGGTCAGACCACCCAGACCATTACCGTCAACGTCGCCGCCAATACCGTCTTCCAGGCCAGCCAGGGCTTCACCGTTACCCTGTCCAAGCCTTCCGCCAACGCTACCATCGCCACCGCCAGTGCCGCCGGCACCATCCTGCCGGCACCATTAGCCACCCTGTCGATCGCGGCGGCCAGCGCGGCGAAGGCCGATGGTTCTTCCGGCACCACACCGTTCACCTTCACCGTCACTCGCAGCGGCAACACCACCATCGCCGCCAGCGCCGCCTGGGCGGTCACCGGCACCGCCGCTGACTTCACCGGCGATGTGCTGCCTTCCGGCAGCGTCAGCTTCGCCGCCGGTCAGACCACCCAGACCATTACCGTCAACGTCGCCGCCGACACCGTCTTCCAGGCCAGCCAGGGCTTCACCGTTACCCTGTCCAAGCCTTCCG
>Ga0326727_10014610_pt1 | contig 17055 bp, 18 predicted proteins | sample MB2enrmetagenome_FD_207643 | JGI IMG/M metagenome (GOLD analysis project Ga0326727, IMG submission 207643) | Lab enriched peat soil microbial communities from McLean, Ithaca, NY, United States - MB29MY | ecosystem: Environmental > Terrestrial > Soil > Wetlands > Peat | place: USA: New York...
ATCAGGAGATTGTTTCCCAAGTGGCGCAGGGGGCGCGGCCGGTCGGCGATCTGAAAACCCGGTTTGACACCTATCCCGGCCTGGAGCAATTCACCGTCGAGGTCGATAACTACAGCGTGGTGGATGGCAAATATCTTTACTTCGATCTCCCCTTCACGCCCTCCCTTTTTCCCCCCGGCGCGGACCGGCGCACGCTGCCCTTATACCTGGCGCGGACGGACCGGAACATCATCCGCACCGAGATCGATCTGCCGCGGGGATTTCGCCACGAGGTCATCGCGCCGCGGAGCCGGAACCTCGACGTGCCAGACGGCGGGGGAACAGCCCGGATAACCTCGGCGCAGACGCCCGGCAGATGCGTCATCACCGATGAATTCGACACCTCGCCGGCCATCATCGAACCGCGGGACTATTCCGCCGTGCTCAAGGTCGAATCGACCTTGGAACGTAAATCCTCCAAGGTCTTCCTCTTCTCGTCAGCCGAACCGTGAAGCCGCCTGAATCCTTGGCGGATTTTTGGGAGCGCGACCGTCTCGGTCGCACGCGCCGGCGTCTCGCCGGCGAAAATCGTCCCACAGGGGTTGTCGAGTTTTTGGGGATTTGCCTTCTGGCGCTCCTGGCGGTTTGGTTCCTGCATGAGTCCTGGCGGAAGTGGCCGGACCCTATAATTGACTCCGGCCCGCAATGGTATGCCATCTGGCGGGTGTCGCTCGGGGCGGCGCCTTACCATGACTTCACCTGGTACTACGGGCCGCTGTCCGTTCTTTTCAACGGCCTTCTCTTCAAATGCTTCGGGCCGGGAATGATGGTGCTGGCCGCGGCCAACTTGGTGGTTTATGCGGCCATCGTGTCGCTGGCCTGGCTCGCTTTTCGGATGGCGTGGGGGAGCCTGGCGGCCTTCGCCGCGCTGGCTGTTTTCATTTCGGTTTTCTCCTTCTCCATGCTGAACGCGGTGGGCAATTACAACTACGTGCTGCCCTATTCCAACGAAACCACGCATGGCATGTTGCTCATGCTGGCGACGGCCTTTGTCATGGTGCGATGGAGCGGCAAACCGTCGCGCGCGGGGGCGTTTCTGCTGGGGCTGTGCGGGGGCGTGGCGGCGGTGTTGAAACCGGAATTCATGCTGGCGGGAGGCGTCCTGGGAATGGCGGCCTTGCTGTTGCGTTACCGGCAGAAGCAACCGGTGAGCCTCGCCGAATACGGGATGATACTGGCCGGCGTGGCGTTGCCGACGCTGGCAATTGCGGCCTGGTTTGCGCGGGGGGAATCCTGGAAATCAGCATTGATTGACTCCTGCCAGGCCTGGCGGTTGGTGTTTGTCAATCACACGGGGCCGAGCGCGATGGACGAGTCATCTTACGTGGGTTTCGACAATGGCTGGCGCAATGTCGGGTGGGAATTGGAGTTCACACTCTGCGCCGTTTTGATGGTTGGCGCGATCTGGGCCGCCGGATGGTTTCTCAACCGTCCCTGGTCCTGGCCTCTCCGATTGGCCACAGCGTTGGGCGCGGGCGTTCTGGCCTGTTCGGTCGATATGGGCGGAGGATTTGAAATAGGCCCGTGTCTTCCGGGATTGATCCTCATTATTTTCATCATCGTCGTGGCGCGTCTTGTCCGCGAGCTGCGGCAAACCGGACGCGTGCAAGCGCGCAACATTATGGCGCTCGCTCTCGTTTTGCTGGCTGGAACCATGCTGGTCCGCATGGCATTGCGCGCGCGCATAAACCATTTCGGATTCATCCAGGCGGCATTTGCGGGGATGGTGGCGGCGGCGGTCATCATCTCGGAAGTTCCCCGATGGACCGGCAACGGCAGGTGGGGGCGGCGAGTGGCGCTGGCGGGAATCACGGTCATGCTGGCCCTCGGCTGCGGCGCAATCATTACGGAATCGGCCAGGAACCATGCCGCCCAAACCCAGCCCGTAGGAGCCGGCGCCGACCGCTTTTACGCGTTCAACCCCAACCTTGACGAAACCGGTTCGGTGGTCAACTGGTGTGTCGAGCGACTGCGGTCCATACCGCCCGGGGCCACGTTGCTCGTCCTGCCGGAGGGCGTGATGATCAACTACCTCACCCGTCATCAAAGGCCCATGCCTGAATTCGTGAGCGATGAAGAGGAATATATTAGACAGTTGGGCCGGACGCGGCCCGATTACGTGATCTACATCTGGGGCGACCAGCGAGACGGCGGCATCCCGCGTTTTGGAGATCCCGGTCAGCCTGGAGAAAAGATCCTAAACTGGCTGCGTGAAAACTACGTGATTGAGGACAAGCGTCAAGGCCGCACAAAGTGGGCCTTCATTTTCCGCAAAAAACCAGCCCCTTAATTTTCTTCACTATCTGGCAGCCAACTGTCGGGCGTGGGTGATTTCCCCGTTGCCCACAGGGCGTACTTGCGTGGCTTCCAGAGTGGTCACTGCGGCGGTCTTTCCGTCCAGCGTTGTGAATTCCACTTCGTAGGCGAGGCCGTCTTTATAAACGTGGACCACCGTGCCCACGTCGCCGGACTCCAGCCCTTCCGCCGGGACGTTTGCCGTCAATACCACGCGTTCATGTTCTGCGATCATAGTTTCTCATTCCTGGCACGGATAAGCGGTGACCAGTCGCGCAGCATCCGCGCCCCGGTCAACTATCCAGACGGTTCGCACTGTCGGCGACTTCCCGCCAGGGGTCTCAATGCGACCTTCCACAATATACTTATGACCGTGGGAACTTTCCACACTTTTCGTGACCTCCGCCCTTCCCGCGAGCCTTCGAAACGCCAGTGCCAACTCCTCCCAATCGTCCTGATTGAAACCGAGCGATACAAAGAATGCAGCCTTGCCGCCGTTATCAGGGTGCGCCGGATTGAGCAGGTAATCCGCGACTTTTTCACGTTCAATTATGGCCGATCCCGGGTTTGGCAGCTTCATCGATTCAGAAATGGGTCAGAAGAGGGGTCAGAGAAGTTCTAACAATTGACAATCCTTTAATGCAAGCGTGCAGGCGTCAGTCACTATTGACACAAATTCAGCGTCGTCGTTCCTCATTCAACAGGTTGCAGACATTGGGCCAACTGCCCGATAAAAAAGCCGCGCCATCCATTTTGCGTTTCATGATCATTTCTTGCCGCAGCGGGCGCGCCAGCACCGGCGCCACTTTGCTTTTATCCCCTTTCCCCAGGCCCGGCAAGTCCTGTTCCAGCCTCGCCATTTGAGTTCCTCGCGCGCGATGCGTTCGGCCTTTTGGCCGTTTCAACTTTAGCCTTCAGCCTTCGCGAGGTGGCGGTTTCTAATCAAGGCGCCTTGACAGCAGGCGGCATTGGTGGGATTATCCCATCATGAAATTAGTCGCTGATGATCGAAGCCGGATTGCAAGCACTGTCCTTTTTAAACCCCGCGCGGTTTATGATGCTGAAAAAGGCGCCGATGGCCGCATTGTCCTGGTTGAACTGGTGGCCGCTGAAGTGCCCACAGTCAAGCCGCGCCGCATTCATGGACGCTTGCGCGGTGCGGACGTTGTTTTGAGTCCCAAAACGGTGGCGGCAGCGGTTCGATCGGACAGAGATTCAAGATGAAACGCTATTGGGATACTTCGGCGCTGGTAAACGCCCTGCACGATCTAAAACTTGAAGCCAAAGCTTTGGAACCTGACCAGTGGACGCGCCCACACACGCTTTCAGAAGCTTTTTCCACATTAACAGGCGGACGTTTGGGCTTCAAGTACGCGCCGGAGGATGCGGCGGCACTGCTCAATAACATCACCCGTGGAATGCATTTTGTGGAACTGGATAGAAAGGACACGCTGGCGGCCCTGACTTTGGCGCGGAAACACGGCATTCGGGGTGGATGGGTGCATGATTGGATGCACGCCCGCGCTGCAACCAAGGCAGGAGCGGCCTTTCTAGTCACTGACAATCGCTCAGACTTTGTTGGGTTGGAAGATGGTTTTAAGTTGGTATCTTCAGCCGATTTATCGTCCACCTGACGGCTTGACCCCCCGGATATGCAACCCAACAAAAATGCGAATGATTCCCGGCTGCAACCGGCGCAAGCGGCCAAAATCGCCGCGCTGGTGGATTACCAAAGCGGCTCGATTGTCAGCCGCGAAATTTTGAAAGGCGCGACCGGCAAGATTACGCTGTTTGCCTTCGATGAAGGGGAAGGTTTGAGCGAGCACACTTCGCCTTTCAACGCTCTCGTCCAGATTGTCGAGGGTGAGGCGGAGATCACCATTTCCGGCAAGCCGCATCGTGTCAAAGAAGGTGAATTGATCCTCATGCCCGCCCAGCAGCCGCACGCGTTGAAAGCGCTCCAACGCTTCAAGATGATCCTGACCATGATCCGTCCCTGAACCGTGCAGGCGTTAGTCCCCGCTCACTATTGACACAAATTTAGCGTCGTCGTTTTTCATTCAACAGCTCGGAGACATTGGGCCAACTGCCTCATGCAGCCGTTCCGCCATGCCACTCAGCGGCACGGTGCCCTTCGCTTCTTTCTTCTTTTGGGCGCGCTATTTTGATGTTGACGGTTCACCCGGCCTTTGGCAGTATCCCGGTGAATCAAGCGAAAGATGAGCGGGAAAAACCATCCATTCTCCCCTGGCCGCCCGGTGTCGGAAGGCAAATTCCCCGCGTTTGGATTCATCCGGGCGCCCTTTGGATTACATTCGGAAACGAAAGAAATGAACTGTCCAACTTACGGGTTCGGAACGGTGTTCGCAGTGGTCGTGATACTTGTTCTGACCAATCTTTTCACGGCGCGCGCCTCGATGCCTGGTGACGAGCATTGGGACAACCAATTTGGGGCTGTCGGCACCAGCGATCCGTGCTATGCCGTTGCCGTGGCTGGCGGAAAGATTTACGCGGGCGGCTATTTCACGTCCGCGGGCAACACCATGGCCAGCGCCGTCGCGGGCTACGACGGCACGAATTGGTTTCCGCTCAACAATGGCGTCACCAACGCGGGCGCAGCCTACATCTATGGCATGGCCAGCGATGGATCCAATCTTTATGCCGGCGGCTGGTTCACCAACGCGGACAATTCCGGCGCGGCCTGCATCGGCCGATGGGACGGAACTAATTGGTGGCCGCTGGCCGGGGGCAATCCGAACAGCATTGTCGAGGCCGTCAAGCTCACCGGCACAAATATATTTGTCGGCGGATTGTTCACGACCAACGGCAGTGTGCCGGTCAGTCTCATCGCGGGATGGAATGGTTCAAATTGGGAGGCGTTTGGGGCCGGCATTTCCGGTGGGTCCCTCCCGAGGGTGGATGCAATCGAATACGACGGCACCAATCTGTACGCCGGCGGCATATTCACCCAAGCCGGCGCGGTGAACGCGACGAATGTCGCGGTATGGAATGGCACCGCATGGTCGGCAATGGGCAGCGGTTTTGCGGGTTCAGTTTTGGCTCTGTTGAGATATGGCGGCTATCTTTATGCTGGCGGCAGTTTCACAAACGCGACCCTGGCCATCACCAACCTGGCAATTTGGAACGGAAGTGTCTGGTCCGCGGTCGGGACCGGGGCGAACGCGGCGGTGCGCGCGTTTCTCACGGACGGCACGAATCTGTACGTGGGCGGCGATTTCACGCAAATCAACGGTGTTCCCGCCAACCGGATCGCGGAATGGAACGGACTCAACTGGCTGGCGCTGGGCGCGGGCGTGGAGGGTTTTGGCGAGTCAGCCAATCCGACCGTTGCCAGCATGGCGTTTGACAGCAAGGGCCGCCTGATTGCCGCGGGAAATATCAATCAGGTCAACGGCTTGGGGGTGAGTCACATCGCCGGCTGGGATGGCACCAACTGGTTCGCGCTGGGCGGGACGACCAGCAAGGGAATGACGCATTTCGACGGCCTGATCAACGGTCTGTTGTCCGTCGGCACCAATCTGTATGCCGGGGGAGCGTTTACCGAGGGTGGAGACGTCATTGTGAATGGAACGGCGCAATGGAACGGGACCAATTGGTCGGCGTTGGGCAGTGTCGTCGATGGCCAACAGCCATTCGTGCAGTCGCGAACATTTGCCCTTGTCGGAAGCGACTTGTATGCCGGCGGCAATTTCACGAATATCGGCGGCGTCGCAGCCAATTACATCGCTGAATGGGATGGCACCAATTGGCACAACATCGGCAATGCGGATTCGACGGTTTATGCCCTGCTTTATGAAGGCACGTATCTTTGGGTGGGAGGAGCTTTCACCAACATCGGAGGTGTCAACACTCCCGGTCTGGCCGTGTACTGGAATTCGGCTTGGTACAACCTGGGTTCCACGAGTGGCGGGACTCAATTGGTCAAGGCGCTGGCCTGGGACGGAACCAACCTTTACGTGGGCGGCAGCTTCACTTCCATTAACGGTGTCAGTGCGACCAACATTGCCAGCTACAACTGGAGTTCGTGGAGTGCGCTCGGCACTGGCGTCAATGGCACGGTCAATGCAATCGCAGCCAGCAACGGGGTGGTGTACGTCGGCGGCAGTTTCACCACGGCGGGCGGCGTCACTGTCAACCACATGGCCCAATGGGAAGGAGGCAGTTGGTCCGCTCTCGGCAGCGGGTTGACCGGCAGCAGTTCCTCGGCAGCCGTGTCCGCCATTGTCATTAACGGGACCAATGTCTATGCGGCTGGCAGTTTCACCAATGCCGGCGGGATTTATGCGGCGGGAATTGCCAAATGGACCGGCACGAGTTGGTCCGCGCTGGGCAGCGGACTCTATTACAGCGTTTCCAGCGGCCCCGGCACAGGCCTTGCCCTGGCAGCCAGTGGCAACGACCTTTTTGTGGGAGGCTCCTTCACCTCCGCCGGCGCCAAACCCTCGATGTTCATCGCGCGGTGGAACGATCAGTTGGATTTCTACCCGCCACCGGAGCCATTGCTGATGCGCGAAAGGATGCTGACCAACGGCCAGTTCCAATTCAGGCTCACGGGCACGAGCGGCCAGAGCTACATCCTTCAAGGTTCGACCAATCTGAGCACCTGGATCCCGTTGCTCACCAACACCGCCACGTTTTACGACTTCACCGATTCTACCGCCGCGAACTATCCCAGCCGGTGTTATCGTGCCGTGGTGGAACCTTGAGAGAGCGCCTCTTCTCACGCAGCGCGGCGGATTGCACTTGCCTTTGCAGTCTGTTTTCTGTGAGAGTGGCGTGTCAATATGAGCAAGTGGCCCAAACAACTTCCCCCTCTTTCGCCCGAAGACAAGCGCATTTGCGACGATTTCATGGAGCATTGGCATGATGTCTTCCCCAACCGATACTCGATGGCGGACCGCTTCAGCCATGTCTATGTCGTGCGCCATCGTCCGGCGCAGTTTGCCCGCACGCTGGAAATCGGCGCGGGGCTGGGGGAACATCTCAAGTACGAAAGGTTGACGGAAGAACAGGAGCGCCAATACGTGGCGGTGGATACGCGCGAGAACATGGCGCGGCGGCTCCGGCAAAACTGTCCCCGGATTCAAACCTGCGTCGGCGATTGCCAGACGCGGCTGAACTTCGCCGATGGATTTTTCGACCGGATCATCGCCATCAATGTGCTGGAACATTTGCCCAATCTCCCGGCGGCCATTCGGGAGATGCACCGGCTGTGCGACAAGAAGGCTGGCACCTTCTCGATCGTCATCCCGTGCGAAGGCGGGCTGGCCTACAGTCTGGCGCGGGAGATTTCGGCCAAACGCATCTTTCAAAAGCGTTACAAACGGCCCTACCAGCTTTTTATCGGCCGGGAGCACATCAACGTTCCCCGGGAAATCCTGGCCGAATTGGAGCCCTGGTTTGAAATCACGCACAAGACTTATTTTCCCATCCCGCTGAGGTTTGAGTTTTGCAATCTGTTTATCGGGGCCACTTTGAGGCCCAAAAACACCATTGAACATTAATCCTTCCGGCGGAAGCGCATCCAATAAAGGACGCCCAATCCAAGGAGCAATAAAACGCAGACCGCCGCCGTGCCGCTGCTGGGATATTCTGGGAAAAAAGCCAGCGCGGCCGCCGCCATGGCCGGACCGGTGGCGTTGCCCGCGCCAATGGCGGCTTCGTGAATGCCGCCGTGTTCGCCTTTGGTTTCGCCGACGTCCATGGAATAAAACAGGGAGGAATAATAGATCAACCCGATGGCCAGCCCGAAGACGGCCTGGGAGGCAATCAACACCCAAATGTTCCGCGCCAGCAGCATCGCCCCGAAGGAGACAATCATCGCGATATGGGAGCCGGCCAGAAAACGGAACCTGTAATGCCACCCGGGCCAAAGACGCAGGAAAACAAATGCGCCAGCCCGAACGAAGAGCCAGATCGAGCAGACAAAGCCAGCCTGCATGGGCGTGAACTGGAAATGTCTGGCCAGGGTGGGAATGGTCGAAACCACGGTGTTGATGGCCAGATAGGCCAGAGGATTGGCCAGCCAGGCCATTTTGAGAAACAGGGCGGGAGCAATGGGCGATGCGCAGCCTTCCGGCGCGGGGCGAAGCAGGGGGCGCTCCAATGCCACCGGCGGCTGGCGTTGCGCCTCCCGCTCCAGCCAGAAGGCCAGGCCCATTTCCAGAAAGAGCACACCGGCCGGGACGAAAAATATGCTTTTCAACCCCCACTTTTGCATCAGAACGCCGCCGGTGAAATAGGCGAACGCTCCTGTCACCGCCCAGACCACATTATAAATGCCGACCAAACTCTGCAAACGAACGGGCGGTTCGCCTTCGCTCGCCAACGCCTCCAGGGCCGGCCAGGTCAGGCACAAGCCGAGGGTCGCCGCCACGATGACCACGATGGTGGCCGGCAATCCTTCGACCTGGCCGCCAATAAAAATTACCAACGCCATCAGACCGGTGCCCCATCGGACCGCGGTAAAGCAGCCAAACTTCTGGGCGAATTGCCCGCCAAAATAAGCGGCGACGGAATAGACGGCCCCCAGCACCGCCGCGAGCACCAGATTCTGCAGAGCGCCGAAGTTGAATTGGGCCTGGGTGTAGAAGTAAATGTCGTAAAAGAAGTAAGTCGTGGCCAGGCTGTTAAGCCCTTCCAGCGCGAAAACACCGATTTTCAATTTCCCTGCTGTCATTCAAGAAACTTTCGCCTGCAAAAATCAGCTTGCGCCTTAATTGCGGCCCTGCCAGGCGATTGCGCCGTTGACGATCGCGGCCCTGGCTTTGCCTTTCATGGCCCATCCCGCAAACGGGCTGTTGCGCGATTTGCCGGGCGATGTTCCCGGATCAAAAGTCCATTCCTGTCCGGGATCAAACACCGTCAGGTCCGCGTCGGCGCCGATGCCCAGGTGTCCCTTGCCGGGCAGGCGGAGCAACCGGGCGGGGGCAACGGTGAATTTCGCGATGAGATCGGAGAGGGACAGTTTTTTGGAGTGATACAGTTGCATGAGGGCCAATGCCAGTTCGGTCTCGAAACCGATGATGCCAAACGGGGCGTAATCGAACTCGACTTCCTTTTCGTAGTCGCAATGCGGGGCGTGGTCGCTGCTGATAATCTCGACCGTGCCGTCGGCCAGGCCTTCGATGACCGCGGCGCGATCGGCGGCGGAACGCAAGGGGGGATTCATTTTGAAATTCGTGTCGTAGGACGGCCAGCGGGGCCGCCCCGTAATCGGGCCGCCCATGATTTCCCGGCCGTCCGTGCTCCAGAACTTCTCGCTTCCGGCCAGCGCGGTGTCCGTCAGGGTGAAGTGATGGGGGCAGGCTTCGCCGGAAACGGGGATGCCGCGTTTTTTGGCCTCGCGCAGCAATTGCACGCTGCCCGCCGAACTCAAATGCTGGCAATGCACCTGCGCCCCCGTCAACCCGGCCAGCAGGATATTGCGCGAGACAATGAGTTCCTCGCCCGACGCCGGCCAGCCGCGCAATCCCAGGACCGCACTCCAATAACCTTCATGCATCACGCCGTCGGTCACGATGGAATAATCCTGGCAATGATCCAGGACGGGCAAATCGAACATTCTGGCATATTCCAAGGCCCGGCGCATCAGTTCGTTGTTCTGCACGCAATGGCCGTCGTCGCTGATGGCGATGACACCGGCGGATTTAAGCGAGCCGATGGGGGCCAATTCCTCGCCGGCGATGTTGTTGGTGATGGCCCCCGCGACGAAGAGGTTGATTTTGCTTTCGCGCGCCGCCCGCTCGCGAATCAACGCCACCGTGCCCGGATTGTCGATGGCGGGGGAAGTGTTGGGCATGCAAACGACAGAGGTGAAACCGCCTTGGGCGGCTGAAGCCGTTCCGGTGGCAATGGTTTCCTTGGCGGACTGTCCCGGTTCGCGCAGGTGCGCGTGCATATCAATCAATCCGGGACAGACAACGAGTCCCCCGGCCTCAAGCCGTTGAATTTGCGCCGGCGCGCCCGGCGCGAGGTTGGGGCCGACGGCGGCGATTTTGCCGTCCACCACAAGAACATCCGCCACGGCATCGAAGCGATGGGCGGGATCGATCACGCGTCCCCCGGTCAGGAGCATCGAATTCATTGCGGGGAGGATATACGGAGGCGAATTGACAAGGCAAGCGCGGCCATTATGATAAAGGGGAAAAGGCGCGGGTGTAGCTCAATGGCAGAGTTCCAGCCTTCCAAGCTGGCCATGAGGGTTCGATTCCCTTCACCCGCTCCAACTTCAATAAAACCCAATAAAATCAATGGTTTTATGAGTTTTTCATCCTTTGGAAACATGCTACTGCTAACGCCCACTGCTAACACGTCCAGCGAAATTTATAGATGCTTGCTGATGTCGCCCGTGTCCGCGCTCTGCGCGTTTGCTCCGCATATTGCGGGCGCATTGCTTGACGCTGTTGCCGACAACTCCGCTCCGGCGGCTTGACTATTCCGCAGTTCGTGTTTTATTTTCACCATGCCCCCGCCAAGGGCAACGGTAGTGGATAAGTCCGGCGGAGGTCGAAACTGGTGCTCCTACCAAGCCAGTCAAGGAACAGCGGACATCCGCTTTTCCAAAGCAACGAAGAATGGCAGATTATGAGCATCAATTATTATCCCTTCCAACTCGACAAAGAAATCACACCCGGCTTGCCACGTCTCCCTGGAAGCCATTTTGAAAAGATTCAAACCAGCGTGCTCGCGCCGCAGATACAGAAGGCAATTGACGAACTGGCCTTTCGTGCGGCAGCGGGCGAAGCCGATGCCGTGGAACCGCTTTACGAATTGGCCGCATCCGCGACAAATCACCTTGTCAACCTAGCCAAGCGGACACCGGAGCTTCTCTGTCCGATTGCAACGGGTTGGCCGGTTTTCCCGGTTCTCTCAAGCCCAAAAGACGAATGGACGCCAAAGACAAAAAGCCTGTTGGAAAGCGTCGGCGTCGCAAGCGGTTTGGGGCAGGAGTATTCGCCGAAATCCCGGTGGTCTCTCGAAAACACCGCCACGCAATACGCGGCAGCGATGTTAAACACAATCCACGTCAACGCGGCATTGGTGAACGCGCAACGCACGGTGTCCCCTGAACGAATTGAACAAGAGATTGCGCGTTACCCTCATTCTTACCTTCGTGCGGCTGCGTTCCCTGAATGGGTCAAGCGGGCTGCCGGGCTGCCGGAGTTCAACAAACTAACGGCAGGCGAATGGTTTGAAGTCGGATGGCTGGCACTCATGGAGAAGACCAACGGCCAGCCTGAGAACGTGAAGGCACTCCGCGTTCTTGGTAATCATCGCGCACGGCATCGTTCCACCGCCAAGCCCGGTAGTAAGACGAGCGAGTCGGACATACGCGACGGAATCAAAACAAGCCTCAAGCGAGCGATGCGAACGATTGCCCCAAAACTGCCGGGCTGAGGTGCAGGGCAGATTGAATTACTGCTTGCGAGTAATTTCGCAAGCAGTGAAAATTATATTACGAAAAACGGTTGACGTTGCCCAATTCACCAGCGTCCCGCCTACCGGGGCGACGGCGGTTTATGCCGCCCCCCGGCCAATCCCCGAATTCATACGGTTGCCCAAACCCGGCCAGCTTTGCCCGTGGACTGGCCTTAGCCGGAGCAAAATGAACGAACTAATTCTGCCCTGCCCGGCCAACGGCGGGAAGCCGCCGGTCAAAAGCGTCTCGCTCCGCAAAAAGGGGAGTTTGCGTGGCACGCGGTTGGTCTTTTACGAAAGCCTCATTTCCTATCTCAAAAACAAACTCAATGAATCCAACGAAAATGAATAAATTTTTATCAATCCTGATTGCAGAAGCCCGTCAAGACACGGCCTATGTCGGCCCGGAGCAGTTGAAACGTGCCAAGAAACTCCTCCCGCTCACCCGCCTAATGCGCGTGCTTGGCGACGGGCAGCAAATCACGACCGCGTGGCGTCCCTGCCACTTATGCAATGCCCCCGGCGCGATGTTTCGCATGTTTCAACCTGGTGGTCGGTGGACGTTTTCATGCACGGGGAAATGCGGAAAGCATGGCGACCAAGTTGACTACCTGAAAGCCAAGTTCAGCTTGTCGGACGGCGAAGCGATCCGGCTTTTGTCAAAACTTATCTGTCCGTAGGGAGGAACGAGCATGGCAACATCAGACGATAGCCCAATTGATGATTCGGCGGACGAAATCTTTCCCGCTTATTATGACCACAACCTGGGTTGCTACTGGTTTGAAGACGAGCGAGCCGAATACATCCGAATCACAGAAAAAAATCTTTTGCTTCGACTACGCGATGCAGGATTTTCAAGACAGGCTGATAGAGATGAGGAATTGTCACCAGTGGAGCGGCAGATTTTGCAGATTCAGCAAAACCACAGCGTTGCCTACGCCGCGCCATTAGCCGGTTATCACAAAGGGCTGTATGCGATGGAGGGGCAAAGAATTTTGGTCATCAACTCGCCCGCCCTCATCGAACCGCAACCGGGGGACTGGCCAACACTGGAGGTTGTTTTAAGCAACATGCTTGGTTCGCAGACCGATTACGTTTACGGTTGGCTGAAAGTCGCCCTCGAATTCCTGCGCGAGAACAAACGCGGGCCGGGGCAAGCTCTAGTGTTGGCGGGCGAGCACGATTGCGGGAAGTCGCTAATCCAAAATCTGTTTACGCGCCTGCTCGGTGGACGGTCTGCCAAGCCCTATCGCTACATGACCGAACAATCTTCGTTCAACAGCGAGCTTTTTGCCGCCGAGCATTTGATAATTGAAGACGAACCAGCCTCGTCAGATAAACGACTCCGACGAAAATTCGGTTCCTACATCAAAATTGTCACGGTGGACGAAACGCAATCCTTCCACGCAAAGAATCGCCCGGCGTTGACGCTGAAACCGTTTTGGCGGCTCACCATCAGCGTCAACATTGAACCGCACAATTTGCTGATTCTTCCAGAACTGGACGAATCGCTTGAAGACAAGGTGATTCTTTTGAAGGCCACAAAGTTCCCCATGCCGATGCCCACGCGCACGCCCACAGAACGAAAAGCCTTTTGGGATAAGCTGGTCGGTGAGTTGCCCGCATTTGTGGATTTCCTCTTGACGTGGGACATCCCGACAGAAAAGCGGAGCGAGCGGTTCGGCATCACGCATTACCACCACCCGGAGATTCGGAAAACTCTCGACGCTGTCTTGCCGGAAATGCGGATGCTGGAATTGATTGACCGGACGGTTCTCTGCGGCAAATCCGCGCCGTGGGAAGGCACGGCAGCGGAATTACAGGCCATGCTGCAAAACGCAGAGCCAGTGGAAGCCAGCGCGCTTTTCGATTTCGACTCCGCTGCTGGCACCTACCTCGGTCGCCTGGCAAAGAACGTTGCCAATCGCGTGCAGAAGCGGGGCACGGGCAGCGGCAACCGCTGGGTCATCCATCCGCCCCGGAATGAGGCATGAGACCGTATTTGCACTTTTTAAGAATTTAAGATCAGGCTAAAGAAACACTGAATTACAACTGATAGTGGTAACGAGCGGCGGTTGCATTCGGTTGGCACTGATTAGCTACACTGTTTCATTGCATTAGGTGCATGTCATTAAATGACGCGCACTAGCGGGAAGTTTTTTTCCAAAGTAGGCCAGGGAATTGCCCATGAGGCCATATTTGCTATTGCCATGAAGATTTAAGAAATCTTTGAAGATCTAGAGAATATGGCCTCATGCTCCGGCAGGGGGTCGGTCGGTAGGTAGGTAGCCCGGCCCGCCCCCCTCTGCCTTGGCTTTTTTTCTTTGTTTTTCCCTTATTGTTCTAATTGACTCACCCCGGAAACTCGTTGTTGCATAAACGGCCAAAATCTGATTGAATTCTCCTCAATGAAAGGAACCACCGACGATATAAAGTAAACTGACAAATTAAATTTGCGTAGCTTCGGCTGCGGTCGCTCTTAAATCTGGAAAGTTTTCGTCACGAGCCGCGTCGAGTTCACGCCCAACCGGGCGTGGCTTGGCGTTCATTCGTGACGGGCTTTTCCAGAGCCTTAGAGCGGTGGCGTTGAGTTCACGCCCCTTCTTTTTTGGCCCGTGCTTGTGGCGAGCATGAGGGAAACCGCCCGTTGAAACGAAAACGAGAAGGGAATTCCTGTGGACGATTTTGATAGCTTATTTGAGCCTGTTGATGTTCGTGTATGTAGGCCACGTTTGTGCTGGAGTCTTTTGGGAGGCGGGAGAGCGGACTATTTTGATGGGACAAATACCCGCGTCTTGGATGCTGGGCAATGGCTTCAACCGTTCATTCACACAATAACAATGTCCGGGTTTTTCGGCGTGATCCAACCCTTGCTCCGAATAATGACACCCCACTATATCCTCCTCCGATTCTTTGCCGGGCAGAAAGACTACCGGGCCATGTATAGTGTTTATCCCATTGAACCTGAAATGTTTCAAGTTCGTCTTCAAGGGCAGAAACATGGGCTTGATGACCAGCCGATTTGGGAACACCTTTACAAAAGGTCATTCGTTTTCGTGGGGGGACTCTCTCCCGCCATCGAACAGTTTCTTCAAGGCGCACCGCCAACTGCCCAAGTGCGACTTTGGCGAGCTTGATGAAAACGGCTTTGTGAACACGCTTAACATAGGAGACTGAAATTATGAATCCGATACAAAAGCAATTGTTGGGGTGGGGAGCCGCCGTGATGCTGGCCATGCTCATTTTCCCGCCGTGGACTAAAATCACGCACCATGTTGTCCGTGGGCTTGACCGAAGCACCATGCAAACCGAGACTCAAGAATTTGCCGGATATTCACTTTTGTTCGACCCACCAAAGACACAGACATACAGCTATGCTTCCCCGCAGACGCTCGTGCCGGGTGACTATTACGAGAGTGTTCAAATAGACTTCGACCTTTTCGTTCTGCAATGGCTAACGGCGGCTTTTCTGACGGCGGCAGGGTTGTTGTATTTCAAGGGGTCGGACAAAACATCCCTGAAAGAATGGTGGTCATCGCCCACCGCCGCAAAATCCCAGACCACTACCAACCCGCCGATACCGACGACTCTTAGCTTGCCCATTTCCGAAACGCAAGTGCCCAACCAAAGAAGCAAACCAAGGAAACAACTTTGGTGGGAGTTCGGCTTCCCTTTGCTTATCGTTCTTTGTGTTGTTATAGTTCCTCATTCCTTTTGGCGCTTTCTTTGGTTCGGCCAGGAGGAGGCTGCAAGGAGAGAAAACACATCTGCGTTTGAGAGTTCAAAAGCCGCTGCCGAAAAAGGCGACGCTTGGGCACAGTGCAAGTTGGGTTGGATGTTCGACACTGGAAACGGTGTGCCACAGAACTACGCGGAAGCCTTCAAGTGGTATTCCGCCGCTGCCCAGCAAGGGGATGCTACGGCGCAGAACAATCTTGGCGTGATGTTCCAAAACGGTCAAGCGGTTCAACGAGACGATGTGGAGGCTTACAAGTGGTATTGCCTTTCCGCTGCTCAAGGCAACACCAACGCGAAAAACAATCGGGATACTCTGATTAGGTCATTGACGCCGCAACAGATTGCCGAAGCGCAGGGTGAGGCGGCTAATCCGGGGCATAATCGTCAGTCGGTAGCCGCAGCGGAGTTTGAAAGAGATTTTTTTGAAAAATATCCAGACCTGAAAGCGCATGAGTCAGTTGTTGATGCCGTCGCCCTAAAGCTACAGGCAAGTGGATATAAAGGCGAAAGCCGCGAGGCGGTCATGGAGACGTTTGCGAAAGCGGCCAGAGAGGAATTGGTTCGTCGCGACGAAGCAGATCATGCCGCCGAAATCCAGTTGTTGGCTGACAAAGCCCTCCGATATAATATAGACTTGGCCTTAAAAGGCGACGATTACGGTGAATATCGAATGGGACAGCGTTGCAGAGATGGAGAAGATGTTCCAAAGGATTTAAAAAAGGCCCGCGAATGGTTCATCAAAGCTGCCGCCCAGGGCAATAAAGCGGCCATTAAAGAACTTGCTCATCTTCTTGAGGACTTCCCGGATTTGTCGGCCACAAACAATCCCCCTGCTGAAATTAAGTCGACGCCAATAGCTACCGATCTGATGTTACAAAAATAACCCTCATTTTGTTGTTGCGCTGTTTTCGCTTACCGAGGAAAGCCGGGCAGCAGGCCAACAAAGTGCCGTGCGTCCGCCTACATATCAGGCCAACCAAGTCGACAGCGAGAACCGCCGATGAGGCATACGCGGCAACTTCCCAAATTTGTTTTCGTGGGTAAGGGCATACATGAGCTAAAGCAACCCCACAGGTGTAAGGTATCCCCCTCAATAAGAGGCGACTTGGCGAGCCGCGCCATTCTGCGCCCCGTGTCCCACCCACCGCCAAGCCCCCGCGAGCGTGAGCACCCTGCCCATCGCTCGCCCACCCGCCCGCGCTTTACCCTAGCGGCGGCAGCTTGAGCACCGCGTGCCGTAGCGTTTCAATCTCGTGATGGGTGTAGCCGCGATGGGCGGCTTCCGTGGTGTGCCCGGTTAATTTCATTCGCAATTCCGGGGCCACGCCCGCGTTGGCCAGGGCACTCGTAAAGCTGTGCCGCAACGCATGGAACGTGCGCCGCGAAAGTGTCCGCACGCCAACGTCCCGCTTCACTTCCTGTGAATCCACCCCGGCCTTGCGCATAATCGTTTTGAAACTCTCGCTCAGTCCGTGGCGTCCGCCGGGGCCTTTGTCCGCCATGCCGGGCATGAGGAACCGCTCCGGGCGGTCGCTCGTGGCT
>Ga0326727_10014613_pt1 | contig 17053 bp, 18 predicted proteins | sample MB2enrmetagenome_FD_207643 | JGI IMG/M metagenome (GOLD analysis project Ga0326727, IMG submission 207643) | Lab enriched peat soil microbial communities from McLean, Ithaca, NY, United States - MB29MY | ecosystem: Environmental > Terrestrial > Soil > Wetlands > Peat | place: USA: New York...
GGAGGCCGTGGCCCATCCACGCGACCTCTGCGGCGAAATCGCCGTCGGTGACGAGCATCGACAGGTTGTTGCCATTGTTGCTGACTTGTTCGACGCGTAGTCCGTGCCAGGTTTCTTCGGCGAGGCTCTTGAAGTGCTGGAAGTGTTCTGGGCTTCTCAGGATCTGGTTGCGGAAGTGCCGTGATGAGAGTCTGGTGTAGTAGTGCTCGTTGATGTACTCGTCTCGAAGGTTCGTCTCTTCCGGCTGGAGGGGTGCGACCTGGGGGAGGATGTTGATGTGCGGGATCTGGAGTGCCAGAAATCCGGTCGTGGTCGTCACCCATCCCTTCGGCCCCTGGATAGTCGCGTGGACGCCCTCTTTGTCAACGTAGACGGTCACGGTCGTTCCTCCCGTGAACGTCGCCGTCAGGATGGCAGGGGGATCGCCATACCGGTGGAACGCGGTTTGGAGGTTGATGCCGAGGTGGGCAATCTTCGGGATGATGCACTTTTGGAATGGCCCAAGCCTTGAGTATGCGGGTGGCCGGCTGAACGTGGCCGCCTTCCGGTTGACGACGGCGGCGACCAGGTGAAGGGCCTCGACGATGGTGCTCTTGCCAGCGTTGTTCCGGCCGACAACGACGGTATCCGAATGAAACGCGACCGTATGGTCGTCGAAACAACGGTAGTTCTGAAGACGAAGCGTTCGCAGCACTGGGACCAGTCCGTCGCCTCCAGGAGGAGGTGACCAGCATCCATTCTAGAGCAAGGCGCCGCTATTCATGGGTTTGGCAATCGAACGCGGGGCTCATTGGTGGAAAGCGCCGGTGACTCCGTTGTGACTCCATTCGTGGGGGTGTTGCGCGAAACTGTGGCAACGGCGTGCAGTTCAGCGACGCTCAGGAAACTCGGTGATGCTCAATGCACGATCTTGGAGCGTTTTCCCAAGCTGGACGTCGCCAGAACAGCCGACAAGGCCTCAGCTCGCGCCTGATCGACTGCTGAAGCCGACTCCCATTAGACTCCCATTACCCGCTCCCTAAGGTGCCTTAAGGCTCTCTTGAGTTGCCACTCGTGCCTTGTTTTTAACTACTTAGCCAATACCTAGCACGCTCATAACCCAAAGGTCGTAGGTTCAAATCCTACCCCCGCAACCAACCTCTCGAGTCCCTTCAACCCTCTAAGCTCCATCGAGTTCCCGTTAACCTCAACCGTGTACGATGGGAGCGAATGCGCTCCACACGGTCTTTTCTTCGATTGCGGGTTGTTTTCTCCGCTCGGGCGCAGAAGCGGATTGCATGCGTTTGGATCACCCGGACTGCGCAGTTGTGGTCACGCCGCTGCGGCGAAGCGGCTAGCGTTCGTTTGGCTCCATGGGTATTCGACGAAGAAGCTTCCACCGGTTGTTTTCCCACAGAAAGTAGTGAGCGTAGCTGGTACGCCCTTTCGATGGATCTGGGTTCGCCTTGACGATCATCAGATTGCTGTTCTGGCGAAACGCCACGTCGGCAACCCACGGGATGTAAGAATCCGGTTTTTCCAGTATGTTGGCCGGGAGTGGAGGCAGCAGCCCTCCCCGATCGGCGGACTGTAAACCCTGCCTGTTGCAGCGTCGACGATAGCCATCATTTCGCAAGGTGAGCCGCACGCCCACGTCACGACGATGTAGTGTCCCGCAAAATTCGGCCCCGGCTGTTCCTCTCCGTCACGCAGGACTCCAATTCCCTTCGCCACGCCTTCCCGAATCCGAGTACGGAATCGCCTTTGGTCCGCTGTGACGAGAATCGGGGAAGCGGGCGGGCCGTTGAAGATTTCGTCGACTGGATAATCCTCGAAACGGGGCGGGGGCGAAGTTCCTTGCGCAGCCGCAGTGAGGGTCATTACCGCTGCCGCCACAAGACCGATGGGACTCGAACTCACAACACCGATTCTAGCCTGCTCCCGGTTCAGTCGGCGATCTTCCGAGCGACCGGGTGGCATTCCTGCGCGCGCGCAGCCAGCGCATCCAGGCCTCCAGGCCCGCGCCGGTCTGGCACGAAAGCTCCAGGATCTCGATCCCCGGATGAATGCTGCGCGCATTGTCGCGAGCGGCCGCCATGTCGAAGGGGACGTAGGGCAGCAGGTCCGTCTTGTTCAATATCATCAGCTCGGACTTGCGGAAAATACCCGGGTACTTGAGCGGCTTATCCTCCCCTTCGGTGACGCTGAGCACCACGATCTTGCCCGCTTCGCCCAGGTCGTAGCTGGTGGGGCACACCAGGTTCCCGACGTTCTCGACGAGCAGCAGATCCAGCTTCGCCAGGTCCCACTCTTGCAGGTGTTGCTCCACCATGCGGGCATCCAGGTGGCAAGCTCCCGCGGTGGTCACCTGGCGGACGGGAAAGCCGAAGCGGGCCAGCCGCCGCGCATCGTTATCGGTCTGGATGTCGCCGGTAAGCAGGGCCACGCGGGTCTCCGCCGGCAAGGCCTCCAGCGTCCGCTCAAGCAGCGAAGTCTTCCCCGACCCCGGCGAGCTGATGAAGTTCAGGCACAGAATCCCGTTTGCCTGGTAAGCCCGCCGCAGATCGCCGGCGATCCGGTCGTTTTCGCTCAGGACTTTCCGTTCCAATGGAATTCGATTCATGCGGTCTCCGGCTCCTCGATCTCCAGGTAGCTCAGGTCGAGCTCGTCCCCGCGCACGCCGTCGCCGGCGCGGCAGAGCTCGATATCCAGCGCCAGCGGCTCCAGGCCGCTATCCTTCACCAGCGCGTCGAAACAGAAGCGCAGGCTCTCGCTCGCGACGCCCGAGTACTCCCCGATCCGCACCCCCACTTTGTGAACGCGCGCCCCGGCGTAACGCGCACTCTCGGTGCGAACGGCGTCCAGGATGGAGGAGGCTATTGCCAGTTCGTGCATCGGCACTTTCAGTTTACGCCGTGGCATGCGGGAGGATGAACCTCTACGTCGGGGTGGCGGCTATCGAGCGGGGCGGGGCCGACGATTGAAGAACCCGTTCGACGGCGCCCAACAGGTCGGAGGGCGAGAAAGGCTTCCCGACGAAGGGGAGGTCCTTGGGGATTTGCCCCTCGGAGGCGCAACCGGTCATCAGCATGATCTTGGACGAAGGGGAGAGAAGACGAATCTGGCTGGCCAGCTCGGTCCCGCACATTACGGGCATGACGATATCGGATACCACCAGGTCGAAGCTGCCCCTCGCCTTGATGGTCTCAAGCGCCTGGAGCGGTCCCGGTGCAGCCACGGTCTCGTATCCGGCTCTTTGCAGCACCATGGCCACGATCCCCAAGACGAAGGGATCGTCGTCCACCACCAAGACTCTAGCACCAGCCACCTTTGCCCCTCCGAACACCGGAACACGTCCCGCCGGTGGGCGGCCGGTTTGGCGTCCCTACTGAAGCGCCTTCCGGATCGCGGCTTCCACTTCGGCGGAATCGGGCTTCACGTTGGGCTCGAAACGCGCGATGACCGAGCCGTCCCGGCCGATCAGGAATTTCGTGAAGTTCCACCGGATGTCGCCACCGGTGGCCGGATTCAGATTCTTGTCGGTCAGGAAACGGTAAAGCGGGTTGATGTCGTCGCCCTTCACGGAGCTCTTCGCGTACAGCGGAAACGTGACGTTGTAGGTGCGGGAGCAGAAGGTTTTGATTTCCGTGTTCGTGCCGGGCTCCTGCCCGCCGAAGTTGTTGGCGGGGAAGCCGAGAATGACCAACCCGCGGTCTTTGTACTTCTGGTAGATCCCCTCCAGGCCGGCATACTGCGGCGTGAAGCCGCACTTGCTGGCGACATTCACCAGCAGCAACACCTTGCCTTCATAGGCGGCCAGCGGCGCGGGCTGGCCGTCGATCGAGTTCAGCGTGAAGTCGTAGATTCCGGAGGCGGGAAACGCAGCGGAGGCCATTAGCAACACTCCTGTTACAAGGGACGCGATCGTTCTCATGTACTTATGAGATGCGTGCGGGAGGGACCGGGATTCGAGAGGTGGTAAAATCCGTGGCGTGATCGAAGAACTGGCGCCCGAGTCGATTGCCAGGGCGCGGAGCGAGCTTTTCCGGGAGACGGCGCCCGTTCACATCTGGCTCTGGCGCACAGACATAGAGGCGTTCCCGGCGGATGCGCTCTCCGCCTCCGAGCGGGCCGCCGCGGCGCGCTTCCGATTCCCGCGGGATCGCACCCGCGCGACGGCCTCCCGCGCCGGATTGCGCCGGTTGCTGGGCGGATACCTGGGCGTGCCGCCGGGGAGCCTGGTATTCGCCGTGGGAGCCGAGGGCAAACCGCGTCTGGCCGGCGCGGGCGCCGTTTGTTTCAATCTGTCGCACTCCGGGATATACGCAGCCGCGGCAGTTTCCCGAGGCCGTGAAGTCGGAATCGACGTCGAGAAGATCCGTCCGGACGCCTCGGGGCGCGACATCGCGGCGCGGTTCTTCTCCGGCGAGGAACAGGTCTGGCTGGATGCGACACCGGGAGTCGAGGCCTTTTTCCGCCTGTGGACCGCCAAGGAAGCCGTCCTGAAGGCTATGGGGACGGGGCTTTCCACGGGACTCCGCCGCCTGAGCGTCCGGCCAGGCGAGGACGCCCCGCCCTGGAACCTTCGCGAACTCGAACTGGTGGCGGGCTACGCGGCGGCGGTGGCCTTCGACGGGCCGCCGATTGAGCCGGAGGTGATGAGCGGCTAGCCCCAATACCGATACAATGACTCATACGGCGCGAATGATCCCGGAAGAGAGCAGCTCGCGCGAGGAATCGCCGGGCCGGCCCGCGCCCGCGCTCTCGGCCGAGGTGTTCAGCATTCCGTTGGAGGAGGGGAAGTACATCGTCTACGCCCCGGCGCGCCGCTCCGCTTTCATCGCCAATGCGCAGGTTGTCCACTTCCTTTCGCAGCTCGAAAAGGGCCTGTACGACGCGTCGGCGGACCCCGATGGCTCGCTCGCCGATCTCTTGCGCGCGCTTCAGATCCTGGATGCCGGGCCGGAGAGCTATCCCTCGGCCACCTGCCACGGCGACCCGCAGCCGATCTCGGTGACGCTCTTCCCGACTACCGCCTGCAATCTGCGCTGCACATACTGCTACGCCTCCGCCGGCAACGCCGCGCCGAAGTTCATGACGCTGGAGACCGCCCGGCGCGGGATCGATTTCGTGGCCGCCAATGCCGCACGGCGCCGGTCGCCGTACTTCGAGGTGGGCTATCACGGCGGCGGCGAGCCGACGGTGCATTGGCCGCTGCTTACCTCCTCTTTCGACTATGCGCGGGAAAAGGCGGCGGCGCTGCAGCTAGAGTTGCGTTCCTCCCTGGCTTCCAACGGCGTGCTCAACGACCCGCAAATCGATTGGATCGTGGCGCACCTGGGCGGCGTCAGCCTGTCCTGCGACGGGTTGCCGCCGGTTCACGACAAGTGCCGTCCGACCGCTTCCGGGAGTGGCTCCAGCGCCCGTGTGATGCACACCATGCGGCGGTTCGACGCGGCGAAATTCCCCTACGGAATCCGGCTGACGGCGGCCGCGGAGCATATCGGGACGCTGGCCGATTCGGTCGAGTTCCTCTCCTCGGAGTTCCATCCCAGCTCCATTCAGATCGAGCCGGTTTACCTGCTGGGACGGGGCGCGAAGGCGGCCTCGGCGGAGTCGGACCAGTTCATCCAGGCCTACCGGGCCGCCGGCGAACGCGCCGCCGCGCATAATAACAAGGTGCGTTTCTCGGGCGCGCGCGCGGGGGCGCTGCTGAACCATTTCTGCAGCGTTTCTCAGGACAACTTCTGCCTTTCGGCCGACGGCAATGTCACCGCGTGCTTCGAGGCGTTCGGCGAAAACAATCCCTGCGCCGGCGCGTTCTTCTACGGAAAGCCGGCGGCGGATGGCGTGGGCTACGTCTTCGACCACGCGGTCCTCGATCGCCTGCGCGCCCAGGCCGTAGAGAACCGCGAATACTGCCGCGGCTGTTTTGCCAAGTGGAGTTGCGGCGGCGACTGCTACTACAAGTGGATGGTCGCGACCGGAGGCGGCGAATTCAACGGCACCTCCCGCTGCCATGTGATCCGCGAGCTGACCAAGGACCAGATCCTGGAGAAGATCGCGGCTTCGGGCGGCCTGTTCTGGCGCGAGCCGCCCACCTGCCCGGCTTGCGGCCAGCCGCCGCACGGAAAGTGCTGATGCCGTCCGACGTATTCGCGGCCCGAGGAAGCAGGGCGCCAGCTTTAGTATGATTGACTGATTGCCTGTGTGGCATCCCAGAACTTGCATGCCAGAGCGCACCATCTACTCGCTGCTTCAACAGGCCGCCTCGCGCTGGGGCGACGCCCCCGCCCTGCACCAGGCCCGCCCCCAGAACGGGCGGCGGGAATACCACGTCACCACATGGAACGAATACCTGCGGGCCGTCGGAGAAATCGCCGCGGGTCTGCGGGCGTTGGGCATCCGGAAGGGCGACGTGGTGGGGCTGGACTCGGAAACCCGCGCCGAATTCTACCTGGCCGATATCGGCGTCATGACGGCCGGCGCCATTGCCGCGGCGCTCTATCCGAGCTATCCGGCCTCGGAACTGGGCCGCCAACTGCGGGATTGCGACGCGAAGGCGGTCTTTGTCGAGGATGCCGGCACGCTCACGCGCCTGTGCGAGGCCGCGCTCACGCCGCCGGCGGCGCAATGGGTACTGCTCACCGGCGAAGCCGAAGGCGCGCTGTCCCTGGAGGCCTTACGGGGCCTGGGGCGCGATGCGCTGGCGGCCGAGCCCGGCCTGATCGAGCGCCTCCAGCAGGAGGTCGGGCCGGACGATCCCGCCATCCTGTATCCGACTTCCGGGGCTACCAGCGAGCCCAAGATGGCGCTGGTCGCGCACGGCGCGCTGCTCGCCAACCTCCGGATGGCGCCGCAGGTGCTCGATCTGGGCCCGCGGGATTCCACGCTCGCCTTCCTTTCCTCGGCGCACATCATGCAGCGCTTGGTAATTGAGTTGCTCCCGCTGGTTTGCGGCATGCCGGTGTGGTTCTCCGAGAGCCTCCTCAGGCTGCCCCAGGAATTGAAACGCATCCGGCCGACCTTGTTTGTGGCGCCGCCCCGGCTGTGGGAGCGCGTGCATTCCAGCATCCGCGCGGAACTGCGAAAGCGCTCCCGCCTGGCGCAAGGGCTGTTCGAGGCGGCGCTGGAACTGGAGCTCCAGGCCATTCGGCCGCGGGAGTCCGGCCAACGCCCGAGTTTCGCCAGGCGGATTCTGCCGAAGCTGGCTGGCCGGCTCCTGTTTGCCCGTCTGCGCGGGCGCTTTGGAGGACGCCTGCGGGTGTGCGCGTCCGGCTCGGCGCCCTTGGGCAAGGAGCTGAACGAGTTCTTTCTGGCGATCGGACTGCCGCTCATCCAGGGTTATGGACTTACCGAGGGCGGCATCGTGATCCTCAATCGGCCCCAGAGCCCGAGGGCGGGCAGCGTCGGGAAGCCCTTGCCCGGCGTCGAGGTGCGGCTGGCGGAGGATGGCGAATTGTCGCTGCGCAGCCCCACGCTGTTTGCGGGATACTACCACGACCCTGAGGCGACCGCGCAGGTGCTGCGCGACGGCTGGCTGTGGACCGGCGACATCGCGGAGATGGATGCGGACGGCTACCTCTCCATTAAGGGCCGCAAGAAGGAGCTGATCGCCCTCTCCAACGGCAAGAAGATCTACCCTTCGCGCATCGAAGAGTTGCTCCGTTTGGAGCCGATCGTCGGCCACGCGGTTCCCGTCGGCGACGCTAAGCCGTACCTGACGGCGCTGGTCACCGTCAACGCCGCCGCGGCCGAAGCTCTCGACGGGCCGGATGCGGTAGCCCGCGAAGTGTACCAAGCCATTGCGCGCGTCAACCGCAACCTCGCCCCTTTCGAGCAGATTCGCAGGTTCCGAATCGTGGACCGCGACTTCACCGTCTTGAGCGGCGAGCTCACGCCCACGCTCAAAGTGCGCCGCGCGCGCGTGCTCGAGAACTTCCGCGACGCGGTGGCTCAGATGTATCGCGATTAGTGTTGCCGGTAGTATAGTAGACTGGACGCGACGCCATGGACCGGGACGAAGACATCTGGGCACAGGCCGGCCGCTATCTGTCGCTGGGCATGCTGCTGCCCGCGGGCACGTTCGCCGGCTACTTCGCAGGATACCTGCTGGACCGGCTCTTTCACACCGGCTTCCTGGCGGTGATCTTCCTGGTTCTGGGCTCGGTGGCGGGTTTCATCGCCCTACTCCGGGAGCTGAAGGTCAAGACGCACCAAGATGGAAGGTGAAGCCGCCGTCTACAAGCCCGCGATGCGGCGCATCTACCGAGGCATGGTCTGGCTGGCTTGCGCCGGAGCGCTGGCGGGGCTCTGTTTCCAAGGTTGGCGCTGGGGGCTGGCCTTCCTGCTGGGCGCGCTGGCCTCCGGTTTGAACTTCTCCTGGCTGGAGCAGGCGGTGTCGGCGCTGGGGCCGGGCGCGCGCCCTCCCCGCAAACGCCTGTTCGTGTTTCTAGTGTTTCGGTACCTGCTTTTGGGCGGCGTCGGGTATGCTATAGTGAAGGTCTTTGGGATGGATGTTCTAGCGCTCGTGAGCGGCCTTTTCGTCACGGTGGGCGCGCTTTTTCTGGAGATCTTCTACGAGATAGCCCATGCCCGAAACTGAACTCTGGGTCACGGCTCTTTTTAACTCTTTTCTAGCTGGGCCGACCACGGCGGCGTTGCGCTGGCTGCATGTCCCGCCGGAGGATCCCGCCCACCCCTGGACGAACTTCGTGGCCATGGAAGTTCTGGTGGCGCTCATTATTATCCTGGCATTCGCGCTATTGCGGCCGCGGCTGTCGATGGATCGCCCCGGCAAAGGGCAGCACCTCTCCGAGATCGTCTACAGTTTCATCTGCGGCCAGTCGGACGGCGTGATCGGCCGCCGCGGCCGCCCCTACGTGCCGTTCTTCGGGACCATCTTCTTGTTTATTCTGATCTCGAACCTGATCGGAATCGTCCCCTCGCTGGAATCCCCGACCATGTTCCCGGCGGTCCCTCTGGGATGCGCCCTGGCGACGTTCTGCTATTACAATTTCATCGGCGTGAAGACGCAGGGTGTATTCCGGTATCTGGGGCACTTCTGCGGACCGGTGTGGTGGCTCGCCGAGCTTATGTTCCCCATCGAGATCATCAGCAACCTGGCGCGCCTGCTCTCGCTCACCGTTCGTCTTTTCGCCAACATGTTCGCGGGCGAGTTGGTGATTCTGGCGTTCATGTCCCTGTTCCCTCTGGTGCTGCCCGTACCCTTTATGGGGCTGCACATTTTCGTAGGAGTCCTTCAGGCGTACGTTTTTGCGCTGCTGACGATGGTGTATGTGGGCGAGGCCCTGCCGCACGAGAGCGCCCATTCATAACGGCTTTATCCGCTGCTAGTGTGAGCCCGGTTGCAGGAGCGTGGCCGGGAACCACCGACTGGGAGCGAGATTCATTCAAGGAGAAACGGAAATGAAATCGAGATTGTGGCTGTTCGTTCTGGCAATGTTGGTGCTTGCCAGCCCCGTGTTCGCCCAAACCCCCGCCCCCGCCGAGGCCTCCAATGCCCATTGGCTGTGGATCAGCGCCGCGTTTGCGATGGCCATCGCGTCGTCCTTTTGCGGCCTGGCGCAGGGCAAGGCCGCGGCCGCCGCTTGCGAAAGCATCGCCCGCAACCCGGGCGCCGGGGATCGCATCCAGCTCTTCCTCATTCTAGGCCTGGCGTTCATCGAGTCTCTCTCGCTCTACACCCTGGCCATCATCTTTTTCAAGGTCAAGTAGCCAGTCGTTTCCGGGGCAGGGCGATCCCCTGCCCCGCCTCCAGCCATGCAGCTCCAGGGAATCTTCCCGCCCGTCACAAGTCCCTTCACTCGCGACGGCGAACTGTACAAGGCCAAGGTCCGCCACAACGTCGAGAAGTGGAACCTGGCGGCGCTAGCCGGCTATGTGGTGTGCGGCTCCACGGGCGAAAGCGTCCTACTCACATCCGAAGAGAAGCGCCAGATGTGGGAGTGGGTGGCCGAGTACGCGGCGCCGGGAAAACTGCTGATCGCCGGTACGGGCGTGGAGAGCGTGCGGGAGACTGTCGCGCTCTCGAAGCGCGCCGCCGAAATCGGTTACCGCGCCGCTATGGTGCGCACGCCGCATTACTACAAGAACCTGCTAAACAACGCCGCGGCCCAGGAGTTGTACTTCCGCTGTGTCGCCGACCAGACGCCCATCCCCATCCTGATCTACAACTGGCCGCAAACCACCGGCCTGGACATTCCGGCCGAGGCCGTCGCCGCTCTGTCCGAGCATCCCAACATCATTGCCATCAAAGAGAGCTCGGGCAACCTGGAGAAGGTCATGCGGATGATCCGGGAGGTGAAGCCCGGCTTCCAGGTGCTGGTGGGTTCGGCCACGACGCTATACCCGTCGTTCCTGGTGGGGGCGGTGGGCGCGGTGCTGGCCTTCGCCAACGCGGCGCCCTATGCGGCCATCGCCATCTGGGAAGCGTGCCGCGCGCGCGAATACGAGGCCGCTCAGGACTGGCAGAACCGCATCGCCCGCGCCGCCGTGCTGGTCACCACGCGCTACGGAATCCCCGGCCTGAAACACGCCATGGATCTGAACGGCTACTACGGCGGCCCGCCCCGTCTCCCGCTCATCCCCGCCGGCCCGGAAGCCCGGCGCGAAATCGAAGACGCCTTCCGCGACTTGAAAGGCTGAGGGACCGCCGCGCTACACGCTGTCGAAGGTCGCCTCGTCGCCCTCCTGGCCGGCGAAATAGCACTCCACCCGGACGCCGTCGAAACGCTCCCGCAGCCACGCCGACACCTGAGCGAGATCCTGGATCTGCTTGGCGCGCAGGTCGGCGGGGGCCGGAGCGAACCGCGCGTCCCGATACCACCGGCAATCCTCATGCGCAATCAGGATCACGCGGGCTGCGTTTCCCAGGTCCGCCAGGAACTTCACCCATTGCCGGCCCACCCAGGGAAACTTCGGCAGATCCTCGGAGGGAACCAGAAACTGCGGGCCGCCGGGGACCGCCAGCAGCGCGTAACTTTCCACCTGTAACCCATTCCGCACAAAATCTCGGAACGCCACCTGGTAACGCGAGTCGCTGCAATGAACCACCAGCACACCGGATTCTTCGCTCATCGGTTTCCCTCGCACGCGCCATGCCGGTCGCGGCCGCGCATTCTGTCGATGACGCTCAGGCCCAGCCCGCACACCACACACTGCTGCAACAATCGGCGCTGGGATTCCAGACTTGTCCGTTCCGCGTCGTCGGCTTGCCGCTTGGCGTCCTCTTCCGCCCGCCGCCGCTCCTGCTCTTCGGCTTCCTGCCGCAGCGCGGCCTGCACGCGCTCCAGGCGCTCGGAAATCCTGCTCCACAGCAATCCCGGCGGAACGCGGCGCTCGGCGGGTAGAATCTCCGATCTCGAAATCTCCTCGCCCTTGCAAAAGTTCATCTGGTATCTTCCCCGGATGCCCGCCAGCTTGGGAAGAGCGTTGGCATACTCGGGCGCCGTGCGCCAGGCCGCGCCGATCCGGCGGGCGTCCGCAGCCGAGGCAAACGGAAACAGGCCGGTGAATTCGATCGGCCACGTGCCCGGGGGATGCTTCTCGAACAGGCTTACGGCGCACATATCTTCCGAGGCCGCGCAGGCGTACTCGCGGAACTCCACTATCGTCAAACCGGCGTACGCCTCCGCGATGTCGCAGAGTTCCTCCGGCGTCACCCAGTACAGGGCTCCGCGCTCCGGAGGAAACTGCCGCGGAGTGAAAGTCGTCGCCAGGAACTTCCGCAAGTCCTCGAAGGAGCCGAGCTTCGGCAGAAGGCGAGTCCGCTCCGACGCGGGTTTGGGTCGGGACGGGGCGGAAGGCGCCGTCCCCGGCTCTGCAGTGGCGCCCGCCAGTCGCTCCTCTTGCACCTCGATAAGGGCCAGACGGGAAGCGCGGGCGCGGCCGATCAGGTCCCCGTACGCGTCCACCTTGCCCGCGTCCGGCAGCCTCTCCCGCACGCACAGGGGCCCTTCCACGAACATCGGCGATGCGCACACCGCCCGGAACTCGCCACTCGCGGCCAGAGCCGTCTTCACCCGGTCGACGATGCCGGAGTTGGCGCTCTGGATCGCGAGGCAAAAGACGTTCTCCTGTCCCGACAGTGTCGCGTCGGAGCTTCCCTCGTACAAGTTCGCGTCCAAGAGAGCCTCCGGGTCGATGGCGCGCCAAAAGACCTTCCAGCAAGCCAACTCATGGCTGCCGCTGGCGACCCGATTAAGGTCGAATCGAACGCCGATGGCGGGCATTCCCAAGAGCATCGCGTCTCCTCCCCGTTGCGGTGATTCTATCTCGCCGGGACCCGCCAACACAACAAGCGCGCCGCGGATGCCCGCTCAAGCGATCGCTCTCCCGGCCGATAAGCTCTTGGGAGAGTCCCGTCATGGAAGACAGCCAAGGCATCCTGGCACGCTTCAACCGGTTAATGCGCGATCTCGAAAACGGCGCCAGCACCCGCAATTGCTTCCGTCCGTGGGAAGTCGAGTTGCTTCTGGACATCCAGGGCAGCGATCTAGGCACAGCCAACCGGCGGCGTGTCCTGAGCCGCTACCGCCGCGCAGTGGAGCGCCGTCTCGAAAACGGCGCCTCCCAGCCGCTGAAGCTATCCGAGTACCTGGCCGGCAGCCGGGCCGCCTGATTGCGGAGAGCCGGTCGATGCGTGCCCGGCGCCGCCCGAGCCGTGCTCTGCGCTATCCTGACCATTTGGAGGAACGCATGGATAGCGACCAACCGCCGGCCCCCCACATGGTGTTCTGCGTGAAGTTCCAGCGCGAGATGCCCGGCCTGGAGGAAGTGCCTTTCGAGGGGCATCCGCTGGGGCAGCGCATTTACGATAACGTCTCCAAGGAGGCCTGGAAGATCTGGGTCGAGCGCATGAAGATGATCGTGAACGAGTACCGGCTCAACCTGGGCACGCCGGAGGCGCAGGAGTTCCTGCTGAAGCAGATGGAGGACTTCTTCTTCGGCGAAGGCGCGGCGCTTCCACCGGACTATCGCGCTCCGCACTAGACGGCACTGGAGAAATGCGCGCACGGATCGGTATCGCGATGGCGCTGGCCCTGGCGCTCCTCTCGGCGGCCTGCCGGAGGCAGCCGGCCCGGGTAGACACGATCGAGGGCGACGACATGCCTCCGCTCAGCGATGTCGCAGCGAGCGATGCCCGGGGAGCGGTGCAATTGCTGAACGGGTTTTATGACGTCGAGCAGTCTGCCTGGCGCTGGACCATGGGGAAGTTCGCGGTAATCCTCCAGCCTCCCCCAGGCGCGGCGCGCAAAGGCGCGCGGCTGGTTCTGGAACTCTCCATCCCCGAGCCGGTGATTGCCCGCCGCCACTCCATCACGCTTACGGCCGCGGTCGAAGGCCTGCCCCTGGCGCCACAAACCTACACCCAGGCGGGACAGTACGCCTATTCCCGCGACGTACCCAGCGCGGTGCTGGCCGCCGGTCCCGTGAAGATCGATTTCGTCCTGGACAAATTCCTGGCCGCCGGGGAAATCGAGACCCGCGAACTCGGGCTCATCGTCCGGAGGGTTGCGCTGGAGCCGAAGTAGGTTGCTAGCGGCTCTGGGGAGCCCAGCGGTAGACCTCGAACATCGGCCGCCCCCGCGCGTCCCAGATCACTTGCTGCACCTGCTTGCGAAACCCGGCCGCTTCGGCCGCCGCTGTGAACCGAGCGCTCGTGCCGCTGAACACCTCATTCCCCTCGGTGTGGCCAACGAAGACCGTCTCCGGCGCCGCCAGCATCTCGTGGACCGTCTGCACGTCGCTAGGGTCCATCTTCTCCTTGGAAACTGGTTCGCTCCCCACGAGCAGCGGCACCTGCCCCTGATCGAGAAGGCGTATTGCGTCGAAAAGTCCCCAGTCCATGACGTACACGCGCTGGGCCGGGAGCTGCTTCAGGTACTCGGCCAGCGGATTGATGGCGTCGGTCCAGACGGCGCCGGGGCCGCGCACGACGGCCTGCGCCAGATACTGGTTGGTTACCAGCGAATTGGTGCCGCAGACGATCCCGACCAACACACCCAGCACCGCCGGGCCCACCTTGCGCAGCGCGTACGCCGCCTGGGCGAAGGCGGCCGCCGCCAGCAAGTGTGGAAACGGCCACAGCAGCACCGTATGGTGCGCGCTGCCTCCCGCGTCTTTGGTGAACAGCATCTGCGCCCACGCGACCAGGATGAAAACCAGCGAGAAGAGCATCGGCCGGCGGGCCGGCGTGGTCCACAACCACGGCAGCAGCGCCAGCGCGAGCAGGCAGGCGATCACCATGTACCCGGCCCGCGGATCGCCCGCCCTTTCGCTCTCCGCTACCGAGCATCGTTCCAGCAGGGACGCCGGCCGGCCGGGGCGCGGCGCCGGCTCGTCTCGTACCAGGTAGCCTAGCAGCGATCCCCCTCCCAGAGTCACGCGCATCTGAATGAGCTTGCTGTCCAACTCGGATGTCGAGAAGTGGGCATTGGCGCTCAGCGTCTGCATGGGCCGCTCCCTGTTGTAGGCCACCAGCGGCCAGGCGCCGGCGAGGAAGCAAACCGCCGCGATGCCTACGTTGCGCCAGGTGAGCAGGCTAGTCAGCTCGCGGCGGAACACGACTAGCGTGGCCACGCCCAGGCCGCCCAGCATCCACACAAACACGGCTTTGTCCCACAGCCCCAGTCCGAGCAGGAAGAAACCGGCGCCCAGATTGATCGGCCCGCCCCGCTGGTAGAACCCGACCACCAGCCACACGCCGGCCACCAGCAACAGATGCTGCAGAGCCACTGGCCCCCAGTCGAAGGTGTCGGTCAGCAGGAAGATGGGATCGAAAGCCAGCAGCGCGCATCCCGCCACCGCCGCGCGCACGCCCACGGTGTCCCTTACCAGCAGGTAGAACAGCCAGATCGTCAGCGCGCCAAACAACAGCACCGGGATGCGCAAGGAGTACGGCGATGGCGGCCAGATCCGGAAGATCGGGGTGTAAATCCACGCCTTCAGCGCCCCGATATAGCTCATGATCATGGTCGGAACCGAGTGCCCGAGAATCCGGACCGAGTACTCGGCGGTGAGCGGCTTGTAGATGCCCATCCCAAACAGGGCCTCGTCGTTCTGAACGCCCAGATAGGGGATCAGAACCAAGCCCTGCAGGAAGAACGCCAGGCACAGCGCCAGCGCGAACCAGTTCGCGAGGCCGTGACCGGGCGCGCGGAAAGCGGCTCTCTCGGCCGGATTGGCAGTGAGGGACGGCACCGAAGAAAGGGTATTATCCCACGACCGGCCGGTCTGTGGATGGTACCATCTTAAGGCTGGATTACTTCCCATGAAGCGCTTGCAGAGCGTCGCTTGCTGGACCGTGCCCTCGCTTCTCTGCCTGGCCCTGTACTGGCCGGGCCTGCGGGCCTGGTTCCAGCAGGACGATTTCGCCTGGCTGGGTCTGGGCTCGACCGTTACCGATCTGCCCACCCTCTTGCGGGCCCTGTTCGCGCCGATGGCCCAGGGGACCATCCGCCCGCTCAGCGAGCGCGCTTTCTTTCTGGGTTTCCACGCGGTCTTCGGCCTTTGGGCGACCCCCTTCCGCGCGGCGGTGTTCCTGACCCAGTTTGCCAATCTGGTCCTGCTCGGTCTGCTGGTCCGGCGCGTGACCGGTTCGCGGCTGGTGGGATTCCTGGCGCCGGCTCTGTGGGCGGTGAACGGCGGCCTGGCTATGGCCATGTCCTGGACCGCCGCCTACAACCAGGTTCTATGCGGCACTTTTCTGTTGCTGGCGCTTTATTGCTTCGTCCGCTACACCGAAGCCGGCGAGCGGCGGTTCCTCATCGCGCAGTGGGTGGTCTTCCTGCTCGGGTTCGGGGCGCTCGAAATCAATGCGGTCTACCCGGCCCTGGCGGCCGCTTATGCACTTTGTTGCGCACGCCCTTACCTGCGGAAGACCTGGCCGATGTTCTTGGTTTCCGCCCTCTACACGCTGCTGCATCTCTGGGTGGCCCCGGTGCAGGCCGCCGGCGCCGCCTACGCCTGGCGCCTCGACGCCTCCATGTTCCGCACTCTGTGGACCTACTGGCAGTGGGCGCTGGGGCCGGGTCGCCTGGGCCTGTTCATCCCCGCGATGCCGCGCTGGGTGGGCATCGCCGGCACTGTGTTACTGACCGCGCCGCTGGTTGGCTTGGTGGCCTGGAAGGTGTTTCGGCGGCAATGGCAGTTCCTGCTGCCGCTGGTTTGGTTCGTCGTCGTTCTCCTGCCGGTGCTGCCGCTGGGTAACCACCTCGAGGACTACTATCTCACTCTGCCGACGGCCGGTCTGGCGTGGCTGGCCGCTTGGGCCCTGGCGTTGGCGCTTCGCGAGCGGTGGTATGTGAAGGGGTTGGCTGTCGCGCTGGCCGCCGTTTACCTGCTGGCCGGCGTTGTGGGTGGCCGAAATGAAACACAGGTGGTGGTGGATCGCAGCCACTCCGTCCGGACTCTGGTCTGGGGCGCCGCGCGGGTTCGCGAACTGCATCCCGGCAAGACCATCGTCCTGACCGGTATCGGTTCGGACCTCTTTTGGACGGGCGTGTTCCCCCGCCCCTTTGGGCTGGTGGGCGTCCGCGACGTGTATCTGGCGCCTGAGGAGGTGGCTCAGATCCAGCCCCACCCCGAGCGAGAGCCCGTCTCCAACTTCTCGATCCCGCTGTCTATCCTCATGGATTTACTGGCAAAACAGCGCGCCGTGGTGTACACACCGGACGGCGGCCGGCTGCGGGGGGTGACACTGTCCTACTATGTGGACGCACGGCGCCACTGGGACCCTGGCGAGCCGCGGAGGGTGGATGTCGGTCAGCCTGTTTTTGCCGGGCAGCTTGGTCCGTCGTGGTACGATGTGTATCAGGGCAGCCGCTGGATGCCGCTGCGCGCCGCGGTCCGTTTAGGCAGGCCGCGGACGACCTCTGGGAAGCTCCTTGTTGATGGGTTCTGTCCCGCGGCTCAGGTTGTCGGGCGTCCGCTGCGGGTGTTGGTGGGCATCGACGGCATTCCACTGCACGTCTTCTGGCTGTCCGCGGGCGACGCGCGGTTCCACTGGGCCTTGCAGATTCCTCCGCAACTTGTTGGAAAACAAAGTGTT
>Ga0326727_10014616_pt1 | contig 17050 bp, 13 predicted proteins | sample MB2enrmetagenome_FD_207643 | JGI IMG/M metagenome (GOLD analysis project Ga0326727, IMG submission 207643) | Lab enriched peat soil microbial communities from McLean, Ithaca, NY, United States - MB29MY | ecosystem: Environmental > Terrestrial > Soil > Wetlands > Peat | place: USA: New York...
TGAACACAGGCACCCAAACGAACGAGACGATCTATCAACTTGTGAGCTTCGTGGTTGAGAACGAGGAATTCGGAGTCGACATACTTAAGGTGCAGGAGATAATTCGCACTGTGGAAATCACACGCGTTCCGAAATCCCCAGCATTCGTCGAAGGCGTAATCAACCTGCGCGGGAAGATCGTCCCCGTGATCGATCTTAGAACACGGTTCGGCATCGAAAAGAAGGCTCATGACGGTGAAACAAGAATAATTGTCGTGGAGCTCCCCGATAAAGTGGTCGGCTTTCTCGTCGATAAGGTAAAAGAAGTCATTCGTGTCGAAAAGAACGTGATCGAGCCTCCGCCAGAATTGACCACGAACATAAGTGCCAATTACATCACTGGTGTCGCTAAGCTTCAGGACAGGTTGCTGATTCTCTTGGACCTCGATAAGGTCCTCTCCAATGAAGAGCAAGAGCATTTGGCCGAGATCGGGACCGAGGGATAGAAACTGATTGAAATTAAACTGGTGGTAAATGAACCCGATAAAAAAAATAAAACTCTCCCTGCGAGTAATTCTTTCCTTCGGAGCTACCGGTTTAGTTCTTATTCTACTTACTCTTTTCTTCAGTGGAAAATTAGACCAAAACTCTGCCAGCCTTAATGCTGAGTTGGCACAGTACGAGAATACAAGCAAAACCTATCGACAGCTTTATTCGCTCTCTCTCGAAATTGAGTCCGAGACAAGGGGTGAATTATCTCGGAGTATGCCATCGGCAAATTATCCATCGCTCGCAGCCGAGTTCAGTCAAAAGCTCTCTTCCGCCAAGAGCCAGGCAGACGCCGATCAGCTAAGTGCACTCGATGAAATTTCCAACCTGTGGCAAAGGTTGGAGCTTGCGAAAACTCAAGAGAAAATTGCCCTCGGGAAGACAAAACGACAAGCTCTCGACTCACTTACGACACAATGGTCAACAATCCGGTCAAAGCTGGCGTCGCGTCTTGCATTGCAGGACGATAATTTTTTCCGGACTCAATCAGAAGAAATAAAAAATGTTGCGTCCATCAAGGACGATCTCTGGTATGCGGTTTATTTCCTGGTGTTCATTTTGGCCGCGGCAGGATTTTTTTGGCATCGCTCGCTCACTTCGCCGCTACGTCTCTTGACAGAAGCGTCTCGCAAGATATCTGATGACAAATGGGGAACCCGAGTCGAGCTTAATTCGAAGGATGAATTTGGTGAGCTGGGAGCGGCTTTCAACCAAATGTCGGCCAATACGGCGAGACTGGCGGCATTTCTGGATGCGGTGGGCAATCCGGTTTATTCGGTCGACCGACAATTCACTCTTCGGTTCGCCAACGCTGCTTCCCTTGAATTTGCCGGTGTGAAAAGAGAAGATGTCATCTTGAAGAAAAAATGTTATCAGGTCTTTAACCTTCCTCTATGTCAGACTTCGGACTGCCCGGTCAGTAAGGCATGGGAAGAAAAAAGAATGGTCACAGGTGAGACTCTCGCAAGTCTACAAAATCTTCAAGTGCCGGTTCTTTATCAGGCGGCAGCAGTGAGTGACGTGGATAGGCAGCTCTCACGGGGCGTCGAAGTACTGACCGACATTACTCAGATGAAAAAGGTTTCTGCCGAGATTGAAGCCGAGCGCAAGTATTTGTCTGAAAACGTAAATTTCCTTCTTGAAAAGATGATCGATTTCGCAGATGGAGATCTTACTATCGATGTGAATGCGAAAACCCCCGATGATATCGGAAAACTCTATGCCGGTTTCAATAAATCGGTCAAGAACATAAAAACCATGATAGAGGAGTTGATCGACGCGGTAGAATCGACGGCGAGTGCTTCGGCGCAAATCAGCAGCTCGATCGAGGAGCTTGCAGCCGGCGTAAGCGAACAATCTTCTCAAGCCACTGACGTTGCCGCGTCAGTTGAACAGATGACAAAAACCGTCGCAGACAATGCTCGAAATGCAGCAAAGGTTGAACAAGCCGCAAGAGAAAACGGGACAGTCGCGCAAAGCGGCGGCGAAATAGTTCAAAAAACCGTGCTTAAGATGAAAGAGATCGCGGAAGTCGTCAAGAAATCCTCCGAGACGGTCAATCAACTCGGCGAACTGAGCAAGGAGATCAGTGAGATAGTTTCCGTGATCGACGACATTGCGGATCAGACCAACCTTCTCGCGCTGAATGCTGCGATTGAAGCGGCCCGCGCTGGTGAAGAAGGAAGAGGTTTTGCAGTCGTAGCGGATGAAGTAAGAAAACTTGCTGAGCGGACAACTCAGGCTACGAAGCAGATATCTTCTATGATAAAGAATGTGCAGACAAGTACGAGCGAAGCAGTAAACGCAATGCGGAACGGAATCCAAGAAGTGGCGACAGGACTCGTTCTCGCGGATGAAGCGGGTTCTTCACTGAAAGATATCGTCAATAATGCACACGGTATCGTGGATATGATTTCTCAGATCGCTGCGGCAAACGAGGAGCAATCCGCGACAAGCGGCGAGATATCCAAGAATGTGGAGCTGATCTCCACTGTCTCTTCTCAGTCCGCAAACGGAATATCTCAGATTGCCGGGGCTGCAGATGATCTTAACAGGCTCACAAATAACCTTCAGATACTTATCACAAGATTTAAGCTGGCCAGAGATAAGAATATCGACCGCTCAGCTTCCTTGTCCAAAGGATCTTATTTGCGTGCACAGGCAAAACAAGATCATAACAGTGTCAAGTCAAGTGCGGCTTTGGGAAATGGTAAATTATCCAAAGGAACAAAATAATGCTTCAGGTAGAGAAGAACGACGCGACATACAGGGGCGAAGGGACAAAGAAGAAAATCAGGACCGAAACGTCAAGCGATAACTACGAGGCTTACATTACGGTCGACACACCGGACACTCAACTTTCAGAAATTCAAGCGGCACTTGAATCAAACGGTGTCGTCTACGGGATTAACGATAATGCGCTCGTCGAGGCCCTCGAAAATCCTGGAAGGCGTGTAGCCGTTGCCACAGGCGCCCGCCACACCGATGGAAACGATGGCTGGTTTGAGAGAACAGAAAACCGGCCTCAAACCGAAGCCGAAAAAAAATTCGGGATTACCAACATTAATGCCGGCGAAATAATAGGCATCATCCATAAAAGGACACAGGGCAGCGTCGGCGTTGACGTCCTCGGCAGGAAAGTGCAGCCGAAGGAGGGCAAACATTTTAATATCTTTACCACCCCTAACATCAAGCGGACGGAAACTGACACTCAAATCACCCTCGAAGCTACGGTCGACGGGAACTTAAAGATCGGAAGTGCAAGCATAGAAATTATTCCTGATCATGTGATCCGTCAGGACGTGGATTACTCTGACGGCGAGATCGAATTTGCAGGATCGTTGCGTATAATAGGCGACGTCAAGGGAAGCGGCAGCTTGAGAATTAAGCATAACGTGTTTATCCAGGGTTCGATCGAAGATGCAAAGATAATATCCGGCGGTGACGTGATCGTCAAGGGAAGTTTCGTGGGACGCGGTGATGGTCTAATCCGTGCAAAGGGAAATGTCGAAGTCAATGTAATTCTGAACCAAATGGTGGAAGCAGGTGGGTCCATAACCATAACGAAAGAAAGCGTCAATGCCCATTTGATTGCATCGAATACAGTAAGCGGACCACATGCAGTCATCATGGGCGGTGTCGTCGTGGCTGGAGACAAAATTGAAGTGCGAACTTTAGGCGGCGAATTTTACTCGACAACAAAGGTGCGCCTGGGAACGAAGGAACTTCTATCAGAAGATTCCTTTGCCGTAGACAAAGAAATTGAGCTTCAGAAAAGGGGTTGTGAAGGAATAAAAAATGAAATCTATCTATTAGTGCGCGACAGAATCGATGGTAGAAATTTCACACCCGAGAAGGCAGAAAGGTTGAAGCTTTGCCAGAGCAAACTTCAGGAGATTACTGAACTCATTAAATCGCTGAATGCAAAGAAGCAGGAAGCTTCAACTGAAATGTCCAGGAAAAAAAGTCCAAAGCTGGTTGTGCTGGGAACAATCCATCAGAGCGTGGTGATAGAGATAACCGGTGTGCGTCTCGGACTCAAACAGAGTTTCAACAACGTAACCTTCGAAGAATCGAAAAACGAAATCGTTCGAACAAAAAACATTTGAATGCCTATGATAGAAAAGTTAATCGAACAACTTTACGCCTCGGACCCTTCCGGAATAAGAGATATGCTGGAAGCCCTCTCCGATTTTCCGTGCGATGATCGTGTACTGGAAGCAGCTGCTACGATGCTTAATGCAGAGGACCGCGGGGTGCGTGAAGCTGCATCAAGATTGTTGATCCTCTGCTCGAATGAGAAAGCGGCTTCTCTGACCGCTATTCATATGCTCAGCAAGAATATAGCCGTGCGGAATCTTGCCGGCGACGTGCTTGTCAAGATGGACGGAGTCGCGACAAAAGTCCTATTGCCGTACGTCGAATCGGCGGACAAGGATGTCAGAAAATTTGCCATCGATGTCCTGGCTCAGCTTCCCGCGACGCCTGAGACTATCGCGAAGATGAAAGCACATCTTTCAGACCCTGACCAGAACGTGATTTGCGCATCGATCGACGCGCTTGGTTCTCTACACTCGGAGCAGTCCATATTGGGGATCGTTCAACTATTCGATAAGTTAGAGTTCGCGAAACCGAACATAGTAAATGCCGCCGCGAAGTTTCCCGAAAAGGTCAGCACTCAATTCTTCCTCGGCGCACTTTCCGACCAGGATCCGGTAGTGCAGTTGGCAGCCGCAGAGGCCCTCGCAATCCGCAAAGACAAAGAGGTCGTGGAAGCGCTCATGCAGAAATTGGATTCGGTTTCCGATCTGGCGAAACCTGTTGTGCTTCACTCGATAGTATCGTTCTTGGATCCGGCGAATTATGAAGGTAAAATTCCGCAAAGCTTAAAAGGGCATCTCATAGATATGTTGAAAGACACCGACCCGGTTTATGTGCGAGCTGCAGCAAGAGGCTTGCGTTTCTTCATCGACGAAGAAGTGATAAAAACTTTAGTCAATTCTCTTGGAAGGTCAGAATCCATCGACGACGCTGTTTTCTCAGTCTTGAAAGAGCATGCGGAGAAATCGATCCGTGTCATCCTGAATTCGCCTAAGAAGGGAAAAGACAATGCCTCGCTGGTCAAAATGATAATCGGTCTGATACAGAATCTGCTCCAAACGTACAACCTCAGTTTAAGTCCTCAGGTCATGGACGAGACAATAAATTTCATTTCTGCTAACTTTGCAGAGTTGGATGTGGATACAAAGGTCGCCGCCCTTGGCACTTGTGAAGGACAGAATCCGCACCGCTCCGTAAAAGTCGTGAAAGCCGCACTAGAGGATCCGGAATCAACGGTTAAGAGTTACGCTCTCGACCTGGCGGCAAGAATCGGTCCGCTATTTTTTGACAAGGAACTTGAAAAACTCAAGGACGATTACGATGAAGAAATCCGGGACGCGGCGACTAAGTTACTGGCACGGTTCAAGCAAGGCTACCAAAAACAAGAGTAAGAATCATTCGTAGATGAGTTATTTATCACAACAGAGCATCACTCCCGCACAGGGCGATAAGTTGTCTGACGAGCTTTTCAAATCTTTCAGGCAATTGATTTATACGCGTACGGGAATTTTTTTTGCCGACAACAAGAAGTATCTGTTGGAGAGCAGGCTGAGTCGTCGGCTCGCAGCGATCGGCGTGGGAAGCTATGATGGATACTTCAAAGCGCTTACCAACGGACAAGGCTCCGCCGAGCTCTTGCATCTTATCAATTCTGTTACGATAAATGAAACCTTTTTTTTCCGGAATGAGCCTCAATTTGCTGCTCTCGAAGGATTGATACTACCCGAATTAATCGATAAGCGGAAAGGAGACGGCGCAAATAAGATAAAAATCTGGAGTGCCGCTTGCTCGACAGGCGACGAACCGTACACGATCGCCCTGATAGTCGCGGAGAAATTCCTTTACTCGTTTCCGCAGGTGAGATTCGAGATCGTCGGCACTGACATCAATACACAGGCTCTCGATTCCGCACAGAGGGGTGTCTACAAGGATTACTCGATTAGGAATATTCCCAAGAATTATCTCAACAAATATTTCCACAAGGAAGAGGACAGGTACGTTCTTTCCGAGGAAATAAAAAAGATGGTCGAATTCAGGCAACTGAACTTGTTTGACAGATCGGCAATGCACATGATGAGGGGTGTCGATATCGCTTTCGCAGCCAATGTTTTGATTTATTTCGACTTCAATTCCAAACAGAGCGTGGTCTCTTCCGTTTATGATAGCATAAACAAAGGCGGATATTTCCTCGTCGGTTACTCGGAAACTCTTTACGGTCTGACGCAAGCGTTTAGACCGATACATTTCGAAAAAGCGATTGCCTACATAAAGGAGTGAGCGATGTCATCAAAAGTAGTAATGGTCGTTGACGATTCAGAATCGATCCGAAAATTTCTTGCCTTCGCCATCCGGGCGCAGGGATTCAGCGTGATTCCCGCAAGAGATGGTATGGAGGCACTCGAAAAACTCTCCAAAAGCAAAGTCGATCTGGTCATAACCGACCTTAACATGCCGAACATGGACGGTTTCGAATTCCTGAAAGCTATCCGCGACGACCGGGAATACCGCGAGGTGCCGGTCATAATCTTGTCTTCTCTTACAAATGAGCAAGACATCGAAACCGGAATGAAACTTGGCGCAAACTCGTATCTCTTGAAACCATTTGACCAAAAAAGAATTCAATACGAAGTTGCGAAATATTTGAGCTGAGGAGATGCAAAATGAAGTTTCTTGTGATCGACGATTCGCAAACGATGAGGAGGATTGTCAACAATGCGCTCAAGAGCTTGGGCTATGAAGATATTATTGAAGCAGAAGACGGAAAAGATGCAATCACAAAACTATATGGCGAAAAAGTAGATTTCATAATCACCGACTGGAACATGCCGAATATGAGCGGACTCGAATTTACAAAGGCTGTGCGAGCCGACGAACAGTTTGCCCAATTGCCAATATTGATGGTCACGACTCGCGGGATGAAGGACGACGTCATGGAAGCTCTCAAAGCAAAAGTGAGCACTTACATCGTAAAGCCATTCACACCGCAAGTGCTTAAAGAGAAAATAGATCTCGTTTTAAAAACTGCGTGAGAAGGTGGAAGATGGACTCAAAAAATCTCGGCGGAATCTTAGACAAGATAAATGAACTCCGGGCCCTATTCATTTTTGGGCAGCGGGTCATTCCATTTCTCGAGGAGCTGTTCTATTTCGTGCACGATATCGTCCCAGTCCTCGAAGAAATTAACCTGTCAATCTACGAGAGCGCAAGCAAAATGCCTCACGCGTCATCTCAGTTGAATAAGGTAACTCAGGCTACTGAGCTTGCCACGACAGAAATCTTAGATAATTTGGACCGCGTGCTTTCAAGGTTGAACATCATCGATTCCTATTTTCAAACCGCAACGGATGATGTGGTGGCACTGGATGTTCTCGATAAGAAGTCAGTCGGTGCTGTACGCACTGCAACGGACCACGGCAACAAGGAACTCCTCCAGGAAATAGTCGCCCTGCACGAACAAAAACAAACGCATCTGAAAGCAATCAGGGAGAACGGTGAAAAATTGGAAAAAGATCTGAAGGACATTCGCGCAAAGTCAAACGACATCATGATTTCCCTCCAGGTCCAGGATATCACTGCTCAGCAAATTGCCTCAGTCAATCACCTCATTGAGTCGGTACAGGAAAGGCTTTCGAGCTTGGTCGATAAGTTCAAGTTGAGTGGAGCAGACCTGATAGCGGAGATCAAGAAAGCCGAGAACCATCCTTTCGACCCGGATGCAAGCTATGATCATTCAACTTACAGACAAAAGACCGCTGATGAGATCATGAAGGACGCAAACAACCTGAGAAACAAGATTGATGCGATCAAAGAAGGCATCTCGAAGTCCACATCACAAGACGAGATCGACAGGCTCTTCGGGAAGGGACTCCAATGAGCGCACAGCATCCCATGTTCACCGACGAGATGAAGGAAATCGTCGAGAGTTTTGTAGTCGAGACGAAGGAGATATTTGAGAGCCTCGGCAACCAGATTCTTGAGATCGAAAAGCGACCCGAAGATAAAGAGCTGATAAACTCCATCTTCAGAGCCGTCCACACGGTCAAAGGAACTTCGGGTTTCCTGAGCTTCGAGCAAATGAGCCTTCTCGCTCATCGGTTTGAAGATGTGCTGAACAAACTAAGACGCCTGGAATTGAAATATGATCCAAGTATGCTGGAGGTGATGCTTGAAGCATTCGATCTGATGAAAGTTCTTATGAAGCAAGTCACGGATCATAATATTGAAGAAATCGATTTGTCTTCAATTATCAGCAAGCTTATGGCACTCTCCAGCGGTGCAAAGCCCGAAAGTGCGACTCCGAACGAACCCCACACTGAACATGCCCAACAAATTGAATCTTCCGAAAGCGTTGCGTCTAACGCTGGCCAGCAAGAAGACTCCGTCCCCAAGAATTCTGCTCATCAAGAAGCTCCAGCACATCAGACCGCGCAGACTCAGAAGTTAGACAAGGTGGTCGACTCCACAATCCGAGTTGATGTTGGAAGGCTCGATCATCTCATGAATTTAGTCGGTGAACTCGTCCTCGGCAGAAACCGGCTCTCCCAGATTGTCACGACTGCGGAAGATAACCATGGAAGCGAAGATTTCGCGCATCAGCTCAACGAAACAAGCTCACAAATAGATTTCATAACGACCGAACTGCAGACCGCCGTGATGAAGACAAGAATGGTTCAGATCGGGAGAGTATTCAACAGATTTCCACGGCTTGTCCATGACATCGCAAGAGAGTTTTCTAAGGAGATCGAGCTTGTCATCGAAGGTGAAGAGACGGAACTTGACAAATCAATCATAGAAGAAATCAGCGATCCTCTCGTCCATTTGATCAGGAACGCAGCCGACCATGGTGTTGAATCTCCGAACGTAAGAGAATCACTTGGCAAACCGCGGCGAGGCACAATTCATTTATCAGCCGGACACGAAGGAAATCATATCGTGATCGAAATACAAGACGACGGCGCCGGAATCGATCCGGAAAAGATAAAACGGAAGGCGTTGGAAAAAGGTATGATAACACAAGAGGAAGCCGACCAGATGAAGCAGGAGGATGCCTACGCTATAATCTTCATACCTGGCTTCAGCACCGCGCAGAAAGTGAGCAGCGTCTCAGGCAGGGGCGTTGGGATGGATGTCGTTAAGACAAACATCACGAAGCTCAACGGCATGATATCCGTGGAATCCACTGTTGGCAAAGGAACCAAATTTACATTGAAGCTTCCGTTGACATTAGCAATCATCCAGGGGCTCCTTGTCGGAGTCGGAAGCGAGACCTTTGCTGTTCCGCTGAGCAGCGTCCTCGAAGTGGTTCACACCGCGAAGAAAGACGTTTCAACGGTGCATGGCCGTTCGGTAATAAGGTTAAGAGAAACAGTCCTCCCGCTGGTCGAAATATCGGAGATACTCGAAGTCCCGGGTAGGGATGAATCAGCGCAGCGTTTTCACACGGTGGTCGTGGGTATCGGAACACACAAATTTGGAATAGTTGTGGATAGACTGATAGGACAGAAGGAAATTGTCATAAAACCTCTTGGCGCATATCTCAAGAATATTCCTGGGATCGCCGGTTCGACTATATTAGGTGACGGAAGAGTAATCATGATCCTGGACGCAGGCGAGCTGCTTCGGCTCGCACAAAAAGAGAACGGACAGCGAATCAAGCTTCCCGGGGAACTGAGCGCGTAAATGCCAATCAGGGTATTGGTTGTTGATGATTCCGCCTTCATGAGAAAGGCGATATCCATGATGCTCGAAGAGGATGGGGCAATCGAAGTCGTCGGAACGGCGAGGGACGGGATCGAAGCCATTGAAAAAGTGAAAGAGCTGAAGCCGGATTTGATGACGCTGGATGTCGAAATGCCGAGAATGGATGGAATAACGGCGCTAAAACAAATCATGGCGGAAAATCCGCTTCCCGTTCTGATGGTTAGTTCTTTGACGGTTGAAGGTGCGCGTGCCACGATCGATGCGCTTGCTGCAGGAGCTGTCGACTTCATACCGAAACAGATCTCCTATGTCTCGATGGATATAACCAAGATCAAAGACGATTTGATTTCAAAAGTCAAGGCGATTGCCAAGGCAAAACCAAGAATAGCGGCTTTCCCGTTCTCAAATACGATGTCCACGCCGAAGAGATCTGGAATTTCAAAGGTCGGTCAGCCGAACGCACAGATCGTTGTCTTGGGAATTTCGACAGGCGGCCCTTTTTCACTTCAAAGAGTGATTCCTTCCCTTGCCGAGGATTTTCCGCTACCGATCACGATAGTCCAGCACATGCCGCCGTTTTTTACAAAGTCTCTCGCCGAGAGATTGGACTCGATCAGCCGCCTAGAAGTCTGTGAGGCCGAGGATGGCATGGAACTGGCAAACGGAAAAGTGTTCATCGCCCCTGGTGGACTTCATTTGAAATTTCATCGAGAAGAAGAGAAAGTCCTCCTCGCGACAACCAAATTACCCGATGACTCGCTGCATCGCCCTTCGGTGGACGTAATGTTCAGTTCAGCTTTCAATGTGTTCGGCGGAAAAGTGCTTGCCGTAGTGATGACTGGAATGGGGAAAGATGGTCTCGAGGGAGCAAAATTGATCAAGTCTGCTGGTGGTAAGGTGCTGGCGCAAAGTGAAGACACCTGTGTGGTCTATGGAATGCCAAAGGCGATCGTCGATGCACAAATAGCCGACGCTATCATACCTCTTGAAGAAATGGCTTTCGCAATTACTTCGGCCGTCTCCGTGGCGACCATGACAAAATAAAGGCACTTCAGACAAAATCCTCATAGATTTTTCAAGTCTTATACCCTCATTCCCGCTTTCTTCGACGATCATCTCATCCTTACTATAATCTCGAAAGCTGGAATGCTCTCCGGCGAGTAGATCTGGTTCTACTGGCTCGGAAATTTTTCAGCGAATCCCAATCTTGCACTCACCTTTAATCATAAAATTGGAATCCAAAATCTAAAACCACAATGGATCGGACAACTCGATCCTTGGGTCAACATGAATTGCCCTAACATGGTACTTCTCAGGATCGGGTGAATCAGACGATTGCGCGTCCTGCGGGAAATTCGCAACGCACATCCCGATCAAGCCGGTCAGAACGACCACGTTCCCGGTGAAACTCCTGAATGCGCTGGCAAAATGTTTCGTCATCATATCCGCTGATTTCTTGATTACTGACGCTAGAATTTACGGGATGCTTTGGGAAAATGTCACCTCATTTCCGGCGTTCACTCTTCCATTCAAAAATATTACAAACCAAGAAACCCCTGCTTGCTTCTCGACTTTGCTACAAGTAATATTCTATGAATAAACTTGAGGCTAATTCTTTAGAGTTTACACGAAGAAAACCGTCGGAGTTCTTAACCAGGATCAAGCGGGAGAATGCAATGGATCAATCCATCAAAGAATTTATCAAGTCAAAACGGCTGGCGATCGTCGGAGTGTCACATGCCGAAAAGAAATTTAGTAACGGTGCTTACACCGAGCTGAAGAACCGCGGCTACCAAGTCTTCGGAGTCAATCCCACTCTTCAAAAAATAGCAGGCGACAATTGTTACAAGGATTTGACGTCGCTGCGCGGACAGGTTGACGGCGCGGTGGTGTGTGTTTCTCCCGAAAAGGTCGAGCCGATCTTGCGCGAGGCTGCAGCAATCGGGCTTCGCAACGTCTGGCTTCAACAAGGCGCCGAAAGTGAAGAAGCAACGAGACTCGGAAGCGACCTAGGATTAAACCTGATCGCCGGTAAATGCATATTGATGTATGCAGAACCGGTACATGGGTTTCACAACTTCCACAGATTCTTTGTCAGACTCGGCGGAAGGTTGTAAGATCGATACTTAGGCGCCAAGTTTCTCAGATGACGTCCTTATAAGAAAAGGGAAATGCCGTATAGTACGGTTCAAAAAACTAAAATCGGGGCAGTGTCTCAGTTTAATCGGCCGCTGGCGGACACAATTATTGTGGAAAATGTTCATCCCCAATTCTCAAACCCGAAGGGGTGGAATAATCATATCATCCCTTCGGGATTTGCTTCGAAGCGCACGAACTTGTCTCCAAAATAATACCACCGCTTCGCCTGCCTATGCCGAAGCGGCTACGCGCAGATAGGCGGTTTGCATGTCATAGAAAAAGGAAACTGAGACACTGCCAAAATCGGTGGAAATCCGCGTTTTCTGCTTCATCCGTGTGCTATTTCGTTTCCTAATTTGCCCACCTCGTTTCACAAATCCTTAACACAACCTTAATGGACAAGTCAACATGCCCGGTTAACTTTGTTTCTAAAAAAGGAGTTACAGTGCATTTGCGTAAAATCTATACTCTTGCCGCTGTTCTGGTTTTTGCCGGAATGGCATCTGCTCAAAATTTGCCGAAATTTTCAGGGCTGATGTTCGGTGATTATTATTATAATTACCAGAATGACCAGGCTGCTCAGAAAACGGTTAATGGCTTCGACTACAGACGAATTTATCTTACCACAGATTATAACATTGCCGACGGTTTCGCCGCAAGATTCCGATTGGAATCTGACCCCACGTCGTCAGTTTTTGCAAACAACAAACTCTCTGTCATGGTTAAAGATGCCTATGTTGACTGGACCACCTTGATCCCCAGCGGACACGCCATTTTCGGACTTCAGGGAACTCCTGACATCAACATGGCTGAATCAATTTTCGGTTACCGTTCACTGGAAAAAACGATTCAGGACTATAACGGCATCAGCTCCTCCAGAGATCTCGGCGTCAGTGCGAGCGATAAATTCTCGGATGCGTTCACTGCTGGATTGTTAATCGGAAATAATAGCGGTAATGGTCAACCTAATCCTACCACTAACTACAAAGAGAAGAGAGGCTATATCTTCTTCAAGATCAACCCTGTTAATGAGCTTACAATCTTAATTGATGGCGATTACTTCAGCCAAGCTTTCCTTCCACTAGCACAATATGGAAAGACAGGCGATATAATCGTCAACTATGCGAACAGCGAATTCAGTCTTGGCGTGCAGGGCTTCGCACAAGGTATCGACCATGCTGGCATAGCTAACGGAACATTGTCAAAGGATGGCGTTAGCATAAATGGCTGGGTTGGCCTCGTTGAAAACCTTCGCTTGGTAGCACGGTTCGATAGCTACAATCCTAATACAGTAGCACATACGTCCCAGGCAACCGGCGTCCAGAATTTCCTTCTGGGTGCACTCGATTGGTCAGTGAAATCGAATGTCCACTTGATGCCAAATTTCGAGTACAGGCACTACAGTGTTGGTGGAGTAGCTAACGATATTACTTTGAGAGGCACGCTCTACTTCACGTTCTAAACCTGTTTAACACCCGCACTACTTGCTATTAGAGGTAGCACACAGTTTTATTAAGCAAAAGAAATCAAGCACAATAAACGGAGAGGAGTAAAGAGATGCAGAAAAGATTTCTAATGATAGCGGCGGCTGTGCTATTCTCGGCCGCCTTTTTAAATGCGCCGGGAAAAGACTCGATGTCGAGAACCTGCAAGAGGTCCAGTGTAACGGCAAAGGTCTATTGAACTAGCAAAAGCCCTTTTGGGGCAAGAGGATGCGGGGCCAAGGTTCACCACAAGGGACTACGGCTCCGCTCTTTTTTATACCCTTCGACTTTTCGTTTCAAAACGCCTATTTCACTCTCTCTGAACATTTTCAACAATGTTATTAACCATGGTTTACGTCTCCTTAACCAAGATTTAACCCGTACGTCACATCGCCGTATTAAATTAGTTTGGATTCATGGGCAGTTTGAAGTAACTCAAGCCTGCAGATATTTTTAGTTGTATTTTTCATAAATTTATTCTAAACAATCACAAACATTAGGAGACAGCTTATGTTTAAACGAGTCGCGATTGCAGTTGCTATCATGGCTATGTCATTAGCAACGACAGACGCCCAGACCATTCTCAACGGGGCGGGAGCCACTTTTCCATATCCGTTGATCTCAAAATGGTCCAATGAATATCACAACCTTAAACCCGACATTCAAATCAACTACCAATCCATCGGCAGCGGCGGCGGAATAAAGCAAATGATCACTGGGACGGTCGATTGGGGAGCAAGCGACGCACCACTGACAGACGAGCAGATGCGCGTGGCTGATTCAGCTCACGGTCCACTTATCCACGTTCCCGAAACACTTGGCGCTGTTGTCATCGCCTATAACATCCCTGGAGTGAACGAGACGTTAAGATTTGACGGAGAGACAATCGCGAATATTTACTTGGGCAAAATAACAACGTGGAACGACGAGAGCATCAAGAAGTTGAATCCCAAAGTCGATCTTCCCAGCACACCAATCGTCGTCGTTCATCGTGCCGATGGAAGCGGAACCACATATATATTCTCTGATTATCTGTCCAAAGTAAGCCCAGAGTGGAAGGATAAAGTTGGTAAATCGACTAGCTTGAACTGGCCGGTCGGCATCGGAGGAAAGGGCAATGAAGGAGTTTCCGGGCAGGTTTCGAACACGGCGGGAACAATCGGATATGTTGAATTGATCTATGCCCTTCAAAACAACATCTCGTTCGCAGACGTTAAGAATGCGGAGGGAGTGTTCGTTCACCCTTCAATCAACGGCGTTACAGAAGCTCTCGCAAATGCCGCTAAGACGTTGCCGGAGGATTTGAGATTCTCGATCACCAACGCGCCGGGAAAAGATTCTTATCCGATCTCCAGCGCGACGTGGCTTCTAATCTACAGGAATCAGACGGACCCTGTAAAAGGAAAAGCCGTCGTCGAATTCATGAAGTGGGCGGTCACCGAAGGGCAGCAATTCTCAGCTGCTTTGAACTATGCACCCCTTCCAAAGAATATTCAGAAGCTCGATGTTGAGAAGCTTAAGATGGTCGAGTGCAATGGAGAAGGCCTCTTAAAGTAAGTAATAGCAGTTTCAAATTATTGAAGTGCGGAGCTCGCTGCCAGCGCAGCGGCTCCGCTTTTTGTGTTCTGGCCCGACTATCCCACACGCCACGAATTGCCGATCTAAGAGATTATTTAAAGATGTCTTAATGTTCCGATAATTGCCTTTCGTTCGATTCCCAAATATTTTTAATGGACTTACGTGCGGTATGATTTCGATTCTCGCCCGCACTCACTCATGGGGGCTTGGTGCCGCCGGAAAAGGTGGGCTCTCTTAAAATTGCAGGCAATGGATGATTGTCCGAGATTGTATTCGCGACCCGTTGTACTGCAAAGGTGTCACAGAATGATAGGAGAAGAAAATGTTTGAGGTATCGATGTCCGCTCCAGAAGAGAACACTCGATTGGATTCTCAGGAACTTGGATTACGAAGATCCCGTGAAGAGGCTTTACACGTTGCTCAGTTTGCTGTCAGCAATGTACCGATCAGTATCTTCCATGTTAGTACCAACCGGCGAATCATAGATGTAAATGATTATGCCTGCCGCAGCCACGGATACACTCGTGAAGAACTGTGCGGAATGGATATCCTTGAGATCGATACGACGCTCACTCCAGAAAAATGGATTGAACACAGGAGACTTGTCGACGTAAGTGGATCTAGGACATTTGAAACGGTGCATCGTCGTAAGAATGGCGCCCGGTTCCCTGTCGAAGTTTCCGTGAAAGTCTACGAGTACCATGGGAAAAGATTCTCAGTTTCGTTCGCTCACGACATCACCGAACGAAAACGTGCGGACCTTGCGCTTGAGGAGGCTGAAGAGTGGTTCCGCGCAATGTTCGAGAACATCGTAATCGGCGTTTACCAGATCACGCCCGACGGCAAAATCCTAAATGCCAATCCTGCTCTGGCAAAGATGTTGGGCTATTTTTCAACGCAAGAATTGATAAAAAGCAACTTGAGGGAAAACAATTTAGGGCCAGATTACTCAAGCACTGACTTCAGGAGAAAAATCGATAAAGATGGGCAGGTTGTTGGATTGGAGCGTCCCTGGAGAAAATCTGACGGGTCGGCTGTTTGGGTATGTGAAAGCGTTCGGGCCATTCGGGATGATGCTGGAACCGTGATGTACTACGAAGGCACAGCCGAAGACATAACATACCGGATGGAAATGGAGGAAGCGCTCAGAAAGAGCGAGGAACAATACCGGTCGTTCTTCGAGGAAGACGTCACCGCAGCGTTTCTGACTTTTCCAGACGGCACGATAAACGCGTGCAATCCTGCCTTTGTAAAAATGTTCGGCTTCAAATCGCGAGAGGAGGCACTCTCGACAAAGGTAACGGAGCTTTATCCCAATGGCGACTCTTACAAAATGCTTTTGGAGCTGATCGAAGAAGAAAGGATGCTCGCAGAACATGAGCTTGAGTTAAAGAGACGCGACGGATCGTCAGCGTATGTCCGGGCGAACTTCGTCGGAATATTTGACGGAAGCAACGACCTAATCGGAATCAAACAATATATCATCGATGAGACGGAACGCAAATCACTCGAGCAACAACTCATTCAAGCACAAAAGTTGGAAGGAATCGGAAGACTGGCTGGAGGAGTGGCGCATGACTATAACAACATTCTCAGCGTCATCTTAGGACATGGTGAATTGATACGAAAGAAGCTACTGAAAGAAGATCCAGTCTACCGCCAGGTAGAAGCAATTATTAATGCTGCCAACCGTGCAGCGGAACTTACAAGGAGGCTCCTCGCATTTGCACGGAAAGAAATCGTTTCGCCGAAGGTTGTCAATTTGAATTCCTCTATCGAGTCAATTCAGAAGATGCTCGAAAGACTCATCGGTGAGAACATCAGGCTTCTGTTTTCTCCGAGTGATAATCTCTGGAACATAAAGATCGACCCGACTCAAGTCGACCAGGTGCTCATCAATCTCGCAACGAATGCGAGAGACGCGATCCAGGATGTGGGAACAATAACTATCGAGGTATCCAACGTGAAGATAGATGAGCGTTTTATCCACGGACATATGGACTTCGTACCCGGTGACTACG
>Ga0326727_10014617_pt1 | contig 17049 bp, 8 predicted proteins | sample MB2enrmetagenome_FD_207643 | JGI IMG/M metagenome (GOLD analysis project Ga0326727, IMG submission 207643) | Lab enriched peat soil microbial communities from McLean, Ithaca, NY, United States - MB29MY | ecosystem: Environmental > Terrestrial > Soil > Wetlands > Peat | place: USA: New York...
CAGCCCAGGATGAATTCACGCTGGTCTCTCCCGGCGCGCCCAATGTTTCCAATGCCACGGTGACGGTGACTGACTTCTTGACTGGCACCAACGTGGCCGGCGCCGTCACGGGGCCGTCGGGCATCGCGGTGTTTTCCAACCTGACCGCGGCCTATTACAACATCAACGTCGAGGCGACCAATCACGGCGGCTTCGGCACGACGCTCCTGGTGGCGCCCAACCAGACAACCAACGTCACTGCCTTCCTCCCCGTCAATTTGGTCAGTTATACGTGGGTGGTGACGCCGACGGAAATACCGGACAACTACGATTTCACGCTCACGACGACCTTCCAGACGCAAGTGCCCTGGCCGGTGGTGACGATCACTCCCGGAGCGATCAACCTGTGCGGCATGTCGGGCACCAACCAGGTTGACCTGGTGATTACCAATAACGGGCTGATCTCCGCCCAGGATCTGGTGCTGTCCTTCGGCAGCAACGCGAATTGGTCCATAGTGCCCCTGGCCAGCAACCTGGGCGATTTGGCCGCGGAGAGCAGCCTGGTGGTGCCCGTGCTCATTACGCAGTTGGGTACGAGCACCGATGCGGCATCCAGCATTGCCGCCGGTCTTAACTGGCATGTTTTCACCCCGACGCAGAGCAATTATTATACGACACCCATTTTTGTGTACAACGCCAATCCCAACGATTGCATCATCAGCAGCGCGCCGGTGGTCAACCCGCCCCAACCGCCGGGAGGCGGAGGCGAAGGCGGAGGAGGTGGTGGCGGTGGAGGATCTGGGCAGGGCACTCCTGACCAGCCTTATGTCGCCACGCCGAGCTATAGTTTTGTGCCGCCGGTGACGGGAGCCATTGTGGACGTTACCCTGCAAATTGATCAGCACGCCGTCATCGAGCGAAACGCCTTCAAGGCCACCCTCCAACTCAACAACAACGCCGGCTCGTCCATTTCCGATCTCCAGGTAACGATCAACCCCGTGGATGCTTCCGGCAACCCGGCGCCAAACCTCTTTGACATTTTGCCGCCGACACTGGCCGGCATCAACGCGGTGGACGGCACCGGCGGCATGGCCAACGGCACTTCCGGCACCGCCACCTGGACCATCATCCCGGCCACCAACGCCGCGCCCGGCGGGCCGACGCAATTTGCCATTGGCGGAACGCTGTCTTACATGCTGGACGGGCAGCAGGTGGTGATCCCGTTGTTCGCGGTGCCGATTACCGTCATGCCCAGCCCCATTCTCAACGTGGACTACTTCCTGCAGCACGATGTCTATAGCCAGGATCCGTTCGTCGCCCAATACGAACCGCCCGTTCCTTTCGGCCTGGGCATCATCGTGCATAACGACGGGTTGGGATTGTGCGACGATTTCACCATCACCTCGGCCCAGCCCCAGATCATCGCCAACTCCAACGGCCTGCTCATCAGCTTCCAGCTCATCGGCTCGCAGGCCGGAACCAACCAATTCGTCTCCCCCTCCCTCACCATGGACCTGGGTGCCATTCAGCCTGAAAGCGCCGCGACCGGCGTATGGTTGATGACCTCCTCGCTGGAAGGAGCCTTCATCAGCTACGCCGCCACCTTTCAGGAAGTCAACGCGCTGGGCGCCACCAATATTTCGCTGGTCAACAGCGTCGCCATCCACGAGATGAACCACATCGTCCGCATCACCGTCCCGACCGACGACGGCATCCCCGATTTCCTGGTCAACGACACCACCAATATAGACGCGCCGCCCAACAACGTTTATTCCAGCGCGGGGCCGGTCTTCCCCGTGACCTCCCTCAGCAATGTGACCGTCACCGGAACACTCTCCCCGGCCCAATCCAACATCACCGCCACCCTGACCGCGCCGTCGGGCTTCGTCTATTTTGAGTTCCCGGATCCGAGCGGTGGGACGATGACCATTGCCAGCGTGACCCGCTCGGATGGAGTCAATCTGCTGGTCGGCCCGAATGTCTGGCAGACGCCGGAGCGCGATCACATGCTGCCGCCGCAGCCGCAGAACCTGGTGCATATATTTGACTACAACTCCACCGGCTCCTACACCGTCACCTATGGCCCCATGGTGACCATGCCGGCGGTCACGACCCTCCAGGGGGTGAGCACCAACCCTGCCGTCGCCACCTTGAACTGTCTGGTCAACCCCAACAACGGCAACACCACCGTCTATTACCAATGGGGGCTGACCACCAATTACACGGGCGTCACCCCGTCGGTTTCGCTGACCGAAAGCCTCAGCACGCCGCAGGACGCGGCCATTGTTCTGGAAGGATTGCAGCCCGACACGACCTATCACTTCCAGGCCGTCGCGGCGAACAGCGCCGGCACCAGCTTCGGGGGCGATGTCGCCTTTACGACCCCGCTGGTTTCGCTGCCGATCATCACGGCGGTCACCAACGTGACGATTGCCGTGGGCCAGCGCCTGGCCTTCGTCAACCAGGCCAACACCCCGGTCATCTACAGCCTGGACTCCGCCGACCCGCCGGGCTGCGCCGTCACCACCAATGGCATCTTCACCTGGGCCCCGTCCTGCGAGCAAGGCTCGACCACCAACCAGATCAAAATATGGGCCACCGACATCCAATATCCCATGGTCAGCAACTTCATGACCTTCCAGGTAGCCGTCGGGGACTGCGTCGAACTGAGCGTTGGGTCGGTGGCGCTACAGAGCGGCCAGACGGCTTGCGTGCCGGTGACGCTGGTCGGCGCCAGTGTGCCGTTGGGCGAAATCCAGTTCACGCTGCTCTTTCCCCCCGGCCGCCTCACCAATTGGTCCATTAACTCCACCAACATCGCCGTCGGCGCCGCCATCCTGCAATCCTCTTCGGCGTCACAGGCGCAGTTTGACCTCAGAGCCTTGTCCGGGCGCTCCCTGCAAGGGCCGGCCAGCATTGCGCAAATCTGTTTTCAGGCTCTTGGGGATCATTCGGGTTACGCCACGATTGTGATTACGAACCTGCAAGGAACCGAAACCGACGGAACCCTGGCGGGCGCCTCGACCGGGATTCCGGGCACGGTGACCGTGGTGGCCGTGGAACCGCTGTTACAGGCCGCCACCACAAGAACCAACTCGACGATCGTGCTGACGCTCTATGGCAATCCAGGTTCGAACTATGTCATCCAATCCTCGACAACTCTCAACGCCAACGACTGGCACCCGGCGGTGAGCACAACACCAAGCGGCGTGGCGGTTCAAATCAATGTCGGAACGGCCGGCACCAACGCGCCCGCGCGCTTTTTCCGCGCCTATCAGCAGCCGCCTTAAGGAAGGCGGGAATCTGCGGTTCTTCAGCGGCGTTCGTCAATGGGAACGTAATGGGCGGCAGCGGGGCCGACATATATTTGACGAGGACGGCAGATGCGCTTGTGGGGTTCGTCGAGGATTTCCTTGAAATTGGCGATCCAGCCGGGCATGCGGCCAATGGCGAACATGACGGTGAACATCTCGGTGGGAATGCCGATGGCGCGCATGATGATGCCGCTGTAAAAATCCACGTTGGGATAGAGTTTTCGCTCAACGAAATAGGAATCGTTCAGGGCCGCCGTTTCGAGTTTCTTGGCGATGTCCAGCAAGGGGTCCTCACGGTTGAGGGAGTGGAGGAGCCGGTCGCAGGATTCCTTGATGATCTTGGCGCGGGGATCGTAATGTTTATAGACCCGGTGCCCGAATCCCATGAGGCGTTTGCCGCTGTTCTTGTCCTTGGCGGCGGTGATAAAGGCCCGGCCATCGTCACCGGAATCGTGAATCTGTTGGAGCATGGAGATGACGGCCTGGTTGGCCCCGCCGTGCAAGGGTCCCCACAAGGCGCAGACGCCGGCGGCGGCGCTGGCGTAAAGATTGGCCTCGCTGGAGGCCACCATGCGCACGGTGGACGTCGAACAATTCTGCTCGTGGTCGGCATGAAGCAGGAAGATCAGGTCCAGCGCCCGCACCGTTTCGGGCTTCAATTCGTAGTCTTGATGCGGATTGGAGAACATCATGTGCAGGAAATTGGCGGTGTATTTGTAGTCGGGTTTGGCATAGATGAAGGGCAGCCCGCGCGATTTGCGGTAGGAAAAGGCGGCGATGGTGCGCACCTGGGAAATCAGGCGCGCGGCCTGCTCGGCAAACTGCCGCGGGTCGGGCAGGCCCCTCCAGTCGGGATAGAAACAGCCGGTGGCATTGATCATGGCGGAGAGGATGGCCATGGGGTGGGAACTGGGAGGAAAGCCCTCGAAATGGTGCTTCATGTTCTCATGCAGGTTTTCATTCTCCGTGAGCATGTCGGAGAATTTCTTCAATTCCCCGTGGTTGGGCAGTTTTCCGTTGATGATCAAATAGGCGGTTTCAATGAAGCTCGACTTGACAGCCAGTTCCTCGATGGGGATGCCCCGGTAACGCAGGATGCCCTTCTCACCGTCAATGAAGGTGATGGCGCTTCTGCAGGCGCCGGTGTTGGCATAGCCGTCATCGAGGGTGATGAAACCAGTGGCGTCGCGCAGGTTGGAAATATCCACTGCTCTCTCGCCTTCCGAGCCGGTCACGGTGGGCAGTTGATAATCTTTGCCGTCTAATTGGAGTGTTGCTTTATCGTTCATAAGTTCGTCCCTGTATTTATTAGGGCAAGACGGCGAATTTGGCACGTTTTTTAACGCTAAAAAGAGATGTTGAGGATAATAATTGACATGAAAGCTCCGTCCCCGGAGAGTTGTGGAGAAACCGTTTGACTCGCGATGTGCCATGAAAAGACTTCAGAAATGGGCTTGGTTGACGGCATTTGCCCTGGCCTGCCATTCGTCAGCGGGCGCCGGCGGCGCGGTCGCATCTTACACAGGCAAGGTGGTGGACAGCCAGGGTCATCCCGTGGCGGACGCCGCGGTGGACTGTTATTTGAGTTTCGCGACGAACGGCGCATCAACAACGCCGGAGTTTGGGCTCCAGGAACACGCCGTGACCGACAGCGAGGGCCGTTTCACTGTTCCCGCCGGTGAAGGGACGGCCATCGCGGTGGTGAAAAAGGAGGGGTTGGCGGCGGGTTGGAAGATTTTTGGCCCCGGCGGCGGGCCGGCGGGCGAGGCGGTGGTTCTGACGACACCCAGTCCCCTGGCGGGCTTGGTGGTGGATGGGGACGGCCAGCCGGTCGAGGATGCGGAAGTCTGGGTTTCCCTGGCCGCGCCCGCATCCGAGGGCGCGGGATTCTCGCGGGAGAAATTGATCCGGGGCAGGCCGGCCCGGGACACTCTTAACGCGCGCACGGCGGCGGACGGACGGTTCCGCATCGCCAATTTTCCGGCGAACATGCAGGCCGATTTGAGCGTGCGCAAGGCGGGCAAGGGGCAGCGGTTGCGCGCCAATTTGGATGGCGCATTGGCTTACGTTTCCGGGCAGCAGGCCATCAAATTGACACTGGACACTCCGGGAAGCATTGAAGGCACGGTCACGGTGGAGGGAACGGGCGCTCCTCTGGCCGGTGTCAAGTTGCGCTGGATGGGGGCCGGCGGCGGGTTGGCCGGGCCGGACACGCCGGAGCCGGCGGTGAGCGGGGCGGACGGCGCGTTTCGGATTGCGGATGTTGCTCCCGGAGAGGCCGCCGTCGCCGCCGAGTTTGCGGGCGAATCGGTGCCGGATTGGGTGGCGGAAGATGTTTTCGTGAAGCTGGCGGCGGGGGAAACCAGGAAGGACGTGCAGGTCCGGGCCGGCAAGGGCGGCGTGGTGGCGCTTACGGTATTATCGCAAGGACGCCAGCCCCTGGCCAATGCGTACATTTACGCCTCCAGTTCGCAATCCCGTTTGTCGGCCTGGGCGGAAACGGGCGCGGACGGAGTGGCGCGTCTGCGTGTGCCGGTCGGGAATTGGACCATCGCGGCGAGCAAGGAAGGGTGGAACACAGGGCAGATTACTTTGACAATTGCCTCCGGCCAATCGTACGAACAGGAGACTTATTTGATACGGGCCTTAAAGGTCGCGGGGACGGTGCGCGATGCGAGCGGCGCGCCGGTGGCGGGCGCGAAGGTGTCCGTCAATCCAAATTTCGGCAACAACCGCGAGGTGGAAACCGACGCGGATGGGCGATACGAGATGCAATGGCAGCCGTCCGGTTTTGGGTTTGGCATGAACGGCCAGTCCTACTGGTTGATGGCGCGGAGTGCGGAGCGGAAACTGGTGGCAAGACATGCGATTGAGGAAACGACGGCCAATCTGGACCTGGTGCTGCAACCGGGATTGACGCTTACGGCGATGGTTCAGGATGCCGGCGGCAATCCGGTGGCCAACGCGATGGGGAATGTGATGGTGATGAACGGCAACAACGGTTTTGGATGGAATGAACCCCTTCAATCCGACGCCGGCGGGCGGATGGAGGCCAGCGGCGTGGTGCCGGGCGAGAGTTACACTCTGAGCGTGAATGCTACGGGATACGGTTCGGCAACGAAGGCGATGCGCGCGCCCAGCCAGCAAACCAATCTCCTCACTTTTCCGGTTGTTGTGCTCCCCAAGGCCAATCAGAAATTGTCCGGACAGGTGCTGGGTCCAAACGGGAAACCATTGGCTGGAGCCAATGTCAACATTCAAGGAGAAGGACAACCGTACGGCCAGACCATCACCGATGCCCAGGGCCGCTTTTCCTTCGAAGCCGTGTGCGAAGGGCCGGTGCGCCTGTACGCCAATAGCCAGGGAGGCGCCGGCAATTTCATGAACGGCAATTTCGAGGCCCGCGGCGGCGATACCAATGTCGTCATCCGCTTCGCCATCAACGGCCAGGGCGGCGGGCCGGAGGCGCCGATTATGACAACCTCCGGCAGGGTGCTGGATCCCTCCGGCGCGCCCGTGGCCGGTGCGCGTTTGTCGGTCCTGCCGGCTTTTGGCATAAACACGGAAATCACGAGCGAGGATGACGGGAAGTATTCTCTGGCCTGGCAAAAGAACAACTTTGGCGGCGGGGAGAATCCCTTTATTTTTGTGCTCGACACTGACCGTCATCTGGCGGTGACCTACGAGCTTGAGGAGACAACCAGCAATCTGGATTTGCGGTTGCAGCCCGCCATGACGCTTTCGGTCAAGGCGCAGGATGCGCAGGGGAAGCCGGTTTCCAACGCCACGGCCAATTTGATGATTTGGACGGGAAATTCGGCCTTCAGCTTTGGCCAGTCCACGGCCAGAGCCAATGAACAGGGAGTTATGGAGTTCCACGACCTGCCCCCGGGACGTCATTACAGTGCGAGTATTTCGGCCAAAGGTTATGGCTCGGCCACCGTGCAGGCGCAAGCCGGGCAGACCAGGACCAACCATTTCATTTTTCGCCCGGCGGTTCTCAAGGCAGCCAATCTCAAACTGGCCGGGCAGGTGCTGGGACCCGATAACAAGCCGGTGGCAAGGGCCTACGTCAACTTGAACGGGGATGGGCAGCCGAACGGGAACGTTACTACGGATGCCACCGGACATTTTAGTTTTGAGGCGGTGTGCGAGGGAAGAATCCAATTGTCGGCCAACACGTCGGGGAATGGCAGCCCCAACCAGTATGGCAACGCCGAGGCACAGGGCGGCGACACCAACGTGCTGATTCATTTCGGCATCAATGGCATGGGAAGCAGGCGCAACACGCAGGTGGTGACGACCTCCGGCAAGGTGCTGGATGCTTCCGGCGCGCCAGTTGGCGGGGCGAGCCTTTCGGTTATGCCGCCCAACGGCATGGCCATCCAAGTCAAGAGCGAGGACGACGGAAAGTATTCAATCACCTGGCAGAAGCGCAATTTCGGCGGCGGGCAGACGCAGATGCTCTTTGTTCGCGACACGGCACGACATCTGGCCGCGGCGCATGACCTTGATGAGGTGACCACGAATTTGGATTTGCGGTTGGAACCGGCGTTGACGCTCGCGGTCAAGGTCCAGGACGCGCAGGGCAAACCGATTCCCTCGGCGACGGCCAATTTGTATATCCGTTCAGGAAACACGACTTCCAGCGTTGGCCAGATGCCGGATAGCGCCGACGACCGGGGAGTTATCGAGTTTCCTGACTTGCCGCAGGAGCGAGGTTACAGCGCGAACATCTCAGCCAAAGGTTATGGGTCGGTCACTCTCCAGGCCCAAGCCGGACAGACCAAGACCACCCATTTCGATTTCCCGGCCGCGGTGCTCAAAGCGGCCGACCGCAAACTCGCCGGGAAGGTGCTGGGGCCGAACAGCAAACCTGTCGCCGGCGCGAATGTCAACATGCAGGGTGATGGGCAGCCGTTTGGCCAGACCACCACCGATGCTGACGGCCATTTCAGTTTTGACGCGGTCTGCGAAGGGCCGGTCCGCCTCTTCGCCAACCATCAAGGCGATGGAGCCTACCTGAACAGCAGCATCGAGACCCGGGGCGGCGACACCAACGTAGTGATTCGTTTTACTGTCAATGGCCAGGGCGGCGGCCCGAACGCGCGAACGGTGACGACTTCCGGCAAAATCATGGATGCTTCCGGCGCGCCAATTGGCGGAGCGCGCCTCACTGTCATGCCGCCCAACGGCACGAGCATTGAAGTCAAGAGCGACCCTGATGGAACGTATTCAATGACCTGGCAGAAGAACAATTTCGGCGGCGGACAGAATACTTTTATTCTTGTGCATGACACTGAACACCATCTCGCGGTGGCGCACGATCTTGATGAGACGACTACGAATTTGGATTTGCGGTTGCAACCGGCGTTGACGCTCGCGGTCAAGGTCCAAGATGCGCAGGGCAAACCGATTCCCTCGGCGACGGCCAGCTTGCTGATCCGGTTTGGAAATTCTGCTTCCAGTCTTGGCCAGATGCCGGACAGCGCCGACGACCTGGGAATCATCGAGTTTTCTGACTTGCCGCAGGAGCGAGGTTACAGCGCCAACATCTCGGCCAGGGGTTATGGCTCGGCCACCGTTGAGGCGCAAGTCGCGGACACGAAAACCAACCATTTCGATCTCCCGGTCGCAGTGCTCAAAGTGGCCGACCGCAAACTCGCCGGGAAGGTGCTGGGTCCTGACGGCAAACCTGTTGCCGGCGCGAATGTCAACATGCAGGGAGATGGACAGCCGTTTGGCCAAAGCACCACCGATGCCGCGGGCCATTTCAGCTTTGACGCGGTCTGCGAAGGGCCGGTCCGCCTCTACGCCAACCATCAAGGCGATGGAGCCTACCTGAACGCCGACATCCAGACCCAGGGCGGAGACACCAACGTGGTGATTCGCTTTACAGCCAATGGCCAGGGCGGCGCCCCGAATTCGCGGACGGTAACGACTTCCGGGCGCGTGCTCAGTCCCGCCGGCGCTCCGGTGGCCGGGGTGCTACTCGCCATTGAGCCGGGCAGCGGAATGAACATGGAGTTGAAGAGCGACGCCGAGGGGAAGTTTTCCATCACCTGGCAGGAGCAAAACGCGATGTCGCTGCCGGTCGCCACGGCGACCCCGGCCCGGGGCGCGCCGGCTGCCATGCGGCATTCGCTGGTTGGACGCGACCTTGAGCATCATTGGGCCGCAGCGGTTGCGGTGGATGACCAGACCACCAATGTGGATTTGCCTCTGCAAGAGGCGCTCACCATCTCAGGCTCGGTCCAGGACCCCGACGGCGGGCCGGTGAAAAACGCGACGGTCAGGGCGATTTTATTCAGTGGAACCGCATCCGGCCTCATCGGCGGCCCGCAACCGGCCACGGTGGACGCGCACGGGGCCTTCTCCGTCGGTGTCCTTCCGCCTGGTCAACAATATAGTCTCAGTGTCACCGCGCCCGGATACGGTTTCGCCACCCAGCGGGTGCAGCCGGACGAAACGCAAACGAACCGCCTTCTCCTTCCGCCCTTCACGCTCAAGGTGGCGAATCTCAAACTGGCGGGACAAGTGGTGGACGCCGATGGCCAACCCGTGGCCGGGGTCAGGGTGACGCTGCAAGGCGATGGGCAAACTCCCGGATCGGCCATCACCGACGCCAAAGGCCATTTTGCTTATGACTCCGTTTGCCAGGGGGAAGTGGTTTTGTCGGTTGCGAGCCGGAACCGCAGGGGCGGCCGCCCATCCTACCAGGGCCGGGCGCAAGCGCGGGGCGGCGACACCAATGTGGTTGTGAAGCTGGACAATAATTAACCGGCGGCTTGCTGGGATGCGTGTCTTGCCAGGCCCTTTTCATTCTTATCGAGAGGAGGCCAGACCCGAAAACCCGCTGCGGCAGCCAGCGGACGTTGGCGTGAGTGGCGGTCGAAGGAGAGAAACCATGTGCCTCCCATGATGACGGCTGCCGCCACGAGGATAAGGTCGTGCCCGCCCGGACGAAGGGTCGGTGAAAACCGTCGCGCCAGGCTTTCGGCCTGCTGAAAAGCCTTGGGCCAGTCAACCGGCTCCGAGCGCAGGCGCAGCCCCTCGTCCAAATCGGCAAGGAACTGGTCGGCCCGCCCTTTCTGCCGCAGCAGCACATTAAGCGTCTCGACGCGCGCCAAGTCGGATAGGCTGATCACCTTGGCGCCTTCTGCCAGGAAACGCTCAATGGATTCGATGTTGCTGTCCTGAAGGTAGAGGCGGACCAGCAGGCTCGAATCGGCGACGAATCTCATTTGAGATTCCCCATCGCTTTTTCGCGGACCGCTTGCCGCCGACGCTCCTCCTCGAACTCCGCAAGGATTCCGACGTCGGATTTGACATTCTGGGTTCTCAGCCAGTCGAAATGAGCTTTCCAGTCCGGCTTGCGCCGGAGTGTTGGCGGCGTTTGCGTGATGTACCCGACCGTCCTGCCGTTGCGACGCAGTTCAAAGATTTCCCCGCGTTCCACTTCGTCGAGGACGCTCGCAGTCTTGCGATTCAAATTGCGCATGGTCAGCGTTTTCATGTCAGACATGATACGCCTGACATCGGGTTTAAGCAATGCCCTTTTGGCAAAAAAAAAGCGCAAAAAAAGGCTTGCCGTCAGGCGAGGTTGGGCCAAAATGCAGCGTCGAGGGCAATTGTTGCAAGAGTTTAATCCGGTTCAATTTTATGGCGCGCATTTTTAACAACATTGTGGAAACCGTCGGCCACACTCCGTTGGTGCGGCTCAACAAGGTCACTGCCGGCCTGGAGGCCGCCATCCTTCTCAAGTGCGAGTTCTTCAATCCGCTGGGCAGCGTGAAAGACCGCATCGGCCTGGCGATGATTGAGGACGCGGAGAAGCGGGGCATATTGAAGCCGAACACGGTGATCATTGAACCGACCAGCGGCAATACCGGGATCGCCCTGGCGTTTGTCGCCGCGGCCAAGGGGTATAAATTGATCTTGACGATGCCCGACACCATGTCGCTGGAGCGGCGCACCCTCCTGGCGATGCTGGGGGCCAAATTGATGCTGACTCCCGGCGCGGAAGGCATGAAAGGGGCCATCGCGCGCGCCGAGCAACTGGCCCAGCAAACCCCCAACGCCTGGATTCCGCAGCAATTCGACAACCCGGCCAATCCGGAAATCCACCGAAGGACCACGGCCGAGGAGATTTGGAATGACACCGACGGCAAGGTGGACATCCTGATTTCGGCGGTGGGGACCGGCGGCACCATCACCGGCTGCGTGGAGGCAATCAAGCCGCGCAAGCCCTCCTTCGTGGCCATCGCGGCGGAACCGAAGGATTCCCCCGTGATCTCGCAAACGCTGGCCGGGCAGCCGCTCCGGCCCGGGCCGCACAAAATTCAGGGCACCGGCGCCGGTTTCATCCCCAAGAACCTGCATTTGAAGGACAGCAAGGGGAATCCACAGATTTGCGAATGCATTCAGGTAAGCAACGACGAGGCCTTTGGCATGGCCCGGCGTCTGGCCAAGGAAGAGGGGTTGCTGGTCGGCATCTCCACCGGGGCCAACGTCGTGGCGGCCATCGAGGTGGCCCGGCGCCCTGAAAACAAGGGCAAGATGATCGTTACCATCGCCTGTTCCACCGGCGAACGTTATTTGAGCACGCCCCTGGCGGCGGAAGCCAAGGCGGAAGTGGGCGGTTGACAAAGTGGCGCGGGCGTCCTGCCCGGTGATGCTCCGGCGCTTGGCGGCGGGACGCGGCCAAGGCCGGCGGGCCGGGACGCCTGAGTTGCACTTTGTCATTGGACCTGCCCAGGCCGGCAAAAAAAGTTGTTGCATTATGGCCGGATAGGCACGATGATTGAAATGTTGAAGGTCTGACCGTTTGTGAGCGCGGATAATTCGGTGAGGAATCGCGCAACGGTCCTCCAAAAATTCTGAATTCAAAGCGAACTTGATTTTTAGGGGCAGTTCGATCAAGACCTTGGCACTTTTTTGCAAGAAAATCCTATGAGCAATGCGCCCAGCGCCACGTCCGCCGTTCTTGGTACCGGCTTTCTCGAAATCTCTGAAAAGGGTTTCGGATTCCTGCGCACCAAGGAGAATAATTATCATCCCAAGCCGAGCGACATCTTCGTGACACCCGACACCATCAAGCGGAACTTCCTGCGGGAAGGCTGTTTGGTGTCGGGCGAAACCCAGCCCCCGCATCGCGGCAACAGCCCCCAACTCCGCAGCGTGATCAAGGTCAACGACCTGCCCTTCGACGCCTACACCAAGGCGGTGCGGTTTGAGAACCTGACAACCATTGATCCCATCGAGAAGATCAATCTGGAAACCGCGCCCGACCAGTTGGAAACGCGCATCATTGACCTGGTGACGCCCATCGGCAAGGGCACGCGCGGCCTGATCGTCTCGCCCCCGCGCAGCGGCAAGACCACGATTCTCAAGCAGATCGCCAATGCCGTCACGGCCAACCATCCGGAGATTTACGTCATGGTTCTTTTGATTGACGAGCGGCCCGAGGAAGTCACCGATTTCCAGCGCTCGGTCAAGGCCGAGGTCGTCGCCTCTTCCAATGACCAGGACCTGGAAACCCATGTCCGCCTCTCCCGCTTTTCCATCGAGCGCTGCCGGCGGATGGTCGAATGCGGGCGCGACGTGTTCGTGCTGCTGGATTCCATCACCCGCGTGGCCCGCGCCTACAACAGCGTGCATGGCGGAAGCGGCCGCACCATGACCGGCGGCGTGGACGCCCGCGCGCTGGAAATCCCGCGCAAAATGTTCGCCTCGGCGCGCAAGATCGAGGAAGGCGGCTCGCTGACCATCATCGCCACCGCCCTGGTGGACACCGGATCGCGCATGGACGAACTGATCTTCCAGGAATTCAAGGGTACGGGCAACATGGAGTTGATTCTGGAGCGCAAACTGGCCGAGCGCCGCCTTTTTCCCGCGCTGGACATCCCCAAGAGCGGCACGCGCAAGGAGGAGAAGCTTTTTTCCGCCAAGAACATCGAATCCATCCGCAAGCTGCGCCGCATGATGGTGGACCTGAATCCCATTGAGGCCATGGAAACGCTGACGGCGGCGCTGAAAAAGCACAAGACCAACGACGAGCTGCTGGCCAAGATTATTTGACTTGATTTGACGCAACACCCGCAAAGAGCATTGTTTTCCCGGCCGCCGCTGGAACGGATGCTGCGGATTCATCAGGCCGTTCAATCCGGCAAACATCCCAACGCGGTTTCGCTGGCCGGCGAACTGGAGGTCAGCACCAAATCCATTCACCGCGATTTGGAATTCATGCGCGACCGGCTGGCGTTGCCGCTGGAATTCAGCCCGGCGCACAACGGCTATCATTACACGCAGGAAGTCAGCGCCTTTCCCACGCTCCAGATCACGGAGGGCGAACTGTTCGCGCTGCTGGTGGCGGAAAAGGCCCTGCAACAATACCGCGGCACCACCTTCGAGCGTCCGCTCCTCAGCGCCTTCAAAAAAATGGCCGCGTCCCTGCCCGACACCATTTCGCTCAACCTGGCCGACTGGGAACAAACCATCTCCTTCCGCACCAGCGCCGCGCCGATTCTCAACCTGGAAATCTTTGACACGCTGGCCAAGGCGGCCGCCCAGCGCCGGCAACTTCAACTGACTTATCGCAAGCCGGGCCGGCACGAGACGGAGCTTCGCGTGGTGGATCCCTATCATCTGGCCAATATCAACGGCGAATGGTTCCTCTTCGCCTGGTGCCATTTGCGCCAGGACATCCGCACCTTCGTTCCCGCCCGCATCCAGGCCGTCCAGCTTACCGGCAAGACCTTCGCCCGCCCGCAAAAATTTTCCTTGACCAGGCGGCTGCGCGACAGTTTCGGCGTGCAGTCCGGCCAGGGGCAGTTCCAGGTCACCATCCGGTTCAACGAAATGGTGGCGGACTACATCCGTGAGAAGAAATGGCATGAATCGCAGGAATTGCGCGAATTGCCCGACGGCGGCGTGGAACTGCGCATGACCCTTTCCAGCCTGGCGGAGGTGGAGCGGTGGATTCTCGGCTGGGCCGGCAATGCCCGCGTCCTCCACCCGCCCGAACTGATCGAAAGTGTCAAGCAATCGGCTCTAAATATTTTGCGCAACATCGGCGGTTGACAGGCTGCTTGGCGGCCGGGGTTTTTCTGTCGTTAATAAACAAACGGTATCAGGCGCCGCGTGCGCCGCATGTAGATGGAATACCGTTCGCCCAGGCCCTCGCGCAATGCTTGTTCCTCGACCTGGATGCGCCAGAGAGTGACGGCAACACAGGGCAGCACGATGATCACAAATGACGCCCAATTGTTAACAATCATCGAGAAACCCAACACGGTCAAAAGGCTTCCGGTGTAGCTGGGATGGCGAATGAAACGATATGGCCCGGAATCCACCACTTGATGGTCGGCGTGGATGGCCACGTTCACGGTGAAAAAACGCCCAAGATAGAGAATCGCATACCAGCGCAGAGCCACACCCACAATCAGGAGGCCGCAAGAGATCGCGGTCGCGAGCCGGGAGGCGGGCAGCCGGCAAAAGGGAAGTTGGAAGGCGGCGACAACGCCCAGGGCGACGGCTGTCAAAGTCACCAGCCAGATGATTCCCAGGGAATGGCGGTCCTTGGACACGGCGCCCGTCTTGGACCGCTTGAACAGCATCAGGCCAAATTCGGATGCGCCCCAAAGCGGGCCGAGTATCTGTGGCAAATAAGCTGTCATGACGTAATGCTGGCCGGCTACTGGGGAGTCAGGGTGAACGCACCGGCGTTGGTGCTGGTGGTGAAAAAGCCGCCGCCCGCGTTGACATTCTGCAGGACGACCCCGGCCCCGGCGGTTGTATTGGTGCCATTGCCATTGCCAAAAGTGATGCTTAAAAGCCCGGTCTTGGGGGCGATGGAACCCGTCAACGAATTTGTCGGGTTGGACCCCTTTTCCAGCAGGGCGCTGTTGGTGTTGACCACCACGTTGAAGAGGATCGGCGCCGTCAGAAAACCGTTTGAAACAGCCAGTTGTCCTCCATTGGCGAGTGAAATCGCGGCGGTCTTGGTCCCCAGATTGGTCCAGGCCGAGCTTTGCACGATGACTTCATTGGTGTAGCCGTTGGGGTACAAGCCGCTCGCCGCCGTTGGGCGAATCCACGTCAAACTGCCCGCGGGCGCGCCGCTGCTCAGGTCCAACCAGCCCAGCAGCAATCCGCCATTGGTGTAAGGGGTGGCATAAAACGGCATGTGAAGCAGTTCGGATTCCGCGACGTGCTGGCTGAAGGTCGCGCCGTCGGCCAACGCGCCCTTGACGGTGAGGTTGCCGAGTTGGTTGGTGATCACGGCGTAACCGTCGCCCGGCGGCGAATCGGCCGGAGCGTTGGTTCCCGGCGGAATGAGCATGGTGTACTCGGCCGAGAGATTGGTCCCGGCCATTTCGTTGGTCAGCGCCGCGCTCCACGCGCCGCCGTTGGTCCCCTGCACCGTGCCGGTAATTTGCGGCGGCGTGGCATTCCAATCCAGGTGCATTGTCAACGAAATGGGACCCAAACCGGCCACGCGCGAGATTTGATTGCTGGCGTCGCCGGCCAGATCGAATTTATTGCTCACGGCGTAATTGGTTCCGCTCACGTACAAGCTGCCGGTGTAAACCCCCTGTTTTCCCACCGTCAAGCCGCCGAGCAAGCCGGCGCTTTCCAGGCTCACTCCGTTGGTCACGTCATAGAACAACCCGTTATAGGTTCCCGCGGCGCGCAGGAAGGAATTGGTCACGAAATTGGCGGTCAGGGTCATGTTGGACGCCATAAGGAAGGTCAGCGGATTGTTGGTGGCGTTGATTGTTCCGGTCCAATTGGAAAACAAATTGTTGGCGTTGGGCGAGGCGGTGACGGTGTAGTTGGTGCCCACGATCAGGTTCGTGCCGGTGAAAGTGTGGTTGATTTGTCCAAACCCATTCACCAACAGGGTCAGCGGACTCTTGGTCACATAAAAAACGGTCACGCTGTTTGTGGTGGAATGATTGCCCACCGGGTCCACGCTGAAGGCCTGGAAAACATTGCTTCCGGCCTGCAACGTCACCACAGCCGACCAATTCGTCCATTGGTTCGTGGTCGTCGCCGAACTCCAATTGCCGTTGTTAAATTGGAATTGCACATTGGTCACTCCGTACTGGCCCGAGGCCGTTCCCTGCACCGTCAGCGATGCCGCCGACACATCCTTGCCGGGCGATTTTATCGTCAGAGTCGGAGCCGGAATGGTCAGCGTCGCCACGGTGCTGGTGGCGGAGCCATAGGCGTTGGCCACCACCACCGAATAACTTCCCGCGTCCGCCAGGACGGCGGGGCCGATGGTCAATTCGCTGTTGGTCGCGCCAGAAATGTTACCGTCGTTGGTCAGAGCGGCGCCATCCATGAGCCATTGATAGGTCAACGGGATCGAACCAGAAGTGCCAACTGCAAAGTGATTCGTGCCATTGGCGGCGAAATTCTGGCTGGCTGGCTGCTGGTAAATGACCGGCGGAAAGCCTGATAACTCAATGATGTTGCCATAGCCGTCAGCGCTGCCGCTGGAGGTCGTGCCGTAAATGTTCCCATCGTCCGCCAGCATCAGCCCGCCCTGCGGATAAGCGCCGTTGGACCCGGTGAAATTGGCCAGATTGGTCAATACCGCCTGGCTGGTTCCCGACGCGCCGCCACTTCCGCCGCTCCGTCCGCCAAAACCGCCGCTGCCACCGCCAGAACCGCCGCTGCCGCCTGACGGAGTCGTCGCGTTGGTGGACACCCGGAAAACCACACCCTTGCCGTCCGTTCCGCCTTG
>Ga0326727_10014618_pt1 | contig 17049 bp, 11 predicted proteins | sample MB2enrmetagenome_FD_207643 | JGI IMG/M metagenome (GOLD analysis project Ga0326727, IMG submission 207643) | Lab enriched peat soil microbial communities from McLean, Ithaca, NY, United States - MB29MY | ecosystem: Environmental > Terrestrial > Soil > Wetlands > Peat | place: USA: New York...
TCGCGAACCGACTGCAGCTTTTCGACCGCCGCCGCCGGCAAGCCAGGAGTTTCGAGCGCCAGTTCGCTCGACAGCAGCAGGGCCGTCACCGTGCCATTCAGTTCGCTTTGCAGCCTGCCGATCGCGGATTGCCGGGCCCTCGCTTCCTCACGCTGGCGGCGCTGCACGGCCGCCCGCACCTCCCGCACCAGACGCTCCATCCCACTAATTCCCAGATTGACCTGCACCGGGATCGCCGTGCCCATGTGCTCGATCGCGGTCTCGGCGGCCAGCGGTTCGGCTTCGAGCAGATACTGATCGAGCACCACCGCCAAGTAATCCTCCGCCCGCAAGAGGGTGGTGGCCGGCGCCAGGCTTTCTGCGATCACAACTTCCTCGCCCGTGGCCTCACGCAGCGCCGCGGCGCACTCGGATGCCCGCTCGCTCGGCGTTACCAGAAGGATCATGACGAATCCTTACGCAACTTCCGGGCCAATTGCTTTCGCCTGAAAATAAATGACTTGTGCGCTCGGGCTTCCGTTGCCACGTTCCGTTCTGGCACCAGCGTTCGGTCCACCGCTCCAGTTTTGGGACGGGGGCAATTTTGCAATTTTGTAATTGTGTAATCGGGCAATTTGAAAACCCAGAGCAAGAGGTGTGGCGCTGGCCTCAAATTGCCAAATTACACAATTACCAAATTGCCAGATTACAAATTAGTTTTGGGATTCGTACTCTTTCAGCTTGCGGTACAGCGTCGTCTTGCCGATGCCCAACAGCCGTGCCGCCAGCATCTTGTCTCCATTCACCTGCGCCAGCGCGTTCAGGATCGTCTGTTTCTCCAACTCCGCCATGGGCACGATGCCATTCGCCGGTTGGCTCGCCGTCATCAAGTTGTTGGGCGCGCTGCAAATCTGGGTGGGAAGATCGCGCAGCTGAATTTCGTGGGCACTACTGAGCGCGCACGCCCGCTCCAGCGAGTTTTCCAGTTCGCGCACGTTGCCCGGCCAGTCGTAATTCAGCAGCGCCTTGAGCGCCTCGTCCGAAATCTTCTTTTCGGCGCCGGCGTCGCGCCCAATGCGCTCGAGAATATGCATCACCAGCAGCGGAATGTCCTGCCTGCGCTCGCGTAGCGCCGGAATCCGCAGCGTCAGCACATTCAGCCGGAAAAACAGATCGCGGCGGAATGTGCCCTCGCTCACCGCCCGTTCCAGGTCGCGATTGGTCGCGGCCAGAATCCGCACATTGATGGGAACCCGCTTCACGCTTCCCACCGGACGAATCTCCTTCTCCTGAATCGCCCGCAACAGCTTCGCCTGCAAGTCGACCGGCAACTCGCCAATCTCGTCGAGAAACACCGTCCCCCCTTCGGCGATCGCCAGGAGCCCGTCCTTGGGATTGGTCGCGCCCGTGAAGGCGCCGCGCACGTGCCCGAACAGTTCGCTTTCGATCAGTGTCGGCACCAGCGATCCGCAGTCGACCGGAATAAAGGGCTTGTTGCGGAACGTGCCAGCCATGTGAATCGATTTCGCCACCAGTTCCTTGCCGGTGCCGCTTTCGCCCAGAATCAGCACCGGATGCGAGCTCTGTCCCGCTTTCGCGATGATGCGGTAAAGCTTCTCCATCTCCGGCGCGCGCCCGATGATGTTGCCGAACCCCTGCCGCGACTTGATGGTTTCCCGCAGCATGCGGTTCTCCGTCTTCAGCCGCAGATGCCCCGCCAGCCGCTCCAGCAGCAGGCGCAGTTCTTCCATGCTGAACGGTTTGGTGACGTAATCGTAGGCGCCATCTTTCATCGCCTGTACCGCCGATTGCACCGTGCCATAGCCGGTCACAACAACCACCAGCGCCTCCGTGCGATGCTTCTTGATCGCGTGCAGCGCTTCCAGGCCGCCCGCTCCCGGCAGCCGCAAGTCCAGCAACACGGCGTCGGTGCTCGAGCTGTCGAGCACCCGGTAAGCTTGTTCGGCGGACTCCGCCACCTGCGTGTTGAATCCGAGCGATTGCGCCACCTCGCGGCAGGCTTCGCGGATGGTGCGGTCGTCGTCCACGATGAGAAGGTTCAAGAAATTCGCTCCCTCGATTTGCGCGGAATGGCCATGGCTGAGGGTGGCGGCACTCGATGCAATGAACATGGAGAATCTCCTTGGCGATAGGCACTGGCAACTGGCTGCTTTAGGGAAATTCTGATTAAGTCCCTGGGGCCCCCCGTGCACCCCCGTGTACCCCGTGGTTCATGCCTTCTGCTGGCACTTCATCAAAATTTCCTAAGCGATGAAATATGTGGAGACACCGGCGAGCCGCATCTCCACGCGAAATCAGATGCCGCTTTAAGGGCTGCGCATAACTTCAACCACGCGTTCGATCAGGGCCCTTCCGGAAAATGGCTTGCGAACGAGCTTAACCGTGCCTGCGGCCGACCCTGCGGGCGCCTGCTCATAGCCGGATACCAACAGGACTTTCAGCCCCGGCTTCTGCCGGCGCAATGTTTCCGCGAGTTCCTGCCCATTCATTTCCGGCATCACGCAATCGGCGATCAGCAGATCGACGGCGCTGGAGTGTTCCGCGAAAACTTTCAGCGCTTCCTTCGCGCTGGATGCAACGAGAATTCTGTAACCGGCCTCCAGCAAGACGCGCTGCATGGATTTGCGCGCCACCGGGTGGTCGTCCACCAGCAAGATGTTCTTGCCGCTGGCGTCACGAGCGACGTTGCCCGCGAACGCCCGCGGCACCGGCGTACTCGCCTCGCTCGAAGATGTCTGGGCCGAAGACTCGAGCGCCGGCAGAAGCACTGCAATGCGCGTGCCGCGTCCCAGTTCACTCTCGACCTCGATCCTCCCGCCCGCTTCATCGACGATGCGCCGCACCGTAGCCAGACCGAGCCCCGTCCCCTCGCCCGGATTCTTGGTCGTGAAGAAGGGCTCGAACAGCCGGGCGCGAGCTTCCTCGTCCATCCCGCAACCGTTGTCTTGCACCGCGAGCAAGACGGCGCGCCGCGCACTGCCGGACTCAGCGTCCGCGGGAGGTTCTGCGCCAGGAAACTCCGCCGCCCGGGTGATCAAGCTGATTTTTCCGCCCCGCGGCATCGCGTCGCGCGCGTTCAGCACCAGGTTCAACAGGATCTGCCGCAACTGCGCCGGGTCGGCCAGCACCAGTCCGGCGCCGGAGTCGAGCGCGGTGACCAGTTCAATCGGCTCGCCGATCAGCCGCTGCAGCAGATTTTCCGTGGACGCCACAATTCCGTTGACCGAAACCGGGCGTGGCTCCGCCGCTTGCTTGCGCGCGATCGCCAGGAGTTGATGCGTCAAGGCCGCGCCTTGTTCGCCCGCCATGCGGAGCTCTTCAACGTGGCGGCGCAACTCGCCCGGCTCCAATCCGCCGCTCGCCAAGCCAATGTTCTCCAACCCCGCGCTCAACAGGTCGCAGTACAGCAGAATGCCGGTCAGCAGGTTATTGAAGTCGTGCGCGATTCCTCCCGCCAGCCGTCCGATAACTTCCATCTTCTCCGCTTGGCGCAGACGTTCTTCCGTCCGCCGGCGCTCGGTTGCGTCGGCTAGCATCGCAATCAGGAAGGCGGGCCGGCGGCGAGCGTCGCGTCCCAGCGACACCGTCAGATGTCCCCAGAGTTCAGAGCCGTCCTTACGCCGGTAGCGTTTTTCGACTTCGAACGAATCACGCTCGCCGCGCAACAACTCCCCCAGCGATTGTTCGTCGGGCAAAAAGCCGGCGGGATAGATCTCGCGGCCCATTTCGTGGCCAGTCTCGCCGCCAGTCTCGCGATGGAGTTCCGCATGAGCCGCCGGAAAAAAGTTGCCAGAGTGCGTGCCCGTCAGTTCCTGCTGGCTGTAACCAAGCATTTCGCTGAATGCGGCATTCGCTTCCAGAATCCGGCCGTCGAGCTGGCAAATCCCGATTCCAATCGCGGCCCCTTCGAACATCGCGCGAAAACGCAGATCGGGGTCGTAATCAAGGGCCGCCGGAAATTGGGTGATGACATTCATGCCGACGCGACTCTTCAAAAGCCCTTAGGGAAGCTTGGATTAAGTCCCTGGGGTCCTCCGTGCACCCCTGTGTACCCTGTGGTTTATGCTTTCTGCTGACATTTGATCAGAGTTTCCTTAGGCCTCAGTTCTCAGGAAAGCGAAGTTCCATGATCTGGCCCATGAGACCGAGCTGCGATTCCATACTGGGAAAAACCAAGCTCAGATTTTCCGCGAATGAACCGCGCTAAACCTGATTAGGGAAAGTCTAGTGCGAAAGCCATTGCCGCTAAGTGCCAGCCGTCACACCAAATTTGTGACAATTCCGGGCGATGAGTCGCAAGGAAACTCCCGCCCGGCAAAGATCCTGTCAAGAGGGTACAATTTGCAAAACACATCTAACTCGCTGAAATCACGACGAAATTGACTGATATCCTGATTGATGCAAATGTCATCCGCTCCCGCCCGCATCGCCATCGTTCTACTGACGCTCAGCCTCTTCTGCGCCTGTGGACGGCCTCCTGCTCAAGACGCTTCGAACTCCACCAATTCGCAAGCGCTACCCTTCGATCGCCAGCCGCGTTCGACCGGGATTTCGCCCAGCCAGTCGCTGATTCCATCCGGCACCAAACTGCCCGAGGGAACGCCCATCCCGATTCGTCTGCAGAGCGCGCTTTCGAGCGCAACGTCCCATGCGGGAGACACTTTCGCGGCAACTGTCGATGAGCCGGTCGTGATCGACGGCCAGACGCTGGTCGCCCGCGGCACACCGGCGACCGGCCGCGTGCTCGAAGTCAGACCGTCCGCAAGCCTTCGTGGACGCTCGCGCGAAAGCTCAGCCGAGCCCGGCTATCTGCGGATCGTGCTGGTGAGTTTGGATATCGGGGGCAGGCCGGTCACGATCGAGACCTCCAGCATCTTCGACAGCGGCTCCCGCGAGGAACGAAACTCGTCGGCCGGCGCGGCGTCTGGCGCCAGTCAGAGGGATGGGGACAAAGATAAAGACATCGTCTTCGGCGTCGATCGCCGCCTCAATTTCCGTCTCGCCCAGACCGTGGACCTGCAATAATCCCGACCTGCGAAGTCACTGGGGTCCCCCGTGTACCTCTGTGTACCCTGTGGTTCATGCCTTCTGCCGACACTTGATCGGAGTTTCCCGAGTTCCAACCTGGTGCCCATGCTCGGAAGTGAGCTATCTTGCACAGATTTTGACATCACCGGAATGAGAAAGTTCTGCCTGAACCATTTGTGAGCCAGACGCAGTCTGCAGTTATGGTTCGTCCGAAAATCGGCCCTCAATCCACGCAACCCGCGTCCAAAGAGCATCACCGGGCAAGCGAGGGATTCGGCCCAAGGAATCACCATGCATATTCGCTTCATTCGTACGCTGCTGTTTGCGTTCGTCATGTTGTCGATGTCGGCGGCATCGTTCGCGCAAATTGGCGTGGCCATCAGGATCGGCCCGCCTCCGCTACCTATCTATGAGCAGCCAGTTTGCCCGGACGACGGTTATCTCTGGACCCCAGGCTACTGGGCCTACGACTACGACATCAGCGACTACTACTGGGTGCCGGGCACCTGGGTGATGGCGCCGGAAGTCGGTTTCCTGTGGACTCCAGCCTATTGGGGTTGGGGCGGCGACGGATTTGTTTTCTATGACGGCTACTGGGGACCGCACGTAGGCTTTTACGGCGGAATCAATTACGGCTTCGGCTATTTCGGGATGGGTTTTGAAGGCGGGCGTTGGGACGGCGGACACTTCTTCTACAACCGTTCCGTGAGCAACATAAACGTCGTCAACATTCACAATGTCTACGACACCCACGTAACCTACAACAACGAGAGCCACGTCAGTTACAACGGCGGCAATGGAGGAATCAGCGCGCGCCCAAGGCCTGAAGACGAGGCGGCGGCGCGGGAGAGACATATTCCGCCGGTAGCGGCGCAAACGCAACATGCGCAGGCGGCCCGAGCCAACCCGCAGCAGCGCGCGTCGGCGAACATGGGCAAGCCCGGCACCGCAGCGACACCGCGGCCCGGAGACTTTAATGACCATGCCGCTGTCCCGGCCAAAGAGGCAGGAGGGTCTTATACGCCAGCCAGTCGGGGAGGAGTCAGCACGGCGGTTCATCCTCGCGAACTTCCGCCCCTGGCTCGGAGCACTCCGAATACGGGCAACCCCAAGCAGGACAAGAAGTACCAGCAACAGCAGGACAAAGTATTAGCCAAGCAACAACAGGAACGAGACAAACTCCAGCAGCAGCAGGACCAGGAGCACGTAAAGCTGGATAAACAAAAGGCGAATGACGCGCAAAGGCAGCAGGTAGAGCAGAAGCACCAGCAACAGACGCAGCAATTGCAGCAAAAACACCAGCAACAAACGCAGCAATTGCAGCAGAAGCAGCAGCCAGCGAGCCGGGAGCCGGGAAGAAAGTGAGATCGTCCCGCGACGGGGAAGCCCCTAGGGATGTTCTGATTAAGTCCCTGGGGTCCTCCGTGCAACCCTCTGTACCCTGTGGTTTATGCTTTCTGCTGACACTTGATCACAGCTATCGCCTACTGACGAAAACTCGGAGGCGAAACCGGGCGGGGTATCGGCGAAGCCTCGCCCGGCACGGCTTTGGAGACTCCGCTGGGAGGCTATAGCGACTCACAGGCTAAACAAGCGCCGCAGACTTGCGCAGCGCTTGCGGGCTAGTCTCCGTCGTCAATCGCGGGTTCTGCCGTGAGAAGGATCGCTTGCCGCCGCGACGTCGAGGTCCACCGCCAATCGTTGCGCGGGATCTTTCGCGGGAACCATGCCGGGCGCATAACAATTTCCGTCTTTATTGTAGTTAGCGGGGCAGCCGCGGGCGAAATCGGTTCGCGGCGACTGAGAAAACTGCCAGACTTCCGCGAAGGCAATGCCGCTCGATTGCGGCGACAGATCTTTTCTTGAAACCGTGCATCCAGGCGAGGGTGGACAGGAGTCGTTGACGACCCAATATTTTATTTTTCTTCCACCAGCATTTTTCCGGATGTCCTCCGCCGTCACGATGGAGGCGCCGGAACCTTCCTTGGCAGCAATTCCCGAGCAGTACACACCGGCGCCAAATTGCGCGGCACTCACGCCGTCGACCCAGGCATGAAGATAGTCTCGTTGTTCGGGCAGGAGGCGTCCGCCTTGTTCCTGGTCGAGGAAGATGATGGTCTGCGCCGGAAATCCCTCTGCGCGCGCCGCCGCGACCGCCGCGACAGCGTCGGAGTTGCCTAGCTTGGCCGCATCCCCGGCGTGCTTGATATCCGCGTACGTGCGGCCGTTGAATAAAACCAGAAAGCCGAAGCCCGCAGCTTGGAGAGTTTTCCGTTTGCCAGTCCAGGAATTGATTTTCGCTCCCGGAGGATTATTCAGCCAATAGCCGGAATAGGAGAAAGTCTGCCGGAGACTCTTCAGGTTCGAATCGCCCGGATAGTCGTTGCGATCGAAGCCCAGGTATCCAGATTGCGCTGTGGGGAGGCTGGAGTCGGGTTCCGATTGCAAACCGAGCGCTGCGGATGATGCCAGGATCACCGCGACTAGCAGCAAAGCCTTCATGATCTCCCGATGGCCGGCGCCTGAAGGGGCGTCTGATTTCAAGGAGCCTCGGCATCGCTAAAGCGATGCCCTGATACGAACCGATTTCTTTCGAAACTTGTCAGGCCGTCATTTCCGCGTCCGTTTTGCGTTCTGGTTTCACGACCGCTGCTGGCAGCCGCAAGCGGAAGGTTGTTCCGGCTCCCACGATGGTATCGAACTCCACCGAGCCATAATGCCACTGCATGATCTGGTAGGTCTGCGCCAGGCCGATTCCGCTCCCACCTTTGTCGCCCTTGGTGGTGAAGTAAAGTTCGAAAATCTTCTCCTGCGCTTCGGGAGGAATGCCGCAGCCCTGGTCCATGACTTCGGCGAGAATCATGTCTCCATCGCGGTGCGCTTTCAGAGTGAGCGTTCCTTCCGCCGTCATCGACTGCACGCCGTTCAGCACCAGGTTCAAAATCGCCTGCTTCATGAGATCGGGATCGACGCGCACCATCAGTGCGTCATCTTCGTTGGGCGGTTCTTCGTCAGGCAAATCATGCTTGGGCAGTTCCAGCACCACGCGCACGCCGTGACGGGCGGCATCGGGCGCGGCCAGCGTCGAAACATTTTCCAGGATCTTCCGCAGGTCCACGTCTTCCAGGTGCAAATCGCGGGGACGGGTGAAGTCCACAAGGATTTGCACCACGCGGTCAAGGCGATGGATCTCGTCGCCGATAATGTCCATGTAGCGGCGGGTGTCGGGATCGTCCTGCTGCAGTTTGTTTTGCAGTAACTGCAGGTGCAGCACGATGGCATTGATGGGGTTCTTCACTTCGTGGGCCACGCCTCGGGTCAGCCGTCCGCTGGCGGAGAGGCGGCGCGAAATTTCAATCTCGTCCTCAATGCGCTGCACCGATTCAGCATCGCGCATCGTGAGCAGGGCGCCAATCGGCGTGCCTTTTTCCTGGATGAAGTCGAGCGACACTTGAACCCGCCGGCCATCCGCGGCGTCGAATTCGTACTGCACCAGCGGGCGCTGCTTCTGGAAGGCGGGCAGAACCACCGCGCCGAGCACGGTGCCATCGGAAAAAATTTCCTCCGCGGTGCGTCCCAGAATTTCGCGGCGCGGGCGTCCCAGAAATTTTTCCGCCGAGGCGCTCACCAGCACCACCCGGGTATCGCGCGTGAACAGCATGAGGCCGTCCTGCAGTTTGGTCATGACCTGCTCGACGTTGTCTTTCAACGCGGAAAAAATCTGATTGGTATCGCGAATCTGGCGGCCGAGGTGCGCGATCTTCAGCGACACCAGGCCGACCTCGTCTTCCGAACTGGACTCTTCGGCGGGCAACAGATCTCCCGCGCTGGCGCTGTCGAGGTTGCGGGCGATGGCCTTCAAAGGGCCTAGGGCGACATTCGACACCACGGCCGCCAGCAGCAGCGAACAAAAAATCGCGACCACCGAAAAGAAAGCTGCCTGCTGCAGCCTCGGCGTCAGTTCGTTGCGCAGAAAAACCGTCGAAACGCCGACCCGAACGCTGCCGAAGGCCTGCCCGTCCAGTTCCAGACCGATGCTGACGTCGTAAACCGTGCCAGGACCATAGAGCAGCCGCAACTGATGACGGAAGCCGGCGTCGCGCAACACAGCCAGGCGCGGACGCTCCGGAACAAGCTTGGCGTTCAGAGCCGGATTGGTATCGAGGATCGCCACTCCATTCGGATCGATGATGGCGGCGTCGTAGATGATGCGCGAATTTCCCACGACCGATTCCAGCATGTCGTTCAAGTTGGTATCGGTCTGCAGATAATAAGTGATGGCGGCGCGCATCGCCTTGGGATTTTCGGTGTCCACCCGCGTGCTGGTGAGATCGGGCACGGCTTTGGAGGCGGCGTACTCGAGTTGGTTGGTGAGTTGGGAAGCGGTTTCATCGGCCCAGAGCAGGCGCTGGCGCAGCAGTTGCGAGAGGTAGATCCAGGAGAACCCGACCACGAGCGCGGTGAACAGCGTGGTGATCACGAGCACGATGATGAATTTGCGAGTCATCGAAAAGCAGGCCTCAGGTCTTAGGTCCCAGGTCTTAGGGACCTCTGATTAAGTTCGTTCTTGGATTGCCTTGGGTAGGGCACGGCTTTAGCCGTGCCACCAGACCCCGCCAAATACGCGGCTTTAGCCGCTGAGGGCCGACGTCCCAAAGCAGCCTAACTCGCCGTCGAACACTTAATCAGACCTTCCTCAGACCTCAGAAATCCTTTGTAACGATCCTCAGACCTAAGGAAGTTCTGATTCAGTCCCTGGGGCCCTCCGTGCGCCCCCGTGTACCCTGTGGTTTGCGCCTCTTGCGGACACTTGATCGGAATTTCCCTAAGAGCTAAGACCTTAGACCTTGTCGCCGTCCTCCTCTACAGCTATGTCAGCATCCTGCGGACGCCCGTACTCTTTCAGCTTGTTATGCAGCGTCTTTAAGCTGATGCCGAGTAACTCGGCAGCTCGCGTTTTGTTGTTATTGGTGGCCTGCAGAGTTTTCAGGATGAGCAGCTTCTCCGCTTCTCCGACCGTCGTGCCGACGCCGAGGTGCACGGCATCGGGATCGTTTACCACCGGCCGCACGCTCTGGCCAAAGCCTGGCGGCAAGTGCTTGGTTTCCACCAGTCCGCTTTCGCAGACGATCACGGCGCGTTCCAGCGTATTCCGTAACTCACGGACATTGCCCGGCCACGAGTAAGTCTGGAAGATATTGAGCACAGCCTCACTTACGTCCGCCACCTTGCGATCGTGCTTCAGGTTCATGTCCGCGAGCAGGCTCTTGACTAAGTCGCGGAGATCTTCCTTATGATCGCGCAGCGGCGGCATATGAATATTGAAAACGTTGAGGCGGTAATAAAGATCCTCGCGCAGCTCGCCATTGGCCACGGCGTCGTCGGGAACTTTGTTGGTCGAAGCCAGCACGCGCACGTCCACCGACGTTTCGACCTTGCTGCCCAGCCGCCGCAGCTTGTGATCTTCGAGCACGCGCAGCAGCTTGGCCTGCGTGCCCACCGGCATTTCGCCAATCTCATCGAGCAGCAGCGTGCCGCCTTCGGCGAGTTCGAAGCAGCCGGTGCGGCGCTCCATGGCTCCGGTGAATGCGCCTTTTTCGTGGCCAAAAATTTCGCTCTCAATCAGCGTTTCGGGAATGGCCGCGCAATTGATGGGAACGAACGGTTTGTTGCGCCGCGGGCTCAGATCGTGGATAGTGCGCGCCACCAACTCCTTGCCGGTGCCGCTCGCTCCGGTGATCAGCACCGAAGCCGTGCTCGGAGCCACTAACTCGATTAGCCGGAAAATTTCCTGCATTGCAGACGAGGCTCCGACCAGCAGGCCGAGCGCTCCTTTATCGCGCAAACGGCGGCGCAGCGATTCGTTTTCCGTGCGCGTGTTCAGGATCTCGCCGATGTTGGTCAGGATGGAGCGCAGCCGGCGGAAGTCGATGGGCTTCTCGATGTAGTCCTGGACGCCGAGCCGGCCGGCGTGAAAGGCGGTGTCAGTCGCCTTCTGGGCGGTCACCATCACCACCGCGATCGACTGCGCCATGTCGGCCAGCCGTTCCACCAGTTCCATGCCGCCCATACGGGGCATCTTTACGTCGGTGATCACGATGGAGGGAGCGAAGATGGCAATTTTTTCCAGGGCTTCCACGCCATCGACCGCGGTGTCGGTGCGATAACCCCATCCCGAGACTAATTCGGCCAGCCCGGTTCGTTCGTTCTCTTCGTCTTCAACAATGAGTACGCGTTCCTGCGTCATATTTTCCTGTGCCCCGGCCCCATCCAGCATTATTCAGGGAAGCGCGCCGCCTCGCAACCCGTAGCGCCGGCATCTTGCCGGCTGTCTCGAGGGCGTCTCGCCCGCGGCGCGGCAGGCGAGTGGGAATGCGCAATATCAATTTGAGATAACTACGGCGCGATTTTCTACAGAAAACGGAATCGCGGTCCGCGATGGCGATGAGAGCATCCGCCACGTGTTCTATATCAGCTATATATCAGCCACGAATGAGCAAAACGGAACAGATTGCCGTTTCCGCCGGTGCAATGCTGTTTCGTGCGTGTGAACAGGAGTGCGCGGGCAAGGAGCCCGGAAGCCCTTCCATGCGATTTATTAATTCTTACTCTTTTGCAAAAATGCCCGATTGCTGTAGAATTCGATGTTCTCAGGATGCGGCGTATCTGTGCGTGCCGTAGAGTTTTACTATTCCAGTTCTGCTAAATAGCTTGTAGTGGAATCGATTCGGAGGAACTCAATGTCACTTTGTCAGAAAACTTACCGGAGATGCGCGAGCGTCGCGCTCGTTCTGGGTATCGTTCTCATTGCGATGCCAGCTTTGGTGAATGCACAAACAACTACGCCCAAAGCGCCAACTGCATCGTCGGATGACTTCCCTAAGGCGGAAATTTTCGTCGGCTATCAGTGGTTGAACCCGGGCGGCAACCTCCCCGACCAAAGCACTCCGCCCAACGCTGTCAACATGCACTCGATCGTGCCGGGCGTCGGCGGCAGCATAGCTTACAACTTTACGAAGTACCTCGGTCTCGAAGGTAATTTCAGCGGAGACGTGAACCGCTACGGCAATGTCGAAGCCATCATGGTCGGGCCGAAGTTGACCTATCGCGGCGACAATGTGAACTATTTCGTGCACACGCTGTTTGGATGGGAACGCCTGGCGGGCAGGACCGACGGTGATTTTGCCAGCGAAGGCGTCGGCGCGCTTCTCGGCGGCGGTATGGATCTCAAGATCTGGAAACCGCTCTATTTACGCGTCTTTGAGGCCGATTTCCAGTGGTCGCACCAAAATTTTTCCAGCGAGGTGCCGCCTGAAGAACCCCAGCTCCGCCGCCCGAACTTCGACGGCACCCGCCTGTCGACTGGTCTGGTGTTCAATTTTGGCGGGGCTCCCGAAATTCCCGTAACGGCGGCCTGCTCGATTCAGCCCTCCGAAGTCATGGTGGGTGAACCGCTACACGCGACCGTCGCCGCCAGCAACTTCAACCCCAAACACACGCTCACCTACACCTGGGCGGTCAATGGCGGCAAGATTGAAGGCAAGGATACTGGCGCCTCCATCGACACCAACGGCACCGCTGCTGGCAGCTACACTGCCACCGCCACCGTTACCGATCCCAAGGCGAAGAAGAACAACACGGCCAGCTGCAGCGCCAACTTTACGGTGAAGCCGCTGAATCCGCCGCACGTTTCCTGCTCGGCAAGCCCCACCACGGTCGAAACCGGAACGCCCTCGACCATCAGTTGCTCTTGCACCAGTCCTGACAATGCTACCGTCACGGTTGGCGGCTGGACTTCCAGCGGCGGCAGCATCGCGGGCAGCGGCAATTCCGCCACCCTCACCACCACCGGTGCCTCTGCGGGTCCGATTACCGTAAGTGCAACTTGTACCGACTCGCGCGGCTTGACGGCCTCGACTTCGAGCACGGTCACGGTAAACAATCCGCCACCGCCTCCGCCTCCGCCACCGCAAGCTAGCAAGGTGAACGAGTGCGAGTATCCCAACCTCAAGAAGCCCTGGCGCGTGGACAACACCTGCAAGGCCGAACTGGACGATGTTGCGCTCAAGTTGCAGCAGGATCCAGACGCCAAGCTGGTCGTCGTCGGGAACTCCGGTCCCAAGGAAAAGCGCAAGAACCTGGCGGGCGAGCGCGCGCTCAACGTGAAGGCATACATCTCGGGAGGCGAGGCGAAGCAGAACATCGACCCCAGCCGCATCGAGACTCGCACTGGAAACGCAGGCACGGCGACTTCGGAACAGTGGATCGTTCCGGCCGGCGCAACCTTCCCCGAGGCCAGCAGTACGACCCCGGTGGATGAGACGAAGGTGAAGGCGATTCCGGATCATCCGAAACCGGCCGCCAAGAAAGCGGCGAAAAAGGCCGAGTAGCTGGTACGAGCGGAACACGAAAGGCCGGTAGGGTTCACCCTGCCGGCCTTTCTATTTTCTACCCTTCGGTAACCTTGTCCGAGGCGTGCTAGGCTGTCTAGAGTTAAGCGCAGGCGAATATCGTTCGCAGGGGTCAAACTCGCGCATGGATTTCACAGGGAAACGGAACGTTCTCCGCACCAGTCTATTGCTTCTCGCTGTCAGTCTCTTGAGCACCGCGCTGCTGGCCTCCGGGCCCTGGCAGGTGTTAGGTCCGGATGGCGGCGATGCCCGCAGCCTGGCCTACGACGCGCACAATCCAGATCACATCCTGCTCGGCACCAGTACCGGCCAGATGTTTGCTTCGAATGATGGCGGTCGCTCCTGGTCGCGTCTGGCACGGCTGGGCGGCGACGAATACGTGCTCGACCACATCTCCATCGATCCACAGGATTCCAACCGCATCTATGTGTCGGCGTGGAGCTCATCCGGCCAGCAGATCGGCGAAATCTTCCGCACTCGCGACGGCGGCCGCAACTGGGATACGCTGCCCGCGATGCACGGCAAGTCGATCCGCGCCATGGCCATGTACAAGGGCGATTCCAACGTTCTGGTCGCGGGCGCGCTCGATGGCGTCTATCGCAGCAAGGATGGCGGCGATACCTGGGAGCGCCTGTCGCCCCCGAATTCCCCCGACATCAAGAATATTGAGTCCATCGCGGTCGATCCCAAAGATCCCAACACCGTCTATGCCGGTACCTGGCACCTGGCCTGGAAAACTTCCGACGCCGGCGCCAACTGGCAGCATATTAATAAGGGTATGATCGACGACTCCGACGTGTTTTCGGTCATCGTCGATCATGACAATCCGGCGGTCGTTTTCGCCAGCGCCTGCTCGGGAATTTACAAGAGCGAGACGGCAGGCAACCTCTTTTCGAAGATTCAAGGCATCCCGTTTACCGCGCGCCGCACCCGCGTGCTCAAGCAGGATCCGACCAACGAAAGGATCGTGTACGCCGGAACCACCGAGGGCCTCTGGAAGACCACCGATCTGGGCAAGGTCTGGAAGCGTGTGAGCGACCCGGAAGTGGTCGTCAATGACGTGCTCGTCGATCCGCGGGATTCCAATCATGTGCTGCTCGCCACCGACCGCAGCGGCGTCATGGCCTCGATCGATGGCGCCACGACCTGGACCACTTCGAATCACGGTTATGCGCATCGCTATGTTTCCGCGGTCCTCGCCGATAACAAGGATGCCAGCACGCTCTATGTTGGCGTCGTCAACGACCGCGAATACGGCGGCGTTTTCCATTCCAATGACGCCGGACAGCACTGGCTGCAGAAAGCGGCCGGTCTGGGCGGCAAAGACGTTTTCGCCCTCAAACAGGCTCCCAGCGGAATGCTAGTTGCCGGCACCAACCACGGCGTGTATTCGCTGGAGCGCAATGCCAGCGAATGGCATCCCATGAACGTTGTGGTCGTCGAGCATACGGTAAAAACGCCGGCCAAGGGAACCCGTAAAGCGGTTACCAAAACAACCGTGGAGAAGTCGAAGCTCGAGGCGCGGGTCAACGATCTGGAACTCGGTTCCGGACGCTGGCTGGCAGCCACCACAGCAGGCATCTACTCCAGCACCGACCAGGGCAAAACCTGGAAGGGCGGGCAGATTATTGGGCAGACTGATTTTGTTTCGGTGCGAGCGGAAGGTTCCACGATGGTCGCCGCCACGCATTCCACTGCGCTGGTTTCGAATGACAACGGCGCAACCTGGAAACAGGCTGGTCTGCCGTCGTATGTAGTAGGCATCCGCGGCGCGGCCATTGCTTCCGACAGCCAGATCGTGATCGCAGCCCGCGAAGGCGCATTCCGCAGCGCAGACGGGGGCGCAACCTGGGAACATGCGGTTAACGGCCTGCCCTCCAAGGACATCACTTCCGTCAGCTTCGATTCCACCCGCAAGCGTCTGCTGGCCACCAGCGACGCGACCGGCGTGATCTTCGAGAGCCGCGACGGCGGACGTTCCTGGCAGCGCGGTCCCGACAGCGGCTTTCCGCTGCGCCGGGTCAGCGTCATCGGCGGACGCTTTGTGGGCGCGACTCCATTCGATGGCGTCATTCTGCAGCCGGAAAACGAATCGATCAGCGCCGCCGCCGAAGCCGGCAGCACCGAGTAGCGAGCGCCATAACCCTGAAGTGTGCCCCGTCCAAGCTTGCTTGGGCGGGGTTTTTCGTAGTGTTCACTTGTGAGCGTCGACTTTGTTCAGATAACCCTGCAGGAACTCAACCAGCTTTTCTCCCAGCTTCCGACCGACGGCCCGGTTGCTCCAACCACGCATTGACCAACCGCCGCCCCTACTGTCAGTCCACAAATCTTCCCCGGTGTGCGCATCCTTGAGAACAGCGGCACCTTTGTCTCCAGACCCCGTCATAACGTTGAGCTTTCCGCTTTGCACAACTTCGAGAACCAGGTCGGCATTTGCCGGTAGAGTTACGACCGACACGCGATCCCACGCTACTAGTTTCTTCGTAATCTCTTCCTTCATTGCTTGGGCGTCTGGGGACGCTTGAATGTACAAGGCGCGCTTATGTTGCCCTTGGTTTTGCGCGGCTAAGAAGCCAACAACTATGAGCGCTAGAAGCGCAACCGTTCGACAGGGGTGTCTCATCCTCAGTAGTCCAATCGAAGCTCTCCAAACTTCTCGAGTGTCTTACCAACGTGTCTCTTGAGTAGTCGGGCGAATTCCTTTGCCGTTTCCGTATCGATCGTCTGCAAATCATAGGTGTGCTGGCTGCCCTGAAACTCACAGGTGAACGTGACGAACTGATTGACGACCGGACAGACCTTGGTTACCAGCACTTTTTCATCAACCGGGAAGGCTTGGTGGGGAGGGAACGCACCTCCGGGTTGCGGCGGCCACGCACCCGCTGCGATGCCCGGATAATCCTTAAGGAGCATCATGCCGATAACAGTACACGCTTTGTCAAAGGGGTCGCAACACGAGGTGAATCGATGGGGTACGGCACAGGAACGACCCGGCTGAAGAGGCGGACCATGGACGAGCCGCCGCCTGCCCTTGCGTTCCTGGCAAGGGTGGGAAACAATTCTCCTGGACTTTTATGCGACTTGCCTGTGGACTCGCGATTGCGCTGGGGTTGAGTTTCCCGGCCGCTGGGATGGCCTGGCAGCAGGATCCGGCAGGCTCCGCGAATTCCTCTGAACAAGCTCCGGCTGTGCCCGCGCCGGCAGAGAAGGCTCCCGCAGAGAAAGCTCCGGCGGCGGCGAAAGCATCGGAGGGCGTGTCGAAGGAAAAGCCCGATGCTGGTTCGGGGAGCGCCACCACGAAACGCCGCCAGCGAACGCCGCCGGCGCCGGATGGGGCTCCGCGGAGAATCGTGATTCGCGAGGGTGGAGCGAGCGAACCCGCAGCCCAGATTGCGCCCGACATTACTCCCGCAGAAGCCGCCCAAGAGCGCCACAATGCGGAACAGTTGCTGGGCGCTACCGGTGATCAACTGAAACAGCTCGCGGGACGCACCCTGAACGCGCAACAGCAGGAGACCGTGGGACAGATCCGCAACTATATGAATGGCGCGCATTCGGCGTTGCAGGAAGGCGATGTGCGGCGAGCCAGCACCCTGGCGCAGAAAGCGCA
>Ga0326727_10014619_pt1 | contig 17049 bp, 9 predicted proteins | sample MB2enrmetagenome_FD_207643 | JGI IMG/M metagenome (GOLD analysis project Ga0326727, IMG submission 207643) | Lab enriched peat soil microbial communities from McLean, Ithaca, NY, United States - MB29MY | ecosystem: Environmental > Terrestrial > Soil > Wetlands > Peat | place: USA: New York...
CGGCGAGCAGGCGCAGCAGCTCCTCTTCGCTGAGGCCGGCTGCCGTCGCCCACGCCGCCCGGGCATGCTTCACGCGGCCGCTCGTCCCGGCAGCCCGAGGAAGCAGCCGGCGGGTACGGGAGTCCCGTGCCGCCAACAGCGCGTCGCTCGGATCGGTCTGGCGGTTGCTGACGATGGCGAGCTGTACCGGCTCACCCGACGAGGTGAGCTGGCGCCAGGTGTCGGCCACCTTGGCGAGGATCGATCGGCCACCCGAGCTGCTCGGTGTGCTGAGATAGGCGAGGTTGGCGGGGGTGCTGCTGTCGACGGTGTACTTGACCTGCGTGTAGGTGTTCGGCGGCCGCATCCGGTACAGCACCACGTCGTCGAGGTTTCCGGCACCGTCCACCTCGACGCCGACGCTCACGATCGGGTTCTCCACACCGTTGGCTGAGTCCAGCAACGCCGCCATGCAGGCGGACCAGGCTACGAGCCACTGGAAGCGGTCCCCGGCGGTGCGAACGCCCGTCGGGCTCGGAGCGGGGAGTGGCTCGGTCACGACACGTGCGCACGGAACTCGGGGGTGGCGCTCATGCCGGCGGCGACATGGAGGAGGACTTCGGCACTCACCGGCTTGTCAGGAAAGGCTGCCATGATCGCCGACGGCACCAGCCGCTGGGTCAGGTCGGAATAGGTGAAGCTCGGCTCCTCGCCCCGCGGTCCCGTCAGTGCTACCAGCTCGGCGAGGGTTCGGTCGTCGATGCCGGTGCCCTCGAGTGCGGCGACGAGCACCGCCCGCCGCTCCTCGTCCCCCGGACGATTGAAGTGGAAGATGCGGGCGGCGCGACGGAGCACTGCCGGGTCGAGAGCGCGCTCGCGGTTGGTGCACATGACGACGATGACGGGGACATCCTCACCGGCAAGGCTATCGACGCCGGCGAGCAGGGCATCGACCCCGGCTCGGTCCTCGTGGTGCATCTGCTCGGCAGCCCGCGACTGCGCCAGGGCGTCGGCCTCGTCGACCACGACGACGAGTGCTGAGGACGGTCCCTTGGCACTCCGAGCCGCTTTGCGGCCCTCGGCGAGGATGTGGGCGAAGGCGTTACCGATGAGCGTCGTCATCTCGCCGACCAGGCCGCTGCCGCGGGCGCTCAGCTTGAGCCGGTACAGGTAGACGGTCAGGTTGAGGGTGTCGGCCATCTCGCAGCCGAACGATTCGGCGAGCGCGCTCTTGCCCGATCCGACGTCGCCGGCAAAGACGAAGAGGGGAGGGCGATCGCGGAAGAGTTCCAGCGCCGGCAACTCACCGCCGTGATGCTCGATGGCCCAGGCATGAAGTCGGCGGGGATCGGCGAGGAGGTACGCCTCTCGACGCAGCCGATCCTTCACATCGTCGAGACCGACGAGCCGACGGTAGCGAGCCGACCGCACCCGCTCGGGCAGCTCGATGATCGGGTGGAAGAGGTCCTCGACGGTCATGGTGTCCTCGTGGGCTGCTCAGAAAGCGGTGAAGACGTCACGGGTCACCCCGACGCCGTTGCGCGAGTAGCCGTTGCCGGAGCCAATGTTGCCCGAACGCGTCGCCGGCTCCTCCCCGAAGCTGCGCGAGACAGGCAGGGCGGCCTCGACCCTCGTCTGATCGGCAGAACTGAGGTTGAGGAACTCCGGGCTGTAGCTCAGGTGGCTATAGAAGCTGCAGCCGGCCACGGCGGCGCTGGTCGGCAGCGAGCCCGGGCGGGTGTCGACAAGCTGACCGCCGACGGTGGCCGTGTAGCGGAGGCGGAGCTTCCAGTTGTTGCTCGACGGGTTTCGGAATCCGTAGGAGACGGTCCCGAGGTAGCCGTCACGCAGCAGCAGCGCCGCCTCCTCAACGAAGGCGTCGATCCGAGCATGCGCGGGCGCGCCGTAGAGGTTGTGGAGCAGACGAAGATCGGTCCCGATCTTGGCCCCGACGTAGCGCGCCTCGGTGATGGTGAAGGCTGCCGTCCGGGTGACGGTGGTCGACATCACACCCCCTCGAATCCCGGTCCGAAGATGGTCCGCCAGGCGGCGTTGGCGTCGCCCTTGGTCGGCGCCTGCACGCCCCAGGCGACCTCCTCCATGGCTTTCGTCGCCGTCTTCACGAGCCGCTGCCGGTCGCCGTCGGTGTAACTGCGGACGACGTTGTTCTCGGAATTGACCGGATCCCACACCTGGATCGGGTCATTCGACGCCGTCACGTCGCCGACGGCGTAGAAGTCGGTAAACACGATCGGGCTGCGCAACTCGGTCCGCGAGATATACGAGAGCACCTGCTCGATCGCCCGCGGATAGTCGTGGACCGCCAGCGCCTCCCCGTTCCAGCCCAGGTCCCAGAGGTGCGCCACGATCAACTCGACGAGGAAGCTCTTGCAGCGAAACTGGCCATCGACCCGCTTGGCTTCTCGCACCCACGATTTGAGCAATCGGATCAACTCGCGGTACTCCGGTCCGGCGGCGCCCCGCCGCGTCTGCATGAAGCGAAGGTGCAGCGTCACCGAGGTGAGCACCCGATCGCCCTGGCGGGTGATGAGGTAACCCTGGTCGTCCGGTTCGCCGGTGTAGAGCACGGGTGCGACGTCGATCTTGAGCCCCGAGCCGTGCATGGTGATGCCGACAGCGTGGTCGGAGATGACGAAGTCGTCCGCCACTTTGGTGTCGCCGTACACCTCCATGCACCGGTCGCGCAGCCAGTTGAGCAGGCCGCTCTCGTCGGCGTTGACGCCACCGACGCTGGCGGCGCGGACATAGGCAGCCACGTCGGCATCCGACCCCTCGCCGCGGCGGCGCTGGATCGCGGTGTGCTTGGCTGTGCTGCCGGAGGCCCGCAACTTGACGAGGTCGTAGTCTGGGTGAGCATCGATGTACGACTCCAACCGGGACCGAAGGTGGTTGACCTGGCTGCGCCGCCGGGCCGCCTCATCCGACGAGATATTCACCTTCGAGGCGGCATAGGCTGCGAGAACGGCGTGATCGACGTGGTTGGCCGGCATCAGCCCACCACCGCCGTTGCCAGGGTTGCCCTCATTTGTGCCATGTCGACTCCTCGCAGGCAGACACGGCTGGAGCACCTGGCGGGCCTGGCCAGGCACGCGCCAGCGCCAGGCTCGCTCCAAGAGAAAGAATGAAGGCTCATCGTGTCTGCTCCCAGCGCCGAAGAGGTCGGATCACTTAAGTCTAACGCACAGATATCCGCGTCCCGTTCGCGCGGCTCAGCTACTCTGTATTCGTGACCCAACGGCGGATCGAGTGATGCACCGAGTGTGTCCTGGGCGATCGACCTGTGTCACCGGGTGACTGGAACATGACTGAGCCGGCCTTCGAACCCGGACGGATCCGACTCGCCCGCGAACTCAAGGGATGGAGCCAGGCAGATCTCGCCCGGTCGCTGGCAATCACAGCTGCCGCCATAAGCCAGTTCGAGGCCGGCGCGAGTCGACCGAGCGCAGACACCCGTCAGCGACTAGCCGCGGTCCTGGAAGTGCCGCCTGGCTTTCTCGACCTGCCGCTCGTCGACACCCATGAGGGCTTCTTCAGGTCGTTGCGCCGGACATCGGTCATCGATCGTCGACGGGCGAGAGCGCTCGCTCAGCTCGCTCACGATCTCGTCACCTTGACAGAGCTCGGTCGGCGGCTACCGCCGCCTTCCGTGCCGGAGCTCGAGATGCCTCCGCTCGTCGAGGACAGAGAGTTGATCGAGGGACTCGCAGCTGAAGTGCGTAGACACTGGGGGCTCCCCAAGGGCCCTGCCCCAGACGTGGTCAGGCTGCTTGAAAGCCACGGAGTCGTTGTCATGCGCCTTCCCCTCGGCACGGCGGACGTCGACGCTTTCTCGTTACCCTTCGCGGATCGTCCCGTGGTTGTGCTTGGCACTGACAAGGGTGACAAGGCACGCTCGAGGTTCGATGCTGCGCACGAGCTTGGACACCTGGCAATGCATGGTGAGCAGGTGTGGGGGCTGCCGATCGTAGAGAAACAGGCTCACGAGTTCGCAGCCGCCTTCCTCATGCCAGAAGCGGACATCTACAAGGCTCTTCCGTCGTGTGCGGACTGGCCGACGCTCTTCGAGTTGAAGATGCGCTGGCAGGTCTCGCTCGCAGCGCTCCTGATGCGCGCCCGCACCGTCGGACGTATGAGCGAGGCGAACTACATCGCCGCTGTGAAGACCGCATCGGCCCGAGGATGGCGAAGAGTCGAACCCCTGCCGCTTGGCGAGCCCGAGCAACCTCGGACGCTACGGGACCTCCTCGACTCGGACGACGGTGCCATGGCTCGAAGAATGCTGCCAGCTCACGCAATGGACCTGCTCGCGACTGCGGTCGCGGCGTAGGTCAGTTCGCCCACCTTTGGCCGGCGTCCGAAAACGTCAGGCTGGTCCGCGGCGATTCCTTGCGGTCGCCGCGGTATCAGTACCGCGCGCAAGCGTACGAGTTTCGTCCTCGGGGTCTAGGCGTCCCGCAGCAGCCCTTTGCCGCGGAATGGGGTAGCGCACAATGTGGCGATCTGGGGGCGAAAGAACAGATCCAACGTCCCCAGGGCGCCGGCGACGCCTTCAAAGGGCGGCAGCCGACGAGTGTGTCGGCACCGGGTGAAAACTGACCCCCGTGCACGAGTACGTACGGGGAGCCGAGAAGGGAACGGTGAGCGAACGTGGCGGACAAGCATGACGGTCGATGGACGGATCGGTGCCCTGAGCCAGAGCGCTGCCGACGGATCGCTGGCTTCCTCTGGACGGCCCGTTCCTTCGTCAGCGAATACCTGACCATCGATCCCGACTGGGCGGGCCGCCCGGGGTCCCAGCTCGGGAAGGAGCTCTCCCATGTCGAACGGACCGACGGAAAGGAGTTCCGTGACGAGGTTCAGGCCGCGGTGAACAACGCCGGGATCCTCCTGTTTGCCACGGTGCAACACCTCGAGTCGATCGCAGTCCTTCTTGGCGCCGACGTTCCGCCCATCTACTCCCTTACCGCGCTCGCGCGAGTTGCCATGGAGCTCGGCGCGGGCGCGTGGCGCCTCACGGACCCGACGATCGATGCGCGTACCCGCGTCGCGCGCCTCTCGCTCGATCGACTGAACAGCGCGCGGGAGCTTGACAAGGTGCTCACCGAGACCGGGATGACCCGCGCCGAGCTCGGCAACCATGCCAGCCTCGAAGAGACGGCGAAGAAGATCGAGGCCCTCGGGCTGGCAGTCAAGGTCGGTGCGCGGAGCTCGGCCGGCGACCGTGTCGACGGCCACGAGCGGCCGGCGATCTCGACGACGATGGAGACCTTCGCTGGCCGCCACATCGAGACGGACTCAAAGCGCGTCTACAGGCTCTTCTCGGCGGTCACCCACGGCACCCAATGGGGGGTTACCGTCTTCTTCAGCACCAAGGACACCGCCGATGGCCGCTTGTCGTCAGAGTTCGCCGTCGAACAAGGTTGGGTCGACGGAGCGTCCCTCGTCGCCGCGGAGAGCTACGCCTGGGCCGTCGAGAACTTCGTCGCACTCCTCGGCTGGGATGAGCAACCGCTCAATCGATGGATGACGAAGATTGACGCGATCTTCGGGGACCTGCTCGGCGCATAGCCGCGCCAGCGCGAACAGATCGACTACAGCGCGTGGGGTCGTAAAACGGTCAGCGAAAGCGCCAGCGCGTCCGATACAGGGATCGTGGCACATCGCTAGGTGCCGTCGCGGCGGGGTCGGCCGGAACCGCTCCGGCGTCCGCCGCGATGATCAGGGACAAGGTGTCTTGCCACGGCATGGGCAGGCGCTCCACCTCCGTCGATGACTGCGGCGGCCGCTTCGACGACGCACGAGACATTGGCGGCCTACTCCCGAGCGCGCCGCTCGAGCGCGGCGACGGCGTCATCGGCGAGCGACACGCTCTTGCGTCTCGCAGCTCGCACAGCAAGTCGAGTTCCCACCTTGACTGTTCGGTGGTCGGCGTGAAGACGACGACCTCTTTGGCGCCGATCGGAGCATATCCGGGGACGGGGTCAGCGGCCTCCGACAGCACCGCGGCGAGGTCCTCGATGATGACGTACGTCACGGCTACCTGGATGAAGGCGGCCAGCTCGACTCGTCGAATGACCATCAGCGGGAGGACTCGCCGCGGCTCGATTGTCCACGGTTCCTGCAACACCCCGGGTGTAGAACAGGCAGAGGCATGAGGAGCCAAGCGTGGCAACACTCGAGGAGCTGACACCGGGCGCAGTCGTGCGCGGCATCGTCCCTGGCGAGTCGGTCACCGTCGTAGCGACGCGCTGGGCAGGCTCGCGAAGCGTCGTGCTCACGTTCCGAACTGACGCTGGCAGGGTCGATGAACAGATCGTTTACCGGACGCAGGAAGCTGAGCTGACGCTCGATGGGCAGGGGCGAGCCTGGTCCTTCGACGGCGAGGGCACACTTTTCCGGCTCGTTGCCGAGGCCCGCAGAATCCGTCTCGCTTACTTGTTCGATCCCCGCCTCGCGGTGCATCTCAGTCTGATCGAACCACTTCCTCATCAGATCATCGCTGTCTATGGCGAGATGCTTCCCAGGCAACCTCTGCGCTTCTGCCTGGCGGACGATCCCGGTTCCGGCAAGACGATCATGGCCGGGCTGTACATCAAGGAGCTGATGCTTCGTGGGGATGTCCGCCGAGTCCTGATCGTGGCCCCCGGCGGTCTCGTCGGACAGTGGCAGGACGAGATGCACGACAAGTTCGGACTCGACTTCTCAATCCTTACCCGAGAGCTGATCGAGGCCGCCCGTACAGGCGATCCCTTCGGTGAGCGCAACTTGATGATTGCCCGACTGGATCACCTGTCCCGCAACGAGGATTTGCTCGAACGTCTCGGGGCCACAGAGTGGGACCTCGTCGTCGTTGACGAGGCGCATCGCATGGCGGCTCACTACTTCGGCAATGAGGTCAAGGAGACGAAGCGCTATCGCCTCGGGAAGCTGCTCGGCGGCACGACACGTCACTTCCTGCTCATGACTGCGACGCCCCATGCTGGCAAGGAAGAAGACTTCCAGCTCTTCATGGCATTGCTCGATTCCGACCGCTTCGAGGGCAAGGTCCGCGAAGGTGTCCACACAGCCGACGTATCGGACCTCATGCGACGGATGGTGAAGGAGAACCTTCTGCGCTTCGATGGGCGACCTCTTTTCCCCGAACGACGCGCCTACACCGTCCCCTACCAGTTGTCCGACCTAGAGATGGTTCTCTATGCCGAGGTTACGGACTATGTCGCCCAGGAGATGGGGCGTGCCGAACGGCTGGCCGCTGAAGGTGAGGGTCGCCGAGGAAACCGCGTCGGCTTTGCCGTCACGGTGTTGCAGCGGCGTCTTGCCTCAAGCCCAGAGGCGATCTTCCAGTCGCTCGCCCGACGCCGCAGGCGACTCGAAGACAAAGCGAGCGAGGTCAAGACTCAGCAGCGCGCTCACTCGTTGCTCGCCGAGAGCGAACCACTGCGGATTCAGCTCGATGATCCCGACGAAGACCTGGACGACGACATCGAGGATCTGGAAGGTGCTGAGGTCGAGGAACTGGAAGAGCAACTCGTCGACCAGGCGACTAGTGCGCGCACGCTCGCGGAGCTGCAACACGAGATCGCCACTCTGGAACGTCTCGAAGCTCTCGCGGACCAGGTACGAAAGTCTCAAGTTGACAAGAAGTGGACTGAACTAGTCGGACTCCTCGCGGAAGCTCCCGAGATGGTGGAGTCGGGAGGATCACGGCGAAAGCTCATCGTGTTCACCGAGCACCGTGACACCCTTCACTACCTCGTCGACAAGCTGCGCGCCTATCTGGGCCGTCCAGAAGCTGTTGTCGCCATTCACGGTGGAGTGGCTCGCGAAGAGCGCCGGGTTATTCAAGAACGGTTCACCCAGGACAAGGATTGCTTGATCCTCGTCGCGACTGATGCGGCGGGGGAGGGCATCAACCTCCAGCGGGCGCACCTTCTCATCAACTATGACTTGCCCTGGAATCCAAACCGGATCGAGCAACGTTTCGGACGCGTGCACCGCATCGGTCAGACCGAGGTTTGCCACATGTGGAACCTGGTCGCTGACGAGACCCGAGAGGGCCAGGTCTATCGCCGGTTGCTCGACAAGCTCTCGGAGATGCGCGAGACCCTCGGCAAGGATCAGGTGTTCGATGTTCTCGGTGACGTGCTGCCAGGCCGAGAGCTTCGGGACTTGTTGCTTCAGGCAATCCGGTATGGCAACCAGCCGGAAGTGAAGGCCCAGCTCAACAGGGTCATCGACGCGAAGGTGGGCGAAGGGCTTGCCGAAATGGTTCGCGAGCACGCTCTTAGCTCTGAGGTGCTGTCGACGGCTGATCTGGACCGCATCCGTGTCGACATGCTCGAAGCCGAGGCTCGCAAGCTGCAGCCCGGCTACGTGCAAGCCTGGTTTGCCCAGGCGTTTGCGCAGCTCGGCGGGCGCATGAGCGAGCGGGAATCGAGCAGGTTCGAGGTCACCTTCGTCCCGGCAGAGATTCGCAACCGGGACCGGCTGATCGGTGCTGGCATCCCCGTTCTCCCCAAGTACCAGCGCGTCACTTTCGAGAAGGATCTCATTCACGCCGAGGGAAAGCCCCTCGCCGAACTGGTCGCGCCGGGCCACCCTCTTCTGGAGGCGGTGCTCGACATCACTTTGGAGAGGCATCGGACTCTGCTTCGCCAAGGGGCAGTTCTTGTGGATCCTTCCGACCAGGGAACCGAGCCGCGTGTGCTCGTCTTTCTGGAACACGCCGTCACTGATGCGAGAGAGGACAGCCACGGAAACCGTCGCACCGTGTCGCGACGCTTCGAGTTCGTCGAGGTCCCCGAAGTAGGGGAGTTGAGACCGGCCAGCTATGCGCCGTACCTCGACTTGCGGCCTGCCACCGATGCGGAGCTACTTGCCATTGAGCCACTCGTCGAGAAGATGGACTGGTTGCAGGCTGATGTTGAGAACCGGGCGCTGGACTATGGGATCGACGTTCTCTCCGCGGAACATCTCGCCGAAGTTCGTTCGCGCACGCTTGAGCGCGTCGCCAAGGTAAAGGCCGCTGTCCAAGAGCGCCTCACCCGCGAGGTCACCTACTGGGACCACCGTGCGAGCGAGCTTCAGTTGCAAACAGACGCCGGGAAATCACCGCGGATGAATCCCGATCGAGCTGCTGGACGCGCCGACGAGTTGCAGCGACGCAAGGAGGCTCGCCTTGCCGAACTGGACCGCGAGGCTCAGCTTGCCTCGCAGCTACCGGTCGTGGTCGGTGGCGCGCTGGTTCTGCCGATGGGTCTTATACGACAAGCAACGTGGGAAACGTCCTCCGCCCCTCCTGTGCACGCCAGCGACACAACCGTCGTCGAACGGAGAGCGGTTGACGCGGTCTTGGCGATCGAGCGGCGGCTGGGCCACGAAACACAAGAGATGCCTCACAGTCACCCTGGATACGACATCCGCTCGACCCTGCCCACAGGTGAGACGTTGTTCGTCGAGGTCAAGGGGCGTGTCGAAGGAGCCGATGCATTCGTGGTGACCCAGAACGAGCTTCGGTTCGCTGCGAACGTACCAGATGCTTACGTCCTCGCACTTGTCGAAGTCTCGGCGGACGGAGCCGAACACGACCAGGTCCGCTACTTAGTGCGTCCGTATGGTTCCGATGTCCATCTGCCCTTCGACACCACCAGCACGACCCTCTCATGGCACGCTTACTGGCAACGTGCCGTCTCACCGTCGGGACCGTGATGCCAACCAAGCTGATTGAAGTCGCCCTTCCACTCGATGTCATCAATCGTGAGGCTGCGCGGGAAAAGAGCATCCGGCACGGGCATCCGAACACGCTTCATCTTTGGTGGGCACGCCGTCCCCTGGCGGCGTGTCGGGCCGTGCTGTTCGCTCAACTAGTTGATGACCCTTCCGCTCACCCGGAGTTGTTTCCCACTGAGGCAGATCAAGAACGGGAGCGACGGCGCTTATTTGACATCATCGAGCGATTGGTCCCCTGGGAAGCCACCAACAATGAGGAGATTCTCGAAGAGGCACGCGCAGAAATTCGGCGCTGTTATCCCGATGGACCGCCACCGATTGTGGATCCCTTCTGTGGCGGCGGCTCGATCCCTCTGGAAGCACAGCGCCTCGCCCTCGAAGCGCACGCGAGCGACCTCAACCCTGTGGCCGTGCTCATCACCAAAGCGTTGATCGAGCTTCCACCAAAGTTCGCGAGCCGTTCGCCAGTCCATCCTGACGAAGAGGCGAAGTTTAGTGGAGTCCAATCCTGGTCCGGCACGCAGGGCCTTGCCGAGGACGTCCGGTACTACGGAAAGTGGATGCGAAACGAAGCGGAACACCGCATCGGGCACCTGTATCCGAAAGCAACACATGTCGGTGGCGAACAGGCCACAGTCATCGCGTTGCTTTGGGCCAGAACAGTGACATGTCCAAACCCAGCGTGTCGTTCAGCCATGCCGCTTGTACGAAGCTTTTGGCTCGGCAAGAAGAAGGGAAAGGAAGCCTGGGTGCGCCCCATGCCTGATCCCTTGGCCAAGAAGGTACGCTTCGAGGTCGGGTACGGAAGCGGAGGTCCGCCGGTCGAGGGAACAGTCAACCGAAGCGGCGCTACGTGTATCGTCTGCAACACTCCGGTGCCTCGGCAGCACCTGTGGGAAGAGGGACGCGCTCATCGAATAGGCACGCAACTGATGGCTATCGTCGCTGCTAGCCAAGGTGGGAGGGTGTACCTGCCCCCCACTCAGATGCAGGAAGTTGCCGCAAGGGTCGCGAGACCAGACGATGTCCCAGATACCGAGATGCCGGACAATCCGAGATGGTTCTCGCCTCCTATGTATGGCATGGCGCACCATTCCGAGCTATTCACTAATCGGCAACTAACTGCAATGTCTACATTTAGTGATCTTGTCGGAGCGGCACGTGAGCGAGTCTTTACGGACAGCGGTGGCGACACAAGCTACGCGGACGCAGTGGCGACATACCTAGCCTTAGCGGTGAGCAGAGGAGCCGACCTCAATAATTCGATTGTCACCTGGTCGAATAGTCGCGATCAGGCCAGGAATCTCTTTGCGCGGCAAGCAATTCCGATGGCGTGGGATTTCGCTGAGGTCAACCCATTCGCTGGGGCCGCAGGTGATCTAGGAGTCTCCATTGACTCGGCTTGTGGCGTCCTTCAAGTGATGACGCTTGGTTCCCCTGGTCACGTTCGACAGCAGGATGCTGCGAAAGGGTCGTTCCCTGGTGGCGCACTTTCGACAGACCCCCCGTACTACGACAACATTGGTTACGCAGACCTTTCTGATTTTTTTTACATCTGGCTTCGTCGCTCGCTGCGCGATACGTATCCAGAGCTGTTCGTTACGCTCCTCACGCCGAAGACGGATGAATTGATCGCAACCCCGTACCGTTTCGACGGCGACAAGTCGAAGGCGGAGCACCATTTTGAGGTTGGGTTTGGAGAGGCTTTCCGAAGCGCCGCCATAGAAGCTGACCTAACGACCCCGATGACGATCTTCTACGCCTTCAAACAGAGTGAGTCGGACGACGAGGACGAGGACGGTACCGCGAGTACCGCATCGACGGGCTGGGAGAAAATGCTGGAAGGCTTGCTGAGGTCCGACCTGACGGTCACCGGCACCTGGCCGATGCGCACCGAACGGTCTGCACGGAGCGTTGGAATCGGCACGAACGCCCTCGCGTCCTCGATCGTCCTCGTTTGCCGTCCTCGGTCTGTCGGGGCAGGAGTGACCGATCGCCGTGGGTTCATCCAAGAACTCAAGGGAAAGCTTGGGCACGCGCTGTACGACTTACGGAGCGGTGGGGTGGCTCCTGTAGACCTTGCTCAGGCAGCCATCGGGCCAGGAATGGCGGTGTTTTCCAGGTACGCGAAGGTGATCGAACCAAATGGGGACCCGATGCGCGTTCGTACCGCGCTCGCGCTGATCAACCAGGTCCTCGACGAGGTCTCCGCCGAACAAGAAGGGGAGTTCGATGAGGACACGCGCTGGGCCATCGCCTGGTATGCGGAACAGGGGATGGACGAGGGTGACTATGGAAGAGCGGACGATCTCAGTCGGGCGAAGAACGTCAGCGTCGATGGACTGGTTCGTGCGGGCTTGGTGAAGTCGGGTGGCGGCAAGGTCCGGCTACTGGATCGCAACGAGCTGGACCCGAACTGGGACCCGACCAAGGACAGTCGTCTCACCGTCTGGGAAGTCACTCAGCATCTAATCCGGCGTCTGATGAAGGAAAACGAGGCCTCTGCCGCTGAACTCCTGGCGAAGGTTGGTGGGCTTGGAGACGCAGCGCGTGACCTGGCGTACCGTCTGTTCCTCATCGCCGAGTCAAAGAAGTGGGCCAAGGAGGCTGGGCCGTATAACGCTCTGGCAGCATCTTGGCTTGATATCAGTCGACTGGCCGCCGCTGAACCCGATGGCCAGGGGTCGCTCTTCTAGAGGTTAGGGGTCCAAATGGCGCTCAGTAACCGAGATCGGGTGGGCAACGCGCTGGAATTGTTGGCCCGAGCGTTCGGCCCACACATCGACCGCCGCATGACCAAGAAGTCACCCGTGGGAGAAAACTGGAAGGCCGCATACTCCGACGTGAATGTCGACGAGGACCCGTCGGCGCAGATCAGCGTCGTGCTGGACAACTGGCAGAACGTGTTCCGTGACGAACTGCGGTCGACGGGTCGCAACCTCGTTGGCGAAGCTCGCGACTGGCGCAACAAATGGGCACACAACGAGCCTTTTTCGCGTGACGACGCTTACCGATCACTCGACACGATCGAGCGGCTTCTCGCGCTGATCGACGCGCCAGAGGCAGCCGAGGTCGGTGCAACCAAGAACGACTTGATGCGCCAGAGGCTCGAAGCTGAGACGAAGAAGGTAACTCCGAAGCCAGATGCGCTGTTCACGGAACCCTCCGCGGGGCTTTTGCCGTGGCGCGAAGTGATTCAGCCTCACAATGACGTTGCGCAGGGAAAGTTTGCCCTTGCTGAGTTTGCGGCAAACCTTCATCAAGTGCACCTTCGCAAGGGGCTTGCCGAATATACAGAGCCGGTTGAGTTCTTTCGACGGACGTATCTGACCGTTGGCCTGCACCAGTTGCTGACTCAGGCCGCGCAACGCATCGTGCATGGCCGTGGCGTGCCCGTCGTCGACCTCCAAACGAACTTCGGTGGCGGGAAGACGCACTCGATGATCGCGCTCTACCACCTCTTCTCGGGGCTACCCGTGACCGGTTTTCCACAGGAGGTTCAAGAACTCCTCTCTGCTGCCGGTGTCAAGGAACTGCCCGCCGTTCGGCGAGCTGTCCTAGTCGGGACGGAAATGTCACCTGGTCAGCCCCAGGTGAAACCGGACGGCACTGAGATCCGTACGCTCTGGGGTGAGATCGCGTGGCAGCTCGGAGGTATCGAGGGCTACGCGCTCGTGGCCGAGGCTGATCGAACTGCTACGAGTCCTGGCCAGGCCATGGCCGAGGTTTTTCGACGCTTTGGACCTTGCCTTGTGCTGATCGACGAATGGGTCGCGTACGCTCGGCAGCTCTTCGAGACCTCGGAACTGCTCCCCGGCGGCATGTTCGAGACGCAGTTCTCTTTCGCCCAGACGCTCGCGGACGCAGCGATTGCGGTTCCAGGCGTCCTTCTTGTGATTTCGCTGCCGGTGTCTGATGACCCTGCTCGTCCCGGCTCTTCTCCGATCGGATCTGAGGCAGAGCTAGGTGGGGTAGCTGGGCAAGAAGCGGCTCGTCGACTCGGCAACGTCATCGCTCGGACCGAGACGCCCTGGCGTCCGGCGTCTGCAGAAGAGAGTTTCGAGATCGTTCGCCGTCGGCTCTTCGAACCCATCGCGACTGACCGCATCAAGGATCGTGACGCCACCGCTCAGACCTTCAGCGAGTTCTACTGGAGACAGGCGGCGGAGTTCCCGAGCGAGTGCCGAGAGCCAGGGTACATAGACAAGATCAAGGGGTCGTATCCGATCCATCCAGAACTCTTTGCCCGATTGTACGAGGACTGGTCGACCCTCGAAGGGTTTCAACGCACCCGTGGCGTACTGCGGCTCATGGCTGCTGTGATCTCAGCCCTCTGGGCTGGGAGCGATCAGTCGCCGATGATCCTGCCAGCGAGCGTGCCCCTCGATGATGCGGCAGTACAGGCAGAGCTGACCCGGAATCTGGACCAGGCGTGGCAGCCCATTATTGACAGCGACATTGATGGTCCGGGATCGGTGCCGCTCAAGATCGATCGCGCATATCCGAACCTGGGTAGATACGGAGCCGCCCGGCGTGCAGCTCGCGCCGTCTTCCTGGCGTCCGCACCTCGGGCCGGTTCTGCGAACCGGGGAGTGGAGGTTCAACGAGTCAAGCTCGCGTGCACCCTCCCAGGGGAGTCGGTCGCAACCTACGGCGACGCACTCAACCGACTGACTGACCGCTCCTCCTACCTCTACGTCGAAGGTGCCCGGTACTGGTATGGGACCCAAGCCTCCGTGGCCCGACGAGCGCGTGAACTCGTTGAACAGCTCCTGACCACCCGACGGGACGAAGTCCACGCTGAGATAGTCAGAAGACTTCGGGACCAACCTCGTGGCCGCGGCGAATTCCAGGCTGTGCATGTCTGTCCTGCCAGCGCAGGAGACGTTCCCGACGATCCAGAAGCACGTCTGGTCATCCTTGGACCCACCACACCCCACTCGAATCGAGACGACAACTCTCTGGCGATGACAGCGGCACGGGGCATCCTCGATCAGCGTGGATCGGGTCAGCGCCTGTACCGCAACATGCTCGTTTTCTTGGCCCCGGACCTGAAACGCCTGGAGGAACTCGAACGAGGGTCAGCCGAGTTTCTCGCTTGGAAGGATATCGATGACCGATGGCAGGAGCTGAACCTCGACGTCTTCCAGAAAAAGCAGGCAGAGTCCAAGAGACGCGACGCCAACACAGGTGTGGATTCTCTCCTTTCCGAGACTTATCACTGGTGCCTGGTTCCCCATCAACCGGAGCCAACCGGTCCAGTTGAATGGGAGTCAATCAAGGCGGATGGACAGGGTTCTCTTGCTGAGAGGGCGAGCCGGAAGCTGGTCAACTCCGGTTCCCTTGGCGCGGCGTACCCGTCCGAGCTGCTCCGCCGATCGCTTGGCGACGATGGCGTGCTCTCTTCGATGTGGGCCGATGGGTACACGACGGTGAACGCCCTGTGGGACACCTTTGCCCGATACCCGTACTTGCCTCGACTCAAGAACCTGGAAACACTCTGTGCAACCGTCCGAGAGGGCGCGAACCCAATCACCTGGCAGATAACAGGATTCGCGGTCGCAGACGCCTTTGATGCCAGTACCCGTCGGTACGTGGGCCTCACCGTCCACGGAGATGCCCGGAACGTGATCGGGACGACTCTCGTTGTCCACCCGGATGTCGCTGCCGCGCAGCTCCACGATGAGGAGATTCAAGTGGTCTCGGCCGGAAGCGGCGATCGTAGACCCGAGGCCACGCCCACACCTGGTGTCGGTGATGAACGCCCCGTCGAGGACGACAAGCTACATCGCTTCTACGCGGTGGTTCGACTGGACCCGGAGCGCTACCAACGTGACTTCTCCAAACTCGCTGCCGAAGTCATCGCTAACCTCGCCGGACTCCTTGGGACCAACGTTGAGATCACCGTTGAGGTGAAGGCCACAAACGACGCTGGGTTTCCAGACCACGTCACGCGAACGGTCACTGAGAACGCTCGCACGCTCAAGGTCGACTCGTACGGGTTCGAGATGGAGTAAGTGCAGGCGTTCGCCTTGCGTCACGCTCGCGATGATCTTGCTGATCGCTCGGGCGCTGGTGACCGCGGTGGCCGATCGCAGCGGTGCGAGCGCCCAGCGGTCGGATCAGGATGGAACAGGACGGGATGACGTTTTTGTCCCAACTGGCGCTGTTGAGCAACGCATCGAGCCATTCGGCGAACTCCCGTGCTCCTGTTTTCGTCGACTCGGGAATCGTCGTGAAGTAAGGCCCCGTAACCGGCGACGTAGCAATCAGTCATCGAAGGGCAGGCAATTGCTGACAGGTTGACAACTCCCGAGATCGACGCACTCACCTGCCACTGAGGCGCGGTCGCCTGTGCTGGCTCCAAGGGCGCGACGATAAGGCTGGCAGCGATGATGAGCAGTGTTCCTGCCGCTCCAACAGCCAGCGCGCGTAGAACGGCGGGAGCACCACGCGGTCGGTTCCTGGCTTCTCGCGCCAAGCCGACGCGCGCGATCGCAACCTTGGCACGATAATCATTGGCGACCTGTCATTATCATCAGATCCCAGCCACACCGCCGTTGGATTCTGCAACTGGCAGCTCCGAGGCACTGCAGCCTCGATGGTTCAGAGGAAGGTGGCGAGTTTCTTGCGGTCCACAGGTCTTACGGGAATCTGGACGACCAGGGTGAGTGACGGATGCGCGCTGACACTTAGCTCGATGACGTCGAGCTTGATGATCCCTGCGGTCGGGTGACGGATGGAGATGGGGCCGGTAATGGACTGCTTTACTAGGTAGTGAGGCCACAACGCACGGAACTCTGGACTGGCTGCACGGAGCGCTTCGATGAGTTCGTTGAAGCGGGCGTCTCCGGCGTGCCGCCCAGCGGCGGCTCGGAACTGCGCGAACAGGATGCGACTGCGGCCGTCCCAGTCGACCCACCTCCGTCGATGAACGGGATCGGCGAAGGTTAGCCACATGAGGTTGCGGCGACCCTCGGGAAGGCCACCTGGGTCCCACAGCGCCGCGAAAGTCTCATTCCATGCCACAAAGTCGAACCTCTGGCCGAGGAGACAAGCCGGTGCAGGCACCAAGGCGGCGAGCAACCGGTTGAGCTCGGGGGTGGCACCTTCGGGCATCTGGTCGGGCTCGGGAGTGGGAAGACCCGCGAGGTGGCGAAGATGGCGGTGGTTCTCTTGGTCGAGGCGGAGCGCACGGGCTAACGCGTCGATGACGTGGGCGCTGGCCGTGATCGACCTGCCCTGTTCGAGCCACGTGTACCAGGTCACCCCTACGCCCGAGATCTGGGCGACCTCTTCCCGGCGCAGTCCCGGCGTGTT
>Ga0326727_10014620_pt1 | contig 17049 bp, 9 predicted proteins | sample MB2enrmetagenome_FD_207643 | JGI IMG/M metagenome (GOLD analysis project Ga0326727, IMG submission 207643) | Lab enriched peat soil microbial communities from McLean, Ithaca, NY, United States - MB29MY | ecosystem: Environmental > Terrestrial > Soil > Wetlands > Peat | place: USA: New York...
CAGGCTCAGCCTCTTCGACAGGCTCAGCCTCTTCGACAGGCTCAGCCTCTTCGACAGGCTCAGCCTCTTCGACAGGCTCAGCCTCTTCGACAGGCTCAGCCTCTTCGACAGGCTCAGCCTCTTCGACAGGCTCAGCCTCTTCGACGGCCTCCGGCTCCGCTGGAGCTGGAGAGCGCAAGGAAGTGGTTTGAAGGGGCTCGCCTTCGGCGAGCGGTGCTTCAGCCTCTTCAGCCTCCTCGATCTCTTCTGCTTCTTCGACCTCTTCGAGCGGTTCCGCTTCCTTCGGCTCCGAGGATGCCTTCCCAACTGGCGCGACAGGCATCGTCGTACTCGGCGATGCCGCAGTCGCTGCTCCGACGACCGAGCCGGGGGGCAGGACGAAGCTGCCGTCCTTGAGCGCGTCGCCGAGCAGCCGCTCGATTTCCTTGAGGCCTATCGAGCTTCGGTCGCTCGTGCCGCGCTCGAGCTCGGCCCTGCCGCCGAGGACTCCGAGGATCTCGTCCCAGCTCTTGTCGATGAGTTCGTCTACCTCGGCCTGGCGGTTCTTTCGTATATGCCCGACGCTTGAGCGTATCGCCTTCCGAACCTCGGGCCTGCGCGCCTCGAGCTCGCGCTTCCAGCGGCCGAAATCGAGATCCGACTTGTTCTCGATGTACTCATTGAGAAGGCTGATCTGGAAGCGCTTGATCCTGTCCGAGAGGACAACCATGCGGTCCTGGCGTAGGTTGAGGAGGAGGAAGGCGAGGAGGAAGGCGGTGACGAAGAAAGAGCTCAAGAGTATCCACTTCATCGCCGCCGGAAGGCTGAACTCGGTCGCGTTCACGACATAGCCGACCCTGCCCGCTCCCTCGACTTTCTGGGAGAAGAGGACGAAGGAGTCGCCGCTCGCGGCAGAGGAAGCTATCGGCACAGGCTTCACGTCGAGGCCTGCGGCCCAGAGCTCGGCGACGCGGACGGGAAGGATGGAGCGGTAGGCGGCCGGTACGCGCAGGAGGACGCCTTGGGCCTCGACGGGTACTGCGCTCTCGCCTACCGAGGCGAGACCATCCTTTATGAGGAGGGACACGAGGCCCTCGGTCGAGACGAAAAAGACCGCACTGCCGCGGTAGATGCCATAGCTATCGGAGAAGGGCAGGGAATAGAGGAAGCGCCCCGAGACGGCATCGATGAGCACGCGGCCCTTCGAGCCCTCGGGGGAGGCGAAAGAGTCGTAGGGCAGGTCGCCTGTATCGCCGTAGTTGCGGTACATGGTCTCGATATCGGTCTTCGAGCGGATATCGCCGGGGATAGTGCTGAAATGTATGCGCTTGCCGTTGGCGTCGATGAAGCGGAGGCCGGAGAGGCCGGCTGTCTCTTCTTGGAGCTTGCCGAAGGCGTTGGCCCTGTTGAAGGAGTCCTGAGAGCTGATATTGGGCAGGAAGCTCTTGCGGACGGAGTCCTGATTCAGGATCGAGCCGAAGCGCGCAAGGTTCGAGGCGTGATAGCGAGCCTCCTCATTGGCGACTTTCGAAAGCGAAGATTCGATGCCCCTGACAATAGAAGGGTTATAGAAGCTCGCCTCGACGACGTTGAAGAGTCCCGAAAAGGCCGCCACGGCTAAGGCCGCGAAGAGGAGTACGGCTATAAGGAAGCTTACGCTCGCTTTTTGGCCTACGGTCATCGCCCCGCTATCCTCTCCTTGCTTTTTTGCGTTTCGAACCTGCCCGAATCTTCGTTCAAGGCTATTCTCTTCAATATCGGTCCGAGCGAAAGCACTCTACACCGCAAAAGTTCACCATGCACAGACTAAAGCGGACGCTTACGCTTGATGGGAGGAGCGGTACGCTTTATACTTTCGCCATGCGCATACGCGACATCAACCTGAAGCTCAAGGTTCTCCTCGTCTCGATGGGGGGAATGCTCGTCATTTCTGTGGTTATCGCCCAGTTCTACATTAGTGACATAACCGCTCAGGCTAAGGCCGCGATATTGGAAAAGAGCAGAGCCGTCGTCTTGACGGCCGAAGCGACGCGGGACGCCATGGCCGACAGGCTCAAACTGGGCACAATCACCGACCTTGCTGCCCTCGCCAAGAAAGGAAACCAGGAGGCCCTCCTCAAGGCGGTGCCGATCATAACGGCGATAGAAGTGGCGGATAAAAACGCAAAAGAAGGACAGTACGAATTCCACGTCCCCAAATTCCAGCCCCGCAACCCAGCGAACGAACCCAAAGGCATCGAGATAGAAGCGCTAAAAAAGCTTGAATCGGGGGAGCTCAAGGAATATGTCACTTCGGATCTCAAAAATGTATACTACTTCAGGCCCATTCGCCTGAGCGAGGATTGTCTCTTTTGCCATGGCGACCCCGCAGGAAGCCTCGACCCAATAGGCGGGGTCAAAGAGGGATGGAAGGCGGGGGAGATTCACGGCGCCTTCGAGATCGTCTCCTCGCTTAAGGCAGCGGCCCTCACGCAAGCGGCGGCGACTCGCAATATTATCATTTCGGCCTTCCTCCTTATGGTCGGCCTCGGCTTTGCCCTCTTCTTCCTTATTAAGGCGGTCATGAGACCGCTGGGCAACTACGTCGAAGTCTTTAAAAGAGCAGCGACGGGCGACCTGACCGTCAGGGCGGACTCGCGGGCTCGCGACGAAATCGGCAGGGTCGCGGAGCACTTCAATGGTTTTATCGGCACGCTCCAACAGCTCATGACCGAGGTCAAGTCCGTCGCAATCGGGGCGGACGAGATATCCTCGGACCTCGCGGCGAGCTCCGAGGAGACCGCGGCGAGCCTCCACGAGATCCGCGCGAACACCGAGGGCATGAAGAACAAGATAGGCATCCTCGACACCGAGGTATCGAAGAGCGCCAAATCCGCCTCTGAAGTGGATGAGTTCATCGCCCGCCTCGCCCAGCTCATTGCGAATCAGGCTTCGGCGATCAACCAATCGAGCGCGAGCATCGAGGAGATGAGCGCCAATATCAAGAACATAGCGGGCGCCGCCGAAGAGAAGCTCAAGATCGCCAACGAGCTTGAGACCTCTGCCCTGGACGGCCAGGCCGAGATGGAAGAGAGCGAGCGGGCGATCAAGGCCGTGGCCGACTCGGCCGGGGTGATCATGGAGATGATCCAGATCATCCAGGACATCGCCTCCAAGACGAACCTCCTCGCCATGAACGCGGCGATCGAGGCGGCGCACGCGGGCGAGTTCGGCAAGGGCTTCGCGGTCGTCGCAGACGAGATCCGCAACCTCGCCGAATCGAGCGCCGAAAGCGCAGGCTCGGTCACCAAGGCCCTAGGCGAGGTAGCCGAGAGCATCAAGACTTCCCAGGAGAGCACGCAGCGCACAGGCGATGTCTTCAATCAGATAGTCGTACAAATCAAGAGCGTGGCCTTTTCGATGTCCGAGATGAAGAACGCCACGAGCGAGCTCTCGATCGGCGCCCAGCAGATCCTCGAGGCCCTCGGCTCGCTCATAACCACGACCAACGAAGTCCGCGACTCCTCGAAGGCGATGAGCGAGAAGGTGAGCGCCATCACCCATGCCATGGATCAGGTTTCCGATATATCGGCCGACACGCGTAATGGCATGGAAGAGATCACGATCGGCATCACCGAAATTTTCAAGGCCGCAGAGGCTATCGCCGAGGCTGGAACCAAGAACTCCGAGTCGGTTAAAACTTTGAGTGAACTCGTCGGAAAGTTCATCGTGGAGAAAAAAGCTTAAAGAACTGCAATTTATGCAGTTTATTGACCTCAAGGCTGCGATATTCGTATATTTATGCGAATATCGCCAAATCTATTGACATTTTTTGCATAAATATGGTTTCCTCATTCTCAATAAACGAACCTTGGAAAGTCTTTTCCTAGGTGTCGTTTCATTCCGCAAAACTGAGCGCAAGCATGATGAGGAAGGAATGATGGGTCAGGATCAGATGGACGGGAAGAATCCCGCCGGCATTCCGAGGGCGCAGGGCCTCTACGATCCCGAGCAGGAGCACGATTCCTGCGGCATAGGCTTCGTTGTCAACATCAAGGGACGCAAGTCCCACGAGATCGTGACCCAATCGCTTACGATCCTCAACAATATGAGCCACCGTGGAGGCGCGGGCTACGAGCGCAACTCGGGCGATGGCGCGGGCATTCTTACACAGATCCCGCACCGTTTCTTTTCCAAAGTAGCCGCCGAATCCGGCGTCGATCTCAAAGCCGCGGGAGAGTACGGGGTCGGCATGCTCTTCATGCCCCGCAACCCCGCCACGCGGTCTATGATCAAGAGCAAGCTCGAGAGGATTGTCGTCGAGGCAGGCCTCGTCTGTCTCGGCTGGCGCGACGTGCCCGTGGACGTCTCCTCCCTCGGCTCGATCTCGCGCTCTGTCATGCCCCACATCTGCCAGCTCTTCATCGGCAAGGGCCCCGCCCTCCCGGGCACGGACGAGCTGGCCTTCGAGCGCGCCCTCTACGTCGTGCGCAAGCGTGCGGAGAAGTCCCTCGAAGGCAAGAGCGAAGCCTCGCCCGACTACTTCTACTTCTCGAGCCTCTCATCGAAGACGATAGTCTACAAGGGCATGTTCATCTCCGAGCAGGTCCAGCCCTTCTACCTCGACCTCTCGCATCCTGCCTTCGAGTCGGCCCTCTCCGTCGTGCACTCGCGTTTCTCCACCAACACCTTCCCGAGCTGGGAGCGCGCCCACCCCTACCGCTACCTCATCCACAACGGCGAGATCAACACGCTGCGCGGCAACGTGAATTGGATGCATGCCCGCGAGTCGATGATCAGGACTGACCTCTTCGGGCCCGACGTCTCGGACATCTTCCCGATCATCAACCCGAACGGATCGGACTCGGCGATGTTCGACAACTGCCTAGAGTTCCTCTACCTCACGGGCCGACCCCTCTCGCACGCGATGATGATGATGATCCCCGAGCCCTGGTCGGGCCACGAGTCGATGAGCGACGAAAAAAAAGCCTTTTATGAGTACCACGCGACGCTCATCGAGCCCTGGGACGGACCGGCGGCGATGGCCTTCACCGACGGTACCTCGGTCGGCGCGGTGCTCGACCGCAACGGCTTAAGGCCAGCGCGCTACTATGTCACCCAGGACGACATGGTCATCCTCGCCTCCGAGGTCGGCGTCCTCGACATACCCTCCGACAGGATCATCCGAAAGGAGCGACTCCAGCCGGGCCGCATGCTCCTAATCGACACTAAGGAAGGGCGGATCATCGACGACGAGGAGATCAAGGAACAGGCGGCCTGCGAGCATCCCTACCGCGAGTGGCTCGAAACGCACATGGTGAGGCTCGAGGACCTGCCCGCCGCGCCGAACAAGCCCGAGCCGGACCACGAGGCCGTGCAGCGCCTCGAGCGCGCCTTCGGCTACACCTATGAGGACGAGCGCCAGGTCCTCATCCCGATGGCTCGTGACGGGGTTGACCCCATCGGCTCAATGGGCAACGACACGCCGCTCGCCGTGCTCTCGGACAAGCCTCAGCTTTTGTATAGTTACTTCAAGCAGCTCTTCGCCCAGGTCACGAACCCGCCCATCGACGCGATCCGCGAGGAGATCGTCATCGGTCCCGAGACCTTCATGGGCTCTGAGGGCGACCTCGTCCATCCTACCCCGCTCGCGGCCAGGCAGATCAAGCTCGCGAGCCCCTTCATTGACAACGCCGAGCTCGAGAAGCTGCGGCAGATTACGCGGCCTGGCTTCAAGGCGGTCACGATCCCCATCATCTACAAGGTAGGCTCGCCCGAGGCCGACTCCGCTGCCAAGGGCGCTGCCCTCTCGGCGGCCATGGACCATGTATGCGCAGAAGCGGACAAAGCTTTCGCCGAGGGCGCCAACATCCTCATCCTCTCGGACCGGGGCGTGAACAAGGACATAGCGCCCATACCCGCCCTCCTCGCGGTCGCGGGGTTGCACCACCACCTCATTCGCAACGAGACGCGCACCCGCGTCTGCATCGTCCTCGAGTCTGGCGAGCCGCGCGAGATCCACCACTTCTCGATGCTGATCGGCTATGGCGTCTCGGCGATCAACCCTTACCTCGTCTTCGAGGCGATCGACGACATGATCAAATCGGGTCTCCTGCCCAACATTACCCACGACAAGGCGGTGAAGACCTACAAGAAGGCGGTCACGAAAGGCGTGATCAAGGTCATGTCCAAGATGGGCATCTCCACGGTGCAAAGTTACCAGGGAGCACAGATATTCGAGGCCGTTGGTCTCTCCTCGGGACTCATCGACAAGTACTTCACCGGCACCACCTCCCCTGTCGAGGGCATAGGGATGGATGAGCTCGCGGCCGAGGTCGAGGAGCGGCACGCCGCCGCCTTCGACGAGAGAGCGCCCGACTACCACACGCTGCCCGTGGGCGGCGACTGGCAGTGGCGCAAGGACGGCGAGTACCATCTCTACAACCCCGAGACTATACACCTCCTCCAGAAGTCATGTCGCACGGGCGACTATGAGGAGTTCAAACGGTACACGAAGCTCATCGACGACCAGTCGGCGAGGCAATGCACGCTGCGCGGTCTCATGACCTTCAAGCCCTCGAAAGCCATCCCCATCGACGAGGTCGAGGACGTCGATTCCATAGTAAAGCGCTTCAAGACCGGCGCCATGTCCTTCGGCTCCATCTCGAAGGAAGCACACGAGACGATGGCGGTCGCTATGAACAGGCTCGGCGGCAAGAGCAACACGGGTGAGGGCGGAGAGAACCCGGACCGCTACAAGCCGGACCCGAATGGCGACCGCCGCTCCAGCGCGATCAAGCAGGTCGCCTCCGGCCGCTTCGGAGTCACGAGCGAGTACCTGGTCAACGCAAAGGAGATCCAGATCAAGATGGCCCAGGGCGCGAAGCCTGGCGAGGGTGGGCAGCTGCCCGGCCGCAAGGTGTACCCCTGGGTCGCCGAGTGCAGAGGCTCGACACCCGGTGTCGGCCTCATCTCTCCCCCGCCCCATCACGACATCTACTCGATCGAGGATCTCTCTGAGCTCATCCACGACCTCAAGTGCGCCAACCCCGAGGCGAGGATCACGGTCAAGCTCGTCTCAGAAGTGGGAGTCGGTACGATAGCAGCAGGTGTGGCCAAGGCCAGGGCAGACTTGGTCCTTATCTCGGGCTACGATGGCGGCACGGGCGCCTCGCCCCGCACCTCCCTTCGCCACGCTGGATTGCCCTGGGAGCTTGGACTGGCCGAGGCTCACCAGACGCTCCTCTTAAATAACCTTCGCTCACGCATCACCGTCGAGACCGACGGCAAGCTTATGACAGGTAGGGACGTGGCGATAGCCGCCATGCTCGGCGCCGAGGAGTTCGGCTTCGCGACTGGCCCTCTCGTGGTCTTGGGCTGCGTCATGATGCGCGTCTGCAACCTCGACACCTGTCCAGCGGGCATCGCGACCCAGAACCCCGAGCTACGGAAGAACTTTTCCGGCAAGCCCGAGTACGTCGAGAACTACATGCGCTTCGTCGCCCAGGACCTTCGAGAGCACATGGCCGCCTTGGGCGTGCGCGCTCTCGTCGACCTCGTCGGAAGGACCGACCTGCTCGACATGGAGGCCGCGAAGAACAATCCCAAGACGAAAGGCCTCGACTACTCGAAGATATTCTACAGGCCCGAAGTTCCGAGCGACTGGGGACGCTACAAGCAGAAGGACCAGGAGCACAGTATCGAGGACTCCCTCGACAAGCGCGTGCTCATGAGCCTCTGCGAGCCGGCCCTGGACCGCGCGGCGAAGGTCAACGTCACGATCCCCATCCGCAACGTCAACCGCGTCGTAGGCACGACCCTCGGCGCGGAGATCACCAAGCGTTACGGCGCGAAGGGCCTGCCCGAGGATACGATCAACTTGAAGTTCGTCGGCTCCGCGGGCCAGAGCTTCGGCGCATTCCTGCCGCGCGGCGTCACGATGACCGTCGAGGGCGACACGAACGACCACCTGGGCAAGGGCCTTTCCGGCGGCAAGATCATCGTCTACCCGCCCGCCAACTCGCCCTTCAAGCCTGAGGAAAACATCATCATCGGCAACGTCGGATTCTACGGAGCGACCTCGGGAGAGGCCTACGTATGCGGCATGGCCGGCGAGCGCTTCTGCGTGCGCAACTCTGGGGTGACCGCGGTTGTCGAGGGCGTGGGCGACCACGCCTGTGAGTACATGACCGGAGGCACGGTCGTCGTGCTCGGGCGCACAGGCCGCAACTTCGCAGCGGGCATGTCCGGCGGCGTCGCCTATGTGCACGATGCCGACGGCAACTTCCCCAGCCGAGTGAACCACGAGATGGTCGATCTTGAGGAGCTTACGGAGGTCGAGGAGATCGCCGCCCTGCGCGCGATCGTCGAGCGCTACGAGAAGGCGACGGACAGCGCGCGCGCCAGGCGCATGCTCGCGGGCTGGGCCGGCGCGGTAAAACGCTTCGTGAAAGTTATGCCGCGCGATTACAAGCGCATGCTTGTCGCGATCGAGGGAGCGAAGCAGAACGGGCTCTCCGGCGAGCTCGCTCTCATGGCGGCCTTCGAGCAAAACAATAAGGACCTCGCCCGGGTCTCGGGCAACTGAGGAGATGGATCATGGCGAAACCTACTGGATTCATAGAGTACGAGCGCATCCTTCCCCAGGATCGCCCTCCTCTCGAGCGCGTAAAGGACTGGGACGAGTTCCATACGGCGTTCAAGGCCGAGGAGGAGTCGCGATGCCAGGCCGCGAGATGCATGGACTGCGGTACGCCCTTCTGCCACTCGGGTGTCCTCTATGAAGGCGCAGTGTCGGGCTGTCCCTTGAACAACCTCATCCCCGAGTGGAACGACCTGATCTACCGAGGACTCTGGCGCGAGGCGCTGGGCAGGCTGCGACTGACGAACAATTTCCCCGAGTTCACGGGGCGCGTCTGCCCCGCTCCCTGCGAGGGCGCCTGCACCTTGGGCTCGATCCCCAATCCTCCCGTCACGATCAAGAACGACGAAGTCTCCATCATCGACCACGCCTGGGCGGCTGGTTGGATCGAGCCCGAGCTGCCGGCGAAGCACACGGGCAAACGTGTAGCGGTCATCGGCTCCGGCCCCTCGGGCCTCGCCTGCGCCGACCAGCTCAATAAGGCGGGCCACGAAGTCACGGTCTACGAGCGGGCGGACCGGGTCGGAGGCCTTCTCACCTACGGCATCCCCAACATGAAGCTCGACAAAAAAGTCGTCGCCCGTCGTGTCGACCTCATGGCCGCGGAGGGCGTCCGTTTCGTCACGGGCGTCGCCGTAGGCAGGGACGGCGTGGCCGGCATCTCCGCCGCCGATCTGCGCGCGAAGAACGACGCGATCGTCATCGCGGCCGGCTCGACGAAGCCCCGCGATCTTTCCATAGAGGGACGGCAGCTTTCGGGCATCCATTTTGCGGTCGAGTTCCTCACGGCAAACACGAAGAGTCTTCTAGACTCGAAGCATGCTGACGGAAAGTTCATCTCAGCCGAGGGCCGCGACGTCGTCATCATAGGTGGAGGAGACACGGGCACCGACTGCGTCGGCACGTCTATCCGGCAGGGCGCGAAGAGCGTCACACAGCTCGAGATCATGCCACGCCCCCCCGTAGAGCGCGCGCCTAACAACCCCTGGCCTCGCTGGCCCAGGGTCCTCAAGACCGACTACGGCCAGGAAGAGGCCGAAGCCCTCTCCGGGAAGGACCCGCGGCTCTTCCTCGTCACGGCGAAGAAGTTTTTAGGCAATAAGGACGGGCGCGTTAGCGGGATTATCGTCGTCGACGTCGAATGGAAGAAAGATGCAAGCGGTCGCTTCGGTCCGCAGGAAGTCGCAGGTAGCGAGCGGACTTTGCCTGCATCTCTAGTCCTCATCGCGATGGGCTTCATGGGGCCCGAGGAAGAGCTGCTCAAGGACTTCGATGTCGAGCGCGACGAGAGGGGCAACGCGAAGGCGCAGTTCGGGGCCTTCGCGACGAGCGCTCACGGCGTGTTCGCCGCAGGCGACGCGAGGCGGGGTCAGAGCCTTGTAGTGTGGGCAATAGCCGAGGGACGCGCCGCGGCCCGCGAGGTCGACAGGTTCCTCATGGGAGAGACTCGGCTGCCCTGAGCCACGAAAAGAGGCGTGACGTATTCCCCCTGACGCTTGCCTTTCCGCTCGCCTCACTGGTAGTATCTCTAACGCGAGGTGGAAGGCATGAGAGCAGGTTTCGGAGAGCGAGTGGCGCGCGCGGCGGGGGCGCTTCCTCGCGAGTATCGGCCGAGGACTGCCGTCGTCCTGGGTTCGGGCCTATCGGGTATAGTAGAGGGCCTAGGCGCCGGTTCGGGCTGGAGGGAGATTCCCTTCTCGGCCATACCGGAATTCCCGAAGCCCACCGTGCAAGGCCACAAGGGAATCCTCTGCCTCTCCGACAAAACGGCTATCATGGCTGGCCGCTTCCATTACTACGAAGGGCACTCGATAGACGACGTTGTGCTACCCATCTTTGTGCTCCATGAAATAGGCGTCACGACGATCGTCCTCACGAACGCAGCGGGGGCGGTCAACCTCGCCTATAAACCAGGAGACCTCGTCCTCATCAAGGACCACATCAATCTCCTGGGTACGAATCCCTTCATCGGTCCCAACCCCGCGCGTCCCGACGGCAGTCCCTTCGGGGACCGGTTCTTCGACATGGGCGACGTGTATACCGCCTCCCTCCGAGAAACAACGAAGGCCCTCGCGAAAGAAAAGCTCGGCAGGGACCTGGCCGAGGGCGTCTACGCGGCCTTTACCGGCCCCTCCTACGAGACCCCCTCCGAAGTGCGCATGGCGAGGACCCTGGGCGCAGACTTAGTCGGCATGTCCACCGTCCCCGAGGCCATAGCCGCCAGGCATCTGGGCATGCGCGTCATAGGCCTCTCCTGCGCCACCAACATGGCCGCGGGCGTCACGGGAGAGGCGCTCTCGCACGCCGAGGTTATCGAGGTCGGCAAGCGAGTCAAAGCGGATCTCAAGACGCTAGTCCAGGAACTCGCCCGGCGCCTTTAATGACCGATGCCTCAGAGCGCTTCACGCCAGAAGCGGCAGAGCGCCTTCGCGAGGAGATAGCGGAGAACTCGAGCGGCGAGGTCTTCGCCGCCTGCCGCTCGGGCGAGGACGGCAGGATAGTCGAAGTGCTAGTCGTCGCGCGCGGCGACGACTCCTCGGTCGCCGCGCTCTCGGCATACCTCGAGCGTGGCGACGTGATTGTGCACAACCATCCCTCGGGCGCGCTCCGCCCGAGCGAGGCCGACGTTGCCGTCTCGGCCGAGGCCGGCCAGGCGGGCGTGGGCTCCTATATCGTGAACAACGCGGTGACGAAGGTCCACGTCGTCGCCGAGAGCGCGCGCCGCAAGCCCTACGTCCGCCTCGACGAGGACGAGATATCCGGCGTCCTCGAGGATGGAGGCAAGCTCTCCACGCTCATCTCGGGCTACGAGAGCCGCAAGAGCCAAATTCGCCTAACGCGCGACGTGACGAGCGCCCTCAACGACGGAGTGGTCCTCGCGGCGGAGGCGGGCACGGGAGTCGGGAAGTCCTTCGCCTACCTCGTGCCCTCCTTCGCCTGGGCCATCAAGAACGAGGAGCGCATCGTCATTTCCACGGCGACCATCAACCTACAGAAGCAGCTCATCGACAAAGACATCCCTGTCGTGCAGAAGCTGTTCAAGAAGAAGACAAAGGCTGTCATCGTCAAGGGCAGGGGCAACTACCTCTGCCGCATGAGGCTGCGCGAGGCCCTCGACGAGGAGGGGCTCCTCGCCGGCGACGACCACCCCCTAAGGGCCATCGAGGCCTGGGCCCAGTCCTCGGCCACGGGCGACCGCTCGGACCTCTCCTTCTTCCCCGAGGAGCAGCTATGGTCGCGGGTCTGCTCCGAGTCCGACGCCTGCCTGGGCCTGCGCTGCCCCGAGCGCGAAAACTGCTTTGTCCTTCGCTCGAAGCGCGAGGCCTCCGACGCTCAGGTCATAGTGGCGAACCACCATATCCTCTTCGCCGACCTGTCCGCGCGCATGAACGGCGCCGGCTACGAGAACACTGCGGTGCTTCCGCCCTTCCGCGCCCTCGTGCTCGACGAGGCCCACGCTGTCGAGTCGAGCGCCACCGACTTCTTCTCCGGCGAGCTCACGCGCTTCTCCCTCAACCGCCGCCTCTCGCGCCTATCGCGTCGGCGGGGGAACCGAAATTTCGGCCTCCTGCCGCGGCTCCTCGCCCTGCCAGTTATGCCCTCGGGCGTCCTCGACAGGCTGCCCGACGCGATAGGCGACGCAAGGCGCGCTATGGACGACCTCGACAACAGGGCTGTGCGGCTCTTCGACCCGAAGAGTGGGCAGAAGCCCGAGCGCAGTTTCCGCCTCACCGAGGTCACGCCCGAACTGCGCGAACTCCTCCTCGATCCGATGGCCAAGCTCGAGCGATCCCTTCTCGGCATAGCGCAGATCTTGAGCGAAGCTGTCGATGCCGCGCTGGACGCGGCGGGAGACAAGGCGAAGGAGCTCTCGCAGGAAGAGGTGATCTACGAGGCGCGCATCCACCTTCGAGCGCTCGGCGAGTCGGCTTCCTTCTGCGCGAGGTTCAAGGACTATGGGGACGCTCCCGAGACTGTTTTCTGGCTCGAGAAGAGCAAGACCGGCCAGGGTGAGGCCTATGTGCGCTACACGCAGACGCCGCTGGATATCACGGGCATGATGAACGAGGCAGTCTTCACGAAATTCCGCTCGGTCATATGCACTTCCGCGACGCTCTCGGTGGGCGAGAGCTTCGACTTCTGGAAGGGCCGAGTCGGGCTCGCCCGCTCGGACGCCCATGTCGAGACGGCCGTCTATCCCTCGCCTTTCCCCTTCAGGACTAACGCCCTACTCGCGGTCGATACGGGGGCCCCGGGTCCGACGAGCCCCGGATTCGGAGCCTACGTCGACGCGGCGATCCCCCGTCTCCTCGAGGCTTCGCAGGGACATGCCCTCGTCCTCTTCACCTCCTACGAGGCGATGAAGAGCGCCTTCGAGGCCTCGAAGCCGAAAATGGCCGAGCTCGGCATCACCCTGATGCGTCAGGGCGATAACGAGCGCTCGAAGCTCCTCGACGCATTCAAGGCGGACTTAAGCTCGGTGCTCTTCGCGACCGACTCCTTTTGGGAGGGCATAGACGCGCCCGGCGAGACCCTGCAGCTCGTTGTGATCTGCAAACTCCCCTTCCGCGTCCCCACCGATCCCGTCCAGCTCGCGCGGAGCGAGGCGGTGGAGAAAAAGGGCGGCAACGCGTTCATGGAGATATCCCTGCCCGAGGCGGTCATCAGGCTCAAGCAAGGCTTCGGCCGGCTTATACGGCACAGCCAGGACCGGGGCGTCGTCGTGATCCTGGATTCGCGCATCGCGACCAAGCGTTACGGAGGGCTCTTCATCCAGAGCCTTCCTGAATGTCGACTCGTGGCCGAGGGCCTTGATACGATCACGAAGGAAGTCTCGCGGTTCCTCTTCGACTGGTAGGAGTCACCGTGCCGCAGCGGAAAGGTTGCTCCCGGAGCCCGCGATCGTGTAGAATCGCATTCATGCGCATATACCGTCTCGAGAACGCCGTGCAACGCTACGCCTGGGGCAGCGTCGATGGCATAACAAAAGTGCTCGGCATCCCGAACCCGGGCGGCGGCCCGCTCGCCGAAGTATGGATGGGAGCCCACCCGAGCGCGCCCTCCACAGCCCTCGTGGATGGTGCGAAAATCGGCCTCGACGAGCTCGTGCGCTCCGATCCGGAGGCGGTGCTCGGGCGCGAGGTCGTCGACATGCTCGGGCCGAGTCTGCCTTTCCTCTTCAAGGTGCTCTCCGCCGGCACGCCGCTCTCCATCCAGGCCCACCCGAGCAAGCGCAAGGCTCAGCTCGGTTTCGAGCGCGAGAATCTCTCGGGCATCCCAGTGGACGGGCCCGAGCGTTGCTACCGCGACCCGAACCATAAGCCGGAAATGGCCATCGCCCTCACCCGCTTCGAGCTGGTCTGCGGCTTCAGGCCGGTCGAGGAGATCATCGAGAACATGCGCCTCGTCGCCCCCGGCGAGTTCGCGCGCGCGCTCGATAGGCTCGAGCGCGACCCGAGCCGTGTCGAGCTCTCGGTCTTCTTCTATTCCCTCATCTCCGCGAACGAGAGGGCACAAGGCCAGCTTCTCGCGGCGGCGGCCAAGGGCGTCCGAGCGACACTGGACGGCGGCAAGGTCCCCGCAGGACGGATCGGCGCCTTCGAGTGGGTCCTCAAGATCATGGACTTCTTCCCAGGCGACGTGGGAGCTGTCCTGCCCCTCGTGCTCAACCACATCGTCCTCGAGCCGGGAGAGGCCGCCTTCGTCGCGCCCGGAGAGCTCCATGCCCACCTCGCAGGCACCTGTCTCGAGATCATGGCGAATTCGGACAATGTGATCCGCGGCGCGCTTACGAAAAAATTCGTCGATCTTCCCGAGCTCGTCTCGGTTCTCAGCTTCAATCCCGAAGGCGTTCCGCCGGTCTTGCCCTCCTCCGTCGCGCCCTGTGAGGAGTCCTATCCCACCTTCGTGCCCGACTTCGAGATATCCAAAGTATCGGTCGGGAAGGATAGGACCTACCATAGGAGGACGAGGAAGCCCGAGATACTGCTCTGCGTCTCGGGCGAGGCCGAGATCCGCTGCCCCGCCAAAGGACAAGGCTCCGAAGGCTACGAGCCCCTCGCTCTCTCCAGGGGAGAGGCGGCCTTCGTCTGCGCCGACGCCTGCGATTACGAGCTGCGCGCCCGAGCGAAGGGCGGCGCGGACGAGGCCGTAGTCTATCGTGCCTCGGTGCCCGACCTCCCGTGACGATCTGGGCTGACGCCGACAGCCTTCCCGAGGACGTTAGGCGACTTATCTGCCGCCGCGCCGCCCTCGAGGCGCGGGCGGCGGCCGATGCCGAGCGGCCGCCGCGGTTCCATGCGGTATTCGTAGCGGCGAGGATGCCCCCGATCAACCTCGGCCCCGGAGTAGAGGCCGAGACGGTCGAGGGGGGAGAAGGCGCCGCCGACGACCGCATAGCGCAGCGCGCCGTAAGCGGCGACCTTGCGGTGACCCGGGACCTGCCATTGGTTGAACGCCTCGCCGAAGCGGGGGTACGAGTATTGAACGATCGCGGCGATCTCTTCACCGCGGAGAACGCTCGCGAGCGCCGATCCCTGCGCGACAGAGCGGAGGAACTGCGCGCTCTCGGCCTCGCGCCCGAGTCGCCCCGCCGATCGTCTCGCGGAGCGCGCGAGACGAAAGCCTTCGCGGACGCGCTGGATAGGGAGCTCGCGAAGAACAGATAGCGCGATGCTTATTTCTACGCGTTATACGAAACAGTATTCGCGCTCAAGCTCCCGAGCGCATAGAGCGCCCTCGCGGTGATCCACTTCGAAGCCGCGCCCTTTTTTTCTATAGGGACGAGGGTCCGACCATTGAAGCTGTTTTCGAGTATCCACCGGCCGTCGGCCCCGCGTTTCGCGAGCAGAGCCTTCCTGGCGTCGGACATGCGCTCGTCCTCGACGCCCAAGTCCCTCAAGATGCAGAGTATCTCGAGGATATCGGTCTGATACATGAGGGGAAAACCCAGCTTGAGCCAGCCGGGCCGCGAGACGCTCTGAAGATCGTGGCTGCGCTTGTAAACCCTATGAAGCAGTACGAACTCGGCAAGCTCGGCTATCTTCGCCTTCACGCTCACGCTGCGCGATCGAGAAGGGATGGCCGCGAGGCCTTTCAGAGACTTCACGACGCCCATGAAACAGCTGTGCCCGCCGAAACAGCCCGAGAAGCTGTCGTAGGGCCAGCCCTTCGGCGCATGGCTCTCCCCGTCGTCCGTGCGCTGGTACTCGCAGATCCATTCGATCGCGCGGTCAGTACGCTCGTCCTTCCCGAAGCCGAGCCTTTCGAGGCAGAACACCATATTACCCGTGAGGCATGGGATGACCGTACCGTGCCTTCCCCCTCCTCCCGATGCGGGGTCAATCGAAAAGCCGCCGGATTCTCGGTCCTGCGAATGTTCGAAGATGTACTCGCACGCGGCTCGTATCCTCGGGTCTCGCCCGTCGACCCCGAGCTCGGCGAGGACTATGAGCTGCCAGACGCCGCCTTTGTACTTTGATCGATAGAAATCAAGCCCCGCGCCCCAATAGCCGCCCTCGGTCTGTCCATCAAGGATCGCGGCGGCAGGCCCCGCGCGCATGAGCGCCTCGCGAGCCACCGTCGCCTCGGGGCAGCCCTCGCTCTTCCCGAGCAGGCGCGTCAGCGCGTAGAGTCTGACTTCGGGATCGGAGTCCTCGAGGAGCCACTCGAGGACTGCAGAGTCTTCCGCGATGGGAGCAGCCGCGCATTTCTTCGCCATGGAGTAATAGTACCGTCATGCGATTCCCCGTCAAGCGTATGGAGGCCGGGGCCCGATCGAACGGCCGGCGTATGAGCAACCGAGCTTCAAAAGGTTCGGGCATTTTCGACGCTATAATTCTCTCCGATAGTGAGCGGAAATCATGATGCGCGGGATTCACCCCGCATGGCTCGCAACAGCCACAAGAGACGGTCACACACGAGGTGCCCTTTACGAGCGACGGCCGTGGTCTGCGCCCTCCTCGCCTTTACCCTGGGAGAAAGAGGACAAGCGTCTTGCCAGAGCGAGCCGCAGGTAATCGCGAACCTCGCCTTCGAGATCTCGGGGACGACTTCGGAACGAGCACTCAGGGCCTTCTCCGGGCTTCGGGAGGGGATGCGCTTCGACTCGGCGACGGCCTTGGCCGAACGCCTCGACGAAGTCCGCGCCGCTCTCCAGGACGAGCGCGTATTCAAGACCGTCAAGGTCGACGACGAGACCGTTGCTATAGAGACGGTGCCGCTGAGCATCTCGTGACGATCCGCGTCACGGATGCTCCCACCTTCGCGCCTTGCCCGATATCTCCTACGATTCGAATCAAGGGCTCCTCCTCGGCGCTCAGCTCAGTCAGCGACCACCGGCATAGCCGGTGACTTGAGGAAGCCCCCTTAAAGGGGGCAGTGGTTATTCGATCGGATCTTCCAGGTTAAGCGAGCCTTGTTGATCCGTTTCTAATTTCTCCTGGTTCTTT
>Ga0326727_10014621_pt1 | contig 17045 bp, 15 predicted proteins | sample MB2enrmetagenome_FD_207643 | JGI IMG/M metagenome (GOLD analysis project Ga0326727, IMG submission 207643) | Lab enriched peat soil microbial communities from McLean, Ithaca, NY, United States - MB29MY | ecosystem: Environmental > Terrestrial > Soil > Wetlands > Peat | place: USA: New York...
TGTCGGCCAGGCGCTGGGCCACCTCCACCAGCTCGGAACCCATGAAGTTGGCTTCGTCGATGCCCACCACTTCCGCACGCCAGTCGATGAGCGCGGTGATTCCGTCGGCGCCGGCTACCACCTTCGAGCGCATGCGCAGGTCGCCGTGGGAGACGATCTCGTTGTCCGAATAGCGGTTGTCGATGCTGGGCTTGAAAACCTCCACGCGTTTGCGCGCGATCATGGCCCGGCGCAGGCGGCGGATCAGCTCCTCGCTCTTGCCGGAAAACATGGGGCCGCAGATCACTTCGATCCAGCCGATGTTGCCGGTGATGATATCCATACGAAGCGATCAGGATGGCATATTCGCGGGATCAAATCCAGCGCCGTCCGCCATGCTCGCGGGCGCGGCGGCCATGCGGCGCACGGCTGCTTCGAGAGCATCCAGACCACCGGCGAAGAAATGATCGCGCGCCTCGATCCACACCAGCCGCTTGGGCTCGGGCAAGCGGGCCACCAGGGCCTCCAGTTCGGCGCGCGGGCCGTATTGGTCGTGGGTGCTCTGGATGAAAAACCGCGGAACCCGGCAGCCGGCCAGGATCTCTTCGTCTCCGTAGCGCGTGGGAAAGCCGGCGGCCATCAGCCAGAGCGGCGTTTCCACGGAGCTGCCCAGGTGCACGATAGCGCGCGCCCCGAAAGAGAAGCCGGCCAGGGCGAAGGGGAGCCCGGGATAGCGCTCGCGCAGCCAGGCCAGGGCCGCGCGCGCATCCTCGATCTCGCCCAGGAAGTTCCCGTGGCGGCCCTCGCTATGTCCCACACCGCGGAAATTGAAGCGCAGCGTCACGGCCCCGGCGCTCCGCAGCCCGCGCGCCAGGCGGTGCACCACCTTGTTGTGCATGGTGCCACCATAGAGCGGATGGGGATGGCACACCAAGGCTGCCAGGAGCGGAGCGCGGTCCTCAGGTTCCTCCAGCAGCGCCTCCAGCCGTCCGGCCGGGCCGGGGATCGCGTGCGATTCGATGCGCCGCGCCACGTCAGTTGGTGCGGTAGTTAACGAACTGCATGTCGATGCCGAAATCCTGGTCGCGCAGCAGCTTGATAACGGCTTGCAGGGTGTCGCGGTCGCGGCCCGCCACGCGCACGAAATCGCCCTGGATGGAAGCCTGCACCTTGAGCTTGGAGTCCTTGATCTTCTTGACGATTTCGCGCGCCTTCTCGATGGGAATGCCCTGCTGGAGGGTGACCTCCTGGCGCACCGTGGAGCCGGCCGCGGACACGATCTCACCGTAGGTGAGCCCCTTTAGCGGCACCTTGCGTTTGACCAGCTTGGATTCGAGAATATCCACCACCGCCTTGAGCTTGAACTCGTCCTTGCTGGCGAGCAGGATTTTGTTGTCCTTCTCGTTCAATTCGATGTTCGAGTGCGAGTCCTTCAGGTCGAAGCGCTGTTGGACCTCCTTCAACGTCTGCTGTACGGCGTTGTGGACTTCGGGCAGTTCAATCTTAGAGACCACATCAAAGCTGTTGTCGGGCATAGATCAGGCGTCGTCGCGCGGTTGGGAGGGGGATTCATCGGGGTCCGGCCCGTAGAGGTCCAGCCCCAGAATGGAGCCGGGGCGGGCGCGCAGCAGCGTGACCCGGGTCTGCGGGCGCGACACGGGAGACTCGGCGGGCGGCGAGGGTGGTGGCTCCGCCGCGGACTGCTGAGGGGGCGGGGGCAGCGGCTCGGGAACCGGCACCGCGGCAGGCTCGGCGGCCCGCTCCGGTGGGGTCTCCGGCGATGCGGGATCCACGCCCAAAAGCGAGCCGGAGCGCAGGCGCAGCGGCGTTACACGTCGGATCGGATCCATGGGCTGTACCGCAGGAAGCGGAAGCGCCGCGCGAGGCTCCTCGAGCGGAATCCGCCGCGGCGATACCAGCGCGGCCGGCTCATCGCCTTCGGACTTGCGCGTGTGCAAGGCGGCCAGCACGCGCCGTGCGATCTCATCCACCATGGAATCCATGGCTGCGTCGAGCGCCACCGTGACAGCGGCGCGAACCTGCTCGGCATCCACCACCGCGATAAAGGGCGTCTGGCTCCGCGGCGCGGGAGAGTCCGCGCCGGGCCCGGCGGATGCGCGCGGATCGCCGGCCGCCGCGCGCGCCGCCAAGGCGGCTTCGGCCAGCGGCTTCACGGCCGCCAGCAGGGCGGTAGCCTCGAAGGGCTTTTTCAGCGTGGCATCGGCTCCCACCTGGCGCACGCGTGCGTCATCCAGGGGCTCCAGCGCGCCCGCGGTGAGGATCAGGCGCACGTGCCGGTGGCGGGGGTTCATCTTGATGTACTGGCAAATCTCGTAGCCGGTGCGGCCGGGCATCACCGCATCGGCCAGCACCACGTCGGGATCGACGTCATCCAGACGGATGAGCGCCGCGTCGGCGTGGCTCACCGTGGCCACCTCGTAGCCCTCGTCGCTGAGGATGCGCTCCCCAATGCGCTGGGCGTGCGGGCTGTCGTCCACCAGCAGAATGCGGCTCATGGCTGCGGCGTGCCGGCGGGCGCGCCGCCGGACGCGGCCGCGGGCTGGCCGGGCCCGGCTGCAGGCTGCGCGGGCGCGGCTACGGGCTGCGCGGGGGCGGCGGCGGGCACCGGCTTGGCGTTCTTCTTGGCGGCCTTGACCTTTTTGGCCTTCTTGGGTTTGAAGGGATGGTTGGTAGGCGGCGGAGTGTTGTCCGGCACGGCCGCGGCTGTTTGCTCCGTACCCGTTCCCGTGCCCGCCGCCGCTCCACCGGCCGGAGGATTGGCGCGCGCGTCGGGGTTCTTGTCCAGGGCCGAGGAATCCGTCGCGATAGCCGCCGAAACATCCGCGCTCACGCCCAGGCTTCCCGCCGCGCTGGCCGGGATGCTGACCGGCACCGTGGGTCGCAGACCTTGCATCTGCGGGGTGCCGGACTTAGCCGCCGCGGTGGTGTCGGGATGCGTCCCAAAAACGCCGAAAACGCCAGCCAACATCCCCTGTTTGGTGCGGTTTTCGCGCTCATATTTCATGCGCGCTTCGGCCACCGGATCGGGCGCCGGCACCGGCCGGTTCATGGCCGTCAGCGCGGTTTTGGCGGCATCCACGTGATCGCTCAGCGGGTACTCGCGAACCAGCTTGGCATAGGCCTCGGCCTGTTGGTTCTCGAAGCGGTCTCCCATGCGCTGATAGGAATCCGCGAGACTCCACAGGGCATCGTCCGCATGGCTGTAGAGCGGGAACTGATCGGTGAGAGCCCGCAGCCGGTTGGCGGCCGCCGGGAAACTGCCCTTGGTGCGGTAGAAGGCGCCCACCTTGAATTCGGCATCCGCCAGCACTTCTTGGATGTTGCGGAGCAACTGCTGCGCCTCGGGCGCGAACTTGCTGTTGGGGAATTGCACCAGAAGCTGCTTGCACTCATCCTCGGCGCGCAGGGCATGCAGGGGGTCGCGGTCGGACCTGTCCATCTGCTGGTACTGCATCTTGCAGACCTTCTCCTGGGCCTCGGCGGCTTCCTCCATGCTGGGATAAAAGAGAATGAAATCCTTGTACTCCGCTTCAGCCTGCGCGAAGCCGTGCGCGCCACCCTCCCGGTACCAGCTATCCGCGACGGCCAGCTTGGCCTTGGCCAGGTACTCACTGGTGTCGTAAGTGTTCATGAGGGTTTGGAGCGTGAGCCGGGATCTCTCGTAGCGGCCGTGCTCGATATCCTCGACGGCCGAATCGTAGAGTACCTTATCGGGCTGCTGAGTATCCTTCGTGATCGGGTTCTCGTACTTGTGCTTGCGAAAACAGCCGCACGAAATCAACAACAACACGGTAAACGCCGCCACCATCGCGGCGGAACGGAATTTGCTTCGAACCATAATGAATCCACCCACCCCAATCAGTTTCAGGCGCGCATCGCCGTCGCGCCGGCCGCGATCTCGCGCATCTGCCGCACCGTGGCCTCGGCGTCCGGACTGTGAAAGACGGCCGACCCTGTGACGATCCAATCACACCCCGCCCGCACCACTTCCGCCAGGTTATCGCGGTGCACGCCGCCATCGATCTCGATGGGCAGCGCCAAGCGTCTCTCACGCCGCATCCCCACCAGTTTACGCACCTTCTCGAGCACGTAGGGGATGAGCTTCTGGCCGCCGAAACCCGGGTTGACGCTCATCAGGAGCACGTAGTCCGCCACTTCCAGGACTTCCTCGAGGAGCGCCACGGGCGTTGCGGGGTTCAGCACCACGCCGGCCAAGGCGCCAGCCTTGCGGATGGATTCGAGAACCGCGTCCAGGTGATGGCAGGCCTCGTAGTGCACCGAGACGGAGTTGGCCCCCGCGCGCACGAATGCGCCGGCATAGCGGTCGGCGTTCTCGATCATCAGGTGAACGTCCAGGTGCAGGCGCGTGGCCTTGCGGACAGACTCGACTACGGGTGGCCCGATGGTCAGGTTCGGCACGAAGTGGCCATCCATCACATCCAGATGCAGCATGGAAGCCCCGCCGCGCTCCACGGAGGCGATCTCCTCGGCCAGCCGGGCGAAATCGGCGGAGAGAATTGAAGGAACAATTTCAATCATTTGCGGGCTGCTCCGATTTTATCACAGCGGCGTAGAAACCGTCCCCCGGATCGCGCCCGGGCAGGCGCTCAAAGGTCTCTACAACCAGTTCGGGCGGAGCCTCCGCCACCACGTCGCGGTTCTCTTCGGGCTCCAGCGAACAGGTGGCGTAGACCACTAAGCCTCCCGGCGCGAGCGCGGCGCGCGCGCTGGCCAGCAGGGCCTTCTGGCGGCGCGGCAGGTCCGCGAGATCGGCGGGATCCAGGCGCCATTTGATTTCGGGATTGCGCCCCAGCGTGCCGGTGCCGGAACAGGGGGCATCCACCAGAATGCGATCGAAGCGGCGCGCGAAGGGCAGCGATCGGGTGCCGTCCAGCACCACCAGGTCCGCGCCCATGCCCCGAAGCTGCGCCAAGCGGTGGTAATGCAGGTCGCAGGCCACCGCGTGCACGCCGGCTTCGAGCGCTTGCGCGGTCTTGTTGCCCGGCGCGGCGCAGAGATCGAGGAACCACTGGCCGCGCGCCAGGCCGAGCAGCGGCACGATGGCCTGCGAGCCGATGTCCTGGCGGCGGGCGCCGCGCCTGAATTTCTCCGGCTCGGAAAGCGCCGCGCGAGCGATGGCTTCGGCGGCCTCGCGGCCATAAGAGCGCTCCCAGCGAGCCAGCAGCCACTCCGGGCAGGAGAGCTCGATTTCGCGGCTGGGCCAGCCGACCGGCTCGCGATCCACCTTGCGCAGAACCGCGTTCACCAGCCCCGCCGCCGATAGCTTGCGCGCGCGCTTGACCAGCTCGACGCTCTCCGCCACGGCGGCGTGCGGGGGAATGCGCTCGAGATAGCGAAGCTGGTAGACGCCCATGCGCAGGGCGATGCGCACTTCCGCATCCAGCTTCCGTTCGCGCCCGGAATAGCGCTCGATGAGCCAATCGAGCTGCGCTCGGTAGCGCAACACGCCGAAGACGATTTCCGCCGCCAGCCCCGCATCGCGCGACTCGAGCGGCGCCGAGCGCTCCAACAGCAGATCGGAGGCATAGCCGCCGGTCTCGACCTTGCGGAGAACGTCGAACGCCACTGCGCGGGACCCGGAGGCCTGTGTCACCATAAAGCCAGTGGACCTCGAAAAAACCCTCCTCCGCAAGGTCGGCGAAGCCATACACCGCTTCGGCATGATCCGCGAGGGCGACCGCGTGGCCGTGGCGCTTTCCGGCGGCAAGGATTCGGCCACGCTGCTGGAGGCCCTGCGGCTGCTCCAAAAGCGCGCACCGGTGGATTTCTCGGTATGCGCCTTCACCGTGGAGCAAGGCAAATTCCTGCGCCCCATCGAGCCGCTGGCCGAGTATCTCAAAGAGCGCGGCATCGCCTGGACGTACTACCGCGACGCCCCCTCGCTGCGCCTGCTCGAGGAGCAGCCGGAGCATGGCTGCGACCTGTGCAGCCGGTACCGGCGGCGCGCGGTCTACGAAATCGCGCACGGCCTGGGCGCCAACGTAATCGCCTTCGGCCACACAGCCGACGATTTTTGCGAGGCGCTGCTGCGCAATACCCTTTTCACCGGCAGGCTCAGCGCGCTGCCGGCCGTGACCGCCTCGCGGGATCGCGAATACCGGCTCATACGGCCGCTCGTGTTCGTCACCGAGGAGATCACGCGGGCCTATGCCCAGGCGCTGGGGATTCCCATCGTGCCGTGCGGATGCTCGCAGAAAACCGGCACCGTGCGCCGATCCCTGCGCGATCTGTTCTCAGGGCTCGAGCGTGACTATCCGCACTTGAAGGAAAACATACTCTCGGCCATGGGGAACCTGGATCCCAGCCGGTTGCTCGATCCGCGCTTTCTGGGGCGCGCGGAACCCGCCAATCCCTTCCTCATCGTAAACGGCGAGCAGGACGGGGTTTGACCCGATTGTTACAAACCGATTAACATAAGCTTCTCTTTCGTTTCCAACCTATGAGACTGCTGCCGCGCGAAGAGAAGTTCTATCACCTCTTTTTGAAACAGGTGGCCATTATTTCGGATGCCTCGAGGCTGCTGCTCGAGGGCGTCCGTGCGGGCAATTCGCGCCTGCGTGTCGCGGCCCGCGAGATCAACTCGCTGGAACATGCCGGCGATGAAGTGATCCACGAGATTTTCACGCGCCTCAACCAGACGTTCATCACGCCCATCGATCCCGAGGACATCCACAACATCTCTTCGGCGCTGGACGATGTGCTCGACGGCATCGAGGATACCGCCCACCGGCTGGTTTCCTATAACATCGACCCCATCCCGGCGACCATGGTGACGCTGGCCGAAATCGTGGACACGTGCTCGAGATCGCTCCACTCCGCTCTGAAGGCTCTGGAAGCGAACGGTCCCATCATGGAGCACTGCATAGAGATCAACCGGCTGGAGAACGAGGCCGACGGCATCGGCCGGAACGCCGTAGCGAGCCTGTTCAACCACGAAACCAATCCGCTAACGGTCATCAAGCTCAAGGAAGTGTACGAGTTTTTCGAGGACACCATCGATAGCTGCGAGGACGTGGCTGACGTTCTGCAGAACGTGGTGGTCAAAAACAGCTGAGCGATGTCCACCCTTCAGCTGGCCGTCACCATCATCGGCATCGCGCTGGTGTTCGATTTTATCAACGGCTTTCACGATGCCGCCAACTCGATCGCGACCATCGTGGCCACGCGTGTCCTGACGCCGTTTCAAGCCGTCGCGTGGGCCGCTTTTTTTAACTTCGTGGCGGCCTTCCTGTTCGGCACGGCGGTGGCCCGCACGGTGGGGAGCGGGTTCGTCAACCTGGAGCTGATCACGCCATTTGTGATTCTGGCGGGGCTGGCCGGCGCGATCGCCTGGGACCTGATCACGTGGTGGCTGGCCCTGCCCACCAGTTCCTCGCACGCGCTCATCGGCGGATACGCCGGGGCTGCCCTGGCGCGCGCCGGCTTCGGAGGCCTGATAGTGGGGCAGTGGCCGCTCACCGTGCTGTTCATCTTCATGGCTCCCATGATCGGGCTTGTGTCGGCTTACAGCCTGATGGTGGCGGTGCAGTGGATTTTCCGCTATTCGAGCCCCTCGAAGATGGACCGCTATTTCCGCCGCTTCCAATTGCTCTCGGCGGCCGCCTTCAGCCTCTCGCACGGCTCCAACGATGCGCAGAAGACCGCCGGGCTGATCGCCGGCGTGCTGTACGCCTCGCACTACACGAGCACGTTCCGGATTCCGTTCTGGGTGCTGATGATGGCCCATGCGGCCATCGCGCTGGGGACGCTGAGCGGCGGCTGGCGCATTGTGCGCACCATGGGCGGAAGGCTCACGCGCCTGAAACCGCGCAGCGGCTTCTGCGCGGAGACGGGCGCCGCCTCGGCCGTGCTGCTGGCCACCCATCTGGGCTTGCCGGTCTCGACCACCCATGCCATCGCCGGGGCCATCGTGGGAGTGGGGAGCATCAATCGCCTGAAGGCGGTGCGCTGGGGCCTCGCCACCGATATCGTGTGGGCCTGGGTGCTCACGATTCCCGCCGCCGCCATCATCGCCTATGTCTCCTTCTTGGCGCTACACTTCGCTATAGGAGCGTAGCGGCCGTCCGGCCGCTGCTCCGCGAAGCGAAAAAATAGAGCGCCGTTTGTGTGCATGGCAGACGCCCCATATGGAGGATTCTTGAGGAGTGAGGAGCCGCGCGCAGATCATGCCGGCCCCTCTATTTGGCGGGAAGGCGGTTACCGCATAGCGACGATGACCACGTTATCCGGCTGGATGGCGGCGCTCTCCTGGGTCGCCTTGCGCTCGTCGCGCGAGGGTCGAATCTGGAACCCGGTAGCCGAGAAGCCGTCCCATACCTGGTACAGGAAATAGCGGTCGCCGTAGCGGTGGAAGATCAACTCCGGCTGGTTGTGCGTGACGTCAGCGCCGCCGCCGACGACGACGGGCCAAGCGAAGCAGCCGCCGCCGGCCTCGTTTGTGATGCTCAAGAACCCCGCGGGCCTGTCTGTCAAGCTCCGGTCCACCATGTACTCTCCGGCCGGCATGGACTTACCGCCGACCATGAAGGCGAACGGAATATTTGCTTTAACCCGCAATGACTGCGCCGTCATTGGAATGGCCGACACAGACAACAGGCAGAACGCCCCAAGGAACAACGCGAATTTCTTAGTCATACTCTCCCTCTCTTTGCTCTTCTGAGTCTTTTTGAATTTCAACTTGGTTTTCCGAACTCTCTGCCAGTAGAGACGTGCCGGGAAGCGGAACCTGTTACCGTGCGAATTGTAAATGAAAGTAAGGTCCGGGTGTAACTTAGCGCACGTCGAACCTAAGGTACGGCCGGCCTTCGGCCACTCGCAGCAGATAAAGCGCCAGTTCGCGCGCGTGGTAATCGCCCCACATGGAGGATTCGCTGGGGCCGGCGTTCCAGCCGTTGGGACGGTGATAGACCGAGTGGAGGATGAGGCCTTGATGAGCCGGGCTGGTGCTCAGGTATGGCTCATCGAGTAACGTCCCGGCGATCGCCAGGCCGGCATTCCAATAACACTTATCATCGAGACGATGGCCAAGGCGCAGCAGGCCCTGCGCGCCGATGGCGGCCGCGGAACTGTCCACGGGCTCCCAGGGGTTTAGCGGATCGGCCGGATTCGCGCGCCAGTCGCCCAGGCGCTCGAGACCGGGCGCGCCGGTATCCCAATACGGGATGCCATCGGGCGGCGTGTTGGCGATGTAAAAGTCGCAGGTGGCGCGGGCGGCCTTTTCGAAAACGCTGGTGGCGGCGTGCGGGCCGGGCAGGACATCGAAGAACTCGAGCAGCTCGGCGAAGCCGCACATGGCCCACGCCAGGCCGCGCGTCCAGGTGCTGAAGGGCGAGTAGCCCTGCTGCGAGTTGGGGCACCGGTAGCTGCCATCGCGCGGATTGAAGATGCTTTCGTGCGCCACGCGGCCGCGCACGTCATAGGCGTCGCGGCCCTCGCCATAGTAGACCGAATAGCGCGCGGTCGCCAGGGCGTGCCCGGTGAGGCGGTCGAGCAGGCTGATGCGCTGGCCGTTCTCGCCCATCAGCACCTGGCCCAATTGATGTGCGATGGCCAGGACGCGCAGCGTGCGGATGGTATCGACAAACAGCGAGTGCGGACCGTTGAAGGAGTAGATATAGCCGCCGCCATCGGCCGTCGGCGACCAGCGCGCCGCCTGCACCGCTCCGGAACATTTCAGGGCCAGCTCGTAGTAGCGGCGCTCCCAGGGATTCTCGGAAATGCGGCCTTCGCTCATCAAGCGCAGCAGGTTGCCGTAGGTGCTCACGTTGTTGAAGCCATGGTCGTGCACGCCGGTGTGGGTGAGGTGCGGCGCCATGAGGGCGAGCGTGCGGTGGCGGCCGATTTCGAGGAACTCGCGCTCGCCGGTGGCATCGAACTGGACGAGAGCGGAGCCGAATTGAAAGCCCTGCGTCCACTCGGTCCAGCCGCGGCTGGTGTATCGGCCCGCGACGGTGCAGACAGGCGATCCCTGGGAGGGATCCCAACTCGCTTCGATCGAACGTATCTTTTCCGCCGAGAGGTCGAAAAGACGATGCAGCTTGGGGACCAGCGAGGCGGGCGTGAGGCCCGATTGCGGTTGAATCATTCAGGACAATGATAGCCTACGCGACGCGGCGCTCGATTGCGTACCGCACCAACCGCACACCTTCGCTTTCGAACTCGCACTCGAATGTCAGGCCGAGCTTTTGCATGATTCGAATCGAAACTCTGTTCGCCGGCATGGCGATGGAAACGATCCGGTAAAGTCCCGCGCGTTCAAACGCGTCTTCGAGTGCCGCGCGGGCGGCTTCCGTGGCCAGGCCGCGGCCCCAGTACGGGCGCGCCAGCCACCATCCGAGCTCGGGGTCCTGCGCGGCGTGCATGAAGCCCACTCCGCAGAAGCCGATCGTCTCTCCATCGGGCTTGGCGAGCAGCTTCCAGCGGCAAAAGCCCCGCTCGCAATAGAGCTTCATCTGGCGGTCTACAAACGTCTGGATCTGCTCGTCGGTCCAAGGCACGCCGCCGGTGATGTAGCGCATCACCTCCGGGTCGGTGGCGATGGGCCGCAGCGCGGTCCAATCCGTAACCTGCCACGTATCGAGGATAAGCCGCCCGGTCTCGAGGTTCACGACGGGTCAGATGCCGTGCGTCATCCCCAGCACCGCGTTGATCAGCACGGCCGCCATGCCCACCGGGATGGCGATCTTCCATCCGATGTTCATGAGCTGGTCGTAGCGGAAACGCGGGAAAGTGCCGCGGAACCAGATCAGCAGATAAATCAGAATCGAGACCTTCAGCAGAAACCAGAACAGGCCGATGATGGGGGCGTTGATGGCCGGCACCAGGAACAGCGCGCCGCTCAGCACTAGTCCGAGAGCCACAACCACCAATTCCTGCCTGTGCAGGGGACGTTTGTTCCGCTTCACCAGCGGCAGCGTCATGAGGCCCGATCCCACGAAGAGCAGCGCCGGAAACGCGTAGTTCAGCGGGATCGCGAGCCATCCGATGCTCGGGAAGGGCCGCAGCCAGCCGCCCAGGAACAGGGTGGCCGCTACCGAGGCGACCACGAAGATGTTGGCGTACTCGGCCAGGAAGTAGAGCGCCCAGCGGAAGCCGCTGTATTCGGTGTGGAAGCCGGCCACCAGCTCGGATTCGGCTTCCGGCAGGTCGAAGGGCGCGCGGTTGGTCTCGGCCGTGGCCGCGATGATGTAGACCGCGAAGGGCACGATCATGAAGCCGTAGTTGGCGAACATGAACCAGACGCCGCGCTCGAGCTGCGCCTTGACGATGCCCTGCATGCTGAGCGTGCCGGCCACCATCACACCCGAGAGCAGCGCGAAGGCCAGCGCCACTTCGTAGCTCACCAGCTGCGCTGCGGCGCGCAGCGCACCCAGCAGCGAATAGTGGCTGTTGGATGCCCAGCCGCCCAGGATGATCCCCATAATTCCCACCGCGGAGGTGGCCGAGATCACCAGCAGCCCCACGTTCACATCCGCCACGTAGAAGATCTTAGTAAACGGCAGCACCGAAAAGGCCGTGAGGGCGGTGATGGTGGAAACGCAGGGGGCGAACCAGAAAAGGGCCTGGTCGGCATCCGTGGGGATGATGTCTTCCTTGATGAACAACTTCAGCGCGTCGGCTATCGGTTGCAGCAGCCCGTGCGCCCCCACGCGCATGGGACCGAGGCGCACCTGGAAATCCGCCAGGATCTTGCGCTCGACCAGCGTGAGATATCCGGCCACCAGCGGAAAGGCCGCGATAACCACCAGGGTCACCACAACCGGCACGAACAGCGGATGATGAATGATCGCGTCCATATCGTCCTTACCGCAACAGCGAAGTCTGGGCCAGCCGCAGGAACGGCTCGGGATAGATGCCGATCCCCAGCGTCAGCGCGCCGGTCACTCCCACCGCCAGCCGCAGCCCGAAGCTGGAGGACAGGGGCGCTTTTTCGGTGACTTCGCGAGTGAACATGCTGCGAACCACTTTGAAGTAGTAATAAATGGCCACCGCCACGTAAAGCGTGGCGATCACCGCCAGCGTGTAGTGCCCGGTCTGGATCAGCGCGAGGAAAATGTAATACTTGCCCAGGAACCCGGCCGTGGGTGGAATGCCCGCCAGCGAGAGCAGGAAGATCAGCATGAGCACGGCGTATCCGGGACTCTTGTTCATCAGCCCCGCGATATCGTCCAGGTCCTCGCCGATGATGTTCTGGCGGCGCAGCGCCACGATCACCAGGAAGGCGCCCAGGGTCATGAAGGTGTAGACCATTATGTAGACCGCGACGCCGTTGATGCCGGTCGCGTTGCCGGCAACCAGGCCGAGCAGCATGTAGCCCGCGTGGGAAATGGAGCTATAGGCCAGCAGCCGCTTGATGTTGGTCTGGTTGATGGCGGCCAGGTTCCCGATGGTCAGGGTCAGAACGGCCACAAAAGCCAGGATGGGCTCCCATACTTCGCGCGCGGAGCCCAGCGGTCCCAGGAAGATGCGCAGCAGAAACGCGATGGAAGCGGCTTTGGAAGCCACCGAAAGGTAAGCCGTGACGGTGGTGGGCGCGCCCTCGTAGGCGTCCGGCGCCCACATGTGGAACGGCGCGGCGGAGATCTTGAAGAGCAGCCCTACCGAGGTGGTCGCCAGCGCCAGGAACACCACCGGGTCCCAGGGCGGCCGCGCGGCGATGGCGGCGGAGATATCCGCCAGCTTGGTCGAGCCGGATATGCCGTACATCACCGAAAAGCCGTACACCAGGAAGCCGCTCGAAAAGGCGCCCAGCAGCAGGTATTTCATGGCAGCTTCGTTCGAGCGCCGGTCGGTGCGCAGGAACCCCACCATCACGTAGAAGCACAGCGCCATCAGCTCGAGGCCGATGAACAGGGTCACCAGGTCGGTGCCGGTCGCCAGGAAGAACATGCCGCACTGCGCGAACAGGATCAGGCTGTAGTACTCGCCGTGGTGCTCACCGGCAATCTCCAGGTACTTGTACGAGACCACCGCCACGATCATGGCCGCGGCCACGAAGATCCAGTTGAAGAAGATGCCGAAGCCATCGATGGTCACCGATCCCTGGAAGCCGATGAGCTCGCTGAGCCCGTTAGCCGCCAGGTAAGCCGCCTGGTGGTACAGCGCGTAGCCCGTGAAGCCTTCCGCCAGCGCCACGAAAACGAGCAGGAATTTGCGCTGGCGCGGGTCCGGGAAGACCATGAAATCGAACAGCAGGATGGCGCAGCCGAACAGCGCCAGCATGATCGCCGGCACGATGGTGAAGTGATCCGTGCTGGTGTAGAACTGGCTCACCGGCCACCTCCCTGCGGAAGGGCCGCCGGGCTTGCAATCGGCGGCGAGAAGGTTTGCGCCGCGAAATATCCGGGCCGCACGCGCTCCACAATCTCCGAGACCGGCTGGCGCAGCACGTCGAAGTAGGGCTTGGGATAGACGCCGATCCACACGGCCCAGGCGATCAGCGGCAGGAAGACCGCGATCTCACGCAGGCTCATATCCGGGATGAGCAGATTCTTTCCGTTGGTTATCTGGCCGAGCATAGTCCGCTGATAGAGCCACAGCAGGTACGCCGCGCTCAGAATTACGCCCGTGACGGCGAAGGCCGCCCAAATGCGGTTGGCTTCGAAAGCCCCTTGCAGAATCGTGAACTCGCCCACGAAGCCGTTCAGCAGGGGCAGGCCCGCGGAGCTGAGCATGGCGATGGCGAAGATCACCGCGAATTTGGGCATCACGTGCGCCAGGCCGCCGTATTCGGAGATCTCGCGCGTATGGCGGCGCTCGTAGACGATGCCGATCACCAGGAAGAGCATGCCGGTCGAGATGCCGTGATTGATCTGCTGGATCACGCTGCCGGCCAGACCGTTGGGATTCAGCGCGAAGATGCCCAGCGTGCAGAAGCCCAGATGGCTCACCGAAGAATAGGCCACCAGCTTCTTCCAATCCTGCTGCATGAGGCTCACCAGAGCCCCATAGATAATGCCGACGATCGAGAGGATCGCCAGGATCTGGACGATGGTCTGATCGGCCGAGGCCTTGGGTAGCAGGGGCAGGGAAAAGCGGATGAATCCGTAGGTCCCCATCTTCAGCAGCACGCTCGCCAGGATCACGGAGCCGGCCGTGGGCGCCTCTACGTGGGCGTCCGGCAGCCAGGTGTGGAAAGGGAACATCGGCACCTTGATGGCGAATCCCAGGAAGAAGGCCCAGAAGACCCACTGCTGCAAACCCAGCGGCAGCGCGACCTTCATCAGATCGGCAATCTCAAAAGTGTAATAGCCGAATTGGCTGAAGTGCTCGAAGTATAAGGTCAGGATGCCCAGCAACATCAGCACCGAGCCGGCCAGGGTATACAGGAAGAACTTGATGGCCGCATACAGCTTCCGCGGGCCGCCCCAGATCCCGATGATGAAGTACATGGGAACCAGCACCAGCTCCCAGAAAATGTAGAACAGGAAGAAATCGAGCGAAAGGAAGACGCCCAGCATGCCCGTCTGCAAGAGCATGAACATGGCGTAGTATCCCTTGACGCGATCCTGAACGGCGTTCCAGGAAGAGAGGATGGCGAGGTACCCCACCAGCGTGGTGAGCATCACCAGCAGCAGGCTGATGCCATCCAGTCCCAGGTGGTAATGCGCGCCCAGCGAGGGGATCCAATCGGCCCGCTCCTCGAACTGGAAGCCGGGCGTACCGGTGCGGAAACGCGTGACCAGCGGAATCGAAACCAGGAACCCGGCCGCGCTCACCAGGTTGGCCCAGACGCGGATCAGGTTGTGGTTCTTCGCCGGAAAGCAGAGCAGCACCGCGAGGCCGGCCAGCGGGGTGAATAAGACGATACTGAGTAAGTGCTGGTCCATATAGTTACCGCACGACGTAATAGCCCAGGAGCGCCAGGACCCCCACCACCACGAACAGCGCATACGCCTGCACGCGGCCGGTTTGCAGGATGCACACCGGGTAAGAAAGCATCTTCACGAAGAAGGAACTGAAGCGCACCGCGCCATCGATGATCCAGGTGTCCCACCACATCGAGACGCGCGAGGTGAAGCGTGTCAGCCAGCCCGCGGCGTTCACGCCGCCATCCACCACGTCGCGGTCGAAGGCGCCCAGCACGCGGCCGCCGCCCTTGCCCAGGCCATTGACGAATAGGAAATCGTAGATCTCGTCCACGTACCACTTGTTGTAGAGCAGCGTGTAGAGTGGCTTGCAGCGCTCTCCGATGCGCTCGGGGATTTCCGTCCGGATGCAATAGAAGTAGCGCGCCAGCGAGATTCCGATAATGGCCACGGCCACCGAGAGAGCCATCAGGATCCACTCCATGGATGCCGAATGCTCGCCTTGAGCGGTCGCTTCCTGGGCCGCCGAGGCGAAGACCGGCGCCAGCCAGGCGGCGAAACCGCGCCAGCTGTCGTTGAAGAGGCTCCAGGCTTTGGGCACGCCCATCCATCCGGCCAGCACGGTGCCGATCGCCAGCACCACGAGCGGCACGGTCATGGAGGCCGGCGATTCGTGTACGTGTGCCGCCACCTCGGGCGCCATGCGCGGCTTGCCGTAGAACGTCATGCTCATCAGGCGCCACATGTAGAAAGCCGTGAGCGCCGCGGTGGCCAGACCCACGAACCACAGGAGCGTCGATCCTCTAGGCGAGCTGTAGGCCTGCCACAGGATCTCATCCTTCGAGAAGAAACCGGCCAGGCCCGGTATGCCCGCGATGGCCACCGAGCCCACCCACATGGTCCAATGCGTGATGGGAAGCTTGTTCTTCAGCCCGCCCATGCGGCGCATATCCTGTTCGCCGCCCATGGCGTGGATCACCGAGCCGGAGCAGAGGAAGAGCAGGGCCTTGAAGAAGGCGTGCGTGAACAGGTGGAAGATGGCCACCCAGTAGGCGCCCACGCCCAGCGCCAGAAACATGTAGCCGAGCTGGCTCACGGTCGAGTAAGCCAGCACGCGCTTGATATCGTTCTGCACCAGCGCGATGCTGGCGGCCAGGATGGCCGTGAAGGCGCCAATCGCAGCCACCACCGTGGATGTGCTGGGGGTCAGCTCGAAAAGCGCCGAGGAGCGCGCCACCATATAGACGCCGGCCGTCACCATGGTGGCCGCGTGGATCAGAGCCGAAACCGGCGTGGGACCTTCCATGGCATCCGGCAGCCAGACATACAACGGCACCTGCGCCGATTTTCCCGTGGCGCCGAAAAACATCAGCAGCGACATGGCGCTGAGCACGCCGAAGCCGCCCGCCTCCACCGCGAAGCGGCCGCTGCGCAGGGCGGCATTCACATCCAGGAATCGCACTGTGCCCAGCACGGACAGCATGAGCAGCATTCCCAGAATGAAGCCCGCGTCGCCCACGCGGTTTACCACGAAAGCCTTTTTGCCCGCGTCGCCGGCCGATTTCTTGTGAAAATAGAAGCCGATCAGCAGGTAGCTGCACAACCCCACGCCTTCCCAGCCCACAAAGAGCAGCAGGTAGTTGTTGGCCAGTACCAGCATCAGCATGAAAAAGACGAACAGGTTCATGTATCCGAAAAACCGGTAATATCCGTTGTCATGGGCCATGTAGCCCGTGGAGTACACGTGGATCAGAAAACCGATGCCGGTCACCACCAGGATCATCACCGAGCTGAGCGGGTCCAGCAGAAAGCCCCAATCGGCCCGAAAAATGGCCAGCTGCCCGCCGGCCATGTGGAATGGGAGGCCGGCGATCCAGGTAAACTGGATGACCTCGTGCACCCTCTGCGGCAACTGCGAAAGCTGCCAGACCGCTCCGGCGGAAAAGATAAAGGAGAGCAGCACCATGCCGGGGCAGATGAAGTCGATGAGCTTCTTCAGGGGCGAATGGGCGTGGCCGTGCGCCGCGTGCCCCGCGTGGGCGTCGTGAGCCGCGTGGCCGTGCTCGTCCGCCACCGGCCCCACTCCGGGGGCCACCGCCACCGCGGAGGGCGGCTGCGGATCGAGCAGTTTGCCCACGAACAGCATGAGGGCCGCCCCGAAGAGCGGAAACAAGGGAATCAGCCAGATTTGGTCGAGGAAATTCACGGCTCTCCTAC
>Ga0326727_10014622_pt1 | contig 17044 bp, 12 predicted proteins | sample MB2enrmetagenome_FD_207643 | JGI IMG/M metagenome (GOLD analysis project Ga0326727, IMG submission 207643) | Lab enriched peat soil microbial communities from McLean, Ithaca, NY, United States - MB29MY | ecosystem: Environmental > Terrestrial > Soil > Wetlands > Peat | place: USA: New York...
GCCCGCCGGATCGGCGAGCTCACGCGGGCGGGCACGGCCGTCGTCGTCGCCGCCGAGGGGGCCGGCAGCGCCGCCCGGATCGCCGACGTGCTCGACGGGGCCGGAGTCGACGTCGACCGGCTTGTCGCCGCTCCCGCCGGACGAGATGGGGGCATCCGGGCGTTGCGGGAGCCCGGGACGCACGTCGTCGTGGCGTCGCTCGACCGGGGCTTCGTGCTCGACGCCGCCCGCGTCGCCGTGCTCGCCGAGAGCGATCTCACCGGGCGGCACCGCCCGCATCGCGTCCCCCGGGCGCGCGCCCGTCCCGTCGAGGGGTTCTTCGACGACCTCGCCGTCGGCGGCTTCGTCGTCCACCACGTCCACGGCGTCGCCCGCTACGGCGGCATGGTGCGCCGCGGTATCGCGGGCACCGAACGCGACTATCTCCTCCTCGAGTACCGGGGCGGGGACCGGCTCTACGTCCCCTCGGACCAGATCGACGCCATCACGCCGTACACGGGGGGAGAGCACCCCTCGCTCAACCGGCTGAACGGAAGCGACTGGCAGCGGAGCCGAGCCCGCGTCCGCCAGGCGGTGAGGGCGGTCGCACAGGAGCTCGTCGTCCTGTACCGACGCCGCCTCGCCTCGCCGGGTCACGCCTTCTCCCCCGACACCCCCTGGCAGGCCGAGCTCGAGCAGTCCTTCCCCTATCCCGAGACGGCCGACCAGTTGCGGGCCGTGGCGGACGTGAAGGCGGACATGGAGCGCCCCGTGCCGATGGACCGCCTCGTCTGCGGCGACGTCGGGTTCGGCAAGACCGAGGTCGCGGTGCGCGCGGCCTTCAAGGCGGTCCAGGACGGGATGCAGGTCGCCATCCTCGTGCCGACGACGATCCTGGCCCGGCAGCACTACGAGACGATCGCCGACCGCTTCGCGCCCTACCCGGTGCGGGTCGAGATGCTCTCCCGGTTCCTCACGGCCGCCGAGGCCGCAGCCGTCGTCCGGGGGATCGCCTCCGGCGCGGTCGATGTCGTCGTGGGGACCCACCGGCTCCTCGCCGACGACGTGCGGTTCCGCCAGCTCGGCCTGCTGGTCGTCGACGAGGAGCAGCGCTTCGGCGTGAACCAGAAAGAGGCGATCAAGAAGCTGGCGATCGGCGTCGACGCTCTCACGCTCACGGCGAACCCGATCCCGCGCACTCTCGAGATGGGCCTCACCGGGATCCGGGACCTCTCCGTCATCGACACCCCCCCGGCTGAACGCCAGCCGATCCTCACCTACGTCGGCGAGGAGGACGACCGGGCCGTCTCCGAGGCGATCCGCCGCGAGCTACTGCGCGAGGGACAGGTCTTTTTCGTGCACAACCGCGTCGAGGGGATCGAGGCCGTGGCGGCCCGCGTCGCCGCGCTCGCGCCCGAGGCGCGCATCGCGATCGCCCACGGCCAGATGGACGAGGCGAGCCTCGAGAGGACCGTCGTCGACTTTGCCGAAGGACGCAACGACGTGCTCGTCTGCACGACCATCATCGAGTCCGGGATCGACATGCCGGCGGTGAACACCCTCGTCGTCGACCGGGCCGACCTGTTGGGCCTGGGCCAGCTCCACCAACTGCGCGGCCGGGTCGGTCGCTCGTCGTCGCGGGCGTACGCCTACCTGTTCCACCCGGCCGACCGCGTCCTTTCCGAGCAGGCCTACGAACGGCTGCGCACGATCGGCGAGCACACCGAACTCGGATCGGGCTTCAAGATCGCGATGCGCGACCTCGAGATCCGCGGCGCGGGCAGCCTTCTGGGCACCGATCAGTCCGGGCACATCGCCGCGGTCGGCTACGACCTCTACGTCCGCATGGTCGCCGAGGCGGTCGCCGAGCTGAAAGGCGAGGAGGTCCCGCAGCCGAGCGAGGTCCGCCTCGACGTGCCGCTCGACGCCCACCTGCCGGCGAGCTACGTCGTCCGGGAGGACCTCCGCCTCGAGGCGTACCGCCGGCTCGCCTCGGTGCGAGCCGTGGCCGAGGTCGACGACATCGGGGCCGAGTGGCTCGACCGCTACGGGCCCCTTCCGGCCCCGGCGGAGGCGCTCCTCGAGGTCGCGCGCCTGCGCGCCGAGTGCGTGCGGACGGGGGTGACGGAGGTGACCGTCGTCGCCGTGCGGCCGGGGTCGGGCGGTCCGGGACGGATCGGCGAGGCCGTCGCCCGCCTCACGCCCGTCCGGCTCCCGGCCTCGGCGCAGGTGCGGCTCAGCCGGCTCGCCCCGCGGGCGATCCTCAAGGAGGAACCTGCGCAGCTCGTCGTCCCGCTCGTGGCGGGCCGCCGAGTCGCGGCAGACCTCGTGGCGTTGCTCGCCGCGCTCATGCCGACAAACGGCGGTGGGGGGGCGTGAACCGGTTGGCTTGGCACCCGGACGGCCCGTACCATCGGCTCACCGTGTGCAGGATCCCCGTTCTCGTCGGCGTGGCGCTCGCAGCGGCCCTGGCGCTCGGCGCCTGCGACGCACAGTTCACGCCGTACGCTGCCCGCGTCAACGGAGCGGCCGTCTCCCAGTCGACGCTCGACGCTGCCCTCGACTCCGTGGCGGCTGATCCCGGGTACCGTTGCCTCGTCGAGTCGGCTTCGGGGGGCGCGACCTCCGTCGTCGGCGTCGCCCGGGGCACCTACAACGCGACGTTCGCCGCCGGTGCCCTCTCACTCCTCATCGAGGCCGACGCCATCCACGTCGCCGTCGGCCGGCTCCGGCTCGCCGAGGGTTCGGTCGCGCTGGGCCTCGCCGAGAACGAAATCGAGTCGGACTTCACGCCCCAGTCCGGTTCGGCTTGCCACGTCACCGGCAACAAGGTGCTCGCCGCGCTTTCCGGCGGGTTCCGCGCGGCCCTCGTCCAGCTCCAGGCTGACGAGGACGCGCTCGCCGCCCGTGCCGCCGGGAGCTCGTTGTCGAACGCGGGCATCGCGAGCTACGAACGGCACCACCGGGCGGCGACGACGCTCGACTGCACCTGGGCGATCGAGCTCGCCTCCGAGACCAAGGCGGAGCAGTTCGCCACGGCGATCTACGGCGGCGTCAGCTTCGCCAAGATCGCCCGCAAGAACTCGCTCGACGCCTCGTCGGCGCCGAAGGGCGGTTACCTCGGCTGCATCCTGCCGTCGAGTTTCACGAGCCCGCTCGGTGGCGTCGTCCGGCGCCTGGCCGTCGGAAGACTCTCCGGTCCGGTCCATTTCCAGAAGTACTGGCTGCTCCTGAAGGTCACCCGCCGGCCGGTCGCGCCGCTCAAAAAAGCGGCGACCGCCGTGATCAGCGCCGGGAGGACCGCGGCGGCCAAGCAGCTCAGCGCCATCGTCGTCGCCGCGCACGTGTCCGTCGACCCGGCGTACGGCACCTGGGCGAAGGTCAGCGGCACCTGGGAGGTCCGGCCGCCGGTCGGCCCCCCCGTCGATCTCGTGCCGAACCCCGCGGCCGTCGGCGCCAAGAGCGCGCTCGGAGGGTAGGTGGCCCGGGCAGCGGGGCCGGACGCGGCCCGCCGGACGCTGCCGACGGTCACCGTCGCCGGCCTCGGCCCGGCGGGACCCGAACTGCTCACCGCGGCCGCGTCCGCGGCCATCGCCGGGGTCCCCGACTGGTTCGTGCGGACCGCCCGCCATCCGGCGGCCGAACCGCTCGTCGCGGCCGGCGCCACGCCGCTCGACCGTCACTACGAGGGCGCGGCCACCTTCGCCGAGGCCTACGCGGGCATCGTCGAGGAGGTCGTCGCCGCCGCGGCGGCGCGGGGCCGCGTCGGCTACGCCGTGCCGGGCTCGCCGTGGATCCTCGAGGCGACCGTGCGGATGCTGCTCGCCGACGACCGTGTCCAGGTCGAGGTCGTCGACGGGATGTCGTTCTGCGACCTCGCCTGGCGACGGCTCGGCATCGATCCCGTCGAATGCCGTGTGCGGCTCGTCGACGGCGAGCGCTTCGGCGTCGACGCGGCCCGGGACACGGGGCCGTTGCTCGTCGCCCACGTCTGGGCGCCGGAGACCCTCGCGGCGATCAAGCTCAGCGTCGCCGAGCCGCCGGCCGTCGCCGTCGTTCTGCAGCGGCTCGGCTGTCCCGACGAGCACGTCGAGGAGGTCGCTTTCACGGCGATCGACCGGATCGTCCCCGACCACCTCACGTGTTTGTACCTGCCGGAGCTCGCCGCCCCCGTCGGGATCGAGCTCGCCCGGCTCGAGGAGGTCGTCGAGATCCTGCGCGACAAGTGCCCCTGGGACGCCGCGCAGACCCACCGCTCGCTCGCGCGGCACCTCGTCGAGGAGTGTTACGAGGCGATCGAGGCGATCGACGAGCTCGGCGAGCCGCCGGACATCGCCGCGTCGGCCCACCTCGAGGAGGAGCTCGGCGACGTGCTCTGCCAGGTGGTCTTCCATGTGGTCCTCGCCCGGCGCGAGGGGCTGTTCACGTTCGGGGACGTGGCCGCGACGGTCCACGACAAGCTCGTCGCCCGCCATCCCCACGTCTTCGGCGGGGTCGAGGGCGTGCACTCGGTCGACGCCGTGCTCACCCAGTGGGAGGAGCTGAAGCGGAAAGAAAAGGGCCGCGAGAGCGTGATGGACGGGATCCCTGCGGGTCTGCCCGCGCTCGCGCTCGCCGCCAAGCTCGAGCGCAAGGCGGCCGGCGTGGGGCTCGGCTGGGAGGCGACGGGGGACGTCGCCACGGCCGGCCGGATCGCCGACGCCGTCGCGGCGGGGGACGCCGACCTGGTCGGTGAGCTCGCCTTCGCGCTCGCCCGGTTGGCGGCCGACCGGGGGATCGACGCCGAGGAGGCGCTGCGCCGCTCGGCCCAGCGGTTCCGCGCCCGGTTCGCGTCGGCCGAGCGGCTCGCCGTTGCCGAAGGCACGACGCTCGCCGCGACGAGCCCCGGGGCCCGCCGGGCCTACTGGGAGGCCGCCGGCGGCACCTGAGGCGCCCACCCGCCCGTCCGGGTCCCACTTTGGTAGCCTTTGAGAACATCTATCACTTAGCCACCAGGTCGATCAGGAGAAACAGACTCGTGGGCGTGATCGTCGAGCTCGACGCGAAAGAGGTCCTCGACTCCCGGGGGAACCCGACGGTGGAGGTCAGCTGCATCCTCGAGAGCGGGGCCTGCGGGCAGGCGATCGTCCCGTCCGGTGCCTCGACCGGCGAGTTCGAGGCGACCGAGCTGCGCGACGGGGACGCCCGCTACGGCGGCAAGGGCGTGCTCGGCGCGGTCGGCAACGTGCGCGACGAGATCGCCGAGATGCTCGAGGGGTTCGACGCCTCCGACCAACGGCTGATCGACCTCGCGCTCGTCGACCTCGACGGGACGCCGACGAAGTCACGGCTCGGCGCGAACGCCATCCTCGGCGTGTCGCTCGCCGTCGCCCGGGCCTCCGCTGACGAGCTCGACCTGCCGCTGTACCGCTACCTCGGCGGGGTCGACGCCCACGTGCTGCCCGTCCCGATGATGAACGTGCTGAACGGTGGCGTGCACGCCGACAACAACGTCGACTTCCAGGAGTTCATGATCGTGCCCCACGGCGCGGCCTCCTTCGGCGAGGGCCTGCGGTGGGGGGTCGAGACGTACCACGCCCTGAAAAGCGTCCTCCACGACCGCGGCCTCGGCGGCGGCGTCGGCGACGAGGGCGGCTTCGCGCCGAACCTGGCGACAAACGAGGAGGCGCTCGCCCTGCTCGTCACGGCGATCGAGAAGGCGGGCCGCGTGCCCGGCGACGAGATCGCCATCGCGCTCGACCCCGCGGCCAGCGAGTTCTACGAGAAAGGCGCGTACGTGCTCGCCGGCGAGAAGCGCACGCTCGGGCCGGAGGAGTTTGTCCGCTACTGGGCCGAGATCTGCGGGCGCTATCCGGTCATCTCGCTCGAGGACGCGATGGCCGAGGACGACTGGGCGGGATGGGCGGCCCTCACGGCGACGCTCGGCACGTCCGTCCAGCTCGTCGGGGACGACATCTTCGTGACGAACGTCGAGCGCGTCGAGCGCGGCATCCGCGAGCACGTCGCCAACGCGGTGCTCATCAAGGTGAACCAGATCGGCACCCTCACCGAGACGCTCGCCACGATGCGGCTCGCCCGTGACGCCGGTTACCGCTGCGTCGTCTCGCACCGCTCCGGCGAGACCGAGGACACGACGATCGCCGACCTCGCCGTCGCGACGAACTGCGGCCAGATCAAGACCGGGGCCCCGGCGCGCTCGGACCGCGTCGCCAAGTACAACCAGCTGCTGCGAATCGAATACGAGCTCGGGGAGGCCGCCGAGTGGCCGGGAACCCGGGCTTTCGCGCGCGCCCCCGGCGGGATGACGACGTGAAATCGCTCCGTCGCGCCCGTGCGGGTCTCGTCGGCGCCGTCGTCCTCGCGATCGCGATCGTCGCCACCGGCCTGCCGACCGGGATGATCGGCCGCCAGCGCGACGCGCTCGCCGCCGTCGACCGCCAGCTCGCGACGATCGCGGCACACAACGCCGTGATCCGATCGGAGATCTCGAGCCTGCGGCAGCGCGCGACGATCGAGGCGATCGCCCGTGAGGACTACGGGCTCGTCCGGCCGGGACAGCGCTCCTTCGTCATCCTGCCGGGCAAGGGCATCCACGCCGTCGGCGCGGGGACGCTCGGCATAGAGCCGATCCCCGCCGACGACCTCGTGCCGACAAGTGTCTCCGCCGTCGCGCCCCCCCTCGTCGCCACGGGGGTGAAGTCGGCGAGCCTGTGGAGCCGGACGCTCGACGAGTTGGAGTTCTGGCGCTGGGCGATGTGAACCGGGCGGAACCGGCTCCCGGGCGGGCTGTCCTCGACGTGCCGGGGTGCCGCACCGGGCCGCGCCGTGGCGCCACGGCCGGTGACTGACAAAGGGGCCGCGGCCCTCCCGCCGAGCCCGGTTGAACTCCTCGCCTCGGCGCTCACAGCGGACGACACCGATCTCGATTCGTGGGCGCGCACGCTGTCTGGCGCGTTCGCGGAGGTGCTGCCCGCCGGGACGCTCGGGGTGGTGCGCGAGCGCACGCTCGCCGACCGCGTCGCCGGCAAGCCGGGCGAGATCCGCATGATCCGGGCGCGTTTCGGCGAGCTCGTCCTCGAACTGGCCGCCGGTCGCGCGACGGTCGTCGGCACGGTCGTGCGCGAGGCGCGCGGCATCACGGTCCGCCGCCGCACAGTGTCCCTCGACGAGTGGCGGGAGCTGTTCGCCGCCGAGATCACGCGCCTCGCGGCGGGGAAAGCCTCGTTGCGCCAGGTGATCGAGCGCCTCGTGGGCGCGCCGTGACCTACAGGTTGAGAATGGCGGAGCAGGCCGGCCAGGGGTGCCAGCCGTCGCGCTGGTAGAGCAGGTAGGCGGCCGCGTCCTGCACGGCGGGTGGCGCGTCGCTCGGCAGGCCGGTCTCGCCGAGGCCGAGCCAGGTCGCGAGCGCAAACTGGTAGGCGCCGTAGTAGCCGTTCCCCGTGTTCGTCTGGTAGTCGCCGCTCGCCTCGCAGTTGCGCAGCTCGGCGAAGTCCTGGCTGAGCGAACCGTTCGGGATCGGTGACGTGCCGATCCCCTGGGTGCCGGCGAGCGACGGTGGCCCCGTCTGGTTCCCGTTGGTGCCCTGCGCGGCCTGGGACTTCGCCGCGGCGGCTTGCTGGGCGGCGAGCTGGGCGGCGACGAGCCGGGCGAGCTGGCCCTGCACCGAGTCGTAGAGCCGCTGCTCGCGCCCGAGCGTGCCGACGACGCTCGTGCGCGCCGCGGTCGTGCGGGCGAGCGCCTCCTTGGCGACGGCGGCCTCGTGGGTCTCGACGGCGAGCGACGTCCGCAGGTGGGTCTCGTCGCCCTGGTAGCTCGCGATCGCCGAGCTGAGCTTGTTCGAGGCGAAGTTGAGGTAGGTCTGCTCGACGGCGACCTCGTCCGGTTTCTCGAGGAGGTACGTCCCGAGTTCGGTCGTACTCCCGGCGGTGACGTAGGCGCCGATCGCCGCGGCGGCCACGTCGTTGCGGTCGTGGCCGAGGAGGTGCTCGATCCGCACGACGACCCCGGAGGTGCGCCTGGCGGCGGCGATGGCGTCGGCGTATTCGGACTTCGCCGTGAGGTACTGCTCGCCGAGCGAGTTGAGCTGGTCGTTGTCCTGGGCGAGCTCGGTGGCGATCGCGCTCGCCTGCGACTGGAGGTTCCCGGTCGTCGACGTCCCGGCCCCGGCGGACGCGGTGGCGGCGACAAGAATTCCGGCGACGAGACCCGGGGAGACGAACGAGACGCGTCTCGTCGTGAGAGTCCGAGCCCAGACCCGGGCCCACTTTCGTCCGTGGCGGCCGCGGGCGACACCGCCGGCATCGTCGGGCACGACGCGACGTTAGCCAAGGACTGACGATGCGGCCGGGTTCGGGGCGCCGCGGCGGTTGCGAGGGAGAACCGGGGCTTTCCCGGCACCTCTAAGCTGCGGCGATGAGCCTCATCGCCGTCGTCGTCGCGGTCGGCCCGAACCTTGGCGTCGGCCCCGTCCGGCTCGACGAGGTGGCTCGGGCGGCGGGAGGGGCCCATCCCGATGAGGTCGTCGTGGTCGTCGGCCCGACGGCGCGACTAGCCGGGCTCCCCGAGGACGCCACCGTGATCGTCGATCGTGCCGGCGCGGCGAGCGAGGCGACGGCGCTGCGCGCCGTGGTCGACTACGCCCAGCGGTCGGGCGTCGACGTGCTCGTCGTGGCCCTCGAAGACGCGCTTCGCGCCGGGCCCGTCGCCGCCAACCCGGAGTGCTGGCACCGGATCGCCGGGGCATCCCCGGGCGAGATCGTCGTCGGCACGATCGGCGGAAGGCCGGCGGGCCTCGTGCGGCTGTCGGCGGACGCCTGGCCCCTTCTTCCCTTCGACGGACGCGTCGGCCGGGCCCTCGCCGCCCACGCCGCACGGGTCGTCGAATGCCCCATCGACGCGCCGGGCCCCGCCGCGTCGCCCGCGGCGACCCGGGAGGATGCCGCCGACGCCGCCCCCGGCGACGATCCGTCGCCCGGGGATCTCGCCGCGGTGACGGCCCTGCTCGGGCGGCCGCCTGCCGGAGGCTTCCGGGTCGTCGTCCGTGACGCGACCGGCGGTCCCATCGTCATCCGCAACGCCCCGTTCCTCGACGACGGGACCCCGATGCCGACGAGCTACTGGCTCGTCGGGCGCACCGAGCAGGAGCTCGTCGGCCGGCTCGAGGCCGCCGGGGGCGTGCGGCGCGCCGAGCGGGTCACCGACCCTGGAGCGCTCGCCGCGGCCCACGCCCGGTACGCCGCGGAGCGCGACGGGCGGATCCCCGCCAACCATTCCGGCCCGCGCCCCGCGGGCGGGGTCGGCGGCACCAGGACTGGCGTGAAGTGCCTCCACGCCCACCTCGCCTGGTATCTCGCCGGAGGGGGCGACCCCGTCGGGCGCTGGGTGGCCGGAGAGCTCGCCGGCGAACTCACCGGGGCGGTGGCCGCGGTCGACTGCGGGACGAACTCGACCCGCCTGCTTGTCGTGGGCCCCGATGGCTCGACGCTCGAGCGGCGGATGATCGTCACGCGCCTCGGCGAGGGCGTCGACCGCACCGGAGAGCTCGCGCCCGCGGCGATCGCGCGCACCCTCGCCGCGCTCACCGAGTTCCGGGCGCGCCTTGACGCGCACGGGGTCGTGCGCGTCCGGGCGACGGCGACGTCCGCGGCGCGCGACGCCACGAACGCCGCGGAGTTCTTCGACGCAGCGACCGCGGTCCTCGGCGTCCGGCCCGAGCTCATCGCCGGAGACGTGGAGGGCCGTCTCGCCTACCGGGGCGCGACCGCCGGTCTCGATCCCGGCACCGGTCCTTTCCTCGTCGTCGACCTGGGCGGCGGTTCGACCGAGCTCGTTGCCGGATCGGCGGTAAATGGCGGCGCGCCCGCAGCGGTCGTCTCGCTCGACGTCGGCTGCGTGCGGGTGACCGAGCGGTTCCTTTCGTCCGACCCGCCGGACGCGGCCGAGCTGGCGGCGGCCCGCGCCTTCGTCGCGGACGCCGTCGAATCGGCGCTCGCCCGCCTCCCCGCCCTCGGCGTGCCCCGCCGGATGGTCGGGGTCGCCGGCACGATCTCGACGCTCGTCGCGCTCGAGCTCGGGCTCGACCACTACGACTCCGAGGCCGTCCACCTGGCCCGGTTGTCACGGGTCGCGGTCGAACGATGGCTGGCGCGGCTCGCCGCCGAGACCTCGGTCGAGCGCCGCTTGCGGGCTTCGATCGAAGCGGGGCGGTCAGACGTCATCGTCGGCGGGGCCGCCGTCCTGGCCGAGGTGATGGGCCGGCTGGGCCACGAGGAGCTCGTCCATTCGGAGCACGACATCCTCGACGGGATCGCCGCGGAGCTGCGCGGAGCCTGAGCGGCGCGCGTTCCTAGACCCGAGCTGGCGTCCCTTCGCGATCGCCACCGAGGACGAGCGTCGCCGTGCGCGCGACGAAGTCGTCGATGTCCCCGTGCTTGGCCAGTGCGTAGCTGTGCCCCTGCTGGGCGAGCTTCGCGCCGATGGGGCTGTGGACGAGAACCCGGACGGCGTCGAACAACTCGCCGACGTCCCGGTACCACAGGCCGCCGTTCGCGGCGGCGACGTGGGCCTTGGAGGCCGAGTCGTCGGGGACGACGACGGGGACGCCGAGGAGCATCGACTCGATGGCGATGGTGCCGACCGGGCCCGGCGGCCGGGCGTCGACCGTCGCCCGGGCCCGGGCGACGAGCCGGGCGAAGTTCACGCCGCTCGGGTTCACCGGCAGGACCGAGGTGTTGTCGGCGTCGCAGATCCGCCACGTCTCGCCGTCGACCTCGGCGACGGAGATGCCTTTCAGGACCGCGGGGAGCATCTCGGCGTTCACGGATCGGGCGAGGCGCGGGCTCCCGGCGGGGAAGCACCGGATGAGCAGCACATACTCGCCGAACGGGGCGACGCCGACGAGCGGATCTGCGTAGGCGTGGCGGTTCACGCCGATCGCGAGGTCGAGGGGCACGACGTCGGGCTCGCGGTCGGGGTCGAGCGCGACGAGCCGGGCGCGCTCGCCGGGGTGGACGATGCCAATCCGGTCGGCGTGGTCGACGAGCCGGGTGATCTCGCTTCGCAGCGGCCGTCCGGCGTCGAGGAACGGGATCGCGACGACGCGGGGCCGGCCGTTCGAGCCCGGGACGCCGAGCGTCGACAGGTTCCAGGGCTGGTCGAACCCGGCGAGGATGACGGCGTCCGGGGCGATCGCGTCGAGGGTCCCGACGACGTCGGGTGCGTCTCCCGCGTACTGGCGCAGCAGCTCGGCCGCGGCCGAGGGCGGGCTCGACTTCGCGACCCGCCCGGCGAGCGCGGCGCGCAGCAACGCGCTGCGCCGCGGGTTCGCGCCACGGACGGCGACGGGGTGAACCTCGAAGACGCTGTCGGTGTGCACCGGCCGCTCGGCCTCGCCGAGCTGGACGACCGCGACGTCGGCGTGGCGGGCGAGCGCCCCGGCGACAAGGCGCGTCGCGGCGACGGCCTCCCCCTGCGCGTCGCCCCAGAAGCGGGTGACGATCGCGGCGACGGGTCGGATCCGGGGCGCCGTCATGGCCGGGGTGGCGACCGCCTCCGGCTCAGCGGTCGACGCCGCCGACGTCGAGTTGGTGCTCGACGTGGCGGGCGAGGTCGATGAGGTCTTCGCGGACGGCTCCGAGCAGCGCCCGCTGGTCGGCGTAGTTGATGTTGTCGACGCGGTAGGCAATGGCGTCGATCGCCCGGGCGAGATTCGAGCGGAACGCCTGCTCCTCGGCGTAGTAGTGGCTCATCGCGCCGTTAACGATCCGGCTGAGAAAGCGCTGGACGAGGGCCTTCGGCCCCCAGCCGATCCCCTTGCAGATCCGCGAGTTCGCCATGTCCCAGTGGCGGTGGAGGTAGTGGAGGCTCTCGATGAGGTGGATCGGCTTGCGCCCGTCGTCGACCAGATCCTCGTAGGTCGCCCGCGGCATCCAGGTGCGCGGGTACTCGCTCCGGCCCTCGGCGACGAGCGACCTCAGCTGCTCGACGATGGATCCGGCGTCGAGAGCGTCGTCGTGAGAAAGTTCGTCCATCGTTCGTCCTCCTGTACCGTCGAAATCGGACACCAGTCCCGCCACTTGCTCAGCAGGCCGTTGTAGTAGGGGTCGCCACTGGCGAGCGTGGTCCCCCAGCGGTCGAGGATCCTGCGGTGGGCCGCCGAGTCCTCGGTGTGGCCCCGTGAGCGTGACTCGTGGTGGACGAGCTCGGTGAGCGGCGTGTACACGACGAGGTAGCCGGCCTCCCGCAGCTTCAGGCAGAAGTCGACGTCGTTGAACGAGACCGAGAGCTTCTCGTCGAATCCTCCGATCGAGTCGAACACCTCACGACGCACCATCATGCAGGCGCCGGTGACCGCGGAGCAGTCGCGGGTCTCGACCGCCATCGCGCCGTAGCCGGGGCGGTCTCCGGGCAGGCCGCGCAGCACGTGCGCCGCCAGCCCGCCGAGGCCGAAGACGACCCCGCCGTGCTGGAGCGACCCGTCGGGATACAAAAGGCGCGCCCCCACCGCGCCGACCACCGGGCGCAACGCGTGGCCGACGAGCGGGTCGAGCCAGTGCGGCTTGCGGGCCTCGATGTCGTTGTTCATGAACAAGAGGAGCTCGCCGTCGCACGTCCGGACCGCGGCGTTGTTGATCGCCGACCAGTTGAAAGGACCGGGCGCGTCGATGAGGCGCACCCCGGGTTCGGCCACGAGCCGCTCGACGAGCGCCCTCGACTCGGGGAGCTCGCTCCCGTTGTCGACGAGCACGATCTCGAGATGTTCGTAGCCCGGATGGGCCCGGATCGACGTCACGCATTTCGCGGTGAGCGCGGGTTCATCACGGAACGGGATGATGATGCTGACGAGCGGCTCGCGCGCGAATCCGTGGCAGACGTTGTGATGACCCGCGATGACCCCGTCCTCGATCGTGGCGGGCGAGCCGCGCCGGACAAGCGCGTCGGCGATCACGCGACGCGTGACGTCGGCGGCTCCCGGGCCCCCGAGTTCCGTCGCCACCGCTTGACGGCGGTGATAGGCGACGCCGGTCACGTGTTCGATCCGACGCGCCCGCTCGGTCGCGCGCAGCACGAGGTCGTACTCGGTTGCGGAGTCGAAACCTGGCCGCAGGCCGCCCACGTCCACGAACAAGGCACGGCGGATCACCGCGAGCCGGCCGACGTAGTCGCAGTCGAGAAGGTAATCCGGTGACCAGGCGGGCTTGAGGATCGGCGCGAAACGTTCCCCGACCGGGTCGATCCGGTCCTCGTCGGTGTAGACCACGTCGGCGTCCGGCGACTCGGCGATCGCCGCGGCGACGTCGGCCAGGGCGTCCTTGGAGAGCTCGTCGCGTGCCGCGACGAACGCGACAAACTCGCCTTTCGCCCCCCGGGCCGCCCCGTTGACCGCCTCGACGCCCGAACCGTCCTCCGTCGGCACGACGCGGACGCGTCGGTCGACGCGCCGCAGGGATCCGACACAGTCCGCCGACGCTGCGTCCGAGAGATCGCAGACGACGATGAGCTCCCAGTTGGCGAAGGATTGGGCGAAGATCGACCCGACACAGCGCTCCAAGAATTCGGTGGGCGTGTCGACCGCGGCGACGAGGACGGTGAACAGCGGCGTGCCACGTCGCGGTCGCCTCGTCACCGGCGTGCGGCGGGAATCGGCGCCCGGTGAGCCGACCCCGGGCGGCTCGCCGTGCAGATCGAGCCAACGGAGGTAGGCGCGTCGGTCCTCGGAGGCGTCGGGGGGATAGCCACCGGCGGACCCTGCGGGGACCCCGCCAGCATCCGGGTCCTCACGGTCGCCTCCGTGCCAGATGTCGAGGGTCCGCGTCGCCGCCGGCGCGGCTCGGGCGTCGAGCTCGCGCGCCGTCCGCTCGAGCGCGGCGACGAGTCGGGCGAGTTCGTCCTCGCGGTCCGGAAAGTTCTGCTGAATGGTCATCGCGCTCGGACCGGTCCCGTCGTCTTGGTGATCGCGACGTTCTGGTGTCGGCCGAGTGTAGGTGGTGAGAGTCGGCGGGGGATCTGGCACGATGGGATCGTGACCGATGGCCTCCCAGGCCCCGCAGGCATGACGTCGCCGACAACGCGCCGGTCGGGGTCGTGGTCACGCTGAGCCCGCGCTCGCTCGGTCAGGAGCTTCTCGGTCGTCGGGTGTTGCTGCGCCCGTTGCGGGTCGGGGACTACCGCGACTGGCTCGAGGTGCGGACCCGGGACCGCGAATGGCTCATCCACTGGGAGCCGCGTCGGGCCGGCGGTCAGTACCCCGCGGAGGACCGTTCCTCGTTCGCGGCGCGCTGCGCGATGCGCGACCGCGACCGACAGCTCGGCACGGCGTACAGCTTCGGGATCTTCGTCGACAGGACGTTCGCCGGCGAGATCAACCTCTCGTCGATCCAGCGGGGCGCCTCGCAGAGCGCGTACCTCGGTTACTGGATCGACAAGGCGCACGCCGGTCGAGGTTACGTGCCGGAGTCCTGTGTTGCCGTGTTCGCGTTCGCCTTCGACGAGCTCGAGCTTCACCGCGTCCAGGTGGCGATCATCCCGCGCAATCTGCCGAGCCGACGCGTGGTCGAGAAGCTCAGACTCGTCGAGGAGGGTCTCGCCCGGCGCTACCTCGAGATCGACGGCGTGTGGGAGGACCACGTCCGGTACGCCATCACCGCGGAGGACTGGGCCGAACGGCGCGAGACCTACGAGGCCGACTGGCTGAGGCCGGCTGGGGCCTGAGCCGCCGCCGGTCAGGGCTGACCGGCCCCGACGAAGCCGAAGTAGTACATCGGCGAGTACGAGACGGTCTCGCCCGTCTCGGGCGCCTGGATGATCGTCTCGACCCCGTACGGGCCGGACCCGACGTACATCGCGACATGGGTGACCGGGTCGGGGCCGTCGTCGGGGAACGAGTAAAAGAGCAGGTCACCCGGCTCGATGTCGGACAGGGCGACGTGCTGGGTCTCCTGGTACTGGTACCACGCGCTGTGGGTCAGGGTGACGCCCGCCACCGCCCACGCCACCATCGTGAGCCCGGAGCAGTCGAATCCCGTCGGCCCCGCGCCGCCCCAGACGTAGGGGACGCCGAGGTAGCGCTCCGCGGTGTGAACCGCGAGGTCGCCCGCCGCAGTCGACCCCGCCGGGACGAGCGCCGGGTGGCCGATCTCGCTCGCGTACGCCGCCTGGGCCTCCTCCGCCTCGGCGACCGCAGGGTCGCTCCCGCCGAGATCATTCGCCAGGTTGAAGTTCTCGAGGGCGCTCTCGGCGTCTTTGTTGCGCGCCGCCGCTGACTTGGCCGCCCGCGCCGCCGCGGCCTTCGCCTCGGCGAGGGCGAGGGCGCGCTGTTCGATCAACGTGGCCAACCGGCCCCGGACCGCGCTGAGCGCCGATGTGGTCGACTGCTGGGCCGCGGACGCCTCGTCGCGGGCCGCCGCGGCGCTCAGCGCCGCGGCGTGGGCGTCGGCGGCCGCAGTGCGAGCGGCGGCTTCGCTCGCCACGAAGCGCGCCCGCTCCTCGCCGAGCCGGACGACGGCGGAGTGGAGCGAGGTCGTCGCCACCTCGGCGTAGGTCGTGAGCGACTCCGCATCGGTGAGCGAGGATGCGAGCAGGCCCGAGAACTGTGCCGACGTGATGTCACCGTCGACGTAGGTCTGGATGGCCGCCGCCTGAACCCTTCGCCGGCCGGCGACGATTGCGCGGTTCTCCCGCCGGATCCGGACCCGCAGGTTTGCCACCCGTTTCAGGTCAAGCCCGACCATGATGTTCGCCTGGTCGAAGTGCTCGGCGGCGATCTGTTCGTTCTCGGTGTCGGTGCTGATCAGCTGGGCGAGCTCGCTCGCTTTCAGGCGCGCCGCCTGGATCTCGGCGTTCGTCGGCCCCCCCGGGGCGCCGGGCGCCGCGGCCGCCGGGGAGGCGCAAAGACCCACGAGGACGACCGCGCCGGCGAACGGCGCGATCAACCCCCTCAACCTCACCGATAACACTCATTAACTTTGGCCACACTCCGTGGAAAAGTCAAAGCTACTGGGCGAACTACCAGGTGAGAGGGCCCGTCGGGTCCGGTAGCGTCGAGCTCCGCGAGTCGCGCGTGGACGGATGGGAGGGTCGAGGTGTCGGCAGGAGTCGTTTCCACCCGCTCAGGGGCCGTGCGCGGGACCGAGGCCGACGGCGTCCGCTCCTATCGGGGCATCCCGTACGCGGCGGCGCCGGTCGGGCGCCTCCGTTACCGGGCGCCGCAGCCGGCGCCGGGGTGGAAGGGCGTGCGCGACGCCTCGACGTTCGGTCCGATCGCGCCGCAGCCGGCGTCGGGGCTCGGTAGCTACTTCCCCGGCGATCCGCTCGACCAGAGCGAGGACTGCCTCGTGTGCAACGTGTGGGCCCCGGAGGAAGCGCGCGAACCGCTGCCGGTCATGGTGTTCGTCCACGGCGGGGCCTTCTGCAACGGGAGCGGTTCGGGAGTCATGTACCGGGGCGACCGGCTCGCGTCCCGCGGCGTCGTCGTCGTCACCTTCAACTACCGGCTCGGAGCGCTCGGCTTCCTCGCCCACCCGGCGCTCGCCGACGAGGAGAGTGGCGGGCTCGGCAACTGGGGTCTTCTCGACCAGGTCGCCGCCCTGGGCTGGGTGCGGGACAACATCCGGGCCTTCGGGGGCGACCCGTCGAACGTCACCGTGTTCGGCGAGTCGGCCGGGGCGATGTCGATCTGCGACCTACTCGCTGCGCCGTCGGCGCGGGGACTGTTCCGGCGCGCCATCGCCGAGAGCGGCGCGGCGCTCGCGGTCGAGCCACCGGCGGCGGCGCGCATCACCGAACGGATCGCAGCCATGCTCGGAATTGCCGAGCTGAACCGGGACGCCTTGCTCGCCGTTCCGGTCGGCGAGCTCGTCGATGCGCAGAACGCGATCAATGCCGAGGTCGATCACGGAGTCGGGGTCCCGTTCCAGCCGGTGGTCGACGGGGGCGTGCTGTCGTCCCACCCCGAGGACGCCATCGCGGCGGGTTCCGCTGAGGGGGTCGACCTGCTCGTCGGGTCGAACCGTGACGAGTTCAGGATCTTCTCGGTCGCGCTCCTCGCGGGGAAGACGCTCACCGATGA
>Ga0326727_10014623_pt1 | contig 17044 bp, 11 predicted proteins | sample MB2enrmetagenome_FD_207643 | JGI IMG/M metagenome (GOLD analysis project Ga0326727, IMG submission 207643) | Lab enriched peat soil microbial communities from McLean, Ithaca, NY, United States - MB29MY | ecosystem: Environmental > Terrestrial > Soil > Wetlands > Peat | place: USA: New York...
ATTCTCGATGGCAGCAAAAGCGAGATCGAGAAGCAGCTCAAAACGAGTCTCGCAGCCTTTTTCGACATCTATCCGGAGATATGAAGCCTGAGATATGACGGCGATGCGCGAAGTCCTATAATCAGGCGGCAAATCAGGCAACGGGATGAGACTGATCTCTCTGGAACTCGAAAGCAAGCTGCGCGACAAAGGGCTCTGGCCGCAGAGCCGGATCGCGTGGGCGGCGCTCTACGTGCTGGCGCTCGAGCTGCTTCTGCTCGCGGTGCAGTGGCTGGCGCGCCGGGTGAGTCCAGCCACGTCGGCGAGCCTCGGGGGCTGGATAATCTTTCTCAGCCTGCTGGCGATCGTGTTGCTCGCGATTGCCGGGTACCGATGGATGCGCTCGCGGCTACTGTGGCGGCTGCGGAACCGGTTGATCGTTACCTATGTTTTCATCGGCGTGATTCCGGTTTTTCTGTTGGTGATGATTTCGCTGATCACCCTCTATCTTCTTGCCGGGCAATTCGCCAGCTTCGTTGTAACTTCCGACATCGCCACTCACCTGCGCAGCATGGAAGCGGCCAACCGAGCCATCGCCCATCATCTGGCGACGCAAATCTCGGACGGTGGAAAGCTGGATGCAGAAGTCCTCAGCCGAACCAGGCCGCGTCGCGCAGATTGGTCGCGGCGGCAGCTGTGCGCTTGGTACCGGAACCATCCGCAGCCTTACTGCTCGGGGCCAGAGGGCGCGGCTGGCTTTGACTCTCCGTCGTTTATCGCCAGTGATTTCCGGGACCTCGTAAGCGACCACGGCACACTCTATCTGCGCACGGCGACCGTGCTCGCGGCGGAGCCGGAATCTCTGCGCGTGATCTTGAGTGAGCCGCTCGATCAGGAGTTCGTCGAGAAGATCGCGGGCGAGCTCGGCCGGATTGCAGTCTATGGAACCGAGAGCCCGACCGCGCAGCAGGACGCCTCGAAACCCGCAGTGACATTCGGCGACGAGAAACAACGCCAGCAGACCTTCTCTGCCGGAACGATTCCGCCAGCGACCAGCGCGCTCGATCGCGAGATCACTTTGAGGATCCCGCTGCAAGTGGTGGATTGGGCCACCGGAGAACGACGGCCCGTGGGAGCGATCGCCGAGGTCGATACGCGGTCCTCGATGCTCTATACGACACTCTTCGGCGCGCGCGGCGACTACGGCAAGGGTCTGGAAACTATTTTGGCGTTGATTGCGATTGGGTTCGCGATCGTCGTGGTGCTGGCGCTGATCGTGGGAAGGAAACTGACGCTCAGCATCACTTCGGCGGTGGACCAACTCTACGAAGCCACCAAGCACATCAATCGCGCCGACTTCAGCCACCGCATCACGGTGCAGTCAAGCGATCAACTGTCTACGCTGGCGAATTCCTTCAACTCCATGACCACGTCGATTGAGAAACTGGTTCAGGAGCAGAAGGAAAAGCAGCGCCTGGAAGGCGAATTGGCCATTGCGCAGGAAGTGCAGGCGCAGCTCTATCCCACGTTGATCACGCAACTGGAGACGCTCGAAGTTCACGGGTTTTGCCGTCCCGCGCGGACGGTGAGCGGGGACTACTACGATTTTCTCACGCTGAATTCCGACAAGCTGATGCTGGCGGTGGGCGACATCAGCGGCAAGGGAATTTCGGCGGCGCTGCTGATGGCGACGATCCACTCCGCGGTGCACGCGTACAGCATCGAAGACGTTCCCGTGCTGCGTGAAGCAGCCGCGGTCGGCGCCGCGGGCGGCTCGGCGCTGATGCTGGCTTCCGAGTCGAGAGGGGCGGACACGTCTCCGGCAACGCTGCTGGCGCTCTTGAATCATCAGCTTTACGAAAGCACTCCGGCGGCAAAGTACGCGACTTTGTTTTTGGGAATCTATGACGGACCGACGCGCCGGCTCACGTACGCGAACGGCGGCCACCTGCCGCCGATCCTGATTTCCGAAGATGGGTCGTCTCAGTTGCTGAGCTGCGGCGGAACCGTGGTCGGACTGTTCGACAATTTGAGTTTTCCGGAAGCGACCGTACAACTCCGTCCCGGCGATGTGCTGGTGGCGTACAGTGATGGAGTGACCGAGCCGGAAGACGATTATGGCGAGTTCGGCGAGGAGCGCCTGATCCAACTGGTGCGCGAGAATCGCCATTTGCCGCTGGAGCGCATCACCGACATTGTCATCGCCGCCGTGGCGGACTGGATCGGCGACAACGAACAACCCGACGACGTAACGCTGGTTCTGGCGCGGGCGCGGTGAGAAGAGCCGTCAGCTTTCAGTTCTCGGTTTCCTTCTTTCCTTCGGAGAACACACCGACTTGTGAGGCAACTCACCTTTCCGCGTGGCGCCAGTCACTGTGGACCTTCGGTTCCGAGAGTTTAATTGGAGTGGATTAGAACCTCATTCTGCAGTGGAAAATCTCGGGGAAATCCCATCATGGTGGAACAGACTGAAAAGCTGAAGTGCCCACTCTGCGAGGGGCAGGTGGAAGTGTTGCGGTCGGAAATCGTGGAGCGGCTTACGAACCCGGAGCTTCGCAAGCGGCTTGATGCGCGGATCGCGGAGATTCTGGAAGCGAGCGCAATGGCTGGAGTTGGGCCGAAAATTCGGAATTTTGAGAAAGAAGTGCACACCTGGAATCCGACGCTGCCGATGTGGCAGCGGAGTCCGAAGGAATAAGAGCGTCTTCGCAAAGAAGGCAAATTCTGGCACCATCGCTTCGATCGTCCACCCGCCAATTCCACAGTTGGCAAAGATTGCCAAGGTGGGGGTACCCCCCCTCCCCCCTGTCTTTTGGAATCATGGGGTTAGGAGGAAATTCCCGCTAGATCTTTGGGTTTAAAGGACTTACAGGTAAAGTCTTTAACAATCAATGACTTACGAGATCCATTTCGCTTCCGTTCAGAATTTCGGCGACGGGCTCGCCCCTTCGACGCTCAGACAATGGCTTCGCCACCGCCGCCCAGGTTAGCGCCCAAAAAACGGGCGCGAACCTGGGGCACAAAAAGTCACACGCTCTCAGGGTTACGCCCGCCAAACGCCTCAAGTTGTCAAGGAGCACCCAATGGCTCTTACCCGGCATCGAAGTCCGTCTCTGGAGACAGACACACTACTACCTTAGTCGATCGGTTTCCATTTTCGGTCATAGCTAGTGGGATGTCTGTGATGGTGCTCACTGGCTGGATGTGATGAATGAGTGGAATCCTGCTTACGTAAAGCGGAGCCGAACGGTGTCGGCGGTTCGGCAGGCCACCCTTCGGCTATCGCTCAGGGCACGCTGTCTCGAAACGCGCGAGAAGTGGCGCTCCCCGGTTATTTCGGTCGAGGTTCAAAGACAAAACCGGCGTTATTTTTCCCCGTTAAAGTGGCCCACCCGACTTAGCGGCGCCCGGCCTCGATCTCATCGACAATATGATTCAGTTGGTACACCTTTCGCAGACCTTCCAGGAGCGCGCGGCTATCCACCGCAACCGCCCGGTTCTGGGCCGCGTCGTAGCCGTAATCGCCGCCCAGGGAGAAAATATTCCCGTCAAAGATCAGGCCGACAACATTGGCGTCCCGGTCGATGAGTGGGCTGCCTGAATTGCCACCGATGATGTCGTTGGTGGTCGACAGGTTCATGGGTAGCGATAGATTCAGCGAAGTTTTGGCCTTGAGCCAGCTTGCGGGCAGAGCGTAGGGAGACGCGCCCGTGGCCCGATGGAAGAGGCCGTCGATCGTGGTGTAGGGCTGGACGAACTTGCCTTCCGCGTCTTCGAAGCCTTTCACGGTCCCGTAACTCACTCGCGCCGTGAAGGTAGCGTCGGGATCAATGCTGGCGCCGTAAACGGCAAAGCGAGCTTTCGCAATCTTCTCCGCCGCCGCGCGCGTCGGCGCATCCACGCGCGCCTCGTAGTCTTTTCGCACCGCGAGGAGATCGTCGTTGATCGAAGCCGCAAAACGAATCATCGGATCGGCGGACGCCGCTACCGCCGTCTGGCCTCCTGTGTACAACTCCTCCCGAGCTTTCGGATCGTTCAGCTTGGTGCCGCTCACCAGCCGGTGCGCCAACTGCTCTGGCGATTCATTGCCCAACATCTTTCGTACAAAGGCATCGTCGGCCCCCAAGTCGCGCCGTATGTTCGTAAACACGAACACCAAGTAGAGCTCCTCAAAGTCGTTGTAAACGGGAACCGGAGTAGACAACTCCCGCTGGATGTTGACGAGACCCTGGTCCGTGTATTCCGGGAGACGTTCTGTGTTTGGCTTCGCGCGTTCCGCCGCAGCCTGTACCAGCGTCACCGCGTCACCAAGGAGCCCGGAACGAAAAGCATTGCCGTTCAACATAGTCCGGCGAACATTGAGCTGGGCGCGCACTTTTTGAATTTGCTCGATCTCATCCCATGCCGACGCGTACGCCGCCAGCTTAAGATCGCCCGCCACAGCGGCGCGCAAGCGTTGTTCTTCCTGCCGCTTAACGGCCATAAACTGGGGATCGAGCAACGCTTGCTGTTCCCCATAAAAGGCCTTGAAAGTGTTTTCCACGAAAAACAGCTCTTCGTTCGCCTCGCGCGCCTGTTCCGGACCTCGAGTGACGAACTGCTCCAGTTGGCCGCGCCGCTCCGCGACGATCGGCATTAGGAGCGGAAAGAAATTGTCGCGCTCAAACTCCAGCTGAGACATGGTCAGTTCGCGTCTGGTGCTGCCAGGGTTTCCCGATACGAACACCAGATCTCCATCCTTCGACCCGTTTGCGCTCCAGTGCAGGTAGTCCGCGCTGGCTACGGGCTTGTCGTTGGCGTAGGCCCGCAGCAGGCCGATATCGAAATCGAAGCGGGGGAAGTTGAAATTGTCCGGATCGCCGCCGAATTGGGCGGCCGCAAACTCCGGCGCGAACACCAGACGCACGTCGTTATAGCGCTTGTAGCGGTACAAATCGTAGACCCCGCCGTGGTACAGCGAAATCAGGTCGCAGCGCACGCCTGGATCCGATCCGCAGCTTTTCTGCAACTCCGCTTGTTTTGCATTGAGCGCTTTGTTTGCGGCATCGCCGGTTTTGCCGGCCGTCGCAGCCTGCACATCGCTGGTCACATCGCGAATCTCCACCAGCTGATCGAGTTCGAAATTCGGGCATTTTTTCTCGTCGGCGGGGGTTTTCGCGGCGAATCCGGTATCGACAAAATTCTGCTGCGGCGTCGATAACTCCTCCACGCATTCGACGACACAATGGTGATTGGTCATCACCAGTCCCTCGGGAGAAATAAAAGACGCGGAGCAACCGCCGGCGATCCGCAACGACGACAACCGTACGTGATCAAGCCACGCTTGCGAGGGCGTGAAACCGTATTTTGCCGCTACCGCCTTTGACGGGAAATTGTCAAAAGTCCACATACCTTCTTCGGCCTGCATCGACTGCGTCAGGGCCAGGCATGCCATCAGACATCCCGCCACGAGGCTCGCACATTTCGATAGATTCTTTGTATTCATTCCATTCCTCTTGGAGCTCTGGATATCGACCTTCGTCGCCATGCCTGCATCGATAAGTATGCGGCCGGCCGGGTTCACTCCAGCGACATCATTATCCTCCCCCCGAACTCTCGTCAAGGCGAGCACTGAAGAGGATCAGGCCAAAAAAACGGCCGAACGGCAAACGGGTGCGGCACAATTTTGCCAGGCACAGCAAAATGCGGGAGGGATCGCTCCCTCCCGCGTCGTTTTATGCGAAATGCAATTCTCAGTTACACCAGGCCCTGATCCAGCATCGCGTTCGCGACCTTCAGGAAGCCCGCAATATTGGCGCCGTTCACCAGGTTGCCGGGCGTGCCGTACTTCTCGGCCGTTTCGTAGCAGTTCTGGTGGATGGCAATCATGATCTTGTGCAAACGATCATCGACTTCTTCACGGGTCCAGGAGAGGCGCATGCTGTTCTGCGACATTTCGAGTCCAGAGGTGGCAACGCCGCCGGCATTGGCGGCCTTGGCCGGTCCGTAGAGGACTTTGGCGTCGAGGAACGCTTTGGTGGCTTCGAGGGTGCTCGGCATATTGGCTCCCTCGCTGACTACCTTTACGCCATTCTTGATGAGATTGTGGGCATCCTTCTCGTTGATCTCATTCTGAGTGGCGCTCGGGAATGCGCAATCGGCCGGCTTGATGGCCCAGAGCCAGTTGTGGTCGAGCTTCTTGTCGGTGGCGCTATAGACGGCCTTCTTGTATTTCTCGGTGTACTCCTTGATGCGGCCGCGGCGATTGTTCTTCAGGTCCATGACAAACGCCAGCTTCTCGCGGTCGATGCCATCGGCGTCGTAGATGGCTCCGTCGGAATCGGAAACGGTAACCGGCTTCGCGCCCAGATCCAACAGCTTCTCGATGGTGTATTGCGAGACGTTGCCGCTGCCGGAGACCAGGCACACTTTGCCTTCCAGCGAGTCTTTGCGAGTCTTCAGCATTTCCTGCGCGAAATACACGCAGCCATAGCCGGTGGCTTCGGGACGAATCAGCGAACCGCCCCAGGCCAGACCCTTGCCGGTGAGAACGCCGCTGAATTCATTCCTTATCCGCTTGTATTGGCCAAACAGGAAGCCGATTTCGCGTCCACCCACGCCGATGTCGCCGGCGGGGACGTCCGTGTCGGGGCCAATGTGGCGGCAGAGTTCGGTCATGAAGCTCTGGCAGAAGCGCATCACTTCGTTGTCGCTCTTGCCTTTGGGATCGAAATCCGAACCGCCCTTGCCGCCGCCCATGGGCAGCGTGGTGAGCGAATTCTTGAAGACTTGTTCGAACGCCAGGAATTTCAGAATGCCGAGGTTGACCGAAGGATGGAGGCGCAGTCCGCCCTTGTAGGGGCCGATGGCGCTGTTCATCTCGATGCGGAAGCCGCGATTCACTTGCACTTTGCCTTGGTCATCGAACCAGGGCACGCGGAACATAAGGACCCGTTCGGGCTCGGTAATGCGTTCCAGGATCTTGGCTTCGTGATACTCCGGGTGGCGCCCCAACACGGGCTTCAGGGACTCGAACACTTCCATCACGGCCTGGTGGAATTCTGGTTCGGCTGGGTTCTTGGCTTTTACGAGGTTGAGAATTTGGGTGGTGTAGTCCGCCTTAGCATGCACCTTGGGCGGTTCCATGACAGTCATAGGCTTTCCTCCGAATTTTAAGTAACGAACGGATTATCAAAACAGGACGCCGCAGAATTTGCGGCTCTACTAAATTAGATGCCTGGAGGGGAATCCCTGCCGTGACTGGCGTCACCGGTTTCCGTGATCATCGGGCACAAGACTCTGTGCGTAGGACACCTGTGCGCAGGACACAGTAAACCCTTTGGAATGTATCCATTAGCGCGCCTATCCAGGCTACCTCTTGCGGGCCGGCTTTACCACCGTTACCTTGGCGGTCACCTGCTGGCCTTTTTCCATGCCTCCAACCATGATCAGGCCGCGGTGCGTGACCAGCAGGCCGCGATGATCCATGGTGGGCTCGGGAGTCTCTTCGCTGACCGTTTCCCATTCGCCGGTGTAGATGTTAAAAGCGAAGGTCACCGGGGAAGGCTCGGCAGGCTGGCCGTTATAGCCAATTCCGTTGTAGTTGTAGGGAGTATCGGTTCCGCCGGAAAAATAGATTCTGCCTGCCCTTTTCTCCACCGGCCCCGCGCCAGCCGCGATGCGATAGCGCGCGTTGCCGGGATGCGGGGGAAGTTGGGTCCATTCAATTTTTGTGATGTCACCCTTCTTCGAATTTGGAATGTCGCCGACCCAGCATTCGTTGGACGTCAGGTATTTGGGACCTATGCCGCTCAGGTTCTTGTAGGCGCCGTCCACGTAAACAATAACGTCGCCGATAATGGCGCCTGCATGACCGAACACGGGCGTGCCGGGAATCGGCGTGGCCTGCATCCAGGTATCTTTGTCGGTATCGTAGATTTGGACGTTGCGCACTGCGTCGTTCGTTGACGTTGACCATCCGCCGATGAGGAAAATGTAGCGATCGCGATAGAGGCCGACCACTGCGTCGGCGACGGGCACGGGAATATCTTTGCCGCGATAATAGCGGTTTTCAACCGGGACAAAGACGTCCAGGTCCGACACCGTGGTCTCTCCGCCCTGCGCGTCGAGGACGTAGCCTCCGAAGATGAAGACCTGGTCGTGGAGCGCGACCGCCGACGCCGCCAGGCGCCCGGCCACACCCGGTACGGGACGCTTTTCCGTCCACTTGCCGGTGTTCGGATCCATTTCGTAAGCGCTGGTGGTGACTGCGTCCCAGGTTTTTTTCGGGCCGATGCCCATGAAGGAAAAAATCCTGGGTCCGCCTTCGTCATGCGAAATGGCAACCGCATTGTTCGAGACGGGCGCCGGGAGCGGGCTGAGCTTGGGCTCCTCGGCGGGGTGAAGGCGGATGGTGAGAAGAAGAAGGAACACTGCCGGGAGCAATTTTGTCGAGACTGATTTCATTGGTGAAATGATAGCAGCCCCGCTGGTGGAGAGCCGGGCGTTCCCGCCCGGCGGGGACGGGCGAGTAGGGGATGGGCAGTTGCCAACGACTGCGTTTGATGCGAGCATTGCAGGAGCAGATCGCGGGGTCGTTCTGGATTTTGGCTTGACAGGGGACCGACGGTGCGCCAGTAATGCCGTCTTTTGGCGTTGATCTGCTGCGTGGGGATTTGTCCGATGGCTGCCGGTTTGATGTAAGTGAGGACGGAAGGGGCGGGCGAGTGGGGTCCATGTTGCAAAAGTTTATTTTTCGGCTGCGCGATTACGCGGAACTGACTAAGGCGCGCATTACCAGTTTGATCGTCTTGACCGCATGGTGCGGCTACTTCTTTGGCGCGCACCGGATGGGCGTGTCGTCTTGGTCGATTGGCCTCGTGCATGCCCTGCTGGGGGTGGCGCTGGTTTCGAGCGGAACGGCGGCGCTGAACGAAGTGCTCGAATCGAGCGTGGATGCGCGGATGCGCCGGACTGCGCTGCGCCCCTTGCCTTCGGGACGCATGAGCAGGACACACGCAGCGACGGTCGGGTTGGCGCTGACTCTGGGCGGCTCCGCTTATCTGGCAATCTATGCCAACTTACTAACTGGGTTGTTGGTGTTCCTGACTGCGCTGGTGTATCTGGCGGCGTACACTCCGCTGAAGAAAGTGTCTCCGGCGTGCACATTTGTCGGCGCGTTTCCGGGAGCGATGCCGGTGGTGCTGGGTTGGACGGCGGCGCGCGGAAAACTGGAAGCCGAGACTCTGATCCTTTTTGCCATCATGTTCGTCTGGCAATTTCCTCATTTTCTCTCGATCGCGTGGCTTTATCGCGAAGACTATGCGCAAGGCGACATTCGCATGTTGCCGGTGGTGGATTCCGATGGAAAATCCACAGTGTGGCGGATTTTGGCCTATTCCGGAGCGTTGATTCCGGTGAGCGTTATGCCAGTTGCGCTGGGAATGGCGGGACGGGTGTATTTGGCGGGGGCCATCCTGATGGGCGCGGCGCTGTTCCGGGTATCGATGGGAATGGCGTATCCGCAACTGCCGGCAACGGCGCCCGCGTCGAAGCCGCCGGCTCGACGCTTACTGCGTGCGACGATCATCTATCTGCCTGCGCTGTTCGCGCTGATGATGGCTAACTCGGGGAGTTAGCCGGCGACTAACTGGGCGGGTCCCTCTTGCCGGATCGAGCTTAGCTCAACGAAGGCGAGCTTGCGAGATTCGGCGCCGTGCAAGAGGGCTTACGAAATGTGACGGCATAGAATCGCCCACCCCGCAGCATCTCAAGATGTATTTCCCGCATCTCCGGAGGCACGAGATCAATCGGAGCTGTAACAGGTTCCTGGCGGTTCTTAAAATACTTGCTTACACCGGGACTTCGTTCATAGATGCTTTTCACGTGCTCTTCGGTCTCATCGGCAATCAGCATGCGAGTCCCTGGCTTTGCGACACGAATCATTTCCCGGATCGCTTTTGCTCTGTCATTAAAGAAGTTGATGCCTCCCACATGAAAGACAACAGCAAAACTGTCATTGGCAAATGGCAGGTCCTCGGCATTCCCGAGAAAGAGATCGGCGTCCATCTCCCAGCGGCGCAGATTGGCTTGGCAAGCCGTCAGCATTTCCTCCGAGAGATCGAGGCCAAACAGTCTTGCGCCACGCGGAAGGTATTTGTAGTTGAGACCGGTGCCCACAGATGTTTCCAGCACGGAATCACCAGGGTTGATTTCCAGGAAGCGCAGATAGGTCCCAAGGTACTTCTCTACGCTGACGCCCCGTAAAGCGCACGCCACCCTCTGGATGTCGTCATAGAAGCCGCCGATGATTTCATACAGCCGGTTGTATTTGTGGTTTAAGCCAGTGAGCTTTTCCGGCTCTAAGAAGACGGGAATTCCGTTGCGGACCGGGAACCGTTCGCCGGACTGGCTGGCCAAAGCCTCATGGCCGTCTTCGCTCACAACATGCAAAGGGTCTCCGGTGTACGGACTTCGCAAGAGAGCGATTGTCTCCGTTTTATCTGCCCATACTTCGCGCCTTATGCCAGGCTGAATGAGACTCCACGCGCCTAAAATCAAGCCTCCTCCAAAACATACCCACGCAAAAGCCGGACCGGTTAGCAGGGCATGAGATGCAGCAGGATGTATCTGCAGGAAGAAGCCATATCCCAAGGCAAGGACGGATACCGCGCCGAAAATGCTTGCGCCCTTAGCAATCTTCTTAGCCCGGAATTCCAGGTTCCACATCCAAACGATTACCGCCGCAAACCAATAGATGAGGAACGTAATTGCGCCTGTCCCCAGGATGGCGGCGATGCGCGGCAACGGGGAGATCGCCGACTGAGTCTGAGCGAGCGAGTGGAGTTTGAGTATGCTGGCTGGCAGGAATAGTTGCCCCAGTGCCTGCAAAGCAGCGCCCCAGAGCGGCAAAGAGAGGGTTGACAGAAAGTCCGGCCGGCGCTGGCTGGTTAGCCGATAGAGAAGGAAAGGCAGCGCGCCGATGAGGACAGCCAGCATCGTCCAACCGGCATACTCAATTCCAGTCAGTGGAGATCCGCGCCAATTCGAAAGCAAACTCAAAACGAAATTGATGCCTGCAAGCAATAGAAATCCGCGCCATGGTTTCTGCGTGCCTATGAACCATGCGGCTAGGACTGCGCCCGTCCACGCCCCCAGAGGGGGAAACACAAAACCGAGAACAAAGATGCCGATGATCGCAACGGCCGCGAACTGTAACAACTGATCAGGAGATGTTTCCGTCGGCATTTCGCGAGTGTTCCTTGCATGCCAGCTTTGACAGGTCCGGGCTTACGCCAACTCCAATTCAATTTTCTTGGTCGCTGGATCGAGCTTGGCGATCCGAAACTTGCGGATCTGCCCTGTCCGCGCGGCTTCCGGCTTGGCCTCATCGGTAGGAGCGCCGCTTTTCCAGCGGGCCTGCAGCATCGAACCTAACGACGACAGATCGGGCTTGGATGAAGATGAGGAAGAGGAAGACGGTTCTGCGCCCTTGTCTTCTTCCGGCTTCGCTGGGCGTTCTTCCGGGATTCGGCAGGTTGCTTGGACGCCTTCGCCCAGTTCCACGCGCGTGTGGCCTCCGGCAACTTCCACCATGCGGCCAGTGACGATATCGCCTTCTTTGTGCTCGGCGAGGTATTCATCCAAGCCGGTGGGAACCAGTTGTTTCATGCTCAGGCGGATGAGCCGCTTCGCCGTATCGAGCGCGAGCACCTGCGCCTTGACCACTTGCCCGGCTTTCAGCACTTCTTGCGGGTGATTGATGCGCTTTCCCGCGCTGATTTCGCTGACGTGAATCATGCCCTCAACGCCTTCGGCAAGCTGCACGAAGGCGCCGAACTTGGTCAGGCTCGTGACCGGCCCTTCGATTACCGTGCCCGGCGCAAATTTCTGTTCGGCCGCGGCCCAGGGATCGCCCAGCGCCTGCTTCAGCCCGAGCGAGATGCGGCGTTCTGCCGCGTTCACTCCGAGAATCACGGCTTCAACCGTCTCGCCCGGCTTCACCACGTCACCCGGAGTTTTCACTCGCTTGGCCCAAGACATTTCGGAAATGTGAATCAGACCTTCAATGCCCGGATCGATTTCGACAAACGCTCCGAAATCGGCGATGCGGGTAACGGTGCCGCGCACGCGTTCGCCGGCCTTAAATTTTTCGGCGACAGCTTCCCACGGATGCGGCTGAAGTTGCTTCATGCTGATGGCAACGCGATGCTTGTCCGGGTCGATCTTGATGATCCTGGCTTCGATCTGCTGGCCCACAGAGAGCACGTCCGACGGCTTATTGACGCGACGCCATGAAATTTCTCCGACATGAAGCAGGGCGTCGGCGCCACCGATATCGACGAACGCGCCGTAATCGGTCAGGCTGCGGACCTCGCCCTGCACGGTGTCGCCTTCTTTGAGTTCCGAGTAGCGGCGCTCCTTGCCGGCGCGCTCTTCGTCCTCCGCAATGGCGCGGCGATCGACCACCACGTCTTCTTCCGCCACGTCGAGCTTGATGATGCGGCAGCGAATTTCCTGCTCGACCAGTTTCTCCATTTCGGACGCGTCGCGGGTTCCGCTGCGCGACGCGGGCATGAAGGCTCGCACGCCGATATCCACGCTCAATCCGCCCTTGACCACGCCGGTCACGGTGCCGACGATCGTTGAGCGCTCGGCGAAGGCCTTTTCCAGCGACGCCCAGTCGGTGGGACGCTCGACTTTGCCGCGGGTCAGTTCGTAGTAGCCTTCGGGATCGCGGCCCTTGATGGTGACCTGCACTTTGTCACCGGGCTTCGGCGGCTTGTCCGCCGGAAACGCCGTGATCGGCAGAACACCTTCGGTCTTGAATCCGATATCGAGAACGATGGAGTCGGCGGTCACGGCAATCACCGTGCCTTCTCGGCCCTGGGCGCCGGGCTCGCTCTTGCGGGAATGACTCTGCTCGTACTCGGAAAAAATGTCTTTGAACGACTCGGCAGGCTCATTGGCTGGCGTGGATTCCGGAGGGTTCGGGTTGGACTTGTCTGGGTCGGACGTGCTTGGATTGGAGGAGTTCATTGGTTTGGACATGAGAAGTTACGGCGTCTGCGGCGTGATTCCGCATTTAGGATAACATCGCTGGGGCTGATGCGGAGGGGATTTGGCGCATTTCGGCCTCCCCGACGACTGTGGAGGAGTCGGCATGGCGGAAATACTGCCCGCAATATTTTTCGGGCACGGCAATCCCATGAATGCCTTGTGGGACAACAGCTATACCGCGGGATGGCGGCTCATCGGAAAGCAACTGCCAAAACCAAAAGCGATTTTGTCGATTTCCGCGCATTGGTTTGTACCGGGAACTGGCGTAACCATCGGCACATCCCCAAGAACGATTCACGATTTCGGAGGCTTTCCCCGAGAGCTCTATCAGGTGCAGTACCCAGCTCCGGGCGATCCAGAACTTGCCCGCAGAGTGCAAGAGATGCTGAAGCCTCTGGCGGTGAGATTTGACAGCTCATGGGGGCTCGACCACGGAACCTGGTCTGTGCTCAAGCACGTGTATCCTGACGCCGATGTCCCTATCGTGCAACTTAGTATCGACGAAACTCAACCAGCATCATTCCACTTTGAGATCGGCAGGAGACTGGCGCCGTTGCGAGGCGAAGGCATCCTGATTGTTGGCAGCGGGAATCTGGTCCACAATCTTCATGCCTACGCGTGGGGCCGGCACATGCCCGACCCGTACGATTGGGCGATCCGCTTCGAAGAAGAAGCGAAGGAGATGATGATCGCCGGTGAATACCAGCCTCTCATCGCTTACGAAAGCCTCGGGCCGGAGGCGATGCTCTCAATTCCAACGCCGGATCACTACCTCCCAATGCTTTACGTGATTGCCAGCAGACAACCGGGCGAAGTCGTCACTTTTCCGATCGAAGGCGTCGACGGAGGGTCCATATCGATGCTGACGGTGCAGGTCGGATAAAAGGCCGGCTCTGGACCGGGTTTTCGAAGAGCGCGAGGGGATTGCCGTCCCGATGTCGAACTCGACCAACTTGCGCCGCGGTCTTACGCTGGTTTCAATGTCTTGAGCCAGCTTGGATCGATGTCCAGGCCGAGCCCGGGCTTATCCGGCAGGGTGAGAGTGCCGTCCTTCAATGCCATACCGCCGATCACCGGATCTATCTTATGTTCCGTGAAGGCGTCCAAGTCGGCATAGAGCACGTTTTTTTGCGACATGACCACATGAGCAGCGGCGGTCAGGGCAACGCGAGTTTCGCTCATACAGCCGAGCATGCATTTCATGTTCGCGCCATCGGCAATGTGGGCGATGCGCACGGCCCCGAGGATGCCGCCCGATTTCATGAGCTTGATGTTGATCATGTCGACGGCATCGCGCCGCACGGCTTCGATGGCATCGGCGGGCGAGTGCACACTTTCGTCGGCCATGATGGGAATGCCAACATGCTGGCGGACAAAACTCATGCCCTCCCAGTCGGAGTAGAGCACGGGCTGTTCGCAGAACTCGATCTTGAATTGATCGAGGCCGCGCAGCGCACGTACCGCTTCGTTCGGCGTCCAGCCCTGATTGGCGTCGGTGCGAATTCTGATGTCAGGACCGACAGCCTGGCGAATCGTTCGCATGCGCTCGATGTCGGCCTCCGGAGACTCGCCCAGCTTGACTTTGACCACCTTGAAGCCCTCGCCGGCAATCTCCTTTGCCTTCTGCGCCATGACGTCGGCCTTATCGAGATAGACAGTACGATCGGTGTCGAAGGAATTGCGATACTGCCCCAACAGGTGGACGACAGGCTGGCCGGCGATCTTGCCGCATATGTCCCAGATTGCCATTTCGAACGCCGCTTTGATGCTGGGGTGATAGGGAGTGAGGCCGTCCATTTCGGACACGATTCGTGCCAGGTCAAAGGGATCACGACCCTTGACGATCCCGGCCAGATTTTTGGCCATGGCGAGGTCAGTCCCCTGAGTCTCGCCTGTAACCGGCGAGAACGGGGAGGCCTCTCCCCAGCCGACCACACCGTCATTGGTGCGCAACCGAATGAGCACCTCTTCGGCGGCCATCGTGCCCAGGGCAATTCGAATGACCTCTTTGCCCTCCATGAAGAAAGGAAAGATCTCGATTTCGGTGATTCTCCGCTGGCGCGGGTTAGCCCCGCTGGTCTCTTGCGCGTGCGCCAGCGGCGAGGTGAAGCTGTTGAACAGGCCAGTCGCGACGGTCGCTCCGGCCATTGACTTGAGAAAGCCCTTTCGAGTCAGCATCATTACCGTACCTCCCGTAATTGCCTGCGCGTGGTGCGCACGCTCTTGAAATCCGAATCTCGGACGTGAGTTTATGGGTTACGGCGCAGATCTGCTGCCGCAGAGGGGTGGCCACGTCGCCGGAAGACCACGCCTCCAACCTTTACTTCCGTTGCTCTTCCGCTGGCATCGCGGCGGAATATCAGGTCTTCTTTGTCATAGAGCCCGCGGGTGGGGTAGCGAAACATGTCCCTGGAAATCTGCTCCAGGGGCTCGTACTCATACCACTCGATCAGCGAAGTGAGTTTGCCGTTTCTCTCGAGAATGTAGAGGACGTCGTGGTCCCATCCATATTCGCCGATGAGACCTTTCCAATCGTCCGGGACCGCGGGCTCTTTGGTAGACTCCGCGCGCTGGTAGTGTTCCCCGTTGATCGTGAGTCCGCCGGTCTCCGGAGTTATCCTCAGGCCATAGGCGATGCGGCCATCCGCGATGAGATCGCTGCCCAACTTGCGCAGGCGCATCTCGTAGCCGCCATTCACCCAGTAGGCGAAGAGGTTTCCGTCTCGCGCAATCAGGTCGATGGCTTTGTCGCCCTCGCCGTATCGGCCGGCGAGACTCCCGATCTGCTCCGGCGGAATCGGCTCGGTTTCGGCGATCGGCGGCAGATCCTTGCCGGCTTTCAACGCAAGCATGAGCCGAAGCGCCTGGTTCGTGATGTGGGACACAGCGGCATTGGAACTGTCCATGGTGGTCACCGCGACGGCTCCGATCTTATCGTCGGGAAGAATCTGAATCTCGGTGGCGAAGCCGTAGACCGCGCCGCCATGGCCGACAAGGCGGTGGCCGTCCAGTTGATTCAGGACGAAACCCAGCCCGAAATTACGCGGTCCGCCAGCACTCGGAAACTGTGGCGTCAGCATTTCTTTCAAGCTCTCCGGCTTGATCACCTGACCGTTGCGTCCGCGGCCCTGGGCGAAGAGGGCGGATATGAACAGGCTGAGGTCGGTTACGGTCGAGTACATGTTCCCGGCGGGCGCGGTTCCAAGCTGGAACTTCGGCGCTTCCCATACCCGGCCGTCGTAGCTCCACTCATACGCTTTAGCCAGGTTCTGCATGAGCTTTGGCTCAGGCTCGAATGCACTAGACTCCATCGCCAACGGACCCAGGACGGCCTTCTTCAGATACGCCGGAAAGCGCTCGCCGTTCATGCGCTCCAGGACGTAACCGACGGTAGCAACGCCTACGTTTGAATACTTGACGCGCGTCTCGGGCGGATAGACGAGGGGCAGTCCGTTCATACTCAGGACGGTATCTTTGAGGGTCGGCTCGGTCGGATCGAAGTAGTGGCCGACGGGCGACTCCCGCAACAGGCCGGAACGATGCGACATCAACTGCCGCAGGGTGATCGGCTTGCCGAATTGATTGTCCGGCTTGAATTCCGGGATGTAGGTCGAGACCGGCGCATCCAGGTCGATCTTGCCTTTCTCGACCATCTGCATAATGCCGATGTCGGTGAAAAGCTTGGACACGGAACCGATGCGATAGACGGTGGCGGCGGTGGCAGGGATTTTCTTGTCCGGATCAGCATAGCCGAAGCCGCGCGCCCAGACGATCTGCTGATCGTCGACCAGAGCAATGGACAAAGAAGGAAGTTGCTTGTCCTTCATTTGGTGCTCGATGAAGGTTTCGAGCGCTTCTGCCACACGCGCGTAGTCCTTGCGTGGCGCAATGTCCCCCGGGTTGCGCGCGTACGCCGTCGCACTCAGCACGATGGCGACTATCAAAACCCGAATACCGGACCTCGTTAGCAATCCGTGTGGCATTTTCTCTCCTCTACTTCCGCAACTGGTGTCAAAGCTCCCTGCCT
>Ga0326727_10014625_pt1 | contig 17044 bp, 11 predicted proteins | sample MB2enrmetagenome_FD_207643 | JGI IMG/M metagenome (GOLD analysis project Ga0326727, IMG submission 207643) | Lab enriched peat soil microbial communities from McLean, Ithaca, NY, United States - MB29MY | ecosystem: Environmental > Terrestrial > Soil > Wetlands > Peat | place: USA: New York...
GGTCGATCCCGCTAGCTCATCGCTCTCAGGCAAGAACCAGCCGGCGCGTCCTTTGAGCTGGATCGTGCGCCGCTGCTTACGTTGATGCCCAGAGGAATCAGGATTAAGCCATCCAGGCTGTTTCCCCAGATCACAGGAGCACAAGGATCGGTGGTGGAAGGCGGAGTATTCCACGAAAGCACCGCCCGCACCTTCACCCTTCTTACTCCTTTGCTGCCGGGTTGCACGTCCGCTAGAACATCCACCGGCAGAAAAACTTTGTATTCTAAACCGGTGGCCGGAAGGCTGCTGTAGTCGTGCACCGCCACCGAGGTTGTCCCCTCATACTGGAACCCAGAACCCCAGTCAACCCAGATCGCGATAAACTCTCTGCTGCCCGCTGTCGAAGGCCCTCCGGAGTAACCGCTGCGCTGCTTCACCATGAGCACGCCGGTCAACCAGCCCGTATTCTCGTCCAGCCCGAGGTTGTTCAACTGCTCGTATTCCGTGTTTCCGTTAGTGTGTAGCCACGCCTCAACCACTTTCGATAGATTGACTCCCGAGATACCGTCAAGCCATTTCGCGGGGTCCGGCGCAATCGCCGATGTCATCAAGGCCGAGCTCAGCATACTGGACAGATAGCGATGCGCGGGAACTGATGTGCCAGCGTACAGTTGATGAAGCTCAGGTGCGCTCAAAAGCTTCGGCCTGGACGCCACAGTCGTCTGCTCTGGATAACTCATCTGCGCCGGAGGAATCGGCTTGTTGATCTTGTCGTTGAACGTTAATTTGGCTTGTGCGGGAATGATGGCAGGCGGAATGCGGTCCGGAATGTCCATCTCCATTTCGCGCGTATCGTCATATTCCGGAACCCATCCCTGAGAATTCTGCTCGCGGTAGAAATCTTTCTCTGGCACGAGTTGCAGTTCTGTCGCAGGAATGTACGATACCGCGCGCTTATCATAAGGGGAAGCCATCAATCTACCTCAAAACTTGATCGCGGCTTGCGCTCCATCCGAGCGCAGCCACGGGTCCATCCAGCGCGGCCAACCATTGTTCCCGATGGACTGCATGTGCCTCCGCGCCGCGGAAAACCGGCGCTCTGAGTTGCCGCACAGCCTATAGTGCACGCTCACACGCTATCGTTTCAGCGTCTTGTGGAAAACTGCACATCACCTTTCGGAAAGGGGAAAAGTGTTGGCAGTAGACCCGTGTCTCACCAATGCGCACTGGGTGCTCTGCCTGTCGCTGTGTAAGATGGCTGAGAAGCTGGGAATTGATCCGGCCACGGTATCTCTGCCTGATTATCGATTCGTCTCCTGCATTATGGTGTGCCCGTTTGCCAGTGCCGCATGGAGGTAAGATAAGAGGCGGAGGCAGCTTCGATGCTCATTGTCCATGTGCATGTACGCGTCAAGCCCCAGTCTGCGGAGGAGTTCAGCCGGGCTACCGTCGAAAACGCCCGCGCCAGTGTTCAGGAACCTGGCATTGCGCGCTTCGACGTGGTGCAGCAGCAGGACGACGCGACGCGCTTCGTGCTGATCGAAATCTACCGCGATGCGGAGGCGGCGGCTGCGCATAAACAGACCGCTCACTACGCAAAGTGGCGCGACGCGGTTGCGCCTATGATGGCCGAGCCGCGCTCCAGCGTGAAGTACGAAGCCGTCTTCCCCGATTTACAAGGCTGAACAAGGCTGAAACTATGCACTTCGAGTTTGCTACCGCAACACGCATCGTCTTCGGCGAGGGCGCCGCCGCCACTCTGCCCGAACTGGTGCGCAGCTTCGGCGCTCGCCCTTTCATGGTCACCGGCTCTTCACGCGAGCGCACGGCGTGGCTTGTCTCGGCGCTCTCGGCTGAAGTCCTTGCCGTCCCCGGCGAGCCGTCGGTCGATCTGGTCCGCGACGGCGCCCAGCGCGTGCGGGAAGCCGCTTGCGATGTCGTTGTTGCGCTGGGCGGCGGCAGCGCCATCGACGCCGGAAAAGCGATTGCCTGCATCGCAACCAACGGCGGCGAGCCGCTGGAGTTTCTTGAAGTGGTGGGAAAGGGGCGCGACCTTTCGGCCGCGCCGCTGCCCTTCATTGCGGTGCCGACCACTGCTGGGACCGGCAGCGAGGTCACGCGCAATGCCGTGCTCGCATCGGTAGGGCATCGCGTTAAGGCGAGCTTGCGGAGTCCCATGATGCTGCCGAGAGTAGCTCTGGTCGACCCCGAGCTGACTTACACGCTGCCGCCCACGGTCACAGCCTACACGGGACTGGACGCCCTGACGCAGTTGATTGAGCCGTACGTGAGCGCACGCGCCAATCCACTGACGGATGCGCTTTGCGTCGAGGGGATCGGGCGCGCCGCCGGGGCGCTGGGCCGCGTTTGTCGCGACGGCGCGGACCGTGAGGCGCGCCGCGACATGGCGCTGGCGAGCCTGTTCGGAGGCCTGGCGTTGGCCAACGCCGGGCTGGGCGTGGTGCACGGTTTTGCCGCGCCGCTGGGAGGCTCGTGGAATGCGCCGCATGGAGCGCTATGCGCGGCGCTGCTGCCGCACGGCATGGCCGCCAATGTAGCCGCCTTGCGGGCTCGCGCCCCGCTCCACCCATCCCTGGAACGCTACGCCGCCATTGCGCGCCTGCTGACCGGCCGTAAGGAAGCAACCGCGGAGGACGGCGTCGAATGGGTGCGCGCGCTTTGCGCCGATCTCAACGTTCCTGAGCTGCGCGCATGGGGAATCGCGCAAGCCGATCTGCCCGCCGTGGTGGAGAAGGCAGCCCGCGCCAGCAGCATGAAGGCCAATCCGCTTCCGCTAACGGGCGAGGAGCTACTGGCCGTGCTCTCGGCTGCGTGGTGAGCGCCGGAGTTGGCGAACAAAGCTGGAGCGGGCCTTCGTCGAACCGAAAGTAGCGCAGAGCGGCGACTGGAATCCGACCGATGCAGAGCAAAAGGAACGAGGCAGAGACCTTCGGCAAGTCAGTATCAACTGGAAACCTGTGCAACCAGCGCCCGCACATGTATGGGAACCCCGGAATGTGGACCACACGCTATATCTGTGCTTGAAATCATCGAGCCGGCCCCGGAAGGAGCCGGTTCGATTGCGCATCTTTGAATAATTTTATGAGCAGGTTTCTTCAGTCAGGCCGTCTCACCTGGGTTGCATACCTATTTGGTCTTTAACTGGTTTGAAGAACGCAAGCGTGCGTCGAAGCTGTCGCGGATGGCAAAGAATGCCTTCTTTGGACGATAGTTTCGATCAAAAGGAAGTGAGCGCTGGGGGCGATTGGGCTGCTTACGTAAGTGGGTCTGACCGTCGTTCAGCCATGTTCGCCGGTCGCTGACTCCCCAGGTAAGCACGGCCTTTACGGCGGGGTTGGCGAGCGCTACATCAAGGTACTCGCGATAGGTGCGGGCAATGGCTAGGTCCCGTTGCGCAACGTCGTCGAAGAGCAGATCGTCTTCGTTGACATCCAGCTCGGTCAGGTAAACCTCCAATCCCATCTGGCGCACGCTTTCGATGAATCCCGTCAGGCCTTTACCGATCGAAGAAGGCGATCCAGCGTGGATGTGCGACTGAATGCCAACCGCATCGATAGGCGCGTTACGCTGTTGCAGGCGGTGAAGAAGCGCTAGCACCGATGCGCGGCGAGCAGACTGTTCCGGATTGTCGTACTCGATATCGTAGTCGTTATATGTGAGCCGGACATGCGGGTCCGCCTCGCGCGCGGTGCGGTAGGCAAGCTCAATGTAATCGGGCCCGATGCGTTCAAACCAGAACGACTTGCGCAGGCCATCTTGCTGGGCGTCGTTCGGCAGAATGGCCTCGTTGACGACATCCCAGGAGTGAACGCGCCCGCGGTAACGTCCCACCACGGTGTGAATATGGTCGATGAGAAGCTGGCGGACATCCAAAGGTCTTGACTCGCTCTTCAGCCAGTCGGGCATGGCGTTGTGCCAGACCAGCGTATGGCCGCGCACCTGAAGGTGATGCGCGTCTGCAAAAGAAAATAGGGCGTCACTCTGCCTAAAATCGAACTGGTCCTGGGAAGGGCGAAGCGCGCGCCACTTCAGTTCGGTCTCTGGAACAAGAATTCCATACTGCTCTGCGATCAGTCTCTGCATTGCCGGATCGTTCTGAAGCGTACGCACAATTACCGCCGCGCCGGTGAGCAAGCCATGCTTGTGGGCGTGCGCCTGAAGCGAGTGGCGGCCGCGAACGGCTTCTGCTTCCGGTGGGAGGGTTGTGGGAGGCGATGTATCGTGATCAGTATCGGCCCTGGATTGCTGCCCCGTACCGGCCATCAGAAACGCAGCCGCGGAAGCGCACAAAAACTCTCGCCTTTTCATAGGAACGATCATTCCTTCCCTGGTATGTCCTAAACGGATCGTGCCCCATCTCCGCAGCATAAATCAGGGAGCCATAGGGCTTGAGCCTTCGATGTGAAAGGGCAGGAAGGCACCTGATCCGGCCGAGGGCTGGCTTCCGCCCACATAGAGTTCATACTCCCCTGATTGCACGCTTCGGCGGCCATCCGCGTCAACTATGCTTTGTGCGCGCGTGTCGATCTTGACGCGAACAGTTCGTGTCTCGCCTTTCATCAGATGCACTTTTTCAAAGCCTGTCAGCCAGCAGATGGGTGCTTCCGGTTTTGCCTTGGGAATCAGGTAGAACTCGACCGTCTCATCGCCTGCTCGATCACCCACATTCTCCACTTGAACACTCGCTTCCAGTGGCTCTCCCGCTCGCAGGGTGCTGGAAGACAGGCTGCCGTTGCTGTAGCGGAAACGGGTGTAGCTCAGGCCGTAGCCAAAAGGATAGAGCGGCGTTCCGCTGAAGTAGCGGTAGGTGCGCTCCTTCATGGTGTAATCGTCGAAGGCCGGAAGTTGACTTGTGCCTGCATAGAAAGTAAGAGGCAGGCGGCCGGATGGATTGTTTTCTCCGAACAGGGTTTCCGCAATGGCCGTGCCTCCGGATTCACCCGGATACCATGCCTCCAGAATGGCGGATGCCTTTTGCTCTGCACCCTGCAGCGCGAGCGCGCTGCCATTCATAAGAACAATTATTAGAGGCTTTCCGGTTGCTGCCAGCGCGTCCACAAGCTGTCTTTGAACCGCGGGTAATTCGATGGCGCTGCGATCGCCGCCTGTGAATCCGTCCGCATGGATCGGTAGCTCCTCCCCTTCTATCTCCGGGCTCAGGCCGAGAAATGCAACCACTACGCTGGATTTGCTGGCTGCTGCAACCGCCTGATCGCGGAGCGCATCCAAAGGCGGTTCCCAGTTGAAGGTCAGGCCTGCCCCGAAGTGAGGAGAGTCGTGAAGATACTCGATGCGAATGGGATGAGGCCGGGTGTCCTTGAACGTCAACTCGAAGGGCGTAGTCGGAGCACGCCGCCCGTGTGTGGGGGCGTGAATAAATTTGTATACCCGTCTGCCATCGAGCCAGACCCTCACTGTCTCGCTATCCTCGCACGTACTGCAGTGCGCCATCGAGAAGCCAAAGCGGATCGTGCCCGGCGCGGGTACTGCGATCGTGCCCCTCCAACGCACCGAGAAATTAATATTGGACACTCCGGCTGCCGGTGACGCGCCGTTCCAATCGAAATCGATGGAGCGATCGACTCGTTGAAGAACAGGTCTGCCTCTGAATCCCCTTCCGGTAAAATACTCAGCGCTCAATCCCGGCACGTTAGCTTTATCTGCGACGGTCGATAAGACAGTCGTGGGAACCGGCACTGGAATCCCTTCCACATAAGGGGATCCCTGCGCATACAAGATTCTTTCCGGCAGCCGCGCTTCGAGCGCTTCGAGGGGCGTAACGGGATGCGAGGCAATGGCATTATAGTTTCCCTCCAGCGCGGGCAAAGCCGCCGCGTTGGGCCCGACGACCGCAATTGTCTGCGGCGCGCTGTTAAGTGGCAAAGCACCATGCTCATTCTTAAGCAGCACGATGGATGCGCGCGCCGCCTCCAGCGCCAGCTCCATGTGCTTTGCCGAATCGTTCTCTGAAAAGGAGATTGTGTTGTAAGGCACCAGCGCGGCCGGATCGAACATGCCCAGCCGAAACCGTGCCGTAAATAAACGCTTCACGGCTGCGTCGATCTCAGCTTCGCTGATCAATCCTTCGCGTACGGCATCGGTGAGCGCGCCATACTCTTTACCGCAACTCAGGTCCGTTCCCGCCTTCACAGACAGCGCTGCTGCGTGCGCCACATCCGGCGCAAAATGGTGGCCTGCGGTAATATCCGTGATCGCGGAGCAATCTGAGACCACGTACCCATTGAATTGCCAGCTCTGTTTCAATCTCTTCTCAAGAAGAATCTTATTGGCGCAGGCCGGCGTTCCGTTCACGGAGTTGTAGGCGCACATGACGCTGCCCACATGCGCATCCGCGACCAGCTTGCGAAATGCCGGAAGGTAGGTGTCCTCAAGATCATGTGCGGACACCTTCGCATCAAAGGAGTGCCGCTGCGACTCAGGCCCGCTATGCGCCGCGAAGTGTTTAGCCGTTGCCACAACCTTGAAGTATTTGGGGTCTGCGCCTTGCAGCCCATTGACGAAGGCTGTTCCTATGCTGCCGGTCAGATATGGATCTTCCCCGTAAGTCTCCTGCCCGCGTCCCCAGCGTGGATCACGAACGATATTGATGTTCGGAGACCACAGCGTGAGGCCGTAGAAGATCGATCGATTGCCTTCGCGCTGAGCCTCGTTATATTTTGCTCTTGCCTCGGTGGAAATAGCGTCGCCCACGCGATATATAAGATGAGTATCCCATGTCGCTGCCAGGCCGATGGCCTGCGGAAATACGGTTGCATAGCCGGAGCGAGCCACGCCGTGCAATCCTTCGTTCCACCAGTTGTATCCGGGAACCTGAAGCCGCGCAATCGGCGGAGCCTCGTTCTGCATCTGCGAAACTTTCTCGGGCAGCGTCATGCGCCTTACAAGATCAGAAACTCGCTGCTCCAGAGGAAGCGCAGGATTGAGATAGTCGTTCTGCTGCGCCGGACTTTGGGCCGCCGCCAGCCGAAGATAAAATAACAGAATTAAAACCACGGAATGTAGCTTGATCGCACGCAAAGGAGACGAAGACATATTTATCCTTCTGCTGCGCAATGTCAGCATCCTTTTGCCACTTGAGTCAGTACTTGCAGTGCCGAGCCTTTGGTAATCCAGAGTTAGCAGGCGTCCAGTCTTTGGGACTGGACGCCCGTAACCGTTGAGGGAGGCTTCGGCTCAACCTTCGCTCGCTTTGAGCTCAGAAGACGAGCTTAAGCGAAAATTGCGCGATGCGTGGATCGTTCTGCGTGTATGTACCAGACCAGTTCTGAGGGCTGGTGCTTGTGATTTTGCCTAATGACCCGCCCACCGTAGTGGCGGGATCGCCAAGGTTGGTGTGGTTCATCAGGTTGAAGTACTCGGCGCGGAACTGCAAGTTAGCCCGATCCTTGTAGACTGGGAACTTGCGCGCAATGCTTGCGTCCCAATCGACATAGCGCGGACCTACATAAGAACCCTTCTTCACGGATCCGTAGGAGCTGGCAACCATAGAACCCGCATAAGTCGGGTTCACAAAGCTGGTGTTGTTGAGATACGACTTGCATTTCGTGGAAGCACCGCACACTGAGCCGCCATAGGCAGATCCCGTTTGTACGGCGCGATCACGCGCTTGGTCTGATTCGGAGATGTTGTTTGAACTCGACCAAATGGTCAGCGGATCGCCGCTGCGGAACTGGAAGAGACCAGTGGTTGACCAGTCATTCAACAGATAGCGCACTGCCGCAGGGGCGTCATTCAGAAACTTCGGAACCGCGTACACGTACGATACCGCGCTGACAATGCGATGATCGAAATCCGACGGGCCGTAGTCCAGGCTCTTGAAGTTCGGGAAGTAATACGGGTAGACGTAGGAGTTGTTGTTGCCAATCGATGTGGACGCTTGATTCCACGGCTGGTTGTCGAGAGACTTCGACCACGTTAAATTGGCAAGCAGCGTCAGGCCATAGCGCACCCGTTGCTCGGCCGAAAGTTGCAGTGAGTTGAAATTCATGTTGCCGCCGGTGTTAGCCGCCGTGATCGTCCCGGGGTAGCAACTCTTGCCAGTCGAGTCGACCACGCTGCTGCTCGAGCAGCCCGTTTGATAGTAAAGGCGCGTATTGGCGATGGAGGGATTCAGCTCGAGTGGCACCCACTGGTGGCTGCCGTGCGTGGCCACATAGGCGGCACGCGCGGACAGGCTCCTGGTCACCTGCTGTTCTACCGCCAGGTTCCAGGCGTATGTAAGCGGATCCTGGAAGCCATGGAACGGGTCGTAGGTCAGCCAGGATTGGTTGTTGGAGATCGGTGCGGATGGTCCAGGAGGCGGCGAGTTTACCGGCAAGGTCGCCGGGAAGGGATCGGCAGCCCCGAAGCTGGTGTACGGATTTGCGAAATTCATACACACTCCCCCCGTAGCCGTGCAACTCGTTGCCGTAGGAGTACCTGGATTCACATTCTGAAAACTTACGCTGGTGATGAATGGCGCCAGGTTCGAGTAAATGTTGAACAAGGTGCTGTTGATGCGGCTGTCGAAGAACATGCCGCCGCCGCCGCGCAGGCTGGTTTTGCCGTTGCCGAAGACATCCCAGGCAAAGCCGGCTCTGGGCATGAAGTGCAGGTAGGAAGATGCGACCCCGTTCTTGTTGAATCCTGGGTCGCCGGCAAACTCCATTCCTGCGGGCGCATTGGGATACATGGTGGACTTTGTATTACTCAGCCAAAGCGATGGGAAGAAGCTTCCCATCCGCCCCTGTATCTCATGCCAGGGAACAAACGGCTCGTAACGGACGCCAAAGTTCAGCGTCAGATTGCGAGTAGCCTTCCAACTGTCCTGAGCATATGCGCCTTCAAACTTGCTGCGAGGGTTGAAAAACTGCCCCGACGCCTGCACAAATTGAGCGACATACCCAAACAGCAGACTGGCGTTGTTGTCTAAGGTGTAGTTGGCATTGAAGGTGTACTGCGCCGGCTGTTCGTAGAGGTTGTTGATGTCGATCTTGGACACCTCGCCGTGATAGCCCAGGTCGATGTTATGCCTTCCCAGCAGGTAATGCAGATCGTCGGTCAGCGTATAGTTTCCCCTGACGAAGAACGCCTGCGGATTGGCGCCGATATTGAAGCTACCGGCACCACCAGTCACCTTGATTTGATTGATCTGTTTGAACGCCGGCTGCGGGATTGTGGCGCCCAGGTCATCCACGGAAATGGCGCTCGAACTCGGCCCGCGGGAATCTCTATCCATTTGATAGCTGAGGATAAAGTTGTTGACGATATGATCGCTGAAGGTGTGCGTCTCAGAGATCAGCGAGTTGTAGTAGTGGTTCGCGGCCCCGTCTGCATACGTGAGCAAATCCGTTGGTTGGTACACGCCTGTTAGAATGTATGCGTCGGAGAAGTACCGCGCCGTCAGCTTGTCCTTCGGCGTCAGCTCCGTGTCGCCCTTAGCCGTGATCTCAGCCTGAGTATAGATGTTCGGCAGCTGGATGGTAACGGCTCCCGATGTGGTTAACGCCGGAAGGTGTGTCAGCAGGTTGGCCGTCACCGGGTCCAGGGCGGTGGATTTCCAATGATCCGAATACCCAGTCGCGCAAGTGAGCACCGAAGTATCAATAGCCGTCGGTTTTAACCAATCTGTGACGCACTCCGGAAACACCAGGTCGTTTGTACCTGCCGATAAGCCTGACGAGTTCGCGCCTGCCTCGGCAATGGTGGGCAAAATGTTACTGGAGCCCCCAGCAGCACCATGATTGATCGTCCTTTGATATCCAAAAAAGAAGAATGTCTTATTGGATTTGAGGACGTGTGGAATTTCCAGCGGACCGCCGATCGTGCCGCCAAATTGGTTCCGCTTGAGCGGGTCCACTGAGGTAGCGAAGTAATTCGCGGCATTGAAGTAGCGGTTGCGGATAAATTCAAACAGTTCGCCGTGATACTTGCTGCTTCCGCTCTTGGTGATGATATTCACTACGCCGCCCGCGTTTTGGCCGTATTGGGCATTGTAGTTGCTGGTCTCGATGCTGAACTCCTGCACCGAATCGGGCATCGGGAAAGGCATGTTGACGTTGGTGTATTCGTCCACGTTGTTGCCGCCGTCAAGCATGTAGTTCGTTTGTCCGACTCTGGTGCCGTTGGCCGAAATGGTAAAGACCATGGGAAATGACTTGGTATTACCTTGGTCCGCTTGGGCTGAAGGAGCCTGGACGATGCCGGCCACTTCCGCCGTCAGTGCGGCAGCATTGCGGCCGTTCAAGGGCAGTTCGTTGATCGACGCTCCGCCGATCACCTCAGAGAGCGTGCCGGTGGTCACGTCCACCTGAGCCGTTTCGGCGGTCACTGTGATGGTCTCGGTCGCGGTGCCTGTCTTGAGGGTGATGTTGGTCGTCACCGCCGCATCCGCGCGGACTTGCACACCTCGCTCTGTGTACGTTGCAAAGCCGGGGTGACTAACGGATACGTTATAGTCCGAAGGCGCTAGTGTCGGGAAGACAAAGAGCCCTTCCCCGCCTGTGGATGTTTTAATCGCCAGCCCGGTGCCGGCTTGTGTTGCCGTCACCGAAGCCCCTGAGACGACGGCGCCAGTCGAGTCCGTCACCGTTCCTCTGATGCTGCCGTATCCTTGTGCCCATGCTCCGGTGGAAGCGCAAATCAATGCCGCCCAAACGGCGAATAGGCTTCCGGTCACTTTGAGAAAAGTTTTCATTGTAGCCTCCTAACGCATTTAGCTTGTGGACCAGATCGACTTCCCTCGGTTGGCACGCAAATAGCCGGGCAGAGTTGGTCCAAGTGTTTTGTTTGCCAAATGGTTTTACGTGGCTCAATGCGAGGCCGGAAAGACAGATACCGTCCCTGACCGTCAGGAATCGTTCTATTGTATTTGTTTTGAACAATATGCAATCCGTGCCCAGCGTCGCAACCAGACGTCCCGTTAGCCGGCTTTTATTCCTGGGATACGGCCAGAACCTTGGGAGGGCCAGGGGTCCCGTCGGTAACCGTGGTGCCCAAAACGATCTGCAGATTCTGATTGCCGGCGCCCAAGCGTGTTACTTTGCCAATGGATTGCATCAACTGCGGATCGGTCAAGAACTCTCCAGCGGATTGGGTTCCGTAAGTATAGAGTCCCCCTATCACAACCAGAACATGACCGGTCTCGGAATTTCTAATACGAGAGATCAGCGCATAGTCGTGCAGAACCGGGCCGCCCCGTCCTCCCATGTGATCGGTCGGCTGATTGGTCCCCCAGCTCCATGCCCGGGAGGAGGGATTCTTGCCATCCTTAATATAGATGAGGTGATTCTCGGCATCCAGCGCGAGAGTGAAGCGCAACTGGCGAGTGAGACGCAGGCTCCACTCATTGTTAAAGGCCCCGATCAGAACCACCGGCCCTTCCCGAAGATCCGAAAAGGAACTGGCATTCTCCCGGCGGATCAGCACTTTCTTGCCATGGGATTCCAGCACCCCCACGACCCTGGCTATCGTCACCGCATCGGCAAAGGGAACGGAGCGGGTTGAATCGGATTGGGGCATTGCCGGGGTGGAGTTCTGGCTCTCGTCGGCTGCCACCGGCTGGGGTGGCCCATGCGGAACATCGCCCACCGCCAGCAGCACTGGACCAGGGGTATCGAGAACCGGCTTCCAGAACAGGTATTCCGGGGGCTCCGTATGAAGCCAAAACCACCCGCACAAGCCGGCAACCAGTGCCGCCGCAAACAGCAGAGATACCGCCTGCCAGTTTCTCCGCCGATGCGCCGGGCCCTCGGACGCGAGGCCGGACTCATTTGGGGGAATTGAGAGTAACCCATCTTCGGCAGCCTCCTGGGCGGCCTGATGAGCGTGCATGAATCTTGGGATGTAGGAGCCTGGTAAAAGACTGATCCTCAGTTCGCAGCGATGCTTTTCGTCCCCGTAATAGATTGCCAGCCTTTTGCGCAGCTCGGTCGCGGCGGTGCGCACCACGTGGTCCAGATTCGTGTCATAGGACGAAGACCGGCCAAACACCTCCATGCCGATCGTGCGTTCCTTGATCTGGTCCTCGGAGCCTTTCAGAGTCTCTTCAACCACAAACCTCAAAAACGCGATAGACCTCTTGCTGGCGCGGAAGATCTCATCCCGGGTAAGCAACTGAAGTTGCGCCAGAATCATCTCAGGGGTCAAATCCGCAGGGATGCCGACTTGGAAGTCAATTTCTGTCATTTCATGCCGTTGCGAGCGATTCTAGCACCCGGACCGGCAAGTGACTATGCCGCCGCATCCACTCTGCACAGTAAAGGATGTACACAGTTCCCCATGCAATGAGAAGAATACTGACTCCAATCACTGTAATCTTGTGTGTGTAAGATGTGTGTCGAAACCGCGTTTCCCGTGTTTGATTAGCTTTAGCGCCAACTATTATCAATAACTTGTTTAGAATCAGTACGTGACGGAAATTCGAATCCTGTTCCCACCGTGAGTGAATCGGCGATTTGGCAACTACTGACTTTCCTTCCTGGCAACATCGGCGTTTCCGGGTACCACTCCGAATTTAATGCTGGGCAGGGCTTGTCCGCGATGGGTACATTGGATTTGAGGTTTCATATGGCCCAACCTAACAGCGGCATCGGCAATGTCACGACGAATACCGGGCTCGTCGAAATGGCAATGGCGTATTCCCGTAGCCGCGTGCTTTGCGCGGCAGCTCGCCTCGGCGTTGCCGATGCACTTGGAGAAGAGGTGCGTAGCGTTGACTTCCTGGCAGAAAAGTGTCAGGCAGATGCCAATGCCCTGTACCGCCTGCTTCGCGCTCTCGCCAGCATCGGCGTCACGGAAGAGACGGCGCCAGAACACTTCCGCCTGACTTCCTTTGGCAAACCCCTGCGGAGGGATGTGCCTCAGTCCGTCTGGCCAGCCGTCATCTTTTGGGCGGATCTGCTTGCTGACAGCTGGTCTCTGCTAACAGAATGTGTTCGGACCGGTAAGCCGGCCGCTCAGGTCCGCGATCCCCGAATACCTTCCCGGTGGTCACAGGATACCGAAGCTGATTCTATTTTTCGCGCGGTGATGGGCACGGCTCCGGCAGAAGATTATGCGCCTATCGCTAACGCGTGGAATTTTTCCCGCGCCAAGGTGGTTGCCGACCTCGGCGGCGGCGGCGGGTCGCTCATTCTTGCCGTGCTGCGGCTCAACCCGCATCTGCGCGGCATGCTTGTGGACCTCGAATCCAGCGTGGATGCGGCAAAATCTCGCTTCGCGCAGGAAGATCCTTCCTCACGATGCGAACTGATTGCCGCAGATCTGATGCAATCGGTCCCGGCTGGCGCCGATGTGTACATGCTCAAACATGTTCTGCACGGGCGTCAGGACGCGGAGGCAATCACGATTCTCAAGAACTGCCGCGCGGTCATTCCTCAGAACGGCAGTTTGTTGATCATTGAATTCATCCTTCCTCCGCTCGTCTCGCATGCAGATCTACAATTGGAAGGCCACCTGATGAGCGACCTCAACATGCTTGCTGTCACCGGAGGTCGAGAGCGCAGCAAGCGCGAATGGAGAACGCTTCTTGAGGCTGCTGGCTTCGTCCTGACTGGGGTATACCCCGTTGGAAACGACAAGCTATTGGTTCAAAATGTCGGCATACTCGAAGCAAAACCAGCTTAACTACATTCGAGATCAGCTCCCAGCATTCGGCTGTTCCAAATACATGCCAGAGGATCAGTATCCTGCAAACGCAAAGCGGCGGAGCAGTTAAGCCCCGCCGCTTCTCTTGTAATCTTGCTGCCGGGTGCGACAGCTACAAGTTATTTATGGCCACCACCGCCAGCATGTCCACCACCCCCACCGCCAGCATGTCCGCCGCCACCACCGCTGGGATGTCCGCCGCCACTATTTGAAGCAGTTGCATGACCTGCACTGGGACGCGCACCGCTTGAATGGTTCGCCGCTACATTGTTGTGAGCTTGCCCCCCGCCGTTGGAGTGTACTGCTCCGCCGCCGCGCGCATAACTGCTGCGGCCGGCCGCCTCGCCGCCTCCGCCACGATAGCTTCCTCCACCACCGTTGCTGAAACGATGACTGCCCCAGCCGTGGCCGTAGCCCCAGCCGGCCCAGGGGCCCATGCCCAGGAAGACGCCGCCGTAGAAGTACCCCGGCCCGTAAAATCCATAAGGCGCGCAGGCGTAAGGTGCATAGTCGTAATAGCCGTACGCACAGACGGGTGGAACGCCGATGTCAACGACGACTTGCGCCTGAACCGCTGGCGCCAGAGCAAGGCTCGCCAGTAATGCTGTCGTTCCGAGAAGAGTATTAAGTCCTCGCATATGAGACCCCCCTTTGAGGTGTCTATGTTACCTGTGTTATGTGGGATGCTCTGTTGCCTTTTAGAACAGTTTGTCAACAGCAGACACCATAAGGGGTTCAATCTATTCAAGAAGGCCCGAAACTTGATCGAGCCGGCGTCTATCTACCCTTACATTGCTGACTCTAGCCTCTGGCATCGTCTTAGTCTGAGCAAAAGGACGCACCCAATAACTCATCATTGCGCTTCATGGATTGATCGCATCCGGTCAATATTGGGCAGCCATTGGTATGTTCGACAGGAAATACTGGCATTTAGTACACGCCTAGGGATAGAAGGCTGCCGGAGTCTCCGGCGTGCGAACTCTTATGAACCCGACAACATACAGAGCCGCATTTTAACAACAGTGCAAGTGAGTCGGAGAAATAATGGAAAAACAATGACACTGCTCAAAGGCTTAGGAACAGGACTGTGCTTAACCGTACTCTGCTTTCTCGCCGCGCCGAAAGCAAAGGCCGACGAATTCAACCATAAAACTGTTGTTACCTTCAGCCAGCCCATCGAAGTTCCGGGGGTAGGCCAGCATCTCCTGCCGGCGGGCACGTATGTTTTCAGGCTCCAGGACTCTCCTCTCTCGGATCGTCACATCGTCCAGATCTTCAACCAGGACGAAACCATACTGCTCACCACGATTCTCTCCGTCCCCAATTACAGGTTGCAGGTAACCGATAAAACGGTTATCACCTTCCGGGAGCGGCCTGCCGGAGAGCCGGAGTCTCTGAAGGCATGGTTCTCTCCGGGCCAAAAATGGGGCGAGCATTTTGTCTATGAAAAGCCCAGGGCTATTGAACTGGCCAAGGAAACAAATGAGGTGGTGCTTGCTACCCCGGTTACACTGGCATCCGCGCCAGTCGAGACTTTGAGTACTGCCCCCATTGTGGCAGTTACCCCGAGCGGAGACACCGTTGACACCGCCCAGGTTGTTGAACCGCCTCCTGTTGCTGCGCCGGTCGCAAAGCCAGCACCTGTGGAAGTCGCATCTTTGCCGGAAACTGCCAGCGATCTTGGCCTGATTGGACTGTCCGGTTTGATGTTATTGGGCGCCGGCTTTCTGGTTTCCGGCCTTCTCAAGAAGTCCGTCTAACTCAGAAGCACGATTCAATAAGTGAGGCGGTGCGGACGCATCGCCTCGCTTATTGTTCAGGCACGCGCGCACATTTACTATGGAGTTGCTATTAGACCACAACGAGGGACAAGACAAATGACAAAGATAACCGCGTCCGAGAGACGGTTAGAAAGAGAAGTCGGCTTGTCTGCCCAGGGGTGTGTTTCGACAGGAATGCGTATCGTTAACACAGGGAACATTTTGCTTTTTTGCATTGTTGCTCTTGCAATATTGATTGCATTCCCTGGCGCTGTCTGGTCTCAAGTTGTTTCCTCTCCTTTACAGAGTCACTCAAGCGACGGCTATACACTCAGAATGAACGCTAATCTTGTTATCTTGAACGCGACTGTCGTGGATCATCACAATGCACTCGTTTCCGGGCTGGTTAAAGAAGATTTTCAAGTCTATGAAGATCACGTACTTCAACCTATCAAGCACTTTAGCCACGAAGATATACCAGTTACTGTAGGACTGGTCATCGATAACAGCGGAAGCATGGCGCCGAAGCGCGCGGATGTGATAGCCGCGGCGTTGTCGTTCGCTGGTTCAAGCAATTCAAAGGACCAGATGTTTGTGGTCAATTTCAATGAGCATGTGTCGTATGGCCTGCCGGCGGATATTCCGTTCACAGACAAGCTAGATCAGTTGCAGCTTGGGCTTTCGAATATCACGGCAATAGGAGAAACCGCCCTTTATGATGCTATAGCCGTGGCTCTCGATCATCTCAAGCAAGGCAGTTGCGACAAAAAAGTGCTCATCCTGATCAGTGATGGCGGCGATAACGCAAGTAAGCACAATCTGGCCCAGATTATTGAAATGGCCAGGCATTCCGGCGCAATCATCTACGCGATTGGCATCTTCGATGAGCAGGACGGCGATCAGAACCCAGAAGTGCTCAAGCGATTTGCGAAAGAAACCGGCGGCGAGGCATTTTTCCCTGAATCCTCGAAGGAGATAACCTCAATCTGCGAAGGGATCGCACGCGATATCCGTAATCAGTACACGTTGGCCTACATTCCTATAATTACAAAACAAGATGGTGGGTATCGTGTCATCGATGTGAAGGTTAGCTCGACAGGTCGTGGCCGCTTATCGGCTCGCACCCGGGCTGGTTACTTTGTGCCATCGATTCTCCCAACCCCTGGTATTGGGACGGCCGGCCATGATTTCCATAACTAAACATAAGATCATCGCAACGCGAAACCAGCGGTTGATTCGCTGGACGCAACTCATTTTGATGATCACCGGCATTCTCGCGCTTTCATATGTTGCGATCACTTTGATAAGCGCAAGAATCTATCAGAATAGCGCAGTGTTGATCCTGGACAAACAAATTCAAGCGGAAGAACAGCACCAGACAGGGCAACACGCGCCCGCAATTAAAGAAGGGGACGTTCTGGGCCGCATTGAGATTCCAAGGATTAAAGTCTCGGTGGCAGTTCTGCAAGGAACGACATGGAGAACTCTACGGCTGGGTGTAGGTCACATTAAAGGAACGGCGTTACCCGGCGAGCCGGGAAACATAGGAATCGCCGGGCACCGGGATACCTACTTTCGCGCTCTGAAAGACATTCGCAAGGATGACGAGATTCAGCTTCAGACTGCTGCTGGAA
>Ga0326727_10014626_pt1 | contig 17043 bp, 15 predicted proteins | sample MB2enrmetagenome_FD_207643 | JGI IMG/M metagenome (GOLD analysis project Ga0326727, IMG submission 207643) | Lab enriched peat soil microbial communities from McLean, Ithaca, NY, United States - MB29MY | ecosystem: Environmental > Terrestrial > Soil > Wetlands > Peat | place: USA: New York...
ACGTACGAGGTCACCACGGTGAAGTCCGGCCGCACTGCTTTGGCGCCGGCGCCGAAGGCGATGATGGTGCTCTTCACCGACGGGATCTCCATCCCGCCGACGACCCCGGCCTTGCCGGTCTTCGACATCGACGCCGCCAGCGTGCCTTCGAGATAGGTGGCCTCTTCGAGCATGAAGCGCAGCGGCGCCACGTTTGGACGCACGGTGTTCCCCGAGGTGGTGATGAACACCGTCTTGGGGAAATCGGGGGCCACGGCGGCGGCGGCATCTTGGAATTCAAAGCCGTGGCCGAACACTAGTTGGTAGCCGCGGCGCGCAAAATCGCGGAAACCCTCCTCGAATTCGGCAGGCGTTTTCGTTTGGACCTGGCTCACTTCCGCCCCAAGCTGGTCGCGAATGGCGAGCAGGCCCTCGTACGCCAACGCATTCCATCCGGCATCGCTCACCGGCCCCGGGCTCAACAGCGCAACCTTGAAAGCTGGCGTCGGACTCGCGACGGAGGCGGGCACCGGCGCCGCAGCACGTTGGCACCCGGCCGACGCAATCACCAAAGCCAGGATCGAGGGGAAGACGCCGGGAAGACGCATGACGTCTCGCGTTATAGCCGACGGTTCTTTGCTGCCGCAAGGATTTGACCGTGCCGACGAAGTCGTCCACGATGCGTAGGATGTCCTGGCGCTGGCTGATAACCGCGGTGTGGGTGTGGGGCACCGCATTGATTCACCCCGCAGCAGCAGCCGTCCGCGTGGTAGCAACGATTTTCCCGGTAGCCGACATGGTGCGCCAGGTCGGCAGAGATGCGGTCGATGTGGTGACGCTGTTGCCGGCCGGCGCGAGCCCGCACACCTTCGAGCCGACACCCGCCCAGATCCGCGCAGTGGCCGAAGCTGCCGTCTTCGTCGAAGTGGGCGCGGGATTGGACGCGTGGGCGGCCAAGCTCAGGGCGGCACATACAGGGCCGATGACCGTCATCACACTGGCCACCGGCGTGCCGCTGCTCGGAGCGACCGACGGAGAGGGCAAGAGCCAGGGTGGTGATCCGCATGTCTGGCCCGATCCGGTGCTCGTCCGCGATCATCTGGTGCCGGCGATCGCCAGCGGGCTGAGCCAAGCCGATCCGGGCCACGCAGCGGCATTCCGTGCCGCGGCCAGCGAGTTTGAGGCGGCGCTGACGCAGCTCGACGCCGAGATCCGCACCACACTGGCCCCCGCCATCAACCGCAACTACGTCGCGTTTCATTCCGCTTGGCGGTATTTCGCGAAGCGATATGATCTCCACGAGGTGGCGGTGGTCGAAAGCTTTCCGGGCAAGGAACCTTCGGCGCAAGAGATTGCCGCGATCGTCCAAAGGGCGCGTGCCGCTCATGTGCGCGCCTTACTGATCGAGCCGCAATTCAGTCCGCGCATGGCGGAACAGGTCGCGCAGGAGATCGGCGCACAGCTGGTGACCGTGGACGAGCTTGGCGGGCCCCATCTACCGGACCGGCAGCACTACCTCGACCTCATGCGCTACAATCTTCGAGCATTCGCCAAGGCCCTGCTGTAATGACAGGAAATTCTTCTTTGATCGATGTCCGCGACCTCGCCGTCGACCTCGACGGCCATCCGGTGCTGTGGGACATCTCGTTTTCCGTCGTCACGGGGAGGTTCCTCGGCATCATCGGACCGAACGGGGCCGGCAAGACAACGTTGCTGCGTGTCCTGCTCGGCCTCATCGCGCCGAGCCGCGGCTCCGTCCTCGTGCTCGGCCGGTCGCCGTCGCAGCTGAGCCGGCGCGCGCATGAGATCGGCTACGTGCCGCAGCGACCGCAGTTCGACACCCGCTTTCCGGTCAGCGTCCGCGATGTCGTCATGATGGGGCGCGCTTGTTGCCTCGGGCTGTTTCGTATTCCCCGGCGTGAGGACTGGCACAAGGTGGACGAATCGATCCGCCAGGTCGGCTTGTCCGGGTACGAACACCGACGCATCGGCGAGTTGTCCGGCGGGGAGCAGCAGCGCGCGTTCCTGGCCCGTGCCATGTGTGCCGAAACCAGATTGCTCTTACTTGACGAGCCCACGATCGGCCTCGATTCGCCGGCGCAGCACGAGTTGTACGCGCTGCTGCAGCGGCTACGGCGCGATCTCGGTCTCACCGTGGTGGCGGTCTCCCACGATCTGCTGGCGCTCGGGGTGCACGCCGATGAGTTGATCTGCATCAACGGTACGGCGCACATCCATGGCCATCCGCAGACCGTGCTGCAAAGCCCGCGGCTGCGCGAGGCCTACCGGTGCGAGTTCGACTTCCTCTCCCATGAGGCGGACACCACGGCGGCCCACAATGATTGACCTCCTGAGCTACGGATTCATGCAGCGGGCGCTGCTCGCCGGAGTGCTCGCTGGGCTGCTCTGCGGCGTGCTCGGGTTCTTCGTCGTGCTGCGGCGGCTCTCCTTCATCGGCGTCGGCATTTCGCACTCCGCCTTCGGCGGCATCGCCATCGGCGTCGTCCTCGGGGTCGAGCCGCTGGTTGCGGCAGCCGTGTTCGCCACGCTGGTGGCCTGGGGGATCGGATGGCTCAGCCGAGCGGGGCGGCTGCATGAAGACACCAGCATCGGGATTCTGTTCTCGTCCGCCATGGCTCTAGGTGTGGCATTGATCAGCTTGTCACACAGTTATCAGGTGGACTTGTTCGGCTACCTTTTCGGCAACATCCTCTCCGTGTCGTCGGGGGATCTGTGGTTGCTCGCGGCCATCGCCCTGTTCGTACTGGCGGGCATCGGGCTGCTCTTCAAGGAATTCCTGTTCGTCGCCTTCGACGAGGAGGTGGCGCGCGCCAGCGGCCTGCCGGTGACAGCCTTGTCGTTTCTGCTGCTCACCTGTCTGGCGCTGGCTGTGGTCGCAGCCATCCGCGTCGTGGGGATCATTCTGGTCGAGGCGCTGCTGGTGATCCCGGCCGCCATCGGGTACCAGCTGGCTCAGGGATACCGAGCCATGCTGTGCATTTCGGTCCTCAGCGCGGTGCTGTCCGCCATCGCCGGGCTCTTCGTCTCGTATTTCTTCAATGTCGCCGCCGGGGCCACCATCGTGCTGGTGCTGACGGTCGTGTTCTTTTTCGCCGTTGCGGTAAAGCGCAACCGCCGCCTGGCGCTGGCGCGGCCGGTGCTGCAGCAGCAGCGCGCGCCGACGCTCCCCTGAGCCCGCAGGCGGTCTTCAGAGTTACGGGCCGACTTGGATGATGATCTGCGCCAGCGCGCCGACGTTGCCGTCGACATCACGCAAGCGCACCGTCAGCGTTGTGTCCATGGCTGGAGGAAACTGCTCGACCGACGTGATCAGTCCGCAGAACTGTATCTTGCTCTGTGCGTTCGCGTAGCCATATTGGCCGCTGGGGAACAGAACACAAGGACCGTCCGGGGTGTCCGGGCGTCCGACCGGGTTCCCATTGCCGTCGAGGAAGCGGCAGGCAAGATCATTGACAGTGTTGATATTGGTCTGGGTTGGGGCGAAGCTGACGGGGTTGATTCCTGGTACGCCGCCGGCATTGGGCCCAGTTCGGTCACACACGGCGGGGCTACCATTCCCCAGCGGATTTGACGCCTCGATCTGGAGATCTGGGAAGTTGGCGAGATTGGGCGTGCAGGCAGGAAACTGACCGATCACAGACGTTCCAAGCGCGCACCAACCGACGTCGGCACCGCTGGCGCCGGGTGCGCCCTCGACGACAATCGAGAAGCCAGAACCGCTGGGTCGCGAGAACACGGTGATTCCGTCCGAATTCGTACCGCTGGCGGATAGCAGCGTATCGTCCTCATTCGTCAGGCCGAAGAAGGTCACCACCGGTCCGACTGCCGCCGTCGGACTCACCGTGGGTGACGGCGTGGGAATGCGCGTCGCCGTTGCGGTCCATGACGGTGTCGCGGATGGGCGCGGGCTCGCCGTTAGAGTGGCGCTGCGTGTCGGCGTCGGCGAGGGCCGCGTCGCGGTGGCCGTCGCCGACGGCGCCCGCGTGAATGACGGCGTCGGTGTCGCGGTGCGACTGGGGGTTGGCGTCGCGGTCCGTGACGGCGTCACGGTCGGCGTGCGTGTGCGTGTCGGCGTGCCTGTGGGCGTCGGCGTGCGTGTGGGCGTCGGCGTGCGTGTGGGCGTCGGCGTGCGTGTGGGCGTCGCCGTAGGCGTCCGCGTCGGCGTGCGCGAGGCAGTTGGCGGGACTGGGGTCGGCGTCACCGTAGGTGTGAACGTTGACGGCATCGGCCCCGGGGCAATTCGGGCCAGCATCTGCCGGCGCGGCCCGAGATTTCCGGCCGTGTCACGCAGCTGGACGGTGAGCAGCGTGTCGCCGAGTGGGAAGCTCAGACTTGTTGAGACCAGCAAACAAAACTGCACTTGCGTGCCGCTGCCGACGAAGGCGTTGTTCCCGAGCTGATTCAGCGTGCAGGCGGAATCGGGAGCCGTGGCGCTGACGAAGTGGCACCCCAGATCGTTGAGCGCGTCGGCAACCGACTGCGTCGGGCCAAAGTCGGGAGGGTTCACGGCAGGAACGCCACCCTCACACACGCTTTGACCGCCGTCGCCAAGAGCCCGGCTGCTTTCCATCTGGATGTCGGGACGCTGGGTGGGATCGCGCGGCGCAGACCGAAAGCACACCAGGCCCGGAGCCACCCCACTCAATCCAGTTCGAGCCTCGACCACCAGTTGGAAGCCCGAAGCGCTGCTGCTGAAGAACACCGGCACGCCGCTGATTTGTCCGAGCATACCGAACGGTGTACCGTCGGCCGCCGCCATGCCCGTGTAGGTAATAACGGGGCCGGTAGCGATGGGGCTCTCGAGGATGCCGACGAGCGCAGTGACATCCGCACTGGTGATCCGCCCATCGGCGTTCACGTCGGCCTCAGCGCAATCGGAGGATGCATCATCGAAGATGACGGCCGCCAACGCCGTGAGGTCATCCGTGGCGACACTCCCGTCACAGTTCACATCGCCTCGCAGTTGCGCGCTGGCGATCGGTGCCGGCACGGCCGTTACCAGCACCGCAAGCAGCACCCACAGGCTCCGAAGCTCGCGCCTTCGCAGATCCATTATCCCATCGAACTCGTCGGCGTGCGCAAGGTATCGGATGCAGTGCTCCGCTGCAATCCACTCCGTTCGCCCGCGCCGAGTTGGCCGCGGAGGACTCGGCGCCCACCACATCGGCACGGAAACGATCGAGGTCCCGGTCGCGACCGTTCACAAGAGGCAGCAGATGCCACGCCGGGGAGTTCGGCGGATGTTCCCATCTGCAGCGCGTCGACGGCGAGCGGAACCGCCGGACTTATGGCCGGAGGCCCGACCTCGCCAGTCTACGGCCCGGCGAGCGGTCTTGAAACCGCTGCGCTGCGGTGTCGGCCAGCGACACGCCCGACTCGGCCAGAATGCGACGGACTTGTTCCGGGGTGATACCGCGGACAATGTGGTGGCGGAGCACGGCCGCGTGCAATGTGCGCAAGGTCCAGCCCGGCTGATTGACCCCGTAGCGCCGGGGAGCGCCGCTGGCCATCCGCACCACGGCGTGCCGCATTTTCGGAGTGAAGGCGCCCTGGCGCGGCAGCGTGTGCAAGCCGAGGATGCCGAAGCGGCGGAAGCGCCTGAGCCAGCGGCGCACGGTGACGCGCCCCAAGTGCAGCGCGGCGGCGATTTCGGCCTCATTGAGCCTGCGGCTACTCGCCAGAACGATTTGCGCGCGCAGGCTGCGGTCGCGGCGCGGTCCCTGTATGAGGCTCTCGAGGGCTCGCTTCATTTCGCTGCTGAGCGGCCCGACCGGCCGACCGGCGCGCCGCCAGTATGCCGCCGGCAGAGGAAGACCGCGCAACAGCTGGCGCAAGCCCTCCACGCTGATCGACTGCAGCACACCACGCCGGTACAGGTGCGCCCGCAGCCGGCGCAGCGACCAATACGCGTACGGCTCGTTGGCGCCGGCTGGGGAGTGCATGGCGACGCGAGCGATCTCGTCGCGCACCGCTTCCGAGAAGGCGATATTCTTCGGCTTGCCCACGCCGGCGTGCAGTAGCCCCTGCAGGCTGTGCGCTTCAAAGCGCCGCACGCAATTGCGCACGGTGTTCGGATGTACTCCGACCGCCGTCGCGACAGCCGGGATCGACATGCCGCGGGCACGGCCCAGCACGATGCGTGCGTGCCGCGCCACATTCGGCGGCGCTTCACCCGCCAGCCACTCCAATTCCGATTCAAGGGTCGGGGTGAGCCAGTTCTGACGTGTCATACTTCCCTCTGTCTTCGCAGGCTACCCATGCACGGTTACCTCCCTGGCGCGGTGCAGCGGTTATTGCCCGAACCGGTTCTGCAAGAATAAATGGACGATCGAGCATGAGCAAGCGTTGCGGCCGCCGCCGCCCCGGGCGATTCCGCCTGGTGAGCGCTCGTGGTCTTCGGCATGAGCCACTGAAGCACGGTTCTCCGCCACCCGCCACCTGAGTCGGAACGTATGATACGCGGGCGGCGCTCATCCTGCAACATCACCGTAGATACCGCCCACTCGCAGTGCGGCAGAGATATTCGCGGGTGACGCGTGCCGCGCCCATCCTCAGTGCGTCGTCCGTTTGGCCATGTCATGGCTGGACCGTGAATCGAATCTCTTTGGAGGGTCTCTTTTGGTTTACCTTAACCGATGCTATAAGGCGTGGCTGTCGGAAAGGAGGTGATGGCAGATGAAGAGACTGATGACGCTGGTATTCGCTGCACTGTTGTCCCTCGGCGTGGTTTCTCTGAGTTTGGCTCAGGAAGCTCCGGCCGCGGGCGGCCAGCCCGCTGCCGGTGAGGCCGCGCCAGCCGCCAAGGCGACGAAGCAGCCCAAGAAGAAACACGTGAAGAAGTCGGGCAAGAAGAGCAAGAAGAAACCCGCCCCCGCGGCCGCGGAAGAAACCAAATGAGGTAGGTTGAGCTCACCGGAGGGGACAGGGCGATCTGCCCCTCCGGTCACCTCCACCAGAGGGTTCTTCCGTCCCTTGCGTCCGACAGCCAAGCGGACTACTGATTGGGGTGTGCGGCACGTCCTCGTTTCGGCACGCCCGGCACGGCGGTTCGCGTTTTTTGTCGTACTGGTGGCTTTGACCGGCACTGTGGCATTGGTGCGCACGCGGCATGCTCTGCCATTGACACCCGAGACCGTGCGCGCTGCCATCCAAAGCTGGGGGCCATTGGCACCTGTGATCTTCACCGGCGCCTTTGTCCTTCGCCCGTTCCTCTTTTTTCCGTCCACCTTGCTCTTCCTCGCAGGTGGCCTCGCCTTCGGGGTCGCGTGGGGCACCACGTACGCCGCAGTGGGTGGCACGCTTGGCGCCGTCGTCGGCTTCGGCATCGCACGTCTGTTAGGGCGCGATTTCGTCGATGAACAACTCGGCGATCTTCTCCCCGACCTGCGGCACCGGCAATGGGGCGTGGGGTTGGTGCTTCTACTGAACCTCATCCCGATTGTGCCGATGACGGCGATCAACTACGCCGCCGGCCTGTCCGGGATGGACTTGTTGCCGTTCACCCTCGCGGTGGCCGTGGGACTGACGCCGCGCGCGTTCGCTTACAGCTTTTTCGGGGACGCACTGCTCCACGTGCACTCGAGCGAATTCGCCGCCGCGGCCGCTCTCCTGCTGGCGTTGCTGGTGGTGCCGTTGTGGCTACGTCGGCGCCTGGCGAAGCGCGTCAGCCGCGAGACGGGCGCGCGGAGTGTCTGACCAGCGGCGCGACTACATGTAGTATCCGCCGTTGGGGGAGATGACCTGGCCGACGGTGTAGCTCGAGTCGTCGCTGGCGAGATACAGGGCTACAGCCGCAACTTCTTGCGGCGTCCCGAGCCGGCCGATTGGACATTGCAGCGCGATCATCTGTTTCATCGTTTCATCCATCATGTCGAGCAGTGGCGTATCGATGAATCCGGGCGCGATCACGTTCACGTAAATGCCTCGACCGATGACCTCGCGCGCTACCGATTTCGTAAAGCCGATGATGCCAGCCTTCGCCGCGGAGTAATCCGGCGAGCCCAGCACTCCGGCAGTACCGGCGACAGAAGCCATATTGATGACCTTACCCGCGCCCTTCGGTTCCATGATCTTCAGGGCTTCGCGCGTGCAGTAAAAGGTCCCATCAAGGTGGATCGAGAGCGTCCGCCGCCAATGCGAGTCGAGCATCGTGCGTGTGGCGCCGACCGACTGCGTGGCGCGCCCGCCGCTCAGCATCTCCGCCAGCGCTTGATTGAAGTTGCTCTTCACCGCGTCGCTGACCACCGCGATGCCGGCGTTGTTCACCAAAATGTCGAGCGTCTTCCAGGTCTCGATGAGGTGCTCGAAGATGGCGCGCACTTCCACGCTGTCGGAGACATCGGCAACCAAGGTGATGGCGTCCCCGCCGCCTGCCTTGACCTCCTGTGCCACGCGCTCGGCGCTCTCGCGGCGGACGTCGTTGATGGCGATCCTGGCGCCCTCACGCGCGAAGGTCAGCGCGATCTCGCGCCCCAGACCCGATCCCGCCCCCGTGATCAGTGCTACCCGGCCGGCCAACTTCATTGGTGTTTCTCCTTTCAGGGCTGAGCGTCATCTGCGTATAATCGAGGGCGTGAACCTAGGAAAAAAGGCCAAGGTTGTCCACGTCGTCAGTCACGGACCGGGCTGCCTCGACGGCGTCACGGCGGCGGTGGCGGTGGCGCGCTACCATCGCGACGCGACCGTGGTGCCGCACTTCAGCAGCAATGCGAAAATCAATGAGACGCTCCTCGGCCTGCATTGTGAGCCGGCGGACGCGGCGCACGAGGTCTGGATCACCGACATTTCCTGGACCGATCCGGCGGTGGACCGCCACCTGCAAAGCTTGGTCGACGCCGGCGCGCGCATCTTCTGGATCGACCACCATCGCACCGCCCTCGAACGCCACCGGCGCGGCGAGGTGAACGTGCGCTTCACCGACTATGCCCTCAGTGAGCAAAGCGCCGCGTCCCGACTGACGTATGAGTACCTGCGCAGTCGTCTACGCGCCGAGGACCGACAGAACGAGTGGTTCGAGGCGTTGGAGCTGCTGGTGGCCATGGCGGACGACAACGACCGGTGGGCGCACCGGATCTCGGGGTCGCGGAAGCTCGGACAACTGGTCAACCTGCTCGGTGGCGAGGCGTATCGCGAGTTGCTGAACATCGATTCCGCCGTGACCTACACGCCGCGCCTGCGCGAGGCAGAGCAGCAGCTCGATGCCGAGTTGCGGCGCAGCTTCGAAGTGGCTGAACGCAGCCGCGTGACGCAGCCGGTTCAGGATCTCACCGTCGTCGGAGCGGTTTGCGACGGATACCCGAGCGAGATCGCCGACGCCTGGGGAAAGACTTCGTCGCGGACTATCTTCGCGCTGTTTGACACACGCGGCCTGAGCGTGAGTTTGCGGCGTTCACCGGATTGCACGCTGGATCTTTCGCATCTTGCGGGCGCACTTGGCGGCGGCGGTCATCCGGCAGCCGCCGGCTGTGAGCTGGCGCAGCTGTGGCGAGGTCTCGCCGAGCAACTCGCCGTGCTCGTGGCCGACGCCGTGCGCCGGCAAACGTAGTAGACTGGTTTCGGATTATCGCCGCAGGCTCGCCCCTCGATGCGCGGCCACAAAGACGGGCCGCTACTGGGGTGAAGGGGTGGGAATCGCACGCTTTTCGCGTTCGTGCCGAGTAGTGCCCTTCTATTGGGCGTGTATCGAGGCATTGGCCGGTTAACTCGGAATCGTTTTCGTGGTCATCTCCCGGGCTGCGCTTTCGAGGAAGCTGACATTTTCAATAACGTTACGGCGGACAATTGTGTACCGCCGTTGCCTCTGGCGCTCTTCCGCGCAACCGCCTCGTTTTCCCGCTGGTTTTGGCACTGCCTTTGCTGACCTCCCTCGCGTCCGAGGAGAACGATATGCGGCGTACGCAATTTTTGATCGCTTCTAGTCGGCCGCGAGCGCTGGAGTCGGAAGAAATGCTGCTGCTCGCGGTCCTTGAGCAGGCGATCGCCGATCTCGACGACCCCTGTGCGGCGGTACGGGCAGATGCACTGGCGTACATCTACTCATACGACAGCGACTACAGCATTTTCAGCTTCGATTCCGTCTGCGCCTATTTCAAGCTTTCCGCGGGTGCCGTGCGCAGGGCTTTGCAGATGCGCATTCCGACAGCGCACCCCACCGCCACCCCCTACGAAACGGCTGCCTAAACCGGGGTTCTGAATCCAGAGCGGTATAACCGCTGCCTCTGCGGCTGGTGTCTGGCACCGCGACTTGGCCACGGTCCTTCGGATCAGCAAAGCGCTGATCCGGGCGATCCTGGGGTGATCAGAAATCGTGTTGCAGGATTTCCGTGCCGCGCCGGCAGATTTCGCGGGCGTAGTCGGTCCAGCGACCCTCGCCCCAGTAGCGATAACAACTCGTCTGCGCGACCAGGTTGTGATACAGGGCGTTGCGGTAGGCGTGGTTGCGCCGATCCACCGCGCGGCTGTCCAGCTTCTCGTGAAACAGCGCACTGAACGCGTTCATGGGATCGAGCACGCTCTTGTAGCCGCGCACCCAGCTCATGTTGTTGGTCCACGAGCCGCCTTCCATGTGGAAGCGGTGATCGCTGCGCTTGGCCTCCTCGATCGCCTTGGCGACGGCGTCCGGGGAGGGCTTGTTGCCGACGCGCCGCCAGATCGCGCCCTGGTGCAGCGGCCGGATCGGCGCAAACTGGTCCGCTGACAGGCCCGCCGCACCGAGCAACTCGAGGTACTCCGTGCCGTTGAGGCCGACGCCTTCCGTGCCGATCTCCGACCACACCCGTTTGTAGGCCGGGGGGAACTCGTTCATCATCACGCCGCCGTTTTCGCCGTCGCTGATCTGCAGGGCCAGCGGTGGCACCCGGCGCCCGGCCAGCTCGCGCGGGTGGAGCCCTTTGGCTTCGTAGAACGGTTGCATCTGCCCGATGAGCTTGGTGTCGGAACCCTGCGTCTTGACCAGGGCCGTGATGGATACTTCCTCGCCGCTGCTGTTGCGCGCGACGAGGCGGCGGGGCAGGTAGCGCTCCCGCAAGCCCTGGCCATCGAGCTCCTCCACGGTGTGTTCCTGCACGGCCAGCCACTGATAGCCGCACTCACGCAGGGTTTTGACGTATTCGAAACACACGTCGGGATGATTCGGGAGGTTCATCTCGGGCGGTGAGAATCCGCGCACGCGCCCCAGCGCTTCCCAGCCGAAGATGGCCGCAAAGTGATGCTGCCAGGCACGGATGTGCAGCGCGAAATCGGGGACAGGTGTCGAAGCGGGAACCGGGTGGCCCCAAAGCGTGCCGAGCCATTCCACACAAGGCCAGTAGCGCGCATCGTGCACGACCGTCCTCAAGTTCTCCAGGATGTCGCCGCGGCCCATCTGCCGCAGCCCGAACAGCAGGGTGCCGGAGTAGTCGAGCATGACCCGCGGCTGGCGCCCGGCATCGACCAGCTCGCGAATGAAGTCCGCGGTGCGGCTGTAGCACCAGGCGAAGACGGGGGCGTTGTGATTGTCGCCGATGTCCTGATGTTCCATCATGTATTGCAGGTTGCCGATGATCGGAGCGGTGCGCAGATCCCCGTCGCCGAGGATCAAGGGCTGATGCATGTGCAGGCCGATGGCGAACGCCGACTGGAGACGCTCGAGGCGCACCGGGGTCCGCCCCAGATAGACTGGCTCGTGCCGGCGCGTGACCGCCCCGACTTGGTCGTCCCAGCCGCAGATGTTGGGCCGTTCGTGGATGGTTTCAGGGATCGCGTCCATATCTCATGTTCCTCGTTCGGATAGCCTTCCCTCTTCAGGTCGTACCGTAAGCGAGCCCCTGTAGTCGGCACGGTAGACCCTGTAATCGAGCTTTGGGAAAATGTTGTCCTTGTGCTCGACTGTGCTGAGCCAGCCCTGATGCACGGTGCCGGCCTTGAGCATGGCGAAGAGCTGGTTGAACCGCAGGAGGTGGTCCTTCGTCCGTTGCGTGGCGTACGGTACTACCGTGCCCCGGGTCATGATGAATGCCCAGTCGCTGGCCTGGGCCAGGAGCAACTCCCGCGCGGCCTGGTCGAGCGCGCGCCGCTGCAGGCCCGCGGCCGTGGGAAACTCAGCTGCCAGCTCGACCATCCGCTCCGCCGCAGCGTGCAGGTGGCGGTACATCCAGTCGTTGGCCCCGTTGACCCAGACCTGGTTGTAGCCCCCGTAGCCCCAGCTCGAGGCGCCCGGCATCTCGACCTGGTTGACGGGATACTCCGCCAGGTACTCGGACGGCGTGATGAGGGCCACGGTGTCCTGATCGCAGGCGATCTTGCGGCACAGGAAGTCGAGCCAGTCGGGCCCTTCGAACCACCAGTGTCCAAACAACTCCGCGTCGTAGGGCGCCACCACGATCGGCTTACGGTCCATCCAGCTGCGCAGCCACTCCACCTGACGCTGCCGGTTGAACATGAAGTTCCCGGCGTGGAACGCCGCCTTGTCGAGCGCCCACTTGCGCATGTAGGGCTCCTTCCATTCCGTGGGGCCGGTGATGCGGTGATACTTGATGCCGGTGTTGACGCGGATACCGTCCTTGTGAATGTAGGGCCGGACGTAATCCAAATCCAGATCGAATCCCACGTCGCGATAAAACTCCCGGTAGTCGAAGTCGCCGGGATAGCCTTCGACTGAGCTCCAGACCTGTTTGGACGACTCACCGTCGCGCGCGAAAGCCGCCACGCCGCTCGGACAGTAGAGCGGAGCGTAGGGGCCGTAGCGCGTTCTGCTCGCGGCATGATGGACCGCGTGCGTGTCCACGAACAAGAACCGGAGACCCGCCTCCCGCACCAGGGCGTCCAGACCCGGATAGAAGCCGCACTCGGGTAACCAGATACCTCGAGGCCGGCAACCGAACACCTCGGTGTAGTGCTGCGTCCCGACGAGGATCTGCGCGCGCACCGCGGCGGGATTGACGCACAGCACGGGCAGGAACCCGTGCGTGGCGGCGCTGGCAATGATCTCCAGCTTGCCCGCCTGTTGCAGCCGGCCGAATGCCCCTACCAGATCCCTCTTCCACCGCTGCGCGTAGTCCAACCGCGCCGTGAAGAACCGGTCACGGTACATCACCACGGTCGCGTGGAATTGCGGCAGGTGTCGCGTCCGTTCCACTTCCTTTTCGGCGAGCTCGCACAGCAGGTCGAGGTGCGTAGCGTAGCGTTGGCGGAGCAGCTCGTCGTTGAGCATCGAGACGAGGGGGGCCGTGACCGACATGGTCAGCCGAAAATCGATGCCGTCGTCAACCAGCCTCTCCATGACCCACAGTAGAGGGATGTACGACTCGGTGATGGCTTCGTAGAGCCAATCTTCTTCGAGAAAATCCTCGTGCTCGGGGTGGCGCACGAACGGCAGATGGGCGTGCAGGACGAGTGACAGATAGCCGAGCGGCGTGCGGCGCTGTGTTTCCAACGGCTTCCTACTTCCTGACCGGTATGACCGGTCGTCCGCTGAACGTTTGGTTGCTGTCCACCTCCAGCCACTGGCCATCCACTTGGACTGCCTGGTTCGGCTGGGCGTGGCCGGATTTGTTCATTTCAGCGTTCAACTTCAGATCCACCGCAGCTCGGCCTGAGGGCGCCCAGCTACCCCTGCCAAAGTTGCTGAACATCGGCGAGAAGCCGCCCCGGACTTCGTGCCACGCCGGGCCGGGCCGGGCTTCAGCGGACGCGGCCGGGGGGACACCCCGCGGCGGATTCGTCTGGTTCCCGGCCGTCGCAGGTTCGCTTGGGCCGGCTGCGCGCGCCAGCGGGAGTAGCTCGCCGTAGTACTTGAGAATGTCGGTCTCGGCCACCGGCGCCGGCTCGTGGGGCGCTGGCTCGCGGGGCGCTAGCTCCTGCTCGGACCGCGCGCGCGTTGCCGGCATGGTGAGCGGCGTGGTCTGCGCGAGTGGGGGGGAGTCGACCGCAGTCACGGGCGACTCACTCGGACGCGACAACGTTGCGCGCTCGACCTTGTCGAACACCCCCTCGACGTGCAGCCACTCGGGCCGGTAGTGCGGCGACTCATCCGCGCGCGGCGTGTGCACGAAGTTGGAGCGGCAGGCCGGTTCGAACCGTCCGCTGGGCGCCCGGGCGCCGATATCGGCGCAGTAGGTCTTCTCGCCCGACCACAGGTTCACGTACCAGTTGTTCACGGCCAGGTCGACGAGCTGATCGAAATAGCCGTGCGCGTTTGTCCCGTCGAAATCAATGTAGGTCACGTCGTAGAACCGCAACGCCCAGTGCGCAGAGGTGCGCTCGGAACCGAGCTGTGCCATCACAGCCTCGTGGTCGTGTGGCGTGACTTCCCAGTAGGCGTGAATCCAGAAGGGATCGATCCCCATGAGCGTCAGCCGCGTTTGCCCGTAGCTTGAAGGCAGGTCGGTCAACTCCTTCGGCTCAGCCTCCTGCTGCTGCCCCGCTGCAACCGCGTCGGCCGAGTTCGGTGATGAGACTGTCGATTTTCTCCGGCGGGCGCCCTTCGAGACGTGTCCAGAAGAAGGCCGCTCCTCAGGGCGAGCAGTTTTGTCGTCGTTTTCAAAAAACGATTTCCGCTCAGGCTGAGGAGGTCCCTTCTCTTGGGACCGTCTCGAAGGGGGTGTTGCCGGTTGAGCGATTGAAGCGGTGGCAGCACGCGATCGGATTGCTCGCATGAGCTGGTCCTTGGTCATGCGGTGGCGCCCCCGGACCCGGGCCTTGCTAGCTAGCGCGAGCAATTCCGGACGCGTGCAGCTTTGGAGCTGGACCTCATTCATGAACTCGGCCCCCCGTTCGGGTCGGGCTCATGAGCGGTAGCAATTTAACGTCAGCTCGGCAATGCGGTTCCAGTTAAAGGCCGTCTCGGCGGCGGTACGGCCGTTGCGCCCCATCCAGCGGGCCCACTCGAAGTTGGTGAATAGCGTCCCCAGCCCCCAGCCCACGGAATCCACCGTCGGGTAGATCTTCAGTCCGTTGACCTCGTGCCAGACAAACTCGCCCGGGCCACCATTCTGTGAGGCGACGACAGGCTTTCCTGCAGCCCACGCCTCAAGGATGGTGATCCCGAACGGCTCGTTGCGGCTGGGCAAGCACACCACATCGGCAGCCTTGTACAGCTCCACAAGCTCTTGGCCGTTACGGTAGCCGAGAAACCGAGTGGCATGGGCCACGCCGCATTGGTGAGCGCGATGCTCCAAGCTCCAGCGCATGTGGCCGTCCCCGACGAAGACGAACTTCGCGTGCGGGTAATGGCGCAGAAGGCCAGGGACGGCCTCCAGGAGGAGATCAGGGCCCTTCTGCAAGCACATGCGGCCGCTGAATAGCACCATTGGGTCCACCGGACCAATGCCGTACCTCACCTTGACGCCTCCCGGATCGATCCAGCCGTCGAACCTATGTACAGGCACACCGTTGTAAACCACCCAGCACTTCCAGTCGGGCAAGTTGTACATCCACTGCAATTCGCCCTTGAGGGCATGGCTCACGGCGATGACGCGGTCGGCGCAAAACGTCCCGTGGCGCTCGTGGTCACGGATGCGCGCCGAAGTGCCGCCCCAGAAATTGTTGCCGCAGCGCCCGTATTCGGTCGAATGCATGGTGAGGATGGCGCGGTGATCGGGACGGCCTTGTTTGATCCATACCATGGCGTTCGACGCCAACCAGTCGTGCGCATGGACGACGTCGAAGTGGCCGACGTGGTCCTCGGTCTGGAAGAAGTGCCAGACGAAAGCGCGACACTGCTCCTGGATATCGCCGACGAGATCGCCGTTCGTGGCATGGGCGCAGTAATGATGCCAGACGCCGTCGATCTGGCGCACGCTGCTGCCGCCGTAGCCGGGCCGCGTGAAAACGTGTACCTCGTGCCCCTTGCGCTGGAGTGCCGCCGCCAGCTCCGTCACGTGGGCGGCAATGCCACCAACAGCGGTGGAATGGAGCGTCTCCCATGAGAACATCGCAACTCGCATCTAGGCCTCTGTGCTCCAGCCGTCAGGTGTCAGCCCTGACCCTGAGTAAGATCGCTTTTACCTTTCGCCTGATAAACCGACCGCTTCCACGAGCGGGCGGCGTTCGCAGGAAATGTTTCCCTTGTTCTTGTTAAACTAAAGATAGCCATTCCCTGACGCTTATCAAGTGGGGAGGCACACGAACGGCATCGGCGCGCTTTTTCGAAATCCGAGAACCGTGCGTTGCGCAAGGCCCGGATCTGGGGGCCTGAAGGGCGTGTGCGCCGGGGCTGGCCCCAGTGGCACGGATCGCGTAGCGTCATGAGGCTATGGGCCCCAAGGACGCCGCTCGCGGTCGACCTACTTCGTCACGACCCCGCAGGCGATACGCGCTCCGGCATCGCCGGCGGGATCCGTCTTACAGTCGTCCGGCCCCGCATGGATGACGAGGGACGAACCGTCGGCGCCGAAGAGGCTGTTCTTGCCCTTGCCCAAGGTCACCGCAGTGGCAAACACGTCGACTTTCAGCTTGCCGTTCTCGGGCACGTAGAGATCGGGGAGGTCACCGGCATGCATGCCCGCGGGGTTCTTAATTCCGTGTTGCTTGTGGGTCGGGTTGAAGTGGCCGCCGGCCGACTTGAACGGCGGCGCGCACTTGCCGACCTCATGAATGTGGAAGGCGTGCTCGCCGGCCGGGAGGCCCTGCAGATCCACGGTCATGAGGACGCCGTGCGGCGTCTGTTCCAGGCTCACCTCGCCGACCTTTTGTCCCTGCTCATTGCGCATCTCGGCGTGCGCGGTCTGCGCCAGCGCCTTACCCGCAATCACCAAAAAGAGAATCAGCACCCCGGCTATCAGGCAAGTGGCCTTCTTCATGAGGCTCCCTCCTTCGTTAGGGAATAGTCAATGCTCATCCGTAGGAAGGTGCAAGGGGGCCGTAGGATTACGTGCCCTTCCTTGAATCCCGGCCAGAGAACATTTGAAATCACTATCCCCGCCTGGAACACTTATCTGATGGCCTGGTGTGCGCGCCTGGTGGCCGCCCTGTTGCTGTGCTCCGCGCTTTTGGGTTCGTGCCTCTTGGCGCTGGCTGCTGACGACACCCAGGGCACGGTGAGTTACGGCCTTTCGATGTACGGCG
>Ga0326727_10014627_pt1 | contig 17040 bp, 14 predicted proteins | sample MB2enrmetagenome_FD_207643 | JGI IMG/M metagenome (GOLD analysis project Ga0326727, IMG submission 207643) | Lab enriched peat soil microbial communities from McLean, Ithaca, NY, United States - MB29MY | ecosystem: Environmental > Terrestrial > Soil > Wetlands > Peat | place: USA: New York...
GAAAAAGTCGGCTAAGCGCCCGAAGCCGTTACGACGCGGGACATCAACATAGCAGTTTGGAGTGAGGTCTCGTGCGGCCCGAGCTGTACTTTGGGACATGGATGGACCCTGATCGACTCAGAGGAGTTCCACTGGAGTTCCTGGCGGAACACAACGGCGAGGGAAGGCATCGCCATCACTCGCGAGCAGTTCCTCGCTTCCTTCGATCAGCGCAACGGTTCCATCATTCCCCACTGCTCGGCGCCGCAGCCACTCCTGAGCACATCGAGAGAATCGCAAACGCGAAGGAGAAACTATATCGCATCTCCCCCCTCCCCGGGGTTGGACATTGGCTACACGAGCGTCACAAGATAGTGCGAACTGAATTTCACGGTGAACCGGGCACCGTGGCACCTGGAATGCTCGGATGGGAACGCAGGGACCCGCAACCGACTTCCCCAAAGGGCGCGTTAAGGACCCCTGGGAGGAGTTGCGGTGCTTGATAAATGCGCGAAGCCTGCCTGCGGTGCCAAGTGTCGATATGTGCAGGACGGAAAATGTTTGAAGTCGAAACACAGCATATTGAGAGTCCTTCAACCGCGACAAAGGTAAGTCGTCCAACGCAACTCTGAAGGCGGCATAGTGGCGATGGGAGCGGCGCTAACCGAATCAAGGAGATCGACTGAATGAGCAAAGCACTTCCGGCGGTCTATTTAGCGCGGCACGGGAACACGGCGTGGACTCTGTCGGGGCAGCATACCGGCCTGACTGACCTGCCGCTGACTCCAGACGGCGTGGGCAACGCCCGGTGTCTCGGAGGACGGTTGAACGGAATCACATTCTCCAAAGTGTTTACCAGCCCGTTGCAGCGCGCCAGCCGAACCTGCGAACTGGCTGGGTTTGGGGCTGTGGCCGAAACAGATCCGGATCTGGTGGAATGGAACTACGGTGAATATGAGGGACTTACCTCGGCCCAGATTCTTCGCAAGCGCCCCGACTGGCAATTGTTCCGGGATGGCTGCCCTGGAGGTGAATCGCCGGAACAAATAGGCGAGCGGGCGGACCGTGTGGTGCAACGACTCCGCGCGGTTGCGGGCAACGTACTGCTTTTTTCCAGTGGACATTTCATTCGAGTGTTGACTGCGCGCTGGCTGGGGCTAGGTCCGGGCTCTGGCAGATATTTTCTGCTAAGTCCGGCCAGCCTGAGCGCTCTCAGTTACGAGCATAATTTTTCCCGGCCGGTGATCCGGCTTTGGAATGACGATCACCACGTGATCACTGTGGCGATCCAGTCGTCGAAGGGGAAGCTGCAGGCGGCTAGTTGAACGTCTTAGCATTTTCAGAAAAACGATTTCGGATAACTCCGACGAAAAGGACTTCCAATGAGCACAAAGAGTGTGGTACGCGCAAACTCCGCAAAAGTCGTTCCGATGACGACGAAGACCGTCGATATATCCGAACTTCTCCGACAGTACGGTTGCGGCCCCATTCCGTTTGTCGGCACCGAGAATGCCTTCTACGAACGGCATCTGATTTTCGACAGAGCCATCGACCCGAAGGTAGCGAGCGCGCGTGAGCGCTTTGAGGCGCTCGCGCATTCCGTCCGCGATGTGCTTGCGCAACGCTGGGTGCTGACGAAGAAAACGTACGAAGAGCAGAATGCCAAACGCATCTACTACCTGTCCATGGAGTTTCTGTTAGGGCGCTCGCTGGCGAACAACATCAGCAATCTCCTGCTTGATCCCCTAGTACAGCAAGCGGCCGAAGAGAGACATGTCGATTGGCATGCGCTGGTCGAGCAGGAGCCGGATGCGGGACTGGGAAATGGAGGGCTGGGGCGCCTCGCAGCGTGCTTCCTCGACTCCATGGCCACGATGCGACTTCCGGCTACTGGCTATGGTCTGCGGTATGAGTACGGCATGTTCAAGCAATCGATCGTGGATGGCTGGCAAAAGGAGAGCGCAGACAATTGGCTCCGCGACGAGGATCCCTGGGAGATCGCCCAGCCGCACCAGAAGGTGGAAGTCAAGCTGAACTGTTCGTTCGAGCTGCGAGCGGGTCGTCTTCAGGTTATCCGGGACCGGCCGTCGAGCCTCATCGGTATTCCGTTTGATCGTCCGGTAGTGGGCTACGGCGGAAAGACGATCAATACTCTTCGGCTTTGGGCAGCGGCGGCACCGGATTACTTCGATTTCGAGGAATTCGGAAGAGGCGACTTCGTGGGCGCGCTGACGGAGACTCTCGGCGCGGAATCACTCACCCGGGCGCTGTATCCGGACGATTCGACGTTCCTGGGCCAAGGATTACGCTTTCTGCAGGAGTATTTCCTCGTTGCGTGTTCGCTGGCCGATCTGGTGCGACGTTTTCTGCAACACAATTCGGATTGGGACAAACTGCCCGAGAAGGTCGCGATCCAGCTCAATGACACCCATCCTTCCATGGCCGTTCCTGAACTCATGCGAATCTTGCTGGACGATGCGCACTTAGGATGGGACCAGGCCTGGGACCTCACCAAGAGGACGCTTGCATACACCAATCACACGTTGCTGCCTGAGGCTCTCGAGAAATGGCCGGTGGCGGCGTTCGAGACAGTTCTTCCGCGGCATCTGGAGATTATCTACGAAATTAACCGGCGGTTCCTGGACGAGGTTCGTGTTCGCTTTCCCGATGACGACGGACGCGTTCAGCGGATCAGCCTGGTCGAGGAGGGCAGTGAGCGCAGGATCCGCATGGCCAACCTCGCGATTGTCGGTTCGCACAGCACGAATGGGGTGGCTGCGGTTCATTCCAAGCTCCTGCGGACGACGACGGTCAAAGATCTGGCGGAAATGTTTCCCGAACGGTTTAACAACAAGACCAACGGCGTGACACCACGACGCTGGCTGCTCGGTGCTAATCCCGCGCTGGCCGGTGCAATCACTGAGGTGATTGGGGACCGGTGGATTACCGACCTAAGCCAGCTCACACAACTCAAGCCGTTTGCCAGTGACAACAGCGCTCGTGAATTGTTCCTCAGCTCCAAGCATGAGGCCAAAACAAGGTTTGCCGACTGGCTAAAATCGACTTCAGGGCAGATTGTCGACCCGGACACAATATTCGACTGCCAGATCAAGCGCATCCACGAGTACAAAAGGCAACTGCTGAATGCGCTGCGGATCGTTGTCGTATACAACCGGCTGCGGGCGAATCCCAGCACGGAGATGATGCCGCGCACATTCTTCTTCGCCGGTAAAGCCGCGCCAGCTTACCGATTGGCCAAACTGATCATAAAGTTCATCAATAGCCTGGCTGGTACGATTGACGGGGACCCTGCCGTACGCGGCCGACTCAAAGTCGTTTTTCTGCCTGAGTACAACGTCTCGCTGGCCGAGCGACTGATCCCGGCGAGCGATGTCTCTAACCAGATCTCGACTGCCGGCTTCGAAGCTAGCGGAACGAGCAATATGAAGTTCATGATGAACGGGGCTTTGACGGTCGGGACGCGCGACGGCGCGACCATCGAAATGGCGGAGGAGGCAGGAGAGGAGAACTTTTTCCTGTTCGGCCTCACCGTGGAACAAGTGGAGAACAGCCGCGCCTGGTATAGTCCGCACTGGCACTACGAAAATGAGCCGGAGACTCGAGCGGCTTTGGATCTGATTTTCTCTGACCACTTCAGCCGTAACGAACCAGGAGTGTTCGTTCCGTTGCGCGATACGCTCCTGACCCACGATTACTACATGCACCTGGCGGATCTGACCTCATACTGGCAAGCGCACGAGCGGCTCGGCGGCTTGTATGCCGATCCTGGGGCATGGGCGCACAAAGCAATACTGAACGTAGCGAGCTCGGGCAAGTTTTCCAGCGACCGCACCATTGCCGAATATGCAGCCGACATTTGGAAGGTGGAACCATGCCCGGTACTCTAAAAACTCAGCCAAGGGCAGGCGTACCCGAACTTTCTCCACTCGCTGGCAAACCAGCGCCAAAGAAGATGCTGGTGGACGTCGCCCACCTGGAGAGGGAATATTTTGAACACCGTCCCGACATCCGCGATCCCAATCAGCTAGTCATCTTTGGAACTAGTGGACACCGCGGCTCACCGCTGCACGGCACATTTACTGAAGTGCACATCCTGGCAATTGCCCAGGCTATCTGCGACTACCGGCGCAAGCAGGGAACAGACGGTCCCCTCTATCTGGGAAAGGACACTCACGCTGTTTCCGGACCCGCACAACGCACAGCGCTCGAGGTGCTCGCAGCGAACGAGGTGGAAACGATCATCCAGCAAGAGGACGGCGTGACTCCGACTCCAGTCATCTCCCGAGCCATTCTCGTTTACAACCGAGGTCGCAGGGAACGCCTCGCTGACGGCATCGTGATTACGCCGTCGCACAACCCGCCGGAAGATGGAGGCTTCAAGTACAACCCGACCCACGGCGGCCCCGCTGATACCGACGTGACCCACTGGATCGAGGGCCGGGCGAACGAACTATTGCGAGCTGGGAATGTTGGGGTCAAGCGGGTTCCGATCAGCAAAGCACTGCAAGCCGCGACTACGCACCAGGAGGACTTCATCCTCCCTTACGTTCGCGATCTCAAGAACGTGGTCGACATGGACGTTGTTCGGGGCGCGTACCTCAAACTTGCAGTGGACCCTCTGGGCGGAGCTGCGCGCCATTATTGGGAACCGATCAACGCTACTTACGGGCTGGACATCACAGTCGTCAACCCGGTGATTAATCCGACGTTTTCGTTTATGACCGTCGATCACGACGGCAGGATCCGCATGGATTGCTCGAGCCCGTACGCTATGGCCAGACTGGTCGGGCTGAAAGATCAATTCCAGGTTGCATTCGCTAACGATACGGACGCGGACCGGCATGGGATCGTCACGCCAGTGGCGGGCTTGATGAACCCGAACCACTACCTGGCCGTGGCGATCCAATACCTGCTCACCTATCGCCCGCAGTGGCCGCAGCAAGCCGCCATTGGAAAGACGGTGGTGAGCAGCAGCATGATCGATCGAGTCGTCGCCAGGCTGGGCCGTGAGCTGCGCGAAGTTCCCGTGGGTTTTAAGTGGTTTGTGCCCGGCCTCGTCAACGGCTCGTACTGCTTCGGCGGAGAGGAGAGCGCTGGAGCAAGTTTTCTTCGCCGCGATGGTACGGTCTGGACCACCGATAAGGATGGATTGATTATGGACCTGCTGGCGGCGGAGATTGCTGCCCGGACAGGCAAGGACCCTGGAGAGCATTACCGCCAGCTGACGGCGGAGTTCGGCGCTACGTTTTACACGCGCATTGACGCACCGGCGACACCTGAGCAGAAATCAAGATTGGAGAAGCTCTCAGCTGACGCGGTAAAGGAGTTGGATCTGGCAGGCGAGCCGATCACCGCCAAGCTGACCGTTGCGCCAGGAAACAACGCTCCAATTGGCGGGCTGAAGGTCGTGGCACAGAGCGTCTGGTTTGCCGCGCGGCCGTCAGGCACGGAGGACATCTACAAGATTTACGCAGAAAGCTTCAAGAGCCAGGCGCATTTGAATGCAATTGTAAGCGAGGCCGAGGCGATGGTGAACAAAGCCCTGGGTTCTTCGGGAGCGGGGCAATGAGCGATATCGGTGCTCTGGCCAGCATTCTTTCTGTGCCATGTTTGTCCTCCAGCCAAGTATTGTGCCAGATGCAGCGGGAGACGTGGAGCTGCGGTTTCTTGCAAAAGTGGCTTTCGAAAATGATTAAGCTACCGTTCGGCCACTTAGGACGGGTGCGGCTCACCCAGGACGACTCGCACGGTGTCCCGGGCGATGAGGAGTTCCTCGTCGGTTGGGATGGCGTAGGCGAGCAGCTTTGAGTCGTCAGTGCAAATCTTGCCTTCGCGCCCAACGGTCTCTTGATTTCTAGCTGCGTCGAGCTGGAGGCCAGCCCATTCCAACCCGGCACAGATCCGCGCGCGGACGTCGGGCGAGTTTTCTCCAATTCCTCCGGTGAAAACAACCGCATCGGCCCCGCCCATCGCGGCCAGGAAGGCCCCTATATATTTCCGCGCACGGTAACCGAAGATTTCGATCGCCAGCCGGACCCGGCGATCGTCGTGTTCTTTCAACTCCGCCTGTAACTCACGCATGTCATTCGTGAGCCCGGAAATGCCGAGCAAACCGGATTGCGTGTTCAGCAGCGTATCCACATCTGGCGATGACATGCCTTCTTTCCGGGCGATCACATTGACGATGGCAGGATCGAGGTCGCCCGAGCGGGTGCCCATCACTAGGCCCTCCAGCGGGGTAATCCCCATGGAAGTGTCGATGGAAGATCCTCCCTTGATGGCGGCCGCGGAACAGCCGTTTCCCAGATGGAGCGTGATGATGTTGGTTTGCTCCCGCGTCAGCCCCCGCAGAGCGCGGTAGCGAAACGCAACATACCGATGGGACGTTCCGTGGAATCCGTATCGCCGAATGCGGTGCCGACGATAGAGATGATATGGAACGGCATACAGGTAGGCCTGTTCGGGAATCGAATGATGAAATGCCGTGTCGAATACTGCGACCTGCGGAACGGTGTTGCCGAAAAGCTCTCGCGCCGCCAGAATGCCTTTGATGTTGTTGGAATTGTGAAGGGGCGCAAGATCGATGCAGTCCTCGATCCCTTTTAACACCTTGTCGTCAATGAGAGCCGATTCCTTGAACATCTCACCGCCATGCACTACTCGATGTCCGACAGCATGCACGTCGGCTGTGCTCTTGATTTCGGACACCCCTGACCGATCGGATGCGATGTAGCGAACGATGTAGTCCAGCGCTAGTGAAACGTCACGTAGCGCGGCGGTGAAGGTCTGGGCAGGCTGGCTGCGATGCCGCAACCGGATAATCGCCTCACCGCCAACGCCCTCTATCTCGCCGCGACAGATGCGATCGTCGCGGTGCTCCTTGATCCGCTCAAGATCGGTCGAAATCACCTGGAATTTCAGGCTCGAGCTTCCCGAGTTCACAACCAAAACGTTCATAACAGTACCCCGCGGATCGCAAGGTCACACCCAAGATAAGCTTTAGCGTCTCCTTACGGCAACTGTGTCCGAGCGTCCCGGTCACCGTGCGACGAGTGTGAGGAAATCAGCCATTCGGGACAGCTCCGTGAATCGGTCGTAGCCTCAGAAATTACGAACCTTGCAGGCAGGCGACTGGGTGTTTGCCTCTCCCGTGCTGCCCACATGCGGAAAGCCCATTGGCGGGCACGGAGATAAAATTCAGTGGCACTCTGCCCAAAAAATAGGAGGCAACCATCGTTAGTCCCCTCCTGGCAGCAGGATTGAAGAATTTGCGGGTTGTGTGAACTGGCACGCGATTTGCACTACACCGTGCCGTGGAACTATTAGCCGGCTGAGCTTCAAAGCGAAGCAATGCTGCGACAAAGAATTACCTGCTATAGGTTCCGCTGGTAAATAAGTTGCTCACTCGAACTCGGGTTGCTGCCGGGCGGTAAAAGAAAAGGAAAATGCCTATGAGAAGTCTTCTGCCTTATGATGCCAAGACCTTGGATGAGGCACTGCGGCGCGCCTACGAGACCGCCACGATGTCATTATGCGAGATGCCATTCCCTTTGCTCGCCCATAGCTTTCCACCAGTGCGACCTAGGTCGGAGGTGCGGAGCTCACCTTTGCACGACGTCCTGCAACTTTCGATGGATTAGCGCAAACTATGGATTGAGTAGCGCATCGAAACTCCGCAGGAGTGCCGTGGGGCGATTGCAATTGTGTGAAAGAGGGAAATGTCTAATGATGGAAAACATTCTGGAAAAAGCGGACGCACAGGTGGCGGAATCCATCCGCAAACTTAGCCGCGCCACATCTGCGATGGCGGAGGCTATCGACGAGGGCGTCGGTGCCATCAAAGTTGCCGTCAAGCGGAGCGGCGATTTGGCTGAGGAAATGATGGACGATACCACCCAGCGTGTGAAACGTCATCCTGTAGAAACCATGGTGGCAACGTTCGGCGTGGGTATTATCCTCGGAATGCTTATCGGGTGGATGGTGTCGCGAAAATAGAGGCGAGCGAAGAGCGCCAGCATGCGATTGCTGTCGGGCGACAATGGCGATAACCGCCGTGACAACACACTTGCTTCTACTCTCACGACCGCAGCTCAGTGAGGTGCGGGACTCGGGATTCTGGCATCGGCGCTCTGGAACTGACGGCCAGGCATCCAATCGACTATGAGCCTTGGTGTTCAAGTGGTCTGGCTTTTCGTTCTGTCCATCCCTATAGCTTGCATTGCATGGACGGTGACTCAGGAAGAGATGTTCCGCGAACTCCGCGACTTTTGCCGAAAGCGCTGCGAGAATGAGCCGCGGTTGGTTGCCCCGCAAATTCTTCTATCTGTTCACCTGCGAGTGCTGCTTCAGCCATTGAGTGCGCTTTTCTTTCTGTTGATGACACGCTACAGATTGCTGCTCGACGACCGGCGCGGAACGGTATTCTCGATTGTTCTACCAATAGAGCTTGCGGCAGCGGCTCACAGCCAATCAGCAGGGGCTTGAGTTCGCCTCAGTTGCCGCAATACCCCATCGTGCCCGCGGGCTGGAAACTTCTACTCCCACTTAGCGCCGTTGCGGGTTACGGTCCAGAAACCGCGTTATGGGAAGCTAGGCGTCTTCAACGTGTAGGGTACTACCGGCTGGGGGAATCAGCCCTCGGTAACTTGCCACATGTTGATGGAGACCATGTCGTTCCAGTGCGTCCAGGACGATTACAATAACAAGGGGCGGGAGCGGAAACGGACGGCTGACTTGGAGATCTTGGAAAATGCCCTCAGGCGACGCGCAGAGAACTTGGTTTCCGGAAATGATCGTGCGGTTGCGTGCGGCGTGGCATGTGGGAATGTCGATGCCGGCGCTCATCGGCCTGCGCGACGAACTAAACGGAACGCTTCATCGGATTCGGGCTGACCGGAACATCCAGACACCGATGATCACGTGCAGCAAGTGTGGGTTAACGGGGCCTGCGGCGGAGCCCCAGGTTAGTGTGCGCGCCTTGATCCTGGCGCTGGCCCGATTCCAAATAGCGTCGAAGGATCAAACCCGCGCGTTGGAAAGAGAATGGGCAGCATATCGGAGGCAACACCAATTGGACGTCGAAGGAAAAGCTCCGGCAGGAGACCTGAAAAGCTGCTCACATTGAAGATCGCGAGCAAAACTCCCCGCCCAACGCAATCGGGCCCGAATTATTGTCAGCGGCAACCGACCAAACGTTAATGGCCGCTCACGCCTTGCTGTCGGATGGGGTCAGGACCGTCAGGCCGGCCGTGCCGTAACCATCACTTCCGGTTTATCGGGGATCCGTAATTCAAATACTCGCCACAGCGGATCGGTATCGATAAGTCGGCATCACGCCACAATTCTTGGGGGAGGCGCGCCGGGCCGATTCGTTGTCCCATAGGCGTTTACCAGTACTAATCTGGGCAGCTCTCGATCGGCTCGCGGATCAGCTCCACTTGTCCGCAATCGGCGGCAAAGTGCCACCGGAGCTTCCAACTTCCCAGAACCTTATGCGCCCAGTATCCGAGTGGCGGACAACTTGGCAACTATGACCGGAATCTTAGCCGAGAGTTCTAGGTCAGAAGCGTATCGGCTGAGACCAATCTGTTTTCCCCGTGGGATTCATCGTGACTACTCTGGAAACGCTGAGCCGGGCAGTGGTGCGCTGCTTCTACAACCGACGAGGCGCGGCCGAGGAAGTCGAACGTCCAAGGCCTGTAGCCCACGGATATTGTTGGGGTAGTTGACGATCGTGAAAGCCCTGCTGTGGCTCTTTTTCATCTTTCTGCTTGTTCTATCCTTCTTCTATTCGTCAGGTGCCCAGACAACGACCTCTGGCGGATTAACCGGTGTCATAACCGATCAGGGCAATGCGGTTGTGCCAAACGCAGATGTCGAGCTCAAGGACAAGGCCAAGGGTCGGAGCCAATCAACGAAGACTGATCGCGCTGGAGTGTACCGATTCTTCTTTGTTGCGCCCAGCAGGTATGTGCTCACAGTAACGCATGAGGGCTTTCGAAAAGAGAGTCGAGCGGTGAATGTTCTGCTCGGCCCCCCTGGCACAGTGAACGTAACTCTCGAAATTGCGAAATCGAGCAGCGAAATCACGGTGACTGCCGAAGCGCCGCTGCTCCAAGCAGAGAATGGTGACGTGTCCACGACGATGAATCAGAAGCAAATCTCAGAGCTGCCGAATCCCGGCAACGATCTTACCTACATCGCGCAGACGGCTCCAGGCGCAATCATGAATACTGATACGGCATTGGCTCTTGGTCCGGGCTACTTCAATCCGAGCGGGAACTTTTCAATCCTGGGCATGCCGGGCACTTCCAATCTTTTTACCTTGAATGGCATGAACGACAACGATGGCAGGCTCAACACCAATGCTGGTGGTGTCATGAATATGCTTCTGGGTCAAAACCAAATTCAAGAAGCCACGGTGGTGAGTAATGGATACTCCGGGCATTTCGGGGGTGCCGCGGGTGCGAATGTGAACTTCATAACGAAGTCGGGAGGGAATGAGTTCCACGGGAACGCCGAATATTTTTGGAATGGCACTATCTTGAACGCGAACGACTGGATCAACAAGGCCCTCGGTAACCCCCGTCAATTCGACATTGCCAATCAGTGGGCGGGTTCGTTCGGAGGGCCTATTAAAAAAAATAAGCTTTTCTTCTTTTTTGACACCGAGGGCTTGCGAGTCGTGCTTCCCAGCCCCGTTCAGGTAGTTCTCCCGAGTCCTCAGTTTGAAGCTGCGACTATGGCCAACATCGATTCGATTTTCGGTTCCGCGTCGGCTTCGGATGCTTTTTACAAGCAAATCTTCAATCTGTATAACCAAACTCCCGGAGCTGCGGCAGCTAGTCCAGGGAACTTCACGGATCCTCTCGGCTGTGCCGGATTCATCGGCCCGAAGACTGGCCAAGGTCAACTGGGCGTGAACCTTCCATGCGCAATTCATTTTCAGAAAACACTTCGTCAGCCGGCCGATGAATCGCTTATATCTGGCCGTGTGGATTGGAATATCCGGACCAACGATCGTGCTTTCTTGCTCTTGCAGTACGACCGCGGCCATCGAGCCGAGTACGTCGATCCCGTCAGTTCCCTTTTCAATGTTTACATCAACGAGCCCTGGTGGCAAGGTCAACTGAACGAAACGCACACATTTGGATCTACTGCGGCAAACCAGTTTTTCGTGGCGGGTAGTTATGTGAGTACTGTACAAAGTGTTGCGAATCCCGCGCAGACCCTGGCTACGTTTCCGACTGTCCTGAATTGGTATACCGCTGGCAATCCGTTCACTTTACTGGGAGGATTTGACTATCTCTACGGCATTCCGCTCGGCTCAAACTTCACTAAGTACCAGGTCGCCGATGATTTCGTAAAGACACGGGGCAAGCACAAATTCGGGTTCGGCGTAGATTTTTTGCGAACATATTGGAACACCCGCGGCTATACGATCAATGCAGTCGGAGACGTGGTGCCCCAAACTATCAAAGCATTTTATTTTGGAGGGGTGGATCCAGCGTCCCCAAACAGTGATTTCACGACCTTGCTGCAATCCTTTTCTTCGGAGCTGTCACAGCGCTTCATGTTCTACAATCTTGGGGTCTACGGACAGGATGAGTGGCACGTACGGTCCAACCTGAGCCTCACTCTGGCCTTGCGTGCGGACCATCAATCAAATCCCGTCTGTGCGCGTGCCTGCTTTGCCGAATTCGCTGAGCCGTTCGAATCGATCAGTCACGACCCGGCACAGCCGTACAACCAAGCGATCGTGTTCCGTAAGCAGGCCTTCGTGCATACGGACAGCATCGTTTGGGCGCCGCGCTTCAGCTTCGCCTGGCAACCGCTGGGAGTTTCGCATAATACCGTGCTGCGTGGCGGTATCGGCGTGTTTTACGATCCGGTTCCGGATTTAGTCGGGACCCTTTTTTCCTACAACCCGCCACTGCTTAACGCCTTCTCAGTGTTCGGCCATAATATCGCTCCCAATGAGGTCAATAATCTCTTTAGTGTCGCCTCCGCCTCGAATGCCGCCGTCATCAATGGGTTTGCGGCCGGCCAGACCCTTGCTCAGATCCAAGCGTCTGATCCCTATTTCTTTCCGCCCAGCATCAGCGTTCCGAGTAATAGGATCCATTCACCCCAGTATCAGAAGTGGAGCCTCGAATTGCAGCACACTTTTGGCACGAGCACTTCGGTGACTCTTGGATACTACGGCAATCATGGAATCCATGAGCTAGTGCAGAATCCCTCCGCCAATGCTTTCGGCTTCGGCCCATTTCCTGCTACGATGTGCACCAGTCCGCCCGTTCCGCCATGCGCTGATCCTCGGTTCGGCCAGGTCACTGAATACACTACAACCGGGGTTTCGAACTACAACGGCATGGTTGTTTCGTTTAAGCGGCGGTTTTCCGGTTGGGGGGAGGGCCTGTTTCAGGCGAACTACACTTATGGCCACGCTCTGGACGAAGTCTCTAACGGCGGATTGGTGCCATTTACACCTTACGGTAGTTCGATCTACCCACAGGACCCTTATAATCTCCGCGGCAGCTACGGATCGGCAGATTACGACGTTCGGCACTCCTTGAATGCGAACTACGTGTGGGAGCTTCCGGTGAAGTCCATCCTGCACGGACATGGCTCCGATTACCTCACGAAGGGATGGCAGGTCTCTGGAACGATTTTCGCTCGAACCGGTTTTCCGTACACTGTGGTTGATTTTGCGGAAACCGGCAACTTGGCCGCGAACAATTTCTTTGGAACCGTCTACGCAGTCCCGGTTGGCCCCCTAGGCCCGGCACCTCCCTGCGGTGCAGGCGCCGTAATTCCGGCCGCTCCCCATCCCTGTCAGCCGCCGCAAGTGCTCCCGAATGGGTCTCCGAATCCAGGCGCACTTTTTGTGCAGACAGGCTGCGAAACCGGATTCGGCCAGGGGCACGTCCCAGGCCCAGCGGGTCCCTGTTCGGGTGCCGTAGTTGCCTTTACACAGGGCCGCAATCGTTTTCGCTATCCCAACTATTTCAACACCGACTTCGCTGTCATGAAGAACACGAAGCTTGGGGAAAAGGCAGTGCTGGGTATTGGTTTACAATTTTTTAACCTTTTTAATCACCCAAACTTCGGCCCCCCGGATAATTGGAGTTCGGACACGACGTTCGGACAGATAACGACTATGGAGATGCCGCCAACCAGCATTCTCGGTTCCGGCCTTGGCGGCGATGTTTCCCCACGGATGATTCAAATAAAAGCTCAGCTTAAATTTTGAGAATCAAGCTAGCAGAGGCCCGTGCGGGCCATTCTCCCTGCTGCATTCTGCCAGACGCGTCCTTAGTTAGAAATTCTCCATCATCCACATGTTGCCGCTGGTGGTCCAGGTTTGGATCCCCAAGTGGCGGCCATCAGGAGAGGGTCTCACCAACGTTTCGCCGGATGCCCCGGTGCTCTCCCAGAGCTGGTGCGCGTTTCCCTGAAGATCTGTGTATAGCAGCGCTGTTCCGCCTCGGTTGCCGGCAGACACGAATAAGCCCTTTTCGTCGGCTGTCCATCTCAACGTCAGCAGTTTGTTCCACCCTTTCACCTTGATCGTTCGCAACAGTTGGCCATGCACGGAGTAAATGTAGATCGGACCCGCCGAATTTCGGATCGCCGCTATCCGCGTGCCGTCGGGGGAAAGGTCATACCACCAGTCTCGGCGGATGTCGTTCGGAGCAAAAGCAAATCGGAAGAGTTCAGGACCGGCGCCCTTTAGGGGATCGAGAGCGCCGACGACTACCTGTTTATGATCGTTGGTCGGCGCCGCAATCGTGCATAGCCCAGACGGAGCTCGCGCACAAGACATGATGCTCAAAGGCTTGGAAGTAGATACTTGCTGCGGTGCTCCGCCGTTGATTGGGACCCGCATGACAGGTTGCGATTCCTCTTCGATTGGCGTTAACGGATTGCCCGCGCCCAGATAGAGAATCCACTTGCCATCCGGAGTTACAAGAGCGTTTCGACCGTACCCCTCAGTCAGGAGCGGCTCTGCTGCTTCTTCGTCCAAGGACTGTTTGAAAATTCCGTAACGGCCGGCGCGCTCGGCCACGAGAACAACTTCCTTGCTATCGGCAGTCCAATCTGCGAACCCATCCGAACTCTCGCTTAGCGGAAAATGCCTGAAGTTGAGGAGATGGTTGCCACCTTCCGCCAGCTCGGCCATGTACGAGGTCATGCGTGGCACCTGTTTGATGAAAGCGAGCCGTTTACCGTCCGCGGTTACGCTGGAGTAATCCGCGCAGGCTCCTTTCCACTTTGTCAGCTGCACTGGTTTGGCCAGGCGTTGACCGGTCCGCGGGTCAAGCCGCACGGTCCAGTAATTGCACGGTGCAGGCCTGCCCCCGTTTTCCCGCACGTTGTAGAGCAGCCGCCCATCAGGCAACCACACACCCATCGTCCAGGATTTGTTCGTGTCAGAAGGAGTTAACAAAGTGGCGGCAGGCCCACCTTCCAGATCCTGGCTTACTACTGTGATCCCAGTCTCGTTAGTCAGATCATTGATGAGGCGCCCCCCATCTGTTGTCCAGGAAGACCAGGCGAAGGCACTCCCCGCGGGCGCATCATAGAGCTTCCGCGCGTGTTCCCCGCTCGGCAACATCAACCAGAGTTCACGATCGTGGTTCGCGGTGAAGGAGATCAAGGAGCCGTCTGGTGAAACGGAACACCCAAAGGCTTGGTCACGAAGTTTGAGCGGCGCACCACCCATCACGGGAACTACCCAAGTGCTTGAGTCCTGTGAAGTCCAGGTGCTTTCACCCCCGACCGGAGGAACAGCGTTGGCAAGAAACTTTGTACTGTCCGGAAACCAAGCGGGAATCCCCCACTGCACGTTCTTACTGTTCAATCCTTTGGGCTGAGGAATAGCACGGGTTTCGCCTGTCTCAAGCACCGTGATATAAATGCCATTGACATCGGCGTATGCGAGATACTTGCCATCGGGAGAAATGGCCCCACTCAGCACGGTGTTTTCGAAAGAGTTCACTGTAACTTGCGTTAACTTCGGCTCCGGATGAGCCTGAGATGATTGCCGGCGACGTTCATAAATCGAGAAAACAGCGGCCACGAGCAAAAGGAGCGTAAGCACTCCCACCGACAGATATCGCCAGCGAGAACGATGTTCGACCGCCTCCTGTAAAGATTGGAGATCGGCGCGAATTTCCGCCGCCGATTGATAGCGAGCTTCTCTATCGTTTTCCAGTGCCTTGTTTACGATCTTTTCCAGCTTCGCGGGGACAATTGAAGGCAATACTAACGGCGAGGCCGGGGTGTCCTTGAGGGCCTCGCGAAGCACCTCCGTCGTGTCAAGCTTGGGGACGCGTTGCCCAGTGGCCATCTCACGTAACACCAGGCCAAAGGAAAACAGATCCGTGCGCGCATCTAACTTCTCGCCACGAGCTTGCTCCGGCGACATGTAGCCGGCAGTACCCATCGCGACCCCAGTTCGGCTGAGGAACAATTCGGGGAGCATCCCTCGCGCAGCTTCGTGATCGGCTCTGCCTGAAGCTGTGCTGCGAGTGTCCCCTCCCGCTTCTTCATCTCCGTCCGCTACGCTGCGAACCAGTTTCGCCAAGCCGAAGTCCAGAATCTTGACTTGGTTTTCGCTGGTCACGAAGATGTTTGCGGGCTTGATATCGCGATGGACGATTCCCTTGCGATGAGCGGCTTCCAATGCGTCGGCAATCTGAATGGCCAAATGGAGCGTTTGATCCAGCGCGAGCGGCAGCCCACCTGCACAAGTGGGACTTGAATCAGCTTCTAATGTGTTGTCCTTCCTGTTCTTCTGCAGTAATTCCCGCAGCGTCTGTCCTTGCAACAAGGGCATTACCAGGAACGGTTGGCCCTGGTGCTCTCCGAATTCATAAATCGGACAGATGTTGGGATGTTCCAGTGCCGAGGCGGCACGCGCCTCGCGTTCGAAGCGCGCCAGCGCTGCAGGATCGTTGGCTGATTCTTCAGGCAGGAATTTGAGCGCGACCCGGCGGCCCAGCTTGATGTCCTCGGCCTGGTACACAAGCCCCATGCCGCCGCCACCGAGACCCTCGAGAATTCGATAATGGGAAACGACTTCTCCGGTCAACGAGAAGCCGAACCCAGCGATCTCAGACTGTAGAACAGCTTGTACGTGATCGCCTGCGCTGGACTTACAAGAAAGAAGCGCCTCAACCTCGTGCCTCAATTCGGCATCGGTGCTGCAGGCTTGGCCCAGCAGGGCGATGCGCTGCTCCGGCTCGCACTCGGCAGCGCGATGAAACAGCTCCTCGATCTGCGCCCAGCGTTCCGGGGTCAAGAGCCACCTATGCTGCGCTCTGCATTTCGCGGTGCAGCCACGCTTCCGCCATCCTTAAATCTCGCCGCACGGTCACAGCGGAAAGATCCAGTGTTTGGGCGATTTCTTCCATAGAGAGCCCACCGAAATAGCGGAGTTCAATGGCCTTCGATTTCCGTGGATCGAATTTTTCAAGAGCGTCGAGGCCGAGGTCGAGGGCGATGAGATCTCGGCTCCGTTCCTGCCGAAAGCTCAAAGCTTCCTCCAGTGACACCTTCGGCGCGGCGCGCTTGCCAGCTTGTCTTCGCCGGGCGTGGTCCACAAGAATTTGGCGCATCAGGTGCGCAGCCACTCCGAAAAAATGTGATCTAGTTTGAAAGTTCGGCCTTTTCTGATCAACGAGGCGCAAATAAGCCTCGTGGACGAGCGCTGTTGGCTGCAACGTTTGGCCATGGCGTTCTCTACGCAGACATCGGGCGGCAAGTTGGCGGAGTTCCCGGTACACCAAAGGCGTGAGGTCATCGAGGGCTTTGGGATTGCCGTTCGCCCACTCGGCTAGAAGCCGCGTCACCTCGTGTGTGGCAGATAGCTCATATGCCGACGATGCACCGCTTAGGTTAGGGCGCGCTTTATAAGCCTCTGTCCCACCCCGCCCTTGAGTGTCGCCTCCCCACGTTCTCAAATAAAAGTTTTCCCGCATGATCGATTCCCGGCCCGGTTTGCGCATGAATAGTTAAGAGCAGATGAGTTCATCA